>ERZ779890.21-NODE-21-length-158573-cov-6.994240_pt1 | contig 158573 bp, 135 predicted proteins | sample MGYA00511553_ERZ779890 | MGnify/ENA primary metagenome ERZ779890 (study PRJEB29588, sample SAMEA2152064) | human gut metagenome | biome: human gut; feature: human-associated habitat; material: faeces | place: Denmark | collected 2008/2010 ... | reverse complement strand
CGGAGCCTCACGCGCGGCATCGCCGGAGGCGTCACGGTCTTTTCCCGGCGGTGCGCTCTCGCGGACGCCTGCGCCACGCACATCGCAAACTGCTCCTACATCGAATCGCCGCGGGTGCATACCTGTCTCGCCGGAGAGATCGAGCCGGAGAGCGACATTGCCTCGCTCCGTATCGTCACGGCCGTCGAGCCGCTTCTCCCGGAGGAGAAAAAGCGCGGTCTCATGCAGGTGTATGAGGAGACGGAGCGCCAGTGGAAAAACGGCAATCTCGTCCGCGTATACGCGGATATCCAGGGTGAGCGTCTCACGTTCGAGCGCAGCGCGCAATAACATTCGGCAACAATAACTTGCAAATATTTTAAAGGAGATCTTTTCCAATGAAAGTCGGTTTTATCGGGCTGGGCCGTATGGGCGGCCATATGTGCAGCAACGTTATCAAGGCTGGTTTTGAGACCTACGTGAGCGACCTTGTTCCCGCTCTCGTCGAGCAGAAGGTCGCCGAAGGCGCCATCGGCTGCAAGGACAACCTCGAAGTCGCCGCCAACATGGACATCGGCTTCACCATGCTCCCCAACGGCGCGATCGTCGAGGCCGTTATGTGCGGCCCCAAGGGCGTTCTCTCCCACTGCAAGCCCGGCACCATCATCGTTGACATGTCCTCCGTCGCTCCCGGCACCACCCAGAAGATGGCGAAGATCGCCGCCGAGCACGGCGTGAAGTACATGGACGCTCCGGTTTCCGGCGGCACCATCGGCGCGCAGAAGGGCACGCTGACCATTATGTGCGGCGCGGACGAGGAGACCTTTGAGAAGGCCAAGCCCGTTCTCGAAGCCATCGGCAAGCGCATCATGCGCATCGGCGGCACCGGCATGGGCGACGCGATGAAGATCGTCAACAACATGCTGCTCGGCGCGAACATGGCCTCTCTCGCCGAAGCTCTCGTGCTCGGCGCGAAGCTCGGTCTGGACAACAAGACCATGTACGACGTTATCTCCACCTCCTCCGGCAACAGCTACGTTGTCGATGCGAAGATGAAGAAGTTCATCATGCCCGACAAGTTCGAGCCGGGCTTCGCGATGGACGTTCAGTACAAGGACCTGACCCTCGCGCAGGAAGCCGCCCGCGGCGTCAAGATGCCCATCCCGATGAGCGCCACCTGCACCGCCGTTTACGAGCAGGCCCGCGCCGCCGGCTACGGCATGGAAGATATGTCCGCCGTCATCAAGCTCTGGGAAAAGCTGATGGGTGTTGAAATCCGCGGCGAACTGGAGTAAAATAAAGTATTCTAACCGGGACGGGCGGCACAGCCGCCCGCTCCGGCGGAGAAAAAGCAGCGAAAGCAGCACATTTAGAAGGGGGAAAACCGCGCATGAGACCATTTGATTTCTACGCACCTACCACCGTGGTCGAGGCGCTCACTCTGCTGGATCAGTATAAGGACAGCGTCGCCTGCATCGCCGGCGGCACCGACCTTACGCTGGAACTCAACGAGTGGAAGGCACAGCCGGCTGTCGTTATCGATCTGAAGAAGCTCAAGGAGCTTGATTACATCAAGGTCGAGAACGGCATCGTCCGGATCGGTGCTCTTACTTCTCATGCAGAGGTAGCGGCCAACGACATTATCCGCGAGAATGTCCACATTCTCTATGACGCCTGCCGTCAGGTGGGCTCGCCCCAGATCCGCAACCTCGCAACGCTCGGCGGCAACATCTGCCAGTCTTCCGTGGCGGGCGACGGTCTGGCCGCGTGCGTCACGCTCAACGCCGACGTTACCATCAAGAGCGTCCGCGGCGAGCGCACGATCAACATCAACGAATTCCTTTCCTCTCCCGACCGCAAGCGCAACATCCTGCAGCCGGACGAGCTCATGACCGAGGTCTCGTTCCCGCTGCCCGATACGAAGCACACCGCTACCGCGTTTTATAAGCTGGGCAAGCGCCGCGCGCTCGCCATCAGCGTCATCGGCGGCGGCATGGTCGTGACGGTCGATGATAACGGCGTTTGCACCTACTGCTCCATGCGGGCGGGTGCCATGGCGCGTTATCCGCAGCGCTACAAGAGCTGTGAGGAGTATCTCGTCGGCAAGAAGCTCAGCTGGGAGACCATGCTCGGGTGCCTGCCGATCATGCACGATCAGGTTTACGAAGCGAATAAGTCCCGTCCCTCTGTGTTCTACAAAAAGGAGAGCATCCAGGGTGTGTACAAGCACCTGTTCGCCGATGTGCTCCGCAAACTGAATATCGAGGAGGTGCAGGGATTTTGAAAAAGATCACCATTCATTTCACCGTTAACCACGAGCCGGTGACCGTCGAGGTCGAGCCGAACCACCGCCTGATCGACGTGCTGCGCAACAACCTTGGCCTCACGAGCGTCAAGGAAGGCTGCAGCGAAGGCGAGTGCGGCGCCTGCACCGTGATCTACAACGGCGAGCCCGTGACGAGCTGCTGCATTCTGGCCGGACAGGCCGACGGCGCGGACATCATCACGCTCGAGGGCGTCAGCAAGAACGGCCAGCCCGACGTGGTGCAGCAGGCGTTCATGGACGCCGGCGCCGTGCAGTGCGGCTTCTGCATCCCCGGCATGATCCTCACCGCCGAGGCTTTTCTCAAGAAGAACCCCAACCCGACGCGCGATGAGGTCAAGCTCGCCATCAGCGGCAACCTCTGCCGCTGCACCGGCTATGCCAAGATCAATGACGCTGTGCTTCTGGCCGCTGCCAGAATGCGCGGAGAGGAGGCCGAAGCATGAGAGACGTAGCTATCCTCGGCCGTGACCATATCAAGGTCGACTCGCTCGACAAGGTGCTCGGCCGCGCGAAGTTTGCCGCGGACTATTACATGCCCGACATGCTCTACGGCGGCGTGTTCCGCAGCACCGTTCCCCACGCCTACATCAAAAAGCTGAATCTCGAGAAGGCCCGCGCGCTGCCCGGCGTCGCCGCCGTCCTCGACCATACCGCCATCCCCGGCAAGAACCGCTTCGGCATCATCGTCAAAGACGAGCCCTGCCTCGTGGACGACAAGGTGCGCCGCTACGGCGACGCCATCGCCGTTGTCGCGGCGGAGACCCCGGAGATCGTACAGGAAGCCATGCAGCTCATCGAGGTCGAATACGAAGAGCTGCCCGTCATCAACTCCTACGAGAGCGCGATGGCGGAGGGCGCGATCTGCGTCCACGGCACGACGAACGTCCATGCCAAGAAGCACATGGAGTTCGGCAATGTGGACGAAGCCTGGAGCAAGTGCGATGTTATCGTCGAGAACACCTACTCCACCCACGTCCTCTCCCACATGTTCATCGAGCCGGATGCCGGCATCGCCTACTATGACGAGAAGGGCATCATGACGGTCATCGCTTCCACGCAGAACCCCCACTATGACCGCAACGAGGTCGCCGGCATGCTTGGCGTTCCCCAGAACCACGTCCGCTGCATCCAGCGTATCCGGCAAAATCCAGGAAGGAAAGTCCCTGCCCGGCTCCGGAGCGGCTTCCCCCACCCCCTCCTGGCGGGATTTCAGCATGGCTTCCGCCAGGAACGGGAGGAAGAGGGGGGATTTCCCCCAGTCCGCATCCATGGACTGGACCGGAACATTCCACAAAACAAGGGCTCCCCGCCCCTTCACCCTTCTGGCAATGGCCGGAACCCCGTCTTCATAGCGGACGAGAACGCTGACCAAATCATTCCAGGAATCCGGAGCCAGCCCTTCGTTCAGGCGCCGGAACACGCGGGCATCCAGGGGGGAGGCCGCATCCCCTCCGCGGAACAGATCGAACACGGAGTCGTCCGGCAGAGCGGCATTCAAAGTCCAGCCTTTTCCCGTCTTCTCGTATTCGGAAAAGGTTCTGGGGCCGTCCGGAAGGCCCATGAGCGCGTTTGCCACGGCATCCCCGGAAAAATCAGGCACGGCTACAATGACGGAGCCGGCCTCCGCCAGCGCCTCCATCTTCTTCAAATCCTCTTTTTCCGGTTTGTTCCAGACAATGAAATCCGGCTGTTCCCTCCCCAGTCCCCCGGCGGACTGGACATCCAGAAACGGAATGAACCGGAGGGCCTTCATCATGAAACCGAGCTGCGCCTCATCCTGCGTTACGGCGTCGCATTGCAGGGAAGCTCCCACCCTGACCACCGTTCCGGCGGTATCGTCCGCGGGGAACGCATCGTGGTCCAGCGTAACGAAAACGGGCCATTCCTCCACGGAGGCGGGAACTTGAGCCTGGAAGGAAACCGTTTCTTTGGCTCCCGCGGGGATTTCAGCCGTACGGGAGGCCCGCAGGGAACCGGCCTCCAAATGGGCCGTGACGCGCACGGGCTGAGAACCAAAGTTGGAAAGAACGGCCTGCACCGTTACGGACTGCCCGGGAAGCACCGTGGCGGGCATCACCTTCAGGGAAGTCACGGCCGTGTTGGGAAGGCGTTCATGGTCCGCCACCTGAATGCACCGCACGTCCAGGTCCGGAGGAAAGGCCTTCTCCCAGTCCACTCCGCTCCAGTTGGACGACTGGAAATCGGAAAGAATGTAAACGGAAGTGGGGCGCGTGGAAGCCGTCCGTGCCGCCTGCTCCACGGCCAGGGCCAGCGCGGCGGCAGTATTGGCCGCCTCCGGCCTGCTGTGGATGCGCTGAAGCTCCCTGTTCACCAAGTCATGGGAGGGCATGGGCTCCCGGAACAGGGCGGCGGGGGCCGCATCCGCCCAGATGAGGTTCACCAGGTCCCCCCTTTTCAGATCCGACATGATTTGTCCGGCAAAGACACCCGCCTTGGAAATGCGGGATTCCTGGCCGTCCGCCGCGGACATGGAAGCGGAACGGTCCACCACCAGAATGACGGAGCGGCTGCCCTGCTCCTCCATGCTCCGCCCGGCCATGTAGGGAAGCAGGAACGCCGCCGCCAGGCAGGCCGCCGCCAGGGTCCGGACGGCCAGAAGAAGCCAGTCCTTGGGCCTTCTCAGGCGCACATGGCGCTTCACCGCTCTGCGCAGGAAAATCAGGGAGCTGAATTCCCGTTCCCTGGGCCTGCTGCGGGCAAAAAGATGCACCAGCAGCGGAATGGCCGCCGCGGCCATCAGCCAGAACAGGGGGTTGGAGAAAAACAGGTTCATGGGGAAAGGAAGTCGGGAGAGGAAAAGATCAGCCTGCCAGTTGGTCGAAAAGGCCGTAGTACGGCTCCCTGGTGGTTGCGGACATGAAGGCCACGCCCCTGGAAGCGGCCATGGAACGCAGGGCCTGGCGGTGGCTCATGAAATCGCGCTGGTAATCCGCACGCACGCTGGCCGCGTTCAGCACCAGGCGGTCCCCCGTCTCCATGTCCCGGTAGCGGACGGCGCCCTGGTCCCTCAGGGAAAGTTCGCCGGGGTCGAGAACCTGGATGAGGATGATCTTGAATCCCCGGTGCAGGTAGGGATTCAGCGCGTGGAAGATGGAGGCTGGGTCGTCCAGAAAATCGGAGACGACGACCAGCGTCCCCTTCCTGCGGAGAAGCCCGCGGGAACGCTCCAGCGCGGCGCTGACGGAGGTGAGGCCGCCCGGCGCATTGTGTTCCAGCCGGTTCAGTATCTGGTCCAGGTGCTTCATGGAGGAACCGGGAGGAATGAAACTGCGTATTTTCTCATCAAACAACTGGAGGGAAACCATGTCATGCCCCCGCACCACCAGCCACGCGAAACAGGCGGCAAAAAAGGAAGCGTACTCCAGCTTGCTCATGGGGCCCATGTCCCGGAAGCCCATGGAGGCGCTGCTGTCCACCAGCAGATGGCATTCCAGATGAGTCTCATGTTCAAACGTTTTCAGATAATGCCTGTCCGTACGGGCATAAACGCGCCAGTCCACCATGCGGACGTCGTCCCCCTGGGCATACTGGCGGTACTCCAGAAAGTTGCTGGAAGCCCCCCTGCCCCTGGCACGGTGGCGGCCGGACATCCACCCTTCCACCATCATTTTGGCGGCAAAACGGTAGTTTGCCAGACGCCGCACGTCCTCGGGACGCAGATATTTGTGGCTCGTTTCGCTCATGAGCGGTCTTCCGGATTGAAAAAAGAAGCGGAAGCGGGATGCTGCGGCAGGCTACAGGGATTCCTTCAATCTGCCCAGAATGTCCTCCACGGAAACACCTTCCCCGGTGGCGTTGTAATTGGGAATCAGGCGGTGGCGCAGAACGGGCCGCATCACTTCCCTGACTTCCTCCACGGAAACGGAGGTTTGACCGCGCAGCAGGGCCAGCGCCCTGGCCGCCCTCAGCAGGCACTGGGAAGCGCGGGGGCCCGCTCCCCATGCCAGGTAGGACCGGATGTAATCCGGCGCGGAAGAGGATTCCGGCCTGGTGCTCTGCACCAGGCGCACGATCGCCTCATACACGTGATCGGGCACCGGAATCTCCGTGACGGCATTCTGCAGGGCGATCACCTGCTCCGCATCCAGCAGGACTTCCGGTTCCGGCATGGACAGGCCGCCGGTGCGCCGCAGGATTTCCACTTCCTGCGCGGCATCGGGATACTTGATCAGAATCTGGAAGAAAAAGCGGTCAAGCTGGGCTTCCGGCAGGGGATAAGTGCCTTCATGCTCCAGCGGATTCTGCGTGGCGTACACGATAAAGGGCTCCGCAAGCGTCCGCGTCTTTCCGGCCACGGTGACCTGCTTTTCCTGCATGGCTTCCAGCAGGGCCGCCTGGGTCTTGGGGGGAGTGCGGTTAATTTCGTCCGCCAACAGCAGGTTCGTGAATACCGGACCCGGCACATACTCGAACGCCCGGCTGCCGTTTGCGGCAGTCTGCAAAATCTCGCTGCCCAGAATATCCGGCGGCATCAGGTCCGGCGTAAACTGGATGCGCTTGAAATCCAGCCCCAGAATCCGGCCCAGCGTGCCGACGAGCAGGGTCTTCGCCAGACCGGGAACGCCCACGATCAGGCAATGCCCGCGGCACAAAAGAGAGACGAGCATTTGATCCACCACATCCTCCTGCCCCACGATCACCTTGGCGGCTTCTTCCCGGACGGATGCCACAACGGCACGGATACGCTTCCAGTCCGAGGAAACGGGTTCTTGTTCTTCAGTATTTATCATAAAATAGTTGGTAGGAATCTCCATCAGATTCTCATAATCATATCCCCTGCGTCAATTCCATAATGGAAAAAATCAATGATATGCGTTTGCCTTGAAATCCGGCGGGGTTTCCGCCATAATATAACCTGAACGCCAGCCTCCGTTCCTCTATCTTTCCATGAAACCCTATTACACCCTGGCCGATCTTCTGAATGAAGAAAACCCGATTAACGCCGGCGAATCCGTTCCCGCCGGACTGGCCGTCATCGGCTTCCCCATCGCCCATTCCAAATCCCCGGCCATGCAGCAGGCCGCGCTGGATGCCGCGGGCATCAAGACGCGCTACATACGCATCCAGGCGTCTCCGGAGGAATTCGCGAACGTGGTGCGCCTGATCAGGGACCAGGGATTCATCGGCGCCAATGTGACCGTTCCCCACAAGCAGGCCGCCTGTGCGCTGTGCGACGATACGGATGCCCTGTCCCGCGCCACGGGATCGGTCAACACGCTCGTCTTCCAGAAAGACGGCTCCATCACCGGATTCAACACGGACGGGCCCGGTTTTTCCCGCGCCATCCGGGAGGAATTCTCCGTGGACCTCAGAGATTTGAAAATCGTTCTTCTGGGCGCCTGCGGAGGCGCCGGGCTGGCCCTGGCCTACACCTGCGCCATGCAGCGCTGCGAACGGCTGACGCTGGCCGGCAGGTCGGAGGACAAACTCCGGGACCTCAAGAACAGGCTGAGCTCCTTCTTCATTGACGAAAACAGGCTGGAAGGAGCGTCCGACCGCCTGGCGGCCCACCTGAACAACACGCCTCGCTTTAATGCGGCCGTAGAGGATGCCGACCTGATCGTCAACGCCACGGCCCTGGGCCTGAAACCTACGGACCCGTCCCCCGTGCCATCCTCCCTGTTTTCCGCGCACCATCTGGTCTATGACCTCCAGACGCACAACGACGCCTTCCAGATGGAAGCCCGCTTCCAGGGGGCCAGAACGGCCAACGGCCTTTCCATGCTGATTCACCAGGGAGCTCTCTCTTTTGAACGCTGGTTCGGCGTCAAGCCGGACGTAGCCGCCATGCGCCAAGCCCTTGAAAGGAAAGATGCCTGACACCGCCCCTACCTTCGACATTCAGGCCTTCCGGAACGCCCTGGTGGAATGGTTCAGGCGGGAGGGAAAAGACTACCCGTGGCGGCGCACGGAAGATCCATGGCACATCCTCGTCTCTGAGCTGATGCTCCAGCAGACCACCATCCCCACGGTGCTGGGCAGGTATGAACTCTGGATGCGCCGCTTCCCCACTCCGCACCACCTGGCCGCCGTGGACGAACAGACGGCCCTGCGTTCCTGGGAGGGGCTGGGGTATTACCGCCGCGTGCGCTCCCTCCAGGCCATCGCGCGGGAAATCGTCACTTCGTTCGGCGGAACATTCCCCTCCGACAAGGAAGGGCTGAAAAAGCTTCCCGGCATCGGCCCGTACACGTCCGGGGCCCTGCTTTCCTTCGCCTTCAACAAGCCGGCCCCCATCGTGGACGCCAACGTGGCGCGCGTGCTGTCCCGCATAGACAACTATTCCACGGCCGTGGACTCCACGGAGGGACTGAAATACCTGTGGGCACGGGCGGAAGAACTGGTGGACCCGGATCATGCGCGGGAATTCAACTCCGCCATCATGGAACTGGGGCAGACCTATTGCCGGATCAGCGCGCCGGACTGCCTGCTCTGCCCCGTGCGCTCCTTCTGTACGGCGGAACGGCCGGAAACGCTGCCCGTCAAAAATCCCAAGCCGGAAATCACGCGGGCGGAGCACCACGACATCCTCTACATCCGCAACAAATCCATCCTACTGTCCAAATGTCAGGAAGGGGAACGCCACGCGGGCATGTACCGCTTCCCCCAGCGGGACGACGACCACACGCTCTCCCTGCCCCATCTGTTGAAACAGACCTACAATGTGACCCGCTACCGGGTCACCCGCTATATCCACCATGTGACGGACGCCCCCGCTTTAAGACCGGAGGAGGAACTGATCCCGCTGGAAAAAGTTCATGAACTGCCCATGGCCTCCCCGGACCGCAAGGCCCTGAATTCCGCCGCACTCGGCAAACTGCTGGACAAGATTAAATGACTTCCGGCCTGACACCTGAACTCACTCTCTCCGCCTACTGCCAGGGATGCTTCCCGATGGCGGATCCGTCCACCGGGGAAATTTCCTTTTATGAACCGGACCCGCGAGCCCTGATTCCCCTGGACGAGCGCTTCCACATTCCCCACGGCCTGCGCCGCACCCTGCGCAAAAAACCTTTTGAAATACGGATGGACACGGCTTTTGCGGAAGTCGTCCATGCGTGCGCCCGGACGGACCAGCCCGAAGAACAGTGGATAGACGGCCAGATTGAGGAAGTGTACGGCAAACTCCATGAAATGGGATTTGCGCACAGTGTGGAATGCTGGGATGGAGAAGGACTGCAAGGCGGCCTGTACGGGATTTCCCTGGGAAAGGCGTTTTTCGGGGAAAGCATGTTCCACCGGAAAACGGATGCCAGCAAGATAGCGCTGGTGGCGCTGGTGCAGTACCTGCGGGCGCACCAGTTCCTTTTCCTGGACACCCAGTGGACAACGCCGCATTTGCTGAAATTCGGGACGTATGAGGTGCCGGCCCGGGAATACCGGGAAATGCTGAAACGGGCGCTGGAGGGGTGAGGGGGAGAGGCGGCTTTAATGGACTTAATGGACGGAAGGGGCAAGGATGGACAACGAATTTATTCCCAAACACGGAGGTTACAAAAATCTGGTTGTTTACCGGATTGCAGAGGTCACTTATGATTTCACCTTCCGGTTCTGTAACAAGTACGTAAAAAATCAGGGACGAACGTATGACCAGATGGTTCAGGCGGCACGTTCCGGCATGCAGAACATCGCGGAAGGAAGCGTGGATTCGGGCGTCAGCAAAGCATCTGAATTGAAACTCACCGGAATCGCTAAAGGAAGCCTTCAGGAATTAAGGGAAGACTATAGTTCCTACATGCGCCAGCGGGGCCTGGAACAATGGAAAAACAACAGTCCTTACGCACAGGAACTGATTAAAGCCAGATTTTCTTCAGCACAGGAAGTCATCCGCTGGGTAGGAACGCACAAGGATTTCCGGCCCGACCACTTTGGAGCCAATGCGGCGATTATCCTCATTAATGTGGCTCTTGGCCTTCTTACGAGACTCATCCAGGCTCAGGAACGGGATTTCCTGCAAAACGGCGGCATTCGCGAACGCATGACTCGCGCCCGCCTGGAACAACGCAAGCGCCGGGACAAGTAACCCATCATAGGAGGAGCACCTCACCCAGTCCACTCTGTCCATTAAGTTCATTCCCCCTCCCTATCCACAAAAAAGCCCGCGGCTCCGGAGAGCCACGGGCTGACTTTTAACCCTTAACAAAGACTTACGCCTGTTCCAGAGCTGCCTGGGCGGCGGCCAGACGGGCGGTCGGGACGCGGTAGGGGGAGCAGCTCACGTAGGTAAGGCCGAGCGTGTTGCAGAACTTGACGGAGGCGGGGTCGCCGCCGTGTTCGCCGCAGATGCCCAGCTTGATGTCCGGGCGGGTGGAGCGGCCAAGTTCCACGGCAATCTTCATGAGCTTGCCGACGCCTTCCTGGTCGATGGAGGCAAAGACGTTTTTCTTGATAATTTCCAGTTCCTGGTACTGTGGCAGGAAGGAGCCGGAGTCGTCGCGGCTCATGCCCAGGCCCGTCTGGGTCAGGTCATTGGTGCCGAAGGAGAAGAACTGGGCGGTTTCCGCGATTTCGTCGGCCGTGACGGCGGCGCGCGGGATTTCGATCATGGTGCCCACGAGGTAGTCCACCTTGGTGCCCTTTTCCTCGAACACCTGCTGGGCCACCTTGTCGATGATGGCTTTCTGGATGTCCAGTTCCTTCTTGAAGGCCACCAGGGGAACCATGATTTCAGGCACCACGGCAAAGCCTTCTTCCTGGGAGACTTCCACAGCGGCTTCAAAGATGGCGCGGGCCTGCATTTCCGTGATTTCCGGATAGGCGATGCCGAGGCGGCAACCGCGGTGGCCGAGCATCGGGTTGAACTCGTGGAGTTCAGCCACGCGGCGCATGATGACTTCCACGGGCATGCCGATCTTCTGGGCCAAGTCAAGCTGCTGTTCCTTCGTCTGGGGCAGGAATTCGTGCAGGGGCGGGTCCAGCAGGCGGATGGTGCCCGGCAGGCCCTTGAGCGCCTTGAAGATGCCCTTGAAGTCGCCCTTCTGGTAGGGAAGAAGCTTGGAAACGGCCGCCACGCGGTCGCTCTTCTTGGTGGAGAGGATCATTTCACGAACGAAGTCGATGCGGTCCCCTTCAAAGAACATGTGCTCCGTGCGGCAGAGACCGATGCCCGTGGCGCCGAAGGCGAGGGCGGCTTCCGTCTGCTTGGGAGAGTCCGCGTTGGTGCGCACCTTCATCTTCGTGCAGTCGTCGCACCACTGCATGAGCTTGGCGAAGTTCTGGTAGGTACGGCTGTCTTCCGGCTTCATGGTCTTGGAGATCAGAACCTGGATGATTTCAGAGGGGGAGGTTTCCACCTTGCCGGCGTACACCAGGCCACTCGTTCCGTCGATGGACATGTAGTCGCCTTCGTTGAAGGTCATGCCGCCAACGGTGACGGTGCGGTTGTTGTAGTCCACGATGACTTCGTCGGCGCCGCAGACGCAGACCTTGCCCATCTGGCGGGCGACGAGGGCCGCGTGGGAGGAGACGCCGCCGCGGGCGGTCAGAATGCCTTCCGCGGCGATCATGCCGCGCAGGTCTTCCGGAGAGGTTTCCAGACGGACCAGGAGAACTTTTTCACCGTTGTCCGCGGCTTCCACGCAGCGTTCCGCATTCAGGTAGATGCGGCCGGTGGCAGCGCCGGGGCCGGCGGGAAGGCCGCGGGTGAGCATCTTGGCCTGCTTGATGGCCTCGCGGTCGAAGATCGGGGTCAGGAGCTGGTCCACCTGGTCCGCGGGAATGCGGCGCACGGCGGTTTTCCAGTCGATCAGGCCCTGCTCCACCATTTCACAGGCGATGCGGAAGGCGGCCACGCCGGTGCGCTTGCCGTTGCGGGTCTGGAGCATGTACACGGTGCGGTCCTGAATGGTGAATTCGAAGTCCTGCATGTCGTGGAAGTGGTTTTCCAGCACTTCGCGGATGCGCATGAGTTCATTGAAGGCGGCGGGCATCACGTCGTGAAGGGCTGCCACGGGAGCGGGCGTGCGGACGCCGGCCACCACGTCTTCACCCTGGGCGTTCATCAGGAATTCGCCGTAGAATTCGTTTTCGCCGGAAGCGGGGTTGCGGGTGAACGCCACGCCGGAACCGGATTCTTCACCCGTGTTGCCGAATACCATGGCCTGCACGTTGACGGCGGTGCCCCATTCGGAGGGAATGCCGTATTTCTGGCGGTAAACGATGGCGCGGTCATTGTTCCAGGAACCGAACACAGCGCCGATGGCACCCTGGAGCTGTTCCCACGGGCATTCCGGGAATTCATGACCGGTGCGTTCCAGCACCAGCTTCTTGAAGCGGGAGACAAGTTCCTTCAGGTCGTCCGCGGAAAGCTTGGTGTCTTCCACGTCGGCGCTGCCGTAGCGTTCTTCCTTGATGGCGGCAATGGCGGCTTCAAAGGGTTCGTGGTCTTCATCCGGGTTCTTCTGCACGCCCAGCACCACGTCGCCGTACATCTGCACGAAGCGGCGGTAGCAGTCCCACGCAAAGCGGGGGTTGCCGGTGGCCTTCACCATGGCTTCCACGGATTTTTCATTCAGGCCGAGGTTCAGAATCGTGTCCATCATGCCGGGCATGGATTCCCGGGCGCCGGAACGCACGGCCACCAGCAGGGGCATGGCTTCCGTGTCGCCAAACTTGCGGCCCAGGATTTGTTCCATCTTGGCAACGCCTTCCTTGATCTGGGCGTCAAGCTGGGAGGGATAGGTGCAGTCGTGGTCGTAGTAATAGGTGCAAACTTCCGTGGTGATCGTGAATCCGGGAGGAACAGGCAGGCCGATGCGGGCCATTTCCGCGAGGTTGGCGCCCTTGCCGCCCAAAAGATTTTTCATGCTGCCATTGCCGTCAGCGGACCCTCCGCCGAAGGAATAGACGAATTTGTCAGTGGATGCGCTGCACGCGCAGGAATTGGTGGACATATCGATTGTTGTAGTCGAATTAATGATTCTGCCCCAAAGCCGGCCGCATGAGTCAACAAGAGACCCAAAAGCAAGTTGGGGTCGAGTAAAGATGCCCGGCGCATCCGCCTTTGTCAACTCGAAATTGTAAGGAAAACAAAAATGTTTTTGATGATTTTTGGGAGAAAATATTTTCCCCGTTTTTTCCGCATCTCGGCACCTCCCGCTGATTTACCTCACAGCGTTTCCCGGAAATAAAACCCGGCTCACCGCCAGGGACGGCCTGCCGGGAATTCCTCATGAATGATGTCCGCTGCCCGGTAACATAACGGAATGGCCGAGCCCGGCTTTCCACCGTCCGCGTACGGGAGGCGGCCACAGTGTTCCTCCCCTCCTACAAGGGCTTGTCCCCTGCCAATAAAAAGCGAACGCCTATCGACAAGACAGGAGTTCGCTGAAAAATATGTTTTACCGGTTTTTACGCCTTGCAGAAGGTGTCTTCATCCGCACAGTCCGCTTCCTTCCATGTGACGGAGGAGTCGCCGGAGGCGATGTGGACCAGGCAGTGGTACACGGCCTCCGGGTCGGCATCCAGCCGGGCGGCCACCTGCGCGGCCGTTTCCGGAGCGGAACCGATGGCTTTCCGGACTTTCCCCAGCAGGGCCAGGAAGGTTCCGGCGGCTTTTTTGCCGGCTTCCACGCCGGGCTGGTGGTAGGCGTTGATGTTCACCAGGGACGCATAGAAAGAAACGGCGCGCTCAAAGAGGGCGATCAGCATGCCGAGCGTTTTGGCGTTCACTTCCGGAATGGAAATGGTGATGGAGGAACGTCCGGATTCCGCAAGAGCCTGGCGCGTACCGCGCAGGAAGCCCTGGAGGAAGTCCCCGCAGGTGGCGCCCGCTTCCACTTCCACCGCGTCCGCAGAGCATTCCCGCACTTCAATGAAGGTGGCGAAGAAGTTGTTTACGCCGTCGCGGAGCTGCTGCACATACGCGTGCTGGTCCGTGGAGCCCTTGTTGCCGTACACGGAAATGCCCTGGAAGACTTCATTGCCGTCCAGGTCCAGCCTTTTGCCGAGGGATTCCATGATGAGCTGCTGAAGGTATTTGGAGAAAAGCACCAGGGCGTCCTTGTAGGGGAGGACCACCATGTCCTTTTCCCCTTTGCCGCCGGTGGCCTTGTACCAGGCCAGGGCCAGCTTCATGGAGGCGTTGCACTTCACGCACTCCCGACGGGTCTTTTCATCCATCAGGCGCGCTCCTTCCAGCAGGGCGTCCACGTCCACGCCCTGCAGAACAGCGGGAACAAGACCCACTACGGACATGACGGACGTGCGGCCGCCCACCCAGTCTTCCATCGGGAAGCGCTTGAGCCAGCCTTCCGCTTCCGCCGTCTTGTCCAGTTTGGAGCCCACGCCCGTAACGGCTACGGCCTGGGCGGCGAAGTCCAGCCCGTGCTTGTTGAAAAAGTCCTGGGCCACCATCATGCCGTTGCGTGTTTCCGGAGTGCCGCCGGACTTGGAGATGACCACCACCAGCGTTTCTTCCAGAGGCAGGGATTCCAGCACGCGGTACATGCCGTCCGGGTCCGTATTGTCCAGGAAGAACATGTCCAGCCCGGCGGCGGGAATGGCGTCGGCCACCAGTTCCGGACCCAGGGCGGAACCGCCGATGCCGATGACGAGGGCCGCGGAGTATTGTTCCGCGCGGGGAGGAGCGATCCTGCCGTCCAGCACGTCCCGTCCGAAGTCCTTGACGTCCGCCAGAGGGCCGTCAATGGCGGCTTTCAGTTCGGGAGTGGGGGCCAGGGCGGAATTGCGCAGCCAGTAATGGCCCACCATGCGGCCTTCGTCCGGGTTGGCGACGGCGCCGGATTCCAGCGCCTTCATGTCGGCGAAAGCCTTGTCGATCCTGCCCTGCATGGAGGACAGGAAAGCGTCGTCCAGCGGCAGTTTGGAAAAATCAAGGGAGATACCCATTTCCGGGTAGCGAACGAGTTGTTGTGCGTATAGGCTCATGATAGTAATAGAGTGAGAAAGAATTATTTAAGTTTTTTAAGCACGCTTTTCGCCTGCACGTCATCCTGGTTCGCCGCCTTCTGGAACCATTCCCTGGCCTTGGCCGCGTCCTGCTGTACGCCGAAGCCTTTCTGGTACATGATGCCCATGTTGTACTGTTCGGAGGCATAGCCTTCTTCGGCAGCCCTCTTGCGGCGGTTGAGCTGTTCATTCGCCTCCGCTGGGGACAGGCCCACGGCCCGCGCCGCGTCCGGCCAGGTGTCGCCGTATTTCATGGCGGACGGGGCATAGGCGGCGGCGGCGGCCTTGCGGTTCAGTTCATCGGCCTTTTTCTTGTCCCGCTTCACGCCGTATTTGCCCAGGTCATAGAGAAACGCCATGCCCCAGTAACCGCGGGGACTGCCCAGTTCCGCCGCCTGCTGGAAGCATTCAAAAGCGTCCTCATATTTTTTGGTTCCCATGGAACGGACGGCATCCGCAATATGAAGTTCCGCCTCTTTCAGATCCGGGAATTCCGGAATGGCGGCCCATTCCCTCTTCAGCTCCTCCCGGTCCCTCTTGGATTTGGGAGGCATGCCCGCCGGACCAGAAAGGCGGAATACGGGGAAGTACCCCTCCATGGCCCCCATGTTCCCCAGGCCGGACATTAAAAACACGCTGGGAGCCACCCTCCACATGTGCATGTACAGGATGCGCCCTTCCTGCAGGGAATCCTTCGGCAGCCATTCCGGCATGTTGGAAGGTTCCCCGTATTTTTCCGTCAGGCCCACCAGCAGGGCCTTGTAGGCGGATTTGAGCCTGGTTTCATACTCGGCGCCCTTGAATTTGCTGCGGGAGTAGAAAACGACGCCGCGCAGGCCGCCGGAAGGGTCGTAGTCAAAATTCAGGGAAAAGGTCTGGCCGCCCACGGGCTGCTTGGTCTTGAACACGCCGTTCAGCCCGGTGCGCCCCAGCAGGGCGTCCGTAGGCGGCCCTTCAATCCGCTTGCTCTGCCTCAGCGCTTTCAGCACCTGGTCCTTATCCATTCCCGTCTCCAGATTCTCATAAAGGGCGGCAAAGAGATGCGGGCACGCGAACGCAAGAATACTGATGACACAGGCTAGTTTTTTCATATAAGAAGCAATGGGCGGTTTCCTATCAAAGGGACATGGTTTTCAAAAGAATAAAATGCGTCAGCGCAGGTGAGGAAAATTTTTCATAAAATATTCACTTCCAGTCCACCCACAGCCTTTTCAGATAATCCTCCCCCGTAAAGTCCGCAGGCATGGGATCATGAATGAGACGGGCTCCGGGAGCGGCGGCCTCCACCATCCTGCGGAAGTCCGAATGGCTCAGCTTGCGGCAATTGCTGGTGCACAGCATCCAGCCGCCCCGCTCCAGGCATTTCCGCGCCAGGGAGACAAGTTCCCCGTAATGGGATTCCACCCGGAACACCCTGCCCCTGTCGTCCCGTGAAAAAGTGGGGGGGTCCAGAATGATGCCGTGGAAGGTGCGGCCCTGTCTGGCGAACCGTTCCAGCCAGTGAAGCACGTCCCCCTTGCAGAAGTACTGGCCGGAGGGATCTATTCCGTTCAGCCTGAAATTTTCCCTGGCCCATTCCAGGCACGGCTGGGCCAGGTCCAGCGTGGTCGTCTGCGCGCCGCCCAGGGCGGCATAAACGGAAAAGGCTCCCGTATAGGCGAAGGTATTCAGCACTTTCATGCCCGGCCTGCTCCGTTCCCGCACCCGGCGACGGTGATCGCGCTGGTCCAGAAAAATTCCCTGGGAATAACCCGCGGACATGTCCAGCCTGAACAGCACGCCCTGTTCCTCTGCCTCAAATTGCAGGGGAAGGATAGGTCCGGCAATCTGGACAGGAGCCTCCTTCTGATTCTGTTCCAGACGCTTGTGAAATACGGGAACATCAAGTTCAGCGAGTTCCTTACCCAAATTCACGGGAACGGCACAGTCACGCGTGGAAACCAGGATGCGGTCTCCCAGCCGGTCCACAAACACGTCCGGATAGCCCTCTCCTTCCCCGTCAATCACGCGGAAAATTTCGGTACGCGGAGGAATCAGTCCTTTCTTGTATTCCAGGCAATGGCGGTACGTGCGGCTCACGGCACGGAGAGACTACGGAATTTGACCGCCGGGGGCAATGGCAAAAGCAGGGAAAACGGATTCTGAAACAATCTTCTTTTGCCGGCAGGGAAAACCATGTTCCGTACACCATCCATTTCCCCTGAATATGGAAACAACGCCTGAAGGCAGATTTCCGTACTCCTATCTCGTCATCAGCCACCCACTCCATGAAGGCGATCCGGCGCATGATCCGGAAATATTTTCAAACATCGATCGTTTGGAGGACGAATTCTTTGAAGCCCGTTCCAACCGATGAAGGCGGGTTGCCTTCCGGATACAGCAAATAGCCGGAGAAGCGTTGATTTTTGAAGGAAGAGCTCCTCCGGCATATTTTATCCGGTACTCCAGAATAATTCCTGCGAAAACGACGCTTCCTTTCTTCCTCTCCCGGTATATTCGACGTCTTCCGCAACATCGGGCAACGCGGAATCATTACCAGACACGAGTACTGCATGCGGCAGCATCTTTTCCTCCGCCCCCCTAAATTTCATCGGTCCGGGAATATCACGATCTGCGCCGCCGCATCATCAGAACGGCCATGCCAAGCACCCCCAGGGATGCCGCCGCCGGCTCGGGAACCACGGAAAAGGCCATGGCCGCTACACCGGCTTTCTGTCCCCCAATGCGAAAATAAAGCCTGTCCGATGTTGCCGTTCCCGTCCATTTGACCAGCGTCAGCTTGTTGTTCGCAAAGGAAGGAGCCGTGGAGAATCCCGTTCCATCCGTAGCGGCGTATTCAAAGGAACCCGTTCCTCCGGTGACGGTAGTGGCGCCGGGAGCAGTCGCCACACTGGAAACGAACATGTAAAACGTTATGGTGTTCCCTGCCGTCAATCCGCCCAGTTGGATGGAAGATGTCGTGGAACCACCGGCTCCGGGGCTCATGAATGTGGACAGCGCTCCATAGTCGAAAGAACCGAGGATATTGACCAGGTCCGTCATCGCAGCCTCATTCTGGTAATAGGCGTAATAAGCGGGGTCTCCCTCTCCGGGAGTCACAGCGGTGACATTCGAGTTAAAGAAGTTCCCGCCGCTTTTAACGATTTTTAGTGTATAGGGAGTACCGTTTCCTGAAGCTGCAATTCAGCCGAGCTGTTGGACGTATACTGATTCATGCCGGGCCTTCCCGTGCCATCCCTGTACACATCCACCAGGACGGAAGCAGCCTGTGCCAGGGAAAAAGCCCCTCCGGCCATAAGTAAAAATAATGTTTTCTTCATGGTTTTCTGCTCTTGTAAACGGTGAAAACCAATGTAGGGATTTTGAATCCGAAATACGGTACAAGTTTTAGATTTTCATATTCTTATAAAAAACATACTTCTATGGCCGGGAAGAAAATTCACGCTCCGCATCCCCCGTTTATTTTCATAACTTTTTCTTTTTCATCTTTTCTTATTGACACCGAATTCAAAATCCGCCTTGATCCAAAAAAGAGGCCGGAACCAATGATCCGGCCTCTGGTTTTCAATTTGTTCTGCGAACAGCGGGCCTTAGTCGGCGTACTGTTCGTTGAGGGCTTCCATGATTTCCTTGGAGGCTTCCGGGATGTTCGTACCGGGGCCGAAGATGGCCACGGCTCCGTGTTCTCTGAGGAAGTCGTAGTCCTGGGCGGGAATGACGCCGCCGCAGAAGACCATGATGTCCGGACGCCCCTGTTTCCGGAGTTCTTCCACCAGGGCGGGCAGAAGCACCTTGTGGCCCGCGGCCAGGGAGCTCATGCCGATCATGTGCACGTCGTTTTCAATCGCCATCTTGGCGGTTTCCTCCGGCGTCTGGAAGAGCGGGCCTACGTCCACGTCGAAGCCGAGGTCGGCATAGGCGGAGGAGACTACCTTGGCGCCGCGGTCGTGGCCGTCCTGGCCCATTTTGGCGACGAGGATGCGGGGACGGCGCCCCGTGCGTTCGGCGAAGTCGTCCGTCATCTTGCGGACTTCCTCCACCAGCGGATCTTGACCATAGGATTGTGCGTACACGCCGGTAATGAGTTTGATTGGAGCTTTGTGCCGCCCGAAGTGCTTTTCCAGGGCGGAGGAGATTTCCCCCAGGGAGGCGCGGGCCTTGGCCGCCTTGATGGCGAGGTCAAGGAGGTTGCCTTCTCCCGTACGGGCGCATTCGGACAGGGCTTCCAGCGCGGCTTCGCACGCGGCGGAGTCGCGTTCCGCACGCAGTTTCTGCAGGCGGGCGATCTGGGCGTCCCGGACGGTGGTGTTGTCCACTTCCAGAATGTCAATTTTTTCTTCCTGCTCCAGACGGTACTTGTTAACGCCGATGATGGGCTCCTTGCCGGAGTCAATGGCCGCCTGGCGGCGGGCAGCGGCTTCTTCAATGCGCATCTTGGGCAGCCCGGTTTCAATGGCCTTGGCCATGCCGCCGAGTTTTTCCACTTCCTGAAGGTGGGCCCAGCCCTTGCGGATGAGCTCGTTGGTGAGGTATTCCACGTAGTAGGAACCGCCCCACGGGTCGATGACCTTGCAGATGGTGGTTTCATCCTGCAGGTGGAGCTGGGTGTTGCGGGCGATGCGGGCGGAGAAGTCCGTCGGCAGGGCTATCGCCTCATCCAGGGAGTTGGTGTGCAGGGACTGCGTATGGCCGCAGGCGGCGGCCAGGGCTTCAATGCAGGTGCGGGTCACGTTGTTGAACGGGTCCTGCTCCGTGAGGGACCAGCCGGAAGTCTGGGAGTGCGTGCGCAGGGCCAGGGACTTCGGGTTCTTGGGGTTGAACTGCTTGATGAGCTTGGCCCACAGCACGCGGGCAGCGCGCATTTTAGCCACTTCCATGAAGTAGTTCTTGCCCTGGGCCCAGAAGAAGGAGAGGCGCGGAGCGAAGGCGTCGATGTCAATGCCGGCCTTGATCCCGGTGCGCACGTATTCCAGGCCGTCCGCAAGCGTGTAAGCCATTTCCAGGTCCGCCGTGGCGCCGGCTTCCTGCATGTGGTAGCCGGAGATGGAAATGGAGTTGAACTTGGGCATGTACTTGGAGGTGAATTCAAAGATATCCGCAATGATCCGCATGGACGGGTCCGGCGGATAAATGTACGTGTTGCGCACCATGTATTCCTTCAGGATGTCGTTCTGGATCGTCCCGGAGAGCTGGTCCAGCGTGCAACCCTGTTCCTGGGCGGCCACGATATAGAAGGCAAGCACGGGCAGCACGGCGCCGTTCATGGTCATGGAGACGGACATTTTGTCCAGCGGGATGCCCTTGAAGAGGATTTCCATGTCCAGGATGGAGTCCACGGCCACGCCGGCCTTGCCCACGTCGCCCACCACGCGGGGGTGGTCGGAGTCATAGCCGCGGTGCGTCGCCAGGTCGAAGGCGATGGAAAGCCCCTTCTGCCCGGCCGCCAGGTTGCGGCGGTAGAAGGCGTTGGATTCCTCCGCCGTGGAGAAACCGGCGTACTGGCGCACCGTCCAGGGACGCGCCACATACATGGTGGCGTAAGGTCCGCGCAGGTTCGGGGCCACACCGGCTGTAAAGTCCAGGTGCAGGCAGTCGTCGTACACGCTCTCGGAATAGGTGGGCGGCACGGGAATTTGTTCATTGGTCACCCAGGTTTCCGTCCGGGGGGCCGGGGACTGGCCGCCAGCCTTGACTTCTGGATAGGCGGCGGTTGCAAAGTCGGGAATATTGCTCATATGATGAAATTTGGTAAATGGTTTAGAGGCCGATCTTGTTCTGAATGGCTTCAATGGTGTTGTAGCAGTTGGCCCTGACGTGGATGAAGATGTCCACGCCGGCTTCCTTGAACGCTTCCACATGGTCCGCCGGATAACCGGCGAGGGCCACCATCATGTCCGGCTTGATTTCCCTGAGCGCCTTGCAGAAGGCGGGAACGATTTCCGGATAGGTGTCGTCCGTGGAGCAGATCACGCACACGGCGCAGCCGCTTTCCGCAGCGGCCCTGGCCGCCTCTTCCGGAGTCGGGAAGCCGGACGGGTAAACCACGTCCAGACCGCCTGCGCGCAGGAAGTCGCGGGAGAAGTCCGCACGGGCCTTGTGCTGGCGCAGCGGCCCCATGTTGGCGAAGAAGACCATCGGGCGCGTTCCCTTTTCCTCCACCCAGGCGTCGGCCTTGGCGAGCAGGGATTCAAAGCGTTCCGCCAGGCGGCGCTTCGGCAGGGCTTCAATTTCCAGCGGTCCGCCGCATTTGCAGTCCGCGCCGGCCGTGAGGGCCTTGTTGATGAGGCAGGTGGAGAAGCCTTCCTCCGCGGCCTTGCAGACGGAATCCACGCACATTTTCACGTCGGGCAGTTCCACGTCCGCATTCTTGCAGCAGCCGTGGCCCTTGGAGGCGGAACAGGCGGAGCCTTCCGGCACTTCCAGCTTCTTTTCCACCAGGTTGACGTACTGGTTGACGCCCACAATGGACTGGCGGCGCTGGTCGGCCATTTCATACCGCTTGGCGGCCGTGGCGTTCACGCTCTTCTGGATGGAGCCGGACTGAAGGGCCTTGATGATGCCGCCTTCCTTTTCAATTCCCTGGAAGACGTCCCAGATTTTCCGGGAGACTTCGTCCGTCAGGTTTTCAATGTACCAGGAACCGCCGGCGGGGTCCACCACCTTGTCCAGGTTGCATTCGCCCAGCAGAATCAGCGGGCAGTTGCGGGCGATGCGGCGGGAGAATTCGTCCGGCATGCGCACGGCCGCGTCGAAGGGCAGCACGTCGATGCTGTCCACGCCGCCCATAATGGCGGAGAATGCCTGGGCGGAACCGCGCAGCAGGTTGACCCAGGGGTCCACCTTGGAGAGGGTCCAGAAGGAAGTGCGGGCATGCAGGCTGATCTTGGCGGATTCCTCGCTGCCGCCGCATTCCTTGACGATGAGGGCCCAGAGTTCGCGCAGGGCGCGGATTTTGGCCACTTCCAGGAAAAGGTTGGCCCCGATGGATACGGTAAAGCGCATGTGGGCGGCCGCTTCATCCACGGAGATGCCGCGTTCTTCCATGGCGCGCAGATAGGCCACGGCGGTAGCGAGCATGGCTCCCGCTTCTTCAAAGGCGGAGGCGCCGGAGTCCGCATAGGGAAGCCCGCTGACGCCGATGGTCTGGAAGGCGGGCGCGTTGGCGATGGCCCACTTGGTCATCACAGCCATCTGGTCATAATAGGCGCAAATGCCCTTGCCGCCGCAGAGGGAGCCCTTCATCACGGCCTTGCCGACCGGGTCGTAGAGAACGCCGCCCCGGAGGCCGGCGGTGTCAAATCCGGCGGATTTGTACGTGTTCAGGAACATGGAAAGCGTGCCCAGGCCGCAGGAACCGGGAGTGATGTAAACGGGCAGCTTGTCCAGCGGAAGGCCCTTGAGGGCGGTGTCCCAGGCCGCCTGCTTGCGCAGCTTGAGGCCGCATTTGCAGTTGAGCTGGACGTTCACGGCGGTCAGGCCGCGTTCCAGATCGTGCAGGATTTTGCTGTTGAAGTCTTCCGGAGTAGAGGCGGGAATGCTCTGGGCGATTTCGCAGGGCTTTTCCACATAGCCCAGGGCGCGGGTTCCGCGGCGGTACGGGAACTGCCCGGCAGGCATGACGGGAGAGTGCTCGTCCCACTTGTTGTAAATGGGATGCAGCGTGATTCCCTCCACGAGCTTCGTGAAAAGTTTTTTATCAAAATCAGCCCCCTTCAAGGCAGCGACGGCTGCCTCACGCCATTCGGCGTATGTGGCTGGTGCGAATTCTCCGAAGTCAATCTCCGGATCCGTTGTTTTGTTTCCCTTTTGCATGGCGAAGTCAATGGGTAAGGCCTAATATGTTGGTTTTTAATTGCGCAAACCAGGCCAGATTTAAAGCGCGGAGTTATCTTAGAAAATCAAATTATAAAGTCCAGCGTGAAAAACACAACAGGCCCAATGAAGGCGAATTTGCCCTATCACGTTCGGGAAGCTTGCAAAAACAACATAAAAAGAGTAGATACAGGGTTTAAGCATGCCGACCTCACCTACCGTCAAACTCCCTGTTCAACTAGTCAGGCAGCTCCAGGCATTCCGCCGTCGCCTCCGAACGGTCAAAATACTGGAAGCCATCTGCCTGGCCGGCCTTGCCGTCATCCTCTCCTATGTGTTCCTGTACGTTTCCGACCGCGTTTGGGAAACACCGCCCACGCTGGGATGGATTCTTTTCATCTGCGCCTTGGCGGGATTGCTGACTTTCATTCCGTGGTGGAGCTTCCGGTGGGTCTGGCAGCGCAGGACGGCCGCACAGCTGGCGCGCCTGATCGGCAAAAAGGATGCGGCTCTGGGAGACCGCCTGCTGGGGGTCATTGAACTGGATTCCGAAAAGTACGGGCACCAATACAGTTCAGCAAAGCTCAAGGAGGCGGCCATGGAACAGGTGGCCCGCGAAGTCGCCGGACAGGACCTGACGGTCAACATCCCCAGGCCGCGGCACAGGATGCTATTCCTTCTTCTTTCCATTCTGGTTCTCTGCACGGGCGCCCTGTGCATCGTCAGCCCGGAAGCGGCGGAAAACGCCCTGCACCGCTGGCTTCAACCCTTCAATCCTCCGGAACGCTACACCTTCACGCAGCTGGATCCCTCCCCCGACACCCTGGTCATTCCCCTGGGGGAAAGCCACGTGTACGAACTCAGACTGGCGGATTCCACCAAGTCCCGCCCGGAAACCGGCCATTACGTTTTCGGGAACAGGGTGCGCCAGCAGACGACTCTGGCGGACGGCGTTTACAAGGTACTCATTCCCCCTCTCCAGCAGGCGGACAGGCTTGAATTTTCAGCGGGGGACGTCGTGCGCCGCATGCGCATCGTGCCGAAGGCGCGCCCTTCCCTGCTTTCCGCCGCGGCCACGGTGGCCTATCCGGAATACATGGACCGCCCGGACGGACGGGAACCGATGAGGGCCGGGGTCATTTCCGCGCCGGAAGGCTCCACGCTGACGCTGGAGGTTACCGCCTCCCAGCCTCTGGCTTTCGCCTCCACGCCCCAGGGAAAGCCCCTGCGCGTGGACGGCAGCAAGGTGATCATTCCCTCCATTCTTCTGGGGAAGGATCCGCAGGAAATGGAGCTGACATGGACGGACCGGGACGGACTGGCCGCCGCTCAGACCGTGAAAGTGCGCCTGGAACCTGTTGAAGACAAGCAACCCTCCGTTTATCTGAGGGGCGGAGAAAACGACCGCCACGTGCTGGAAGACACCAGCATTGAACTGGAAGTGGAGGCCGCGGACGATTTCGGCCTGCGGGAACTGGGCGTGGAATGGCAGGGAGAAAAGTCTTTTTACGAGGAAGAAAATCCGGACGGGGGAGCGGCGGATCCGGAGAAAGCCGGCAAGCCCGTCCCGGGACTGCACGGAGAAAAAGTTCTGGAAACGGGCGATCCGACCCGGACCGGATTGAAGGGAACCTTCCTGTTCCAGGCCAGGGCCCTGAAGCTGTCTCCCCAGCGCGTGGTCGTCCGCGGATTTACGCAGGACTACAAGCCCGGCGGCAAAAGGGTGTATTCGGAACCCATGGTCATCATCGTCCTTTCCAAGTCGGAACATGCGCAGATGATCCGCAATGAACTGGAACGCATCGTCAGCGAGCTGGAGGGGATGATCCGCCGCATGGACGCCATGACGGACGAGGCGAAACGCCTGAAAACCCTGGAAGAAAAGGACCTCAGGAATACGGAAGCCCAGCAGAGGCTCCATGCCCTTGCGGATGAGGAACAGGCCAACCGGAGGGAATTGAATGAATTGATCAACCGGTCCGAAACATTGTTCAAGGAAGCTTCCCGCAATACCCAGATCGACCCGTCCGGAATGAAGGAGTTCATGAAGGGAATTTCCATGCTGAAACCCGTTCCCGACAGCACTATGAAGAACGCCCAGAAAAAGTTCCGGGATTCTGCGGCGGAGAACAACACTCCTCAGGAAAGCCGGCAGTCCCTCAGCGGCGGGGAAAGCGACCATTCCGCCGCCACGCAGGCCCTGAAAGACGCCATGAACCAGCTTTCCAAATCCGCTCAGGACATGGAAGCCAGCACTTTCGTGGCCAGGCTCATCCAGGCGGCTTACAAGGAGGATTCTATTGCCAGTTCCCTCGCCAGCCAGCTCAACACCATCGTGGGCATGACCATGGAGGAGCTGGACCCCTCCACCCGCCGGGAAATGGAAACCATCGCCACCCTCCAGAATGCCTCCACGCAGGATATCGGTTGGATTCTGGAAGACCTCAATTACTACAAATCCCGCACGGAGGAACGCATTTACAGCGATCTGTACAATCAGATGAACGCCTTCTCCCTCCGTGAAAAGCTGGACCTGGTTCATGGAAACATCCTGAATTCCATCACGGCGCAGTCCATTGACGAATCCCGCCTGTACGCGTCCACCCTGCGCCACTGGGCTAAGCTGATAGACGACTACAAGAAGAGCCGCGGCGGAGGCGGAGGCGGTGGGGGCGGAGACCAGGAGTCCATTTCCGACGCCGACTTTGAGTTCATGCTGAAGATCATCCGCATGATCCAGCAGGAACAGGACATCCGCATGCGTACCCGCGCCGCTGAAAAGGAACACCGCAAACTCAACGCCAAAACCCCATGAATATCACCCGCCTGCCAGTCATCTTCCTGGCCTTTTCGGCCCTTTCCCTACCCTGTTCGGCAACCCCGGAGGGACAGACGATCTATACCGCCAAGCACAAGGAAACGGCGGAAAAGCTGGCCGTCCAGCAGGACGAGCTCCAGGCGGACACGTCCGACCTCATTATGGGAGAAACGAATGAGGAAGTGATCGACCTCCTGAAGAAATGCCGCCACGCCATGAACGACGCCGTGGACCTCCTAGAGAATTACAACACGGGAGGCCCGACGCTCGCCGCCCAGTCGGACGTCATTGAATTGATCTACCTGGCGGCCAAGGCCAGAATGAGCATGCCGGGAGGAGGTGCAGGAGGCAAACTGCCCAAATTCGGAGAAAACGGAATGAAGCCGGGCAGCGAGGCGCTGATGAACATGCTCCGCCAGCTCCTGGGCATGGACAGCGAGTCCCAGTCCATGCAGCAGGGGGACAGCGAAGGAGAGGGGCAAGGGCAAGGACAGGGCGAGGGCCAGAACGGCCGGGGCAACAAGCCGGGAAAAGGAGCCGACGGAAAGTCGGACATGGCTTCCTCCCAGGAAAAAGGGGTTTCCAGCCCCGACACGGCGGCGGAAAGCCGCTCCGTCCCCAAATCCACCGGGATGTCCGCAGATGACATGCCCTCCGAATTCCGCAAGGCGCTGGACGCCTACAACAGAACCCTCCAGAAGTAGTAAAAGATGAACACGCATTCCGCCTATCCCTTCTACTTCGAATATTACATGTCCCAGGCCCTGTTTCATGCAGACCAGTCCCTCTGGGAAGCGTGGAACCATAAAAACATACACTACCTCCACGCATCCCAGACGCCCAACGGTTCCTGGCTGAGCGACAGGGGAAGTTCCTATGCCACCTCTCTGGCACTCCTTTCGATTGCCCTGAATTACCGCTTCCTGCCCATTTACGAACAATAAGCACACCCACACCCTTTCCATGAAAAAAGCCTTTTGTTTCCTGTTGATTGTCCTGGGAATGGCGGTCATGCCGCAGCCGGGGATGGCCCAGTCTTCCCTGCGCACCTCTTCCCCGGTGCCCCCGCAGGTAGAACTGATGTACGTCAAGGGCCTCAGATTCCTCCAGAACGCCCAGAAAACGGACGGCACCTATGAAGGCACCTACGGCCAGGAACCCGGTATTATCGGCTTCTGCCTGATGTCCGTTCTCGCCCACGGGGACGATCCGAACACGGGGCCGTACGCCACCATGGTGCGCCGCTGCCTCAACTACATTCTCGCCAAGCAGAACAAAAGTTCCGGCTACATAGGGGATTCCATGTACAACCACGGATTCGCCACCCTGGCGCTGGCGGAGGCCTACGGCATGGTGCGCGACGACCGCATAGGCCCCGCCCTTCATAAGGCCGTGGCCCTGACGCTGACCGCCCAGAAGAAGAACAAGACGGGCGGCTGGCGCTACGCGCCGGATTCCACGGACGCGGACAGCACGGTGACGGGCTGCCAGCTCGTCTCCCTGTACGCCGCACGGAACGCGGGCATTCCCGTGCCGGACGAGGCTTTTGAACGCGGCCTCAAGTACATGGCCTCCTGCCGCGACAGCAAGGGAGGCTACGGATATACCGGACCTTCCGGTCCCCGCGTCACCCTCACGGCCATCGGCTCCCTGACCTTGTCCCTGGCGCGCCAGAAGTCGGACCCGTCCTTCAAAACCTCCCTGGCCTTCCTGAAAAAGAACCTCAATTATCGGGATTCCTCCTATCCGTTCTACTTCGAGTACTACATGTCCCAGGCTCTTTTCCATGCGGATCTGGACACTTGGAAGGAATGGAATTATAAGAACATGCGGTATCTGGGCGCTTCCCAGGCACCCAACGGTTCCTGGCTGTCCGACTATTCCGCGGCCTATTCCACGTCCGCCGCCCTTCTCTCCCTCGCTCTCAACTACAGATTCCTGCCCATTTATGAAAAATAGGATCCGTCTTGCACTCCTTCTGGCTCCCGCCTGCCTGCTGCACGCGTGGGCGGCCCCTACCGTTGACGTAGTGATGGAAGACAATTACCGCCTCCGCGGAGAAATCGTCTCTTTCGGAAAACAGGGGCTGGTCATCAGGCATCCGTCCGTGCGCCAGAACGTCTCCATTCTTCCGTCGGAAATAAGAGCCGTCTATTTCACGGATACCGCTCCTCCCGACCTGCGGGCCAGGGACAAGATTTTCATCTCCACCGGCCACCGGGACATTATTCCGTGCAACATTACTTCCATCTCGTCCGACAAGGTGCAGTACCGGGACATGTTCGGCACTTCCCGTTCCATCCCCCGCAGCCAGGTGGCCGGCTTCCGCCTGGGAACGCTCCAGCAGAAGGGATTCTGGCAGGAACCCCTGGTATTTGACAACAGCTGGCTTTATTCCGGAGACAATGAGAACGACTACCGCATCCAGTCCGGCAGAAAACTGATGAATGCCATGAATCCGAAGCTGGACGGAGAGAAGTACCAGTACAAGCTGTCCAACGGCAATTATCCCACCTGGGTGCCCCTGTACAAGAGCATCGGGCTGGACCCTTCCTCCTTCACCTTCCGGATTGCCCTGACGATGGACGGCAGCAGCGACCGCGCCGGCATTGTCTTCTGCTTCGGCGGCAAGGAAAACGTTACGTTCAGATCCAACGCCGGCAGCAGCCTCAACAGGCTCATGCTCAGCATTGCGCCCGGCAAATGCACGCTGCTCAGGGAACAGAAGTCCGGCATCCTCCTGCTGGGGGAAGTGGACATCCCGGCCCCGAAAATGACGGCGGGGATAGACATCCAGCTGACTTCCTCCCGGCACGAGAACAATGAACAGGTTTACGAATTGCTGGTAGGGGACATGCCGCCCAAGCTGATCAAGGATCCTTCCCCTCCCGAACAGCAGCTGGAAGGGGACGCCTTCGGCCTCCAGATGGAAGGGCACATCTCCCTGACCATCACGAAGCTCCAGCTTTCCGCCATTTCCCTGAGCGCCAAGGCCCTGACCAAGAACGACACCCAGGGGACGGACCTGGTCGTGACGAAGGAGGAGGACGCCATTCCCGGCTCCATCAACAGCTACAATGACAGGGACAAGATGCTGAACCTCTCCACGGACAAGGAATATCCCGGCGTTCCAAGAGAGCTTTCCATTCCGGCCAGATACCTGGACACGGTCTTTTTTGCGGAACCGGAAAAACAGGACGCCGTCCGGGATGAAGCCCGCCACAGCATCCAGATGAAAGACGGTTCCCGCCTGCACGGCGACATCCGGAGCATGGACTCCGGAAAGGTCGTTCTCCAGCATTCCCTGCTGGGCCAGGTCTCCCTGCCGTTGAAGAATATTACCCGCGTGGAGTTCCTGAATTCCGCCCAACCCTCCCGCTCCACTCCCTGACGATGAGCCCGACCATGAAACAAGCCCCCCTGTTGTTCCTGTCCGCCTGCACCCTTCTGGCCGCAGCCCACTTCCCCGCCGCGCGCGCGGAAGGCGTCATCACGCTCAAATCCGGAGAAAGCCTGCCCGGGAAGATAGACGCCCTGCAGGACCAATACCTGAAAGTGCAGTCCAGAATCCTTTCCCGCCCGGTGGACCTCAAGGTGGAGGAACTGGACCAGATCACCTCTTCCGTGCCCCTGGCTATTCCGGAACAGTTTTCCATCATCAGGCTGGAAAACGGCGACGAGTTATACGGCACGCTGAAATCCCTGGATGCGGAATCCCTTCAGTTGGAAACCTCCTGGGGCGGCCTGCTTCCCGTCAACAGAAACCACGTGCGGTACATCGGCTTCGACAAACAGAAAGCCTACCTGCGCAATGCCACGGAATCCCTCCAGGGATGGACATCCGCAGGCAACAGCATGCTGCCGGAATGCCGCAACGGCTCCTGGATCATGCGCGGCTCCAACAATACGGAACTGCAAACCAAATTCGACATGCCGCCCCGGCTGCATGTCCAGTTCTCCGTTTACCACACCAATTCTTTCCGAGTCCATGTCTTCCTGTGGAACGACGACAATTCCCAAAACAAGGTGGAAATGACCGTTTCCCTGGAAAAGGCGGAACTGAACAAGGTCAGCTCCGGCCATCACAAGACCATAGGAAGAGTCAAAAGGCAGACGGAAAGGAACTGGTACTCCGACAAGGGGGTCAAGCGTTCCGACGTGCAGTTTTACGCGGACCGGGAAAAGGGGAATTACTACCTGTACCTCAACGGGAAGCAGATCGCCCGGTGGGAGGAAGGCAAGGAATTGCAGAACATCTTTGAAAACGAGGAAGCCGACGAAGAGGAAGAAGACGGAAAAGATGCCAAACCTCACGATTTCAAGCCCGGCAACATTCTTGGCATCCGCGGCTACGATTCCCAGAACATGGCCCTGAACAATATGAACGTGCTGGAGTGGAACGGCGCCCTTCCCTATCCTCCGGAGGAACAGGACATTGTCGGCAAATACGACAGGGAATCCTCCACGGACAAGGTGATGCTGGTGAACGGTGACGTTCTCCGCGGCAGCATTTCCCTTCAGGAAGACGGCAGAATCCGTGTCAAATCCAATCATTACGACGTCATCGTGCCCACATCCAAGGTGCGTTCCCTGAACCAGAAGAAAGAGGAGGAGAAAAAGGCGGCGCAGGACAATTCCGACGTGCGCGTTTTCCTGGCCGACCAGAGCATCGTTTCCATCCGGCTGGATGCCGTCCGGGACGGCCGCCTGGAGGGGCATTCCTCCGCACTCGGCAAAGTCAGCATCCCCATCCAGTCCCTGCGGAAAGTCCTGTTCAATCTCCAGAGTCCGGAACTTAAAAAACAGCGGGAAAATCCGTTCCTGGGCAGGTAGGGGGAAGGTAGCCTTTTTTGAAAAAAGGCTGCATGGCGCATCCTTCCCTACTACTCCGGAGCGAAAAAAACGTTACGGAGCAGTCCCGGAGGGCCTAATTTCCTTCCATTTCCTCCGCACGGCGCACGGCGCTTTTCACGGCCTGAATCCAGGCATTGCGGAAACCGCATTCATCCAGCGCATTCAGGGCGGCAATCGTGGTGCCGCCGGGGGACGTGACGGCATCGCGGAGGGCCATGGGATGTTCCCCCGTCTGTTCCAGCATCAGGGCGGAGCCGAGCATGGTGCCGGCGGCCAGTTCCAGGGCCGTTTTTCTGGGAAGACCCATGGCCACTCCGGCGTCGGAGAGAGCGTCCAGAGCCGTGAACATGTAGGCGGGGCCGCAGCCGGAAATGGCGGAAACGGCGTTCATCCGGGATTCCTCCACCTTGAAGACGGAGCCGCAGCCGGACAGCAGGCGCCGCGCCGCTTCTTCGTCCTCGTCCGTGACGGCTGTTCCCGGACTGTAGGCAATGACGCCGGAGAGCACCATGCACGGGGTATTGGGCATGGCGCGCACGATGCGCGTTCCGTCGCAGGCGCGCTCCTCCATTTCGTCCAGGGTGACGGCGGCGGCTATGGAAATCAGGAGGGGCAGTTCCCTGTCGCCCTCGGAAAGAGCGGAAATCAGGGGAAGAACGGCATGAGGCTTGACGGCCAAGACCAGGGCTTCCACGGCATCCGCAGCCGCCTCTTCAGATTCCGCCTCATGCACGCCGGGATGTTCCGCCTGGAGTGCCGCCATATTCTCCTTATGATGATCGTACACCCATACGTCCTGCGGAGCCACGGCTCCGGATTTGAGCATGCCCCGCAGCAGGGCTCCTCCCATTTTGCCAAGTCCGATAATGCCTGTTTTCATCGTTAAAATTCCTTTTTTCTAAAAAGCCATGCGGCCAGCGTCATATGAAAGACGAAGTAGCCCAGCGTGATCAGCGCCAGGCTGCCGAAGAGGGAAAGGGGGATCACCTGACCGTTCAGGGCGGAATCCGTCACGGAATAAATCTGGAAGTTCGGAAAAATGAGGGAGAAGAGCTTGCCGCCCGTTACCTCCCACCAGGACAGGCCGCTCGTTCCGGAGCCCATCCACATGGAGAGCGCCTGCGTCTGGAACAGGCCCGCCAGATACACCATGAACGTCAGCAGCGCGCTGATGATGGTGCCGTTGGTGATGCAGGACATCAGCAGGGTCAGGGAGGAAAGAACCACGAATTCGCACATCATCACGCCCAGCCCCACCTGGACGTTCCAGGTAGCGCCCTGCAGGCGTATCCTGTCCAGGTAAGGCTGCATTTCCTCTACGGTATAACGGCCTTTCAGGGCGGCCATCTGTTCGGCCACAACCGTATCCGTGCGGAGCCAGAGCACCAGCGTCATGACCGCATCCATCAGCAGCATGGCTATCAGCGTCAGGGCCAGCACCCCCAGCACCTTCCCCATCAGGTAGTCGATGCGCGGCACGGGCTTGCACAGGATGGTGTACAGGATGCGGTCCTCCGCATCCTTGGGAATGATCAGCGCCGTGGCGGCCACGCAGAAGAACAGGCCGAACACCCGCATGGCTCCGTACGCGGAGTTTTTCAGCAGCACCAGTTCATTGATTCCCCCCGTTTCCGGCCCCAGCACCTCGCTCAGCCGGAAGGAACTCAGAGCCAGCAGAGCCAGGGCAAACAACCCAAGGAAAAGAAACACCTTCATGCGGACCAGCTGCGTGAAGGTGGTACCGGCGATTACGGCCATGCGCCCGGGCGAAGGTATATAACCGGAGGTAATCCATGCCATGCGGACCATTTTGCCGGATTCCTCTTTAAATAAAAGAGCTTTTTATTTCATGTGCATGAACTCCTTCCTTCTTGAAGAAAACGCCGGCGCGTGGTCTCATGGGGCGCATATGAGTTTACGATCCCAACTGGAAGAATTGCTGCCGGAGCTTTTGCCGTCCGATCCGGCCCAGGCCATCAAGGGAACCGAACTCATACGCCTGGTACGGCTGAGGCTGGGGGAGGAGTATTCCGACGCTTCCCTGCGCTACCATTTTTCCTTCATGGCCTCCGAGCCTGATTCGGAAATCGCCAAGGTGGAGCGCGGCCAGGGCTATTACAGGCGCCAGCGGGACCGCGGCGGCAAGTCCGCCGCCAGAGGGCTTCTGCCCCTGTTCCTGGGGGAAGAAGAATCCGACGCGCTGAATTGCCGCGCCAGGGCCCTGGCGCTGGCCGTGCGGCAATACGATACCACGGGGCGCGGAGTCTTCGTTTTCAGCACCAGTGAAACGGGCTCCTCCTGGACAAAACCGGACCTGGCCGTCGTGGAATGGCCGGAAGGGGAGTGGGAAGGAAACGCCCTGGTGTTTGACAGGAGCGCCCTGGAACGCCGCCGCATGATCGGCGCGCCCATGATGGGCATCCGGGGTGTCTGCGTCGCCTGCATGCCGGGGGGAGAAGAGGCCAGGAAGGATTTTTTCCGTACCCTGGCCACGTCCCGGTGGGCCCAGTGCGGGGAACTCGTCATCGTCGGCGAACTGCCGGACGATTCCGAATGCGCGGAACTGCGCGGGCTGGCCGCCGAGTTCGGCGTGGGCGTAATCTGCCTGGAAATTGCGGAGGAACGCCTGTGCGAGCTGCCGGGCGCGGAAGAAATTTTCAAGGCCGGGGACGAGGAATGCGCCGCCCTGCTGGCGGAGCTCACCCCCATCCGCCTGGCCGCAGGCCGCGTGAAAGCCCTGGAAGCGGACACGGGGGAGACGCTGGGCGGGGAATTCGGCGCCCTGTTCGACTGGCTGGCCGCCTGCCTGGAGCGCGGGAGCGTGGAAGAGTACGAGTTCAGAGTCTCCTGCTACTGAACAAAACTGAGAGATTCTTGACAGAGGGACCTTATTGAATTAAAGACTTTCCCAACCCCACCCCCCATTACCCCCCTCATGGAACAAGAAACCCTGGTTTATCCGCTTGCAGACAATACCGTCCTGCAAGACAAATACACGATCCTGAACGTGCTGAACGCCGGCGGCTTCGGCATCACCTACCTGGCGCTGGACAATCCGAATTCCCGCTATGTGGTCATCAAGGAATGCATGCCGGACGCCTACGCCTACCGGGACCTGAATACCGGTTGCGTCCATCCGCGGGACGAACAGACGGCCACCAGCTTCGCCCAGAGCATCGCCAACTCCCAGCAGGAAGCGTCCGTCCTGTCCCAGCTCAGCCATCCGGGCATCGTGCAGGTGTTTGACATATTCGACGCCAACGGCACCTGCTACTACGTCATGGAAAACATCCAGGGGCAGACCCTGTTCGACCTCATGACTTCCATGCACGCTTCCGGGCAATCCATGGACCCCGCCCAAGCCATGGACCTTCTTTTCCGGATTCTGGACATCCTGCACTACCTGCATTCCATGGGCGTGTACCACTGCGACATCAAGCCGGGCAACATCTTCATCCAGCCGGACGGCACTCCCAAGCTGATCGACTTCGGAGCGGTGCGCACCAAAACCCTCCAGCACCAGGGCCTGGTCCAGATCACTCCCGGCTACACTCCTCCGGAATTCTACCCGGGGCGCAGGAGTGAAATCGGCCCCTGGTGCGACATATACGAACTGGGAGCCACCTTTTACGAACTACTCACGGGCCAGGTTCCCCAGCCCGCCGACCAGCGTTCCGTGGTGGACCGCAACCCCAAGGTGACCAGCTACGCGATTCTCCGCCAGACGTACCCGATGAATTTCCTCTCCGGGATAGACAAGGCGCTTTCTCCCGACGAACGCAACCGCTTCCATTCCGCCAAGGCATGGCATGACTACATCAACGCCATGGGCGCGGCGGGAACCCTGAAAGCGGGGGGAGTGGCCAGAAAAACCCTTCCCAAGGCACGGAAAAAGTCATCCGCCGGAACCGCCTTCCTGATCATCCTCCTCATTGCGGGGGCGGCTCTCTGGGTCTGCTGGAAACAGGGACTGGTCAATTTTTAACCGGCATTTCCCTTCATGATCAATCTGACGGAAGAGCTGGCCCCCCTTGCCGGACCGGGCATGCACCTGCCTGCGGCCACGCTTGACCCCTCCCTTATCCGGGCCGTCATGATTAACGAAGTGGTTCCGGAACATCCCGAAGACGATTTTTACGGAGCGAACGATCCGCCTTTTTACCTGACCACGGCTCTTCCCCTGTTCCAGAGGGCCGGACTGCCGGCGCAATCCATCCGCGACGTGACGGACGCAGGCGTTTACATCACCAATGCGGTGAAAACGCCCAAAAAAGACACGAACGTGCCGGCAGAGGACATCGCCCTGTCCCTGCCTCTGCTGGAACATGAACTGGACCTGTTTCCCCGCCTGAAAGCCGTCATGCTGATGGGGGACGTGGCCAGAAAGGCCTTCAACCTGATCTGGAAAAAGAAAACCGGGCGGAATGCCCTGCCCGCCGTTTCCACATACAAATTGCGGAAAACGCCGCTTTACGCGGAAAATATCCGGATTTTCCCCTCCTACATCATGACGGGCCGCAACATTCTGATTGAGAAATCAAAAGCGGACATGGCCGCAGAAGACATCCGCACCATGCTTGAAATCATCCGCAGCTAGGGTCCGGCAACCGAGAAGGGAACGGCTTTTCAAGGATTGTCCTTTCTGCCGGAAGGAGCCTTTCCTGCCGGAATTCCGTTTTTCACGGTTTACCCTCCTTTTTCCGGCGCCTTTTCTCTTCGGGCACGACTTTTCCTCTAGCATGTCGGACGGGAACGCGCATCCCTGGCGCAGCCACAACAAAGAAAGCCGGACCCCGGCCATCATGGCGCAAAGGTCCGGCTTCCGAAGTACTTATCAAGTAACTGTGTTTACAGGCTGTCTCCGAAGTCCTGGCGGAATTTGGCGGCCAGTTTTTCAGGCCAGTCGCTCTTGGCGCGGAGCCTGCCCATGAAGAAGCGCAGGACGGGGGGTTCTTCCACGAATTCCAGGCCGCCGATCAACTCCCGGTTGTCGTAGAGCCATTTCATCCGGTCCGCCGTGTACTTGACCTGGGACAGCGTGAAGACGCGGCGCGGGAAGGCCAGGCGGAGAAGTTCCACGTCCGCCAGAACGTCGTTGCCGTTCTCGTCCCGGACGCTGGAAAGGGTGCCGCGCTCCATGCCGCGTACGCCGGAGGCGATGAAGAAGGCCGCCGCCAGGGCTCCCGCGGGATAATCCTCCTGCGGAATATGGGAAAGGAAGCTGCCCGCGTCAATGTGGGCCCCCAAGCCGCCGGCAGGCGTGACGCAGGGAATGCCCATGTCCACCATCTGGCCGATGAAGTATTCAATGAAGGAGGGACTCTGGGAGATCACCGTCAGGTCCGTGGTTTCATACAGGCCCACGGCCATGGCTTCAATTTCACGCACGGAGATGCCGCCGTAAGTCAGGAAGCCTTCAAACAGGGGAACGAGGTGTTCCATTTTTTTGGCGATGGCGGGATCGTTCGTGCAGATGCCGCCGCCGCGGGACGAGGAAACCTTGCGGGCGGAGAAGTACACCAGTTCCGCCAGACTGCACATCGTTTTCAGGATTTCCGCGCAGGAACTGTCCTTGAATTCTTCCTCGCGCATCTTGATGAAGTACGCGTTTTCACCGATCAGGGAGGCGTCCAGCACCATCATGATGCCGTGTTCGTCGCAAATTTTGCGGATTTCCCGCATGTTGGCAATGGAGAAGGGCTGGCCGCCAATCAGGTTGGTGGAAGCTTCCATGCGCACGAAGGGAATCTTGTCCGCGCCGTGCCGCGCAATGCAGTCGCGCAGCTTGTCCGGGTCCAGGTTGCCCTTGAACGGATTGGAGCTGATCGGGTTTACGGCGTCATCAGCCACCAGTTCCTCGATTTTGCCGCCGTTCAGGTCGATATGGGCGTGGGTGGTCGTGAAGTGGTAATTCATGGGAACCACGTCGCCGGGCTTCACGAAGGTGCGGGAAATGATGTTTTCGCAGGCGCGCCCCTGGTGGGCGGGCAGAAGGTATTTTTTGCCGAATACGTCTTCCACAGCCTTTTTCAAGCGGTCAAAGCTCTGGGAGCCGGCATAGGCGTCGTCCGCACGGAACATGGCGGCGATCTGGTTGTCGCTCATTGCGTTGACGCCGGAATCCGTCAGCATGTCCAGATAAACGTCATTCGTGCTGAGCTGGAAGGTGTTGAAACCCGCTTCCCGTGCGGCTTCCAGGCGGCGCTCCACGGGAACGAGGTGCAGCTTCTGGACTACGCGGACCTTGTGCAATTCCAGAGGAATCTGCTCTCCATTGTAAAATTTGACAGAGTTGGATGTTTCTGAATTCATGAAGCATAAACTTTAGCAAAATTTCTCTTCCGTGCAAATCAAATTCGACTGGAAAGGGTGGAGTCCGGCAGGCTTTGAAGGGCTGGAGGAAATGGTGTGGGGAACTGCGGAAAATGATGCTGTTCCGGAGGGAATATAGGGGATATAGGGAGGATAAGGGGAATAGGGGGGATGGATTCAATAGTTGGAAGAATTCTTTCACAGCTCCGGAAAGTGAATTTACCGTCGTCCCGGATTATTTCACGCCGCAATATCGATAAAAACAGTATAAAATTTTAACAATTAAACATTTGAAAACATTCTTCACAAATAATTCTATCCATGGCCACGGTGGACAACGCCTTGGAACAGGCAGCAATGCCGGCGGAGGGAAATCTCTGGTTCCAGACAGGAACGATACCTATTTTTAAAACCTATGAAAGAATTATGGAGATTGATTCAACAGAACGTAGGTGTTGACGCGGACGGAATTCCAGGCCCCAAGACGGCGCAGGCCCTCATGAAGAAGCTGGATATCCAGCCTCCGGCCCATACGTGGCCCAGCCAGGCGGAGGTGCGTTCAGGGAATTCCATGTTCGGCCGTGCGGGAGACGAAAGGTCCCTGACGAATATCAGGCTGCCCTATGTGATGCGCATTGCCTGGGAACCGGAGAGAACCGTTTCCACCATGCGCTGCCACAAGATGGTTGCGGAACCCCTCACCCGCATTTTCCAGGCGGCGTTGGACCATTACGGCATGGAGAAGATCAGGGAAATGGGCTTGGACCTGTACGGCGGCTGCTTCAACGACCGCGCGATCATCGGCGGCAAGGCCACGTCCATGCACGCTTGGGGCATTGCCGTAGACATGGACCCGGACAGGAACGGCCTGAACACCCATTCCCCCCACGCCGTTTTTTCCCGGCCCGATTATGCCGCATTCTGGGAGATCGTGGAGGCGGAAGGCGCCGTTTCCCTGGGCCGCGCGCGCGATTACGACTGGATGCATTTCCAGTTCGCTACTCTCTGACCGTAGCGGCTTGATTCACGTTCCAGCCTTCCTCCCAGCGGCGGCGGAGCCGATCCCAGCCCTCCCCTTCCCGGCCATGGCCCAGAAAGGAACGCTTTTTGAGTTCTTGGAAGCTTTCGCCGGGGAGGTGGAGAAGCTCTCCGCGGTCATAGGCATCCTGGTCGCACATGCCGTTGAAAAGGGGAGTCCACTGCCAGCGGCGCACGCCCAGGTAGTCCTTGAAGGTATCCACCAGTTCCGTTGTGCAGTTGGCCGTCACCGTGTTGTAGTACCGCGGCCGGGAGTGGAAGCCGTTGATTTTTTCCACAAAGCCCAGAAAGGCCTTTTTCAGGTCGTCCCTGCCGATGTTGATCCGGTACAGGTACATGTCTTCCTTCCTGTAGGTAGTGCGCAAGGCGAAGAGGTCTTCCTCGTCCGCCAGGATGTAGATGATATTGAATTGCTTGTAGAGGCCCGGTATGGTTCCCTGCTCCACTCCGGCGGGCAGGCGCGTTTCCGCTGAAAGGGCCAGGCGCTTCCCGTCCTCAAAGCCGAAGGAGAGCATGGTGTGCGCCACAAATTCCATCCCGTCCCAGTGGCTGACGGCAAAGTCCAGCGTGGAGAGTTTGTCCAGGTCAAAACGGCGCGTGACATAGCGCGCGTCAAAGTCCTGCTCCGTGCGGTAGATGAAACTGCGCACATCTGTCACGACCACTTCATTTCCGTTGATTTCCACGGAAGGAAGGCGGCTCCAGGAAAGCTGCCATTCCTTGTTGTTCGTGGCCGGAATGCACAGGTAATATACCAGAAGAAGGAGCAGGATTCCCCAGGAGAACCACCAGGCAGCCGGATACCGTTTCCGGAAGGCAAAGGCGCAGGCCATTCCGGCCGCGTACAGCCACACCAGCGCCACTCCGCCCCATATATTGTAAAATACCACGCCCGCCGCCCAGAGAGCCACGCCGAACCATGCCGCATACATCAGGATGCGGGCCGCTGCCAGTCCGGCACGGCGCAGGGAGGACAGGTTCATGGGAGGAAGCAAGGAAAAGGCCGCGCGCTCCGGTTTCCGAAACGCGCAGCCCACCGGTAAGGATTTATCTGAAGGAAAGACCTTTCACCTTGTCCGTCAGGGATTTCAACACGCGCTGGTGCGCGGCGTCCACTTCCGCGGCGGTCAGGGTCTTGGCCGGGTCCCGGTACAGGAAGGTGTAGGCGATGGATTTGCGGTCCGCGGGCAGCTTCTGTCCGGAGGGGTCCGTAAATACGTCAAAGCAGGAGTAGCTGACGAGCAGTTTTTCCCTGGCGGCTTCAATGGCTTTCACAATGTCCGCGTTCGGCGTGGACAGGGGCAGCTCCATGGCGGCGTCGCGGGAGGAGCCGGGGAACTGCGGCAGGTCGGCGGCTTTGACGGGAGCGGTCAGTATTTCCTGCATCTTGCGCAGGTCCAGTTCCGCCACGTACACGGGCTTGTCCAGTCCCAGTTCCCGGCATCGGGACAGGGAGAGCCGGGCGAAGTAGCCGCAGGCCTTGCCGTCCAGCTGCACGTCCGCACCCAGGGCCGCCTGTTCGCGGGGCCTGGCGGGAGTCAGCGTGAAGGAGTGCCCGGGGGCCAGAACTTCCATCACGGCCAGCAGGTCTTCAAAGGATGACTGTTCCGGCCTGGGGGCCGCCCAGGAGCGGGGCGACCTGTCCCCCGCGATCAAAATGCCGAGCGTGTCCGTTTCAATGTCCCTGCCCTTGCCGCCGCCCGTGTTGCGGAATACGCGGCCCAGTTCAAAGAAGCGCAGCACGGAAGCGCCCTGGTTGCTGTTGCGCACGGCGGCGGCAATCAGGCCGGGCGTGTGCGCCGGGCGCAGGACGGAATGGTCTTCGCTGAGCGGAAGGGCCACGCGGATGATGTCGCCTTCCTGAAGGGGGCGTACCGGCAGGGCGTCCTTCACCTGGGCGATGGCGCCGTCCGCGGATTCGGAAGCGATGAGCTTGATGGTCTGGGTTTCATAAAACCCCAGGGCGGCCAGCTTCCGGCGCAGGCCCATCTGGAAGTTGTAGGCCAGGTCCACGGCGGATTCCGCCACGAAGGGGCCCCGGAACCGGGAGGGGATGCCGTCCAGGCCGAACACGCGCACGATTTCTTCCAGAAGGTCGCAGGCGCGGGTGAGGTCCAGCCGATGCGGAGGAACCAGCCAGTATTCGGATTCCACCTCTTTTCCGGCGATTTCCGCCACGGGACTCAGCCCCAGGGCCGTCAGGATGCGCGCGCCCTCCTCATGCGGGATGGCGCCGCCGGAAATCTGGTCCAGTTCCGCCCAGGGCAGGCGGACAAAGCCAAGCTCGTTTTCCACCGTGGCGCCCTTGCCCTGCTTCAGGGAGGCGAATACGGAGGTGGGGCCGTCCGGAGTCCCGCAGAAGGGAATGGCGGCGTGGGCGGGGTTCGGCGCCGGTTTTCCGGCCACATACGTGGGGGAAGCCGTGCCGCCCGCCAATTCCAGGATAAGCTCCACGGCACGCACGGAACCACGCAGCGTATTCCACGCGGACGTGCCTCGTTCAAAACGGTAGGAGGAGTCGGAAGACAGGGCCAGCCTGCGCGACGTGGCGCGCACGGCGGAGGGCTTGAACCAGGCGGATTCCAGAATGATGTCCATGGTGGACTGGGTCACGCCGCTTTCCTCCCCGCCCATCACACCGCCGATGGCAAGCGCCTTGCCGGACTGGTCCGCCACGACCAGATCCGTACAGTTGAGCGTGTACTCCTGGCCGTCCAGAGCCTTGATGGTTTCCCCTTCATAGGCGGTGCGGGTGACGATGCCGCCCTGCACCCTGGCCGCGTCAAACGCATGAAGAGGGGTTCCCTGTTCATGCAGGACGAAGTTGGTGATGTCCACAATGTTGTTGATGGGGCGCAGTCCGATGGCGACCAGCCGCTCCTTCAGCCATTCCGGGCTTTCCTTCACCTTCACGCCGCTGATTTTCACGGCGGTGTAGTACGGGTTGATTTCCGGCTGGTCCAGACGGACGAAGTCCCCGGCGGGTTCCAGCTCCACCTGGGCGTCGTCGATCGGGACGGGCTTGTATTCGCGGCCGGAGATGGCGGCCAGTTCAAAGGCCATGCCGTTGTGGGAGAGCAGGTCCGGACGGTTGGGCGTCACTTCCACTTCCACGATGGTATCCGCTTTCACGACCTGGGAGATGGGCATGCCCACTTCCAGCTCCTGCGGCAGTATCCAGAGGCCGTGCTCCTTGTCCGGCAGCCCCAGCTCGGAGGCGGAACACAGCATGCCGCGGGATTCCACGCCGCGCAGCTTGCCCACCTTGATTTCAACGTTGCCCGGAAGAACCGCGCCCGGCAGGGCGCAGGGAACCTTGTCGCCCGCCTTGTAGTTCTGCGCTCCGCACACGATCTGGTGCAGCGTGCCGTCGCCCACGTCCACCTGGCAGACTTTCAGGCGGTCCGCCTGAGGGTGCTGTTCGGCGGAGGCCACGCGCGCCACTACCACCAGGGGGGAATCCACGCCCTGCTGGCGGATGTCTTCCACCTCAATCCCGGCAAAGGTCAGCATGTCCGACATTTCGTCCACGCTCAGACCGGCCAGGTCAATGTACTGGGAAAGCCAATTAAGGGAAATTTTCATATCTGGATAAGGTAAGATTTATTGGAATTGGGCGAGGAAACGCACATCGTTTTCAATCAGGGCGCGGATGTCCCGGATACCCCAGCGGATCATGGCCAGGCGGTCCAGGCCGATGCCGAAGGCGAACCCGGTCAGCCCCGCATAACAGGCGCGCACGCCGGGCTCCAGCCCGCGTTCGCGGTCCACGGCTTCAAAGACGTTCGGGTCCACCATGCCGCAGCCCGCGATTTCCACCCAGCGGGGCTCCTGCCCCGCCGCCTTCAGCTTCACGTCGATTTCGAAGCTGGGTTCCGTGAACGGGAAGAAATGGGGGCGGAAGCGGACTTCCGTATCGGAACCGAAGAGGGCGCGCAGGAAGTATTCCAGCGTTCCCTTGAGGTCGCCGACGGAAACGTCCGTGTCCACATACAGCCCTTCAAGCTGGTTGAAGGCGGAAAGGTGCGTGGCGTCGATCTCGTCCCGGCGGTAGGCGGAGCCGGGAGCAATCACGCGCACGGGGGGAAGCTGCTTTTCCATCGAGCGGATCTGAACGGTGGAGGTATGCGTGCGCAGCAGCTTGCCGGAATCAAAGTAAAACGTGTCCTTTTCATTGCGGGCCGGGTGGTCCGCCGGGGTGTTCAGGGCGTCAAAGCAATGGAACTCGTCCTCGATTTCCGGGCCATCCGCCAGCGCGAACCCCATGCGGCGCAGAATGCCGATGGCCTCGTCCCGGACGATGGTCAGCGGATGCAGGCCTCCCAGAGGGAGGGAACGCGCAGGCAGGGTCAGATCCACGCCGGCAACGGCCTCCCTGTCCGCCCGGGCCTGGACTTCCACCAGCTTGGCGTCCAGCGCTTCGGTAATCGCCTTGCGGGCGTCGTTGAGCAGCTGGCCTACGGCGGGCTTTTCCTCTCGGGGCACGTCCTTCATGCCCGTCTGGGCCAGGGTCAGTTCCCCTTTTTTGCCGAGGATGGCGACGCGGGCGTCTTCCACGCCGCGCCTGTCAGACACCTGGGCGATGCGCGCCAGAGCGTCCCGTTGAATGCGTACGATCTCTTCCTTCATAAAATTTGACGGGCAATAGATTACCCGTCCCCTCCGCCAGCGTCAAGCCCTTCGGACGGCGGGGGATCTCCAAAAAACAAAAGAGCCCGGACCGGAAAGGCGAAGAAACAGCACATCCTCTCACGATCTAATACCTAATCCTTAATCATTAATATCTCCCTGAAAAATTACACGTATCCCGGCTGGGCGGACATGCGTCCGGAAATCATGCCGAGTACGCAGAAAAAGGTATAAACCAGGCAGAACGGCAGGAAGGAGCCACCCTGATGCAGAAAGGTGGTGAAGAACAGGCTCAGAAGGGCTCCCATGGTAAAACCGATGCCCTGGGACATGCCGGAAAGCCTGATTGACTCGGAAGGAGTCCGGGCGCGTTCCACCATCAGAGCCATCCCGCGGCTGAACACGGTTCCCGTCGCCAGGCCGAACAGAATAGCCATCCAGAGAGCCCAGTCCAGCGGAAGATAAAGAATACCCCAGCAGGAAAGGGCCGCCAGTGCCATGGCCATCACGATAAGCAGGCCCCGGCCTCCCGTGGCCTTCTCCAGCGCGTGCGCGGAAAGCGTGGCGGGCAGCTGGGCGAACATGGCTACGGAAAGAATGAACCCGGCGTCCATGTAGCTCATGCCGCGCTGTCGCAGGAAAATCGGAATCCAGGTATAAAAGAAGTAGGCCGCCCCCACGCGGCTCAAATAAAAGATGGTGACCTGCCATGCCTTGCTGCTGCGCAGCAGGTTGTGTCCGGAAGACGCCGGATCGCTCGGGAGCATGCCGACCGGATGCTTGAGGAAGTAGGCGCCCCATACCAGCATTCCCAGCAGAATGGGAATAATCCACACTCCCAGGCCGAAGCGCCACCCTCCCAGCATGTTGGAGATGGGTACGGACAAGCCGGAGGCCACGGCGCTCCCCACGCCGATCATCGCGCTGTAAACGCCCATCATGGCGGAAGCGTGGTCCGGGAACTGGTGCTTGATCAACCCGGGAATGGCCGCTCCGGCAATCCCCATGCCCAGCCCCATCAGAACCATGCCGCCGTACAGGCCCGCCACGCCGTCCCAGCTGCGCCAGAAAATCCCGGCCACGGCCAGAAGCTGGAACCAGAAAATGATTTTCCACGGCGTCATCCAGCGCGCGACGCGCGGAGAAATGGGAGCCGCCACGCCCAGCACAAACACGGGCAGCAAGGCAAACAACCCTGAATTCTCCAGGGAAAGCCCCATATCCTTTTCAATTGTCCCCAACAGAGGATCGGGAGAATCAAACCCGGTGCGCAGGTTGAAGCAGACAATCAGAAAAGCCGCCAGCAACAGTATTTTGCCTTTCATAATCCCAGAAGAATCCGTCTTATCCATCCCATATTATACAGCATCCCCGCCGCTTGCGTTCAAAACGCGTTTCCCGGCAGGGAATCCGTTTTTGCCGGCTGCCGGGGAGCGGAAGCCTCCCTTTCTCCTCCCCGTGCAGCATTACGGAAATTCGCGGATATTATTTAAAATTAGAATAATTCTCTTGACTTTGATACCTTCCCCTATTACGAGGAGATATGTTTACTTCACATTCATCTCCTGAAAAATGCCTTCATTATGCCGAACAATTGCAGAAACTGGGCATCAATTTCATCAGAGTGGCCATTTTTGTCGTGTTCGCGTGGATCGGCGGACTCAAGGCCTTTCAATATGAAGCGGACGGCATCGTTCCCTTTGTCGCCAACAGCCCGATGATGAGCTTTTTCTACAACAAGGAGGCTCCGGAATACAAGCAGCACATGAACAAGGAAGGCGCCGTGGTGCCGGAAAACATTGCCTGGCACAAGGAGAACAACACCTACGGGTTTTCCTACGGGCTGGGGGTTCTGATCGTTTCCATCGGCACGCTGGTGCTGCTGGGCCTTTTCTTCCCGAAGGTGGGCCTGGCGGGAGACTGCCTGGCGATCATCATGACTTTCGGCACTCTGTCCTTCCTCATCACCACGCCGGAAACATGGGTGCCCGACCTTGGAGGCCCGAACCACGGCTTCCCCTACCTGAGCGGAGCCGGACGCCTGGTGATCAAGGATATTGTCATCATGGCCGGCGCGGTCACGCTGCTGGGAACGGATATCAAGCGCATTCTGAAAGCGCGCCTCGGCTGTACGACTGGTGAAAAATCCTGCTGCTGCCGGAACGACTAACCCTTTCACACCTTACCTCCTTTCATCCCGTCCTTGCCGCAAGCAGGGACGGGATTTTCTTTTCCAGAGAGGCCCCCTCTAAATAGATACGTGGACCGTCTTTTGGAGGAAAAAGCCGTTTCCAGCCGTCCAGAGGCCATCCGGTCCAAATTCCACGCAGGGAATGCCGATACCTATGAAGCGCATCAGCGCCGTTTTCAAGAATGGCCAGCGCCAGCCGCAGGGGCTCCCCACGAACTTCCCGGCAGTTTATTTCTCCCATTTCCGGCCTTGTACGGAACACAAGTCTTTCAAATAAGCATTTCTTCTCCACCTCCCTTTCCCTGGGGATGTCCTCCCCGTTTCCCCGGCGTTCCCCTATAAGCCGCATTCAGCGGTGAATGCCGTATCCGCTTTCCAGGGCATTCTCTGGCGTCCACCGTCGGGCCCAGCACCTTCCTGCCGGCATGCCGCAAACACGGAGCAGGCCGTCCGGCAAGTTCACCTTTGCCAGGGAGATGCCCGTCTTTCCCCCGCATCATGGCCGCCGCGGTCAATGCGGCCTTTTTGACCCGTACATCCCATGAATGACTGATTCCGTCCCTGATAAATGGAAGATATTTTTCCGTCCTCTCCGGTTTCTCCGCCCCTCCCGTTCGATGGTGCGCGGGCCTTCTCCATCACCAATTCATGGTCTCCATTAACACAATGGCCGGCTTTCAGATATTCATTCCTGCCGCTGGCGGTCCCAAGCATCCCGGTTTCTTCCGTAACGCCGGAAGCTTCCACCACCGAAAACCGGCGGAAGGAACGCGCTGAAAAGGCGTGTTTTCCCTTTCATCCCGCCCCGCCTCTCCATGAAAAAGCGCCGCCGTCCCAGAAGGAACGGCGGCGCCAGAACACGCTAACCTCTTAAGATGTTATTTGGCAGGCCTCTTTCCATACACCAGGGTGCGCTTGCCGTCCCAGGAGACAGCTTCAATCCTGGTAGAGCCTTCCGGATACGTCACCGTTGTGGAGGAATTGTCCTTGGAGTTCGTGCCGACCATCGTCACGCGAACCAGTTCATTATCCTTGTAAGTTTCAAATACGGCGACGTTTTTCCACACGTCATGGGAAATGATGCGGCGGTTGCCCTGCTCCGTAATGCCCTGATTGTAGGAACCGCGGACAGGAAGACGGTTTTTGTAGGCTTCCACACTGTTGACGGAGATGTAGTAAATGACCGGGCTTTCCGGCTTTTTGTACTTCCGGGCGTAGGCGACCAGGTTCCTGCAATCCGCTTCCGTGATGGTCATCCGGGCGCAGGTGTAGTCGTCCAATTCCTGGTCAATGGGCTTGAGCATCCCGGTTTTCCGGAAGAAATCCGTCAGGTCCTGCTTGGAAACGTCGCACGCGTTTTTCATGAACGCCAGCTGGAGCTCACCATCCTTCTTGCCTGCGGTGTTCATCTTAATGGCCTTGTAGAAGATGTCCGGATAAAAGTCCGGATTCCCCTTGCCGGCCACCTTGAAGTAAAGCTCCAGCTGCCACAGGGGAGCCAGCTTTACGAAGTGGTCATGCACCATCGGGCGGTTGTCGCCGCCGGAACGCTTGTCCGGCCCGCCCTGAATGAGCCAGTTTTCCCCCTTCACGATGCCGTTGTTCAGATAGGCGTTGAAACGGCCGCCGATCATGTTGCCGTCGCCGCCGTTGATCCGTTCGTGCTCCAGGCGCATGCTGGTGGGGTTCAGCATGTAGTTCACATAGGCGGAATAAATGTTGTTGGTCACTTCCCCGGTAGAGACCCATTTCATGGCGGGCCGCACCTGGTTGACATGGCCGAATTCGTGGGCGATGCCCCAGGCGCTGCCGGGAATCTTGTCCGGATTGGCCACTTCCTTCATCGTTCCGTTGTGGAAGGCCGCGCCCGTGCCGTCCGCATGCATGAATCCCTGCCAGATTACGCGCCCGAACATTCTGTTCTTGGGAAGCATCTTGTACTTGTACAGCCCCATGATCTGCTGTTCCATGCCGATGATCCTGTCATACAGGGCGATCAGTTCCTCACCCTTGTCCGGGCAGACCTGCCTGAGTTCCTCCACCGGGTACACCAGGTGGACGCGGCTGCCCACAATGTCGATGACCTCCGTCGGGGAGTTTTCCAGCATCTTCTTCCAGTCGCTGTTCTTGTGCACGCCGCCCACGAAGACGCCATTCACCTTGCCGGAGGGAATGGAGACCTTCACCTTTCCGGCTTTCTTGTAGTTGGGCGTGAAGTATTCGATGTAGCCCAGCCCCTTGTTCTTGGCTTTAAAAATGTTGACGCCCGCCTTCAGCGGGTAGGAACTGCGGCCTCCGCCGCGCCCGAAGTTCTGGATGACCAGGGAAAGCTTTTCATCCTTGGGGTCTCCCATGATGACCAGCACGTCCTCTCCTTCTTCAAAGAAAATGCCCGTGGGGTTTTCAAATTTGCTGTACTGGCTGGTGCGCAGGCGGTCCGCCAGGTCCTTCACCGGTTCGTACGGTTCCGCCAGCATGGTGCGGGACTTGCTGTCGTACTTCTTGTCCGCCATCTGCTGGGCGATCCGGCGCACGAAGGGGTCGCGGATTTTCGCAATCCGGTCACGGTTCACGGCGGGCTTCAGCGCCACCATGAATTCATTCGTGAAGACATTGGAATCCAGCGCCTTCAGACCTTCTTCCGTAATGGGGGGCTGCTGAACCTCCTGGGCCGGGAGCACGCCGCCCCCCAGCCATCCGCAGACGGCCAGCAGAAGACACCCTTTTTTGAAAAGCTGTGAAAGCATCATGATTATAAAGTAATACTGGTGAGTTTCCGCAATTGTTTCAAGGAAAATTCCCCGCCGGACCGCCGGACCGGAAAAAAACCGGATTGTGTGACATGGGATGACGCCCAAAATGTTAAAAAGTGTCCACCCTCTTGACGGCTCTTCTATAATGGTGCCCGCAACACATTTTTCCATATGAATACAGAAACACATCAATTTCAGGCGGAAGTCCGGCAGCTGCTGGACATTGTCATCAATGCCCTGTACAGCGACCGCGAGATTTTCGTCAGGGAACTCGTCTCCAACGCTTCGGACGCCCTGGAAAAACTGCGCGTGAAACAGTTGACGGACTCCAACATCTACCAGCCGGACAAGCCGCTGGAAATCAGCATCACCACGGACAAGGACAACAAGACCATCACCATCGCGGACACCGGCATCGGCATGACGGAAGCGGACCTGGTGGAGAACCTCGGCACCATCGCGCACTCCGGCACCAAGAAGTTCCTGGAGGCGCTGAAGCAGAAGCAGGAAGGCGGAACCGACCTGATCGGCCAGTTCGGCGTGGGGTTCTACAGCTCCTTCATGGTGGCGGAACAGGTGGAAGTGTTCACGCATTCCCATGAACCGGAAGCCGCCTCCCTCCGCTGGGTCTCCGAAGGCCGGGAGGGCTATTCCATTGAAACGCTGGACGAGCCCCTGGACCGCGGCACTCACATCGTCATCCACCTGAAGGAGGAATACGCGGAGTTCTCCCAGGATTACCGCGTGAAGGAACTGCTCCGCCGTTATTCCAACTTCGTGGCCTTCCCGATCAACTTCAACGGGGAACACATCAACACCGTGCAGGCCATCTGGTCCAAGTCCAAATCCGACGTGAAGCCGGAGGAATACGACGAGTTTTACCAGTTCATCTCCCACACGGACGAGAAGCCCCTCTCCTACATGCATTTCAGCGCGGACGCGCCCATCATGCTCCATTCCCTGCTCTTCATTCCGCGGCGGAATCCGGAAATGTTCGGCTTCGGCCGCGTGGACCCCAACGTGTCCCTGTACTGCAAGCGCGTGCTGATCGACGCGAAGCCGGAAGGGCTGCTGCCCGACTGGCTGCGCTTCCTGAACGGCGTGGTGGACAGCGAAGACCTGCCCCTGAATATCTCCCGCGAAATGCTCCAGGACAATTCCCTGGTGCGCAAGATCAGCGACATCATCACCAAGCGCTTCATCAAGCATCTGGATAAGCTCGCCAAGGACGAGAAGGAAACCTACAAGGAATTCTACGCCCAGTTCTCCCGCTACCTGAAGGAAGGTGTGGTGACCTCCTGGCCGAACAAGGAATCCCTGGGCAAGCTGCTCCGGTTTGAATCCACCGCCACGGATCCGGGGGAAACGACCTCCTTCGAGGAATACATCACCCGCATGAAGGAAGGCCAGACGGCCATTTACGCCCTGACCGGCCCCTCCCGCGCCCATCTGGAAAACAGCCCGTATCTGGAAGCCTTCAAGGCGCGCGGTTATGAAGTGGCCTTCTTCACGGACCATGGGGACGAATTCGTACTGGATTCCCTGTCCAGCGTGGACGCCAAGCCCGTCACGATGATCGACCGCGCGGACGTGGAACTCCCGGAACTGGAAACGGAACAGAAGGACGCCCTGCCGCAGGAGGAAGCCACCGCCCTGGAGGAATGGCTGAAAGAACTTTACCCGGACAAGTTCTCCAAGGTCACCCTGGGCAAGCGCCTGGTCAGCGGTCCCGCCGTGGCCCTGCAGAGCGGCAACGACATGGGGCCGGAAATGAGAGCGTACATGAAGGCCATGGGGCAGGAAGTTCCGGAAAACCATCCCCAGCTTGAATTGAACCCCTCCAATCCCCTGGTCAAGAAGCTTTCCGCCCTGCGGACGGAGAATCCGGAACTGGCCCAGATGGTCGCGGACCAGATCGCGAACACGGCCCTGCTCCGCGCCGGCATGCTGGACGACCCCGCCGTGCTCGCCCAGTCCTCCCAGACGCTGATGGAACAGCTTCTGCTGAAGTAAATCAGCCGGAGGTTCATCCCTTCAAGCCGCTTCCCGCCATCCGGGAGCGGCTTTTTACTACCCTTCCCTCCATGGCTCCAGACGCAAAAACACCCCGGCACTTCCTGTTCCTGAAACTGGCGTATGAAACGGTCATGTGCCTGCTGGCCCTGGTGGCCGTCACGCTGGCCGCCATCGACCTGACCTCCGGGGCCGCGGAATGGGAAGTTACCGTGGACCGGGTCATTTACTGGATATTCGTCCTGGACTACGTCATCCGCTTTTTCCTCAGCCCCTCCAAATGGCTCTTTGTGAAAAGCCACGTCTGGGACCTGCTGGCCATCATCCCGTTCGACTCCCTCTTCCGGCTGTTCCGCTTCGCCAGGCTGGAAGAGATCCTGCGGCTCGCCAGGTACCTGGACCTGTTTTCCTACTCCCTGCGGTTCTCCGCGCGCATCCGGCGTTTTTTCAATACGAACGGATTCAAGTACATCTGCATTGCCGCGCTGACCATTATCCTGCTGGGGGCCGTGGGCATCCATCTGGCGGAGGGCATGAGCCTGTCCAACGGCATTTGGTGGTCCTTCGTCACGGCCACCACCGTGGGCTACGGAGACACCTACCCGGTCACCACGCCGGGCAAGTTTCTCGCGGTTTTTCTGATGATTACCGGAATCGGCTTCGTGGGGACGCTCACCAGCACGATCACCTCCTTTTTCCTGCACGGTCACGACGGGGAACCCATGACCTACCGGGAAGAAGTTGCTGGACGGCATCAAGAAGAAGCTGGACAGCCTGTCTTCCATGACGGATGAAGACATCGACGCCATGGCTGCCCTGCTGAAAACGCTGAGGGGAGCTCCGCAGGCACCTCCTGCGGAAAAAGAGGAAACGCCTGCTATCCATTCCGGCAAAAACTGACAGAATCCGTTTGGTATTACATCGGAAAAGATGTCCTCTCCGTACCAGAGCAAATACCAAATACTCAACCGTTTTTCAGTGAGAAACTTTTAATTCTCTATGTTGATTACTAACTGACTGGCTATCTCTGCATAAAAGAATCACTGTAATAATGATTCCGACCAAAGGAACTAGTCCCCAAAGCAAAAACCATCCACTCTTTCCTATATCATGAAGCCTGCGAACATCTGCAACGATATTGAAATATACAAAACAAATAAAGATAATAATCCCCGCCAGTACTCCTACATCTTCCCCTGTTATCCTTGATACCATGGCAACACCAATAAAAAACAGAATAGCCATCATTGGCAATATAAGCAATTTTAGCATCCAATATTCAGATCTGGAAATACGGCCAGAAAAACTAATATATTTTTTCAGAAATGTAGTTCTATTTATATTCCTTCTCTTTATAGCCATATTTTCCTCTATCTCTCTACGGATTTTATGCATATCAGAAGCAGACACCGACGATCTCAAAACATCCTGTACATTAACGGCATTACATTCTATCCCTAACTCCTTGGTCATGATTTCTGCAATTACCTTAGAACTCGTTTTTGTCAATATTGCGACGTCCACAAGTTTATTATATGCATCAATACGCGATAGTTTTTCCTCTACCTGTTCCATAATACTTCCCTATTTATGATAATTTCCCAAAATCATTCTCTTTATTCTTGTCGAAATCGATCTTTTTAATTCATCCTTTTCAATTCATTGATAAACATACCATTTTTTATAGTTACCGTCTAACTATCGCCAATAGAGAATAAAAACAGTATTACAAGATCACTCTATATAGCTCCGTAATTTTTTATAAATATAGTTGCTATTCACTACGGTTCTTTCCCTTTATATTACACTCCTGACTTTCTCAATAGATCAAGGGCATCGGCATTTCCCTGCTTGGCCGACAAACATAACCACTTCACCGCCTTCTGCTTGTCTTCCCAAATTCCTTCTCCATAAAAATAACAAAATCCCAGCCTCCACTGGGCTTCAGCGTTTCCCTGTCCAGCAGCCAGGCGAAACCACTTCACCGCCTCCTGTTTGTTCTCCCTGATTCCTTTTCCAACAAAATAACAAGCTCCCAGCTGCCACTGGGCTTCAGCGTTTCCTAGTTCCGCTGATTTCTTAAAACAGGAAACAGCTTTATCCATCTCTCCCTTAATAAAACACTGTATCCCCAAATAAAATATGCGATATGAATCCAATTTTATTGACTCATTCTCATTAGCATATTTTCTTCCATCATTTATTCTTATTCTCGGATAACTATTTCTGTCTATAAATATTCTCTTCATGCTTTTTTTAGAATCATAAAAATCTATCAACTTAAATAAGATTAATAGAAAAACGATAAGAAAAGAAGAATAAGCCCATATAAATTTAGAACAGTTCATCAACAAAAAGCCCACAGGGATAAACAAGGAAAAATACACTCCTGCATTCAATATCATTTTGTTATACTCGCAATCACCAGCCTTGTCCGCGGATCGGTTGTCAGGAATACAGGCAGAAGATATGCAGAAAACAACAATTCCTATATAATCTCCCCAGGTCAAATGATCTACTATTCCTTTCCAGCTTTTTATCACTCCAAAGTCATATAAGGAAACAGCGGCAACTAATAAGCACAGAGCCAAAGCGGCTTGTACGATAGAAACTTGATCTTTCCTCTTTGAAGATAATAAAGACAAAGGCAGCAGTGCAATGGAAGCCACAAAAGAATAAATCACTCTGGCACTCAAACCTCCTAGAACACCAACAAAAATACTCAATATTGCATGAAGCATACTCATTAAAAATCATTATTCATACCGATTTTCAGTAATTTATTCTTATGATTCTGTATTTTTATTATTTAATATTAACTTTATTATTGATAATCAAATAATCAATAGCACCAGCAGCCTGCCTTTTATTCATTATTCCCTGTTTAACGCGCATGGATAAAACTTTTACTATTTTGACGGCAAGAACCTTGTCCACCTTCTCCTGTTTTACGGCTTCTTGAAGACGTAACAGAGCTTGGCGAAGAGCCTGAGCTTCCGCTTCCCGGATAATTTTTGATTGGGCTTCATGTTCCGCCTGGTTGATGATTGTTCTAGCTTTGGCACTTTGGCGTTTGTCCCAGGCAGCAGCTCCCGCCCTGGCTTTAGCCGCAGGATCATAAGTACTGGTAATCATATCGCCATTATATCTGTTCCCATACTGGTCCGAAATGGAAATGGGCCTTATGCTGGTTGTGGTTGTAGATGTTTTCCGTGTTTTGAACCGTTCAAACCGTGCCTTGGCGCTTTTTTCCCCCTTCCCGGAATGGGTGTAATAACCGGCAGCCCTTCCCGTTTCCAGGGTTCGAGCAAAAACATGCTCTCCCCCTATGAAGCTTGTCCCGAACATCAGGAATATAAATGAAGTGGAAATATTCATTTTTTATTTATCTTAACGGATTCCTAATCCGCATACTTATCTTCAAGGATGCAGGGAAAATTCCAACATATTCTTCATGAAATATTGTTTATCCACCACCATTGCCCCTTTTGTTCTTATTTGACTTTCAAATCAATTCTCATCCCATTTTAGACTTGCGTACGGATTAGGAATCCTCTGCTACAACATTCTTCATGAACATTCCTCTTTTCTCTTCCCTGTCCGATATAGATCAGGCCGGCGTAAATCTCATCTGCTCCCTGGGGATTCCACCCATGGATGCCTTTCTTCTGTTAAAAGACCTTTTGAATGCCAGCAGGGGAAGAGGAAACAGAATAGCCCGTGCCAGAAAATGCATACGGTTGGGGGAAGAGGCTCTTGCCAACAGGGAAAAAAGCGTTCCATTTTCCCATGCAATAGCGGCCAGCCTAGAGGCAAAAAGTCACCGCAGACCCCGCACTCTGCAGGAAATCCGCTATATAGCTACCCGGATGATGAAAAAATGCCCGGAACTGGCAAGGAAACAGGTCCGCTCCATCACTCCGGAAGATTGCGAGCATTATCTCCTCCAGAGCTTTTCCACGGTTCGTCAGCGGTACAAGGGGCGGCTGATTCTAAGCGGCATCCTGAATTTTTCCTTGAAACGGGGGTGGTGCCGCAAAAATGCGGCCTCCCTGGTTCCTCCTCCTCCCCTGAAAGAAACCCGCATCAGGGCTCTTTCCCTGTATGAGGCAAAACAACTTCTCCACACCGCCAAACGGATGTTCAGCGGGGAGTGCCTTCCTGCCTGCGCTCTGATGCTGTATGCAGGAATACGCCCTTATGAGGTCAGAAGACTGACCTGGAATCGAATCAATCTGAAATCCGGGTTGGTGTCACTGGCTCCCAACCATACCAAAACGGGAGGAAGCCGTCATGTTTCCATCCTTCCCGTACTGGCCGCCATTCTCAACCAGGCGGGTTCCATGCATAACTCCGGGAAACTGGTCTGTCCTCCCAATTGGGAGAAAAAGTGGCGGGATATCCGCCGACAGTCCGGTATTTTAAGAAAGAAGGGATGGGTACAGGACGTGCTAAGGCACACGTACGCATCCTATCACCTGGCCCATTTCGGCAACTGTTCCCTTCTTCAGAAGGAGATGGGGCATGCCACCCCCTCCCTTCTGCTGACACGCTATCTGAATATGGACGGAATCACCCCCATCACCGGGGCCATGTTCTGGACACACGGACTCAATCCCCCCTCCCTCCTGTTGCAAGACTGACAAAAATCCGTCTGGCATTACACGGGCAAAGGCGGATAGTTTTTTCACATTCAGGGTGACCCGCACCCTCTCTTATTTCAACCTGCCGCCTTTCTCCGCCATGCCAGCCACCAGCCCTCCCCGCGCCTGGGCCGAAATCGACCTTGGAGCCATCCGCCATAACTTGAACGTCGTCAAGCAGGCGGCCAAGGGGGAATATTACATGCCCGTGGTGAAGGCGTCCGCCTACGGCCACGGCCTGGAACAGGTGTGCCGGGCACTGGACGCGGAGGGGATCGCCTTCTTCGGCGTCGCGAACGTGGGGGAGGCCCGGCGCATCAGCCAGGCAGGCTGCCGCACGCGGCCGTATATCCTGGGGCCCTCCTTTCCGGAAGAGCGGGAGGAAATCGTGCTGAACGGCTGGCGCTCCTTCATCTCCACCATGGAAGAAGCCGTGCATTACAATTCCCTGGCCCGGCTGTACGGAAAAACGCTGCCCATCCATATTTCCGTGGACACGGGCATGGGCCGCGGCGGGTTCCTTCCGGACCAGCTTGAAGAGCTGCTCTCCCGCCTGGGGGAACTGGACAGCCTGTACATGGAAGGGCTAGGAGCCCACCTGCCCTGCGCGGACGAGGACCGGGAAACCACCCTGGAGCAGATAGCCTGCTTTGAACGGATGGCCGCGCGCATCCGGGAAAAACTGCCGCTGAAATTCTGCCACCTGGCCAACAGCGCCGCTTCTCTGGATTACGATATTCCCTCCAACAACCTGTGTCGCCCCGGCCTGGTCCTGTACGGCTTTTCCCCCATTCCCTCCCCGTGGGAAGCGCAGTTGAAGCCTGCCATGTCCCTCTTTTCCCGCCTGACCGTGGCGCGCACCCTGCCGGCAGGCCATGGCATTTCCTACGGGGGTACCTTCGTGACGGACCATCCCACAAAGGTGGCGACCGTGGGCATCGGCTACGCGGACGGCTATTTGCGTTCGCTGGCCCACAAGGGAGCGCGCGTCATGGTAGAAGGCATTTCCTGCCCCCTGCTGGGCCGCGTCACGATGGACCAGATCATGGTGGACGTCAGCCGGGTGCCCAGCCCGGAGCCCGGCATGACCGTGGAAATCATGGGACCGAATATTCCCGTGACGGAATTGGCGGAAAAAGCGGGCACGATTTCCTGGGAAATATTCACGGGCATCGGCCCGCGCGTCCCCAGGCATTACACGCACTGATTTTTCCGGCGCGCCGGAAAAACCGCCCTTCCGGATGAAAACCGCGCCCCCGCGCGGCACACTTCCCGGAAAGGCATTCCATCCTCGTCCTGCCGGACCTTGCGCCGCCATAAGGCTTGCGGAATGCCGTCCATCCGGAAGGCACAAGCCGCATTTAACTGTCGCCACGTTCCGGACGGAATGGTACATTGGCGCAGAAATGACTGAATCCACTCCCAAGCGCCTTTTCATCCTGGACGGCATGGCTCTGGCATACAGGGCCCACTTCGCCTTTTTCTCCAATCCCATCCGCAATTCCAAGGGAGTCAACACATCGGCCGTTTACGGCTTTGCCAATACGCTGCTGGCCATTCTGGAACAGGAGAGCCCCACCCACATCGCAGCCTGTTTTGACACCTCGGCCCCGACGGCCCGCCACAAGCTTTACCCGGAATACAAGGCCAACCGGGAGTCCATGCCGGAAGAGTTAAGCGTTCAGATTCCCATCATTTTCAGTCTTCTGGAGGCCATGAACATACCCATTCTGCGCTATGAGGGGTATGAGGCGGACGATACGATAGGCACCCTTTCCCGCCTTGCGGACGATACGAAGGAGTTCCACACCTACATGGTTTCCCAGGACAAGGACCTGGGCCAGCTTATTTCCCCCTCCTGCTACCTGTGGCGTCCCGGCAAGCGCGGCAACGACCACGAAGTGATCGACCTGGAAAAATTGAAGGAACACTGGGGCATCGAACGGGCGGAGCAGGTGATCGACATCCTGGCCCTGATGGGCGACAGCTCCGACAATATTCCGGGCCTGCCCGGCGTGGGGGAGAAAACGGCCAAGCTGCTGATCGGGGAATTCGGCTCCGTGGAAAACCTGCTGGCAAACACGGACAAACTGAAAGGAAAGCGCAGGGAGATCGTGGAGGAGAACGCCGCGCTGGCAACCCTTTCCAAGGAGCTTGCCACCATTGACAGGAACGTGCCCCTGACCGTAACCCTTGACGAGCTTGTCAAGAAGGAGCCCAGGCCGGACGAATTGCTGAGCCTCCTTCAGGAACTGGAGTTCCGCGCCATGCAGGCCAAGCTGTTCGGCAGGAAGGTTCCGGCCGCCAGGGCGTCCGCTCCCCTTCCCGCAGACGATTTGTTCGCCCCCGCCCAGCCGCAGGAGGCTCCCGCCCCGGCCCCCCGGCCGCAGCAGACGGGAACGGGACAGATGGAATTGTTTGAAGAACGCCAGTTGAAAACCGTGGACGACATCAGGCACGAATACATCATCGCGGACACGAAGGAGGCCCGCGACGCCATAATCGCGGAACTGAACAGGCACGATTCCTGGTGCTTCGACACGGAGACGACGGGCCTGAATCCGGTAACGGACACCCTGCTGGGCATCTCCTTCTGCGCCGAATCTCACAAAGCCTGGTACCTGCCCGTCTCCGGTGCGGAAGACCTGGAAGCGGTGAGGCCCCTTTTTGAAGGCTCCGCGGAAAAAATCGGCCATAACCTCAAGTTCGACCTCCAGGTGATGCGCGCCCACGGCATCCATGTTTCCGGCCCGTTTTTCGATACGATGCTGGCCCACGCGCTGATCGCGCCCGGCATGAAGCACGGCATGGACATTCTGGCGGAATCCCTCCTTCAGTATTCCACCATCAAGTTGAGCGACATTGCCCCGGCGGGAGCCAAAAAACGGGAACTGGACACGAAGAATATCCCCGTGGAAGTGATGGGCAGGTATTCCGCGGAAGATGCGGACATTACCCTCCAGCTGTCGGCCATTCTGAAAAAACAGGTGGAGGAGAGCGGCATGCAGGAATTGTTCCGCACGGTGGAACTGCCCCTGCTGCCCGTGCTCGCAGACATGGAATTCACGGGCATCCGCGTTCTTCCGGAGTCCCTGGAAAAAGCTTCCATCAAGGTGGGAGCCATCATTGAGGACCTGCGCACAAAGATCGAGTCGGCCGCGGGCCATCCCCTCAACCTGAATTCCCCCAAGCAGCTCGGCGACTTCCTTTTCGGGGAACTGGAACTGGTGAAGAAGCCCAAGAAGACGAAGACCGGGCAGTTCGTCACGGATGAAGAAACCCTTTCCGCCCTGGCGCCGCTCCATCCCGTGGTGGAAGACATCCTGGCCTACCGGGAAAATATGAAGCTGAAGAGCACCTACCTGGACGCCCTGCCCAAGTACATCTGCCCGAAGGACGGCCGCATCCACACCCAGTTCCACCAGATGCTGACGTCCACGGGCCGGCTGGCCTCCCAGGACCCCAACCTTCAGAACATTCCGGTACGGACGGAACAGGGGCGGCTGATCCGCACGGCCTTCGTTCCCGCCTCCGGGGAGTACACCATGCTTTCCGCCGACTATTCCCAGATTGAGCTGCGCATCATGGCCGCCATGTCCGGAGATTCCGCCATGTGCGAGGCCTTCAAGGAAGGCCGGGACATCCACACGGAAACGGCCTCCCGCGTGTACGGCATTCCCCGCGACCAAGTGGACGCCGTCATGCGGCGCGCGGCCAAGACGGTGAACTTCGGCATCATCTACGGCATTTCCGCCTTCGGACTCTCCCAGCGGCTGGGCTGCCCCCGCAGCGAGGCCGCCACCCTGATTGAAAATTACTTCCTCCAGTTCCCGGGCGTCAAGACCTTCATGGAAGACCTGGCGCGCCAGGCGGAACAGAAGGGATATGCGGAAACGCTCCTGGGGCGCAGAAGGATTATCCCGGAAATCAATTCCTCCAACAAGACCATCAAATCCGCGGCGGAACGCACCGCCATCAACGCCCCCATCCAGGGAACCGCGGCGGACATGATCAAGATCGCCATGATCAATGTGGGCAAACTGCTGGAAGGCACCAGGTCGCGCCTCATCCTGCAAATCCACGACGAATTGCTGGTGGACCTGCACAAGGAGGAAACGGACCTTATTCCCCGCATTGAGGCGGCCATGACGGGCGCCCTGCCCCTGCCCAACGGCGTCCCCATCCTGGTGGAAGCCAGAACGGGGGACAACTGGCTGGAAGCCCACTAGGAATTTCCCGACGACACGGGGCGCACGATGCAGCCCCCGGTCCGCACCGGATTTTTGAATTGACGGATGCCGCCGCATGGCGGATTCTTCCGAATCATGCATTCATCATCTCTTCCGTTGCTTGCCCTGACTGCCTGTTCCTGCATCTGCCTCCAGGCCGCGGCGGCCTCCGTAACGTACCCGGGAACAGCGCCCGGCGCGGCGGCAGCCCACCGGGAGGGGGATGTCTACAGCTTGAGCAATAATGTCCTGACCGCTTCATGGAAGGTTTCCGGCAACAGGCTGGTTCCTATGGGAATCGTAAATAAAGAACGGCCCTCCGGAGCGGAGAATGCAGTCCCCAGAGAACAGGCTCCGGAGTTATTCCGTCTTTCCACGGAGAAGGAAGATTACAATCTCCCCTCCTCCCGGTTTGTGATGGAGGGGGCTCCCTCCATAAGCGCCCTGAAAGGGAGCGCCGCCAGTCCCCGGCTGGGGGAACGGCAGGAAGGAGCTGTGGTTTCCGCCATTTTCAGGGATAAAAAGAGCGGGGTGACGGTCCATTGGAAAGCGGAATTGAGGGAGGGTTCCTCCTACGTCAAGGAAACCTACAGGATTGAAGCGTCCAAGGATGTGGATTTGAAGAAAATCCAACTGATTGATTTGAAGGATCCCACCCTGGCCGTGAAAGGTTCCGTGCCGGGCAGCCCCCTGGTCAGCGAGAGGGAAGGCACGTTTGCCGGAATTGAACTTCCCGTAGCCAGGGCTCAGGCCGGAGGAGGAACGGGGACCGTCGGGTTTGACTGCAACCTTCCCATGGGCAGCGGAAGCGTCCAGACATTTACCACGGTGCTGGGCGTATGGCCGGAAAACCAGTTGCGCCGCGGCTTCCTTTATTATCTGGAGCGGGAACGGGCGGCGCCCTACCACCAGTTCCTGCATTACAACGGCTGGTATGACGACGGCCTGGACCCCACGGAGAAAACGCTGGTCAAGACAGCCGGAGAATACGGGAAGGAGCTGGGAGCGCGCCATGTCAAACTGGACGGCTTTGTGCTGGATGACGGGTGGGATGACGTCAACGAAGACCTCTGGCAGCCATCCACCAAAAAATTCCCGCACGGATTCGGCCCCGTAGTCAAGGCGGTGGGCAGGATTCCTTCCAGCTTCGGCATCTGGATTTCTCCGCTGGGAGGGTATTTCGGCCCGGAAAAGAGGGTGCAGCACGCCAAGGACAAGGGCATCCTGCCCGAGGACGCCGCGGGATTCGACCTTTCCTGCCCCAAGTATTACGAATGGTTCAAAAAACGCTGTTCCGACCTGATGAAAAAGGACAAGGTGACCTACTTCAAATGGGACAAGGCCGGAGACGGCATCAGCCCCCACTTCATGGCCCTTCTTTCCATCGCCAGCGAACTGCGCCGGGAGAATCCCCGCCTGTTCATCAACACGACGGTAGGCACCTGGCCCTCCCCCTTCTGGCTCAACCATGTGGATTCCACCTGGCGCAACGGCACGGCGGATGTGGGCTGGACCGGGAAGGGAAATGACCGCGAGCAGTGGATCACGTTCCGCGACGGGGCCTGCTACAACGTCATTGTCAAGCCCGGTCCCCTTTATCCCCTGAACTCCATCATGCACCACGGCATGGTGCTGGGTACTAAGTTCCAGGCGGCGCGCGTCAGCAAGGGAGAAGACGGCAAGCAGGACAACAGGGACCTGAAGAACGACGCCCGCATTTATTTCGGCTCCGGAGCCAATCTTCAGGAGCTTTACCTCACGCCGTCCATGATGGACAAAAAAGCGTGGGACGACATCGCGGACGGAGCACGCTGGGCGCGGCGCTTCCAGGACATCCTGGCCGATGTGCACTGGGTGGGCGGCAATCCGAATCAATTGGAACCCTACGGCTATGCGGCCTGGAGTCCGCGAGGATGTACGCTGGCCCTCCGTAATCCGGACGACCAGCCGCGAACGATCGTCCTGGACGCCGCTACCGTCTTTGAACCGGTGAAGGGAACGCCCCCCGTTTTCTCCATGAAGGCCTCCTATCCGGACCAGCGCGTTAAAACACTAAAACTGGAACAGGGCAAGTCGGTTTCTCTGGAGCTTCAGCCCTTTGAAGTGCTGGTGTTCGACATGAAGACGGACAGAGACTAACGCATGGGCCGCCGAACCCTGAACGCGAAGCGTTTTTAGATTTTTATAGCGAAGTTGAATATATAGTTTTCCAATTAAAGAAGCAGGACGTCTCCGTCCTGAAATTCTGGAACGGTCACTAGGGCTTTGCCGTCTTTCAACACCACCAACTGCACCTTGCGCTCCTGCATTCCTGTCGGGGTCCTTACCTGAATGGAGCTTCCATTCTTGAGGGCGGCGGAAGGAATCCACGCGGAAGCGGGAACCTGCACGTTAATGTTCACTTGAAGGGCCATATTGACAGGGGCGGCCTGCCATTCCGCCACGTGGGATTCATTCGGGTCCAGGGCGGCGATCAGGATGGCGGAATTTCCGGCAGGGTCCAGGGCGGAATCCACTGCCGTGACGCGGCCGCGCCATTGCAGAAGCTTCCCGTTTTTCAGCGTGCAGGAGGCCGTCAGGGGCACCCTCACCCTGCCCTGTTCGTCCCTGGGAAGGGCGGAAAATTCTTCCAGAGGCACGGGAATGCGGATCATCCGCTCCTGAAGCGGGATGATTTTCCCCACCGTCTGGCCGGCCACCACGCGTGAACCCAGCCCCACGGAGCATTCCACCACCTGGCACGTATAAGGAGCGTGGAGAACCGTATCCCGCAGGGCCTGTTCCGATTCCTCCACATACGCCTCCGCGGCGTTCAGCCGGGCATTCACGGCGCGCCTCTGCGGCACGCGGAGGACCAGCTCGGAGTCCCGGCCGCTTTTGGAGACGGAACTGTACGTTTTTTTGACGGCTTTCAATGCCTCCGCCTGTTCCGTGGACACGTCCAGGCGCGCCTGTTCCAGTTCCGCCTGCGCCTTGGCCAGCCTGGCGCGGTATTCAAATTTTTCCAGCTCCACCAGGGGAGTCCCTTTCAGGATGATTTCTCCGGGACTGAACAGGGAATGCACCTTGTCCACCTTGCCGGAAACGCCGGGGGAGAGCATTGTGAGGTGGGCGGCCTGCACCATGCCGCGCGCCGTGATTTCAAAGGAATTGTCCTGCAATTGCAGGGGAAGAAGGGTGCGCTGCGCCGTTTCCCCGCCGCCGTCCGCGGATTCCGGAGTTTCCGGCTCCGTCACGATGGCCGTCCCTATCAAAAGGACAGTGATCCCCAGGCCGGCGCCTATGGACCACCATGTTCCCTTTTTTTGGGGGGCTTCGCTCATGAACAGCACTGCGGGAGGGAAGCCGACGCCTTTACTTGGGATATTCCGTTTCCATGATGTGGGAATAGGCTTCCGCCGTTTCCACAGCCACGGTTTCAATGTTCTTCATCAACTGGGCGAACTGGGCTTCGCTGAGGTCCATTCCCTCCAGCACAAAGGACTGGCGGTAATAAACGTATCCGCTGTTGGGGTCCAGCTGGAAGGCGCCGGCGGTCTGGTCCGCATTCAGTTCGCTCAGGATGATGCTGACTTCCACCCGGCGGCTTTCGGGAACCTTGGCGGCGAAGAGAACGTCAATGACCAGCGTTTCCGGGTGTTCCATCATCGTGTACAGAAGGCTCACGGGCGTGAACGTGTCACAGGGAACGAACGCGATGCCCGTTCTGATTTCATGATTGTCCGCGGAGGTGATCCATTCCGTCTCTTCCCCTCTCTTTCTGAGAACGGTATATACACGGTCCAAAAGGTTGAGCTGCTGGTTTTCCATATTGAAAATTGTTTACAGGAGGGTTTATTTGCAAAAGCGCGAGAAAAGTGGCGCGCCCGTTTACTGGCCTCCAGATTACTGGCATCCTCCAGATTCGTCAAGCTCTCCTGACGCAAAGATATTGAAAAACAATGTATGTATTCGGCATCGGAGGCCGGGCGTTCCGGGCACCCCCACCCTGAAGCGGAGGGGGTGCCGTGCCGGATTTCCGTCTCATCCGCCATGCCGCGCCCATGCCGGCAAAAAAGGGAGCGGGAGCCTTCCGGTCCCGCCCCGCATGGAGAGCCTGCTCTCCGTCAACAGTTAACCGCCGGCGGCTCTCTTAAAGAATGTCTCCCGGCGTGTAACCCGCACCGGAGGGGAACCTGTCCACCAGGTCCGCCACCATGCCCTGGAACGCTTCCACCTGGGCGTCCGCCATACCGGTGGCGGCGGAATTGGCGTCAAAGATTTCCTGGAGGGCGGCCCGGTCAATGCCCAGGCGGCCGTCTTCCGCCAGGCGGTCCAGCAGGTTGTTTTCCGAAATCTTTCCGGCGCGCAGGTCGTTGGAGACGGCCACGGCATGTTCCTTGATGACCTCATGGGCGGTCTCGCGGCCGATGCCGCGCTTGACGGCTTCCATCAGGATGGTGGTGGTCATCAGGAAAGGCAGGTAGCGGCGCAGCTCCGCGGCCACCACGGCTTCATAGACGCCCATCTGGTTCAGAACGGTCAGGAAGGTTTCAAACAGGCCGTCCGCGGCATAGAAGGAGTCCGGCATCACGACGCGGCGCACCACGGAGCAGGACACGTCCCCTTCGTTCCACTGGTCGCCCGCCAGGCCGGAGATCATCATCAGGTAGCCCTTCAGGATGACGTGGAACCCGTTGACGCGTTCGCAGGAGCGAGCATTCATCTTGTGGGGCATGGCGCTGGAGCCCGTCTGTCCCTTGGCGAAGCCTTCCGTAGCCAGTTCATGGCCGGCCATCAGGCGCAGGGTCTTGGCGAAGGAGGAACAGCCGGAGGTCAGCTCCACCAGGCCGGAAACCACGGAAAAGTCAAGGGAGCGGGGATATACCTGCCCTACGTTCATCCATTTGGCGGGAATGCCCAGATGGGCGCACACCCGGTCCTCCAGCTCCAGCACGCGCGAGGCATCCTTCCCGAAGAGGGAGAGCTGGTCAAGCTGGGTGCCCACGGCGCCTTTCAGGCCGCGGACGCTGTAGCGGTCCATGATGGAAATCCAGGAACCCAGGCCGTGAACGATATCCTCCCCGAACATGGCCACGCGCTTGCCCATGGTGGTGGTCTGCGCGGCCACGTTGTGCGTGCGTCCGGCCAGGGTCACGTGCTTCCACTGTTCGGAAAGCGCGCTCATGCGGTTCAGCACGGCCACGGCCTTGTCACGGATGATCTGCATGGACTTCCATACCTGGAGCTGCTCCACGTTTTCCGTCAGGTCGCGGGAGGTCATTCCCTTGTGGATGTGCTCGCATCCGGCCAGGTCGCAGAATTCCTCGATGCGCGCCTTCACATCGTGGCGGGTGACGCGTTCGCGGGCGTCGATGGAAGCCAGGTTCACCTGGTCCTTCACCCGTTCATAGGCTTCAATCACGCCGTCCGGAATATCCAGCCCCAGGTCTTTCTGGGCCTTCATCACGGCAATCCAGAATTCGCGTTCCAGAACGATGCGCCCTTCGGCGGACCAGATAGATTTCATCGCCGGGGAGGCGTACCGCTCCGCCAGAACATTGGGAATCACGCTCATGTCAACAAATGTGTATTATGCAGGTTAAAAAAATGGTGAACCGTCATGATCATGACGAACAGGAAAAAAGCAAGCACTTTCCCCTCTTCCGGCACAGGAAAGGAAGGGCGCAAACCGGGCGCCTTCCACTCTCCGGGCTTACGTTCCTCAGGGAACTTTCCCGTCCGGAATCCGCTCCCTTCCATAAAACGGGGGAGGCATCCCGCAGGCGGGTGTCCTCTTTTTATCGTGCCAACGAAAAAACACGGGACGCCGCCTCCGGATGCCGCTTTTTCTAATACTGCTGCACCGGGGAGGAAGGAAGAGGCTGCTCCCCCCCCTCTCCCGCAGACAGGCAGAGGCGTTCCGCACGGTGCAGGCACTTGATCCACAAGGAGGCCTCCGACAGGGGAAAACACAGGGAATCGCTCAATGCCTCCACGCGTTTGAAAGAGTCCTCCCTTTCATAAGGATCAAGTTTGTCCAGGCGCGCAGCCAGGGGTTCCAGCCACGGAAGCGGATCATGGCAGACCAGGGGCAGGTCGCAGCCGGCCTTCAGGGATAAAAAAGCGGCTTCATCCGGGGCATATTGCCCGGCAATGGCCCCCATGCACAGGTCGTCCGTAAACACCACCCCCCGAAAGCCGAGGCGCTCCCTGAGCATTCCGCCGATTACCCGGCGGGACAGGGTGGCGGGAAGCTCCGCGTCAATCCGGGGGAGCATGATATGGGCGGACATGATGCCGGGAAGGTCCGGACACAGGGCCAGAAAGGGCAGCATGTCCCTCTCGAACAGCTCGCGTTCATCCAGGTCAACTACCGGAAGGCTGAAATGGGGGTCCGCCTGGGCGCGGCCCATGCCGGGGAAGTGCTTCCCGCAGCTTTGGATGCCGCCCCTGCGGAGGTTGGAGGAATACACCCCGGCGTAGGAAATCACGTCCTGGGCATTGTTTCCCCAGCAGCGTCCGGGGAGGGCGTTGGCGGCCCCTGGATCGTGGCAGATGTCCAGCACCGGGGCAAAGTTCATGTTCACGCCCAGGCAGCGGAGGGCCAGCGCCGTCACGGAAGCCAGTTCCACCACGCCGGAAAAATCACCGTTCCGCGCCAGGGAAGAAGGGGAAGGCAGATTCAGACCGAGAGCGGCCGTCCGCACCACCCTGCCCCCTTCCTGGTCCACGGCGATGACGGGATGATGATTGCTCAATTCCCTCAGCCTTGCCGCCAGGCGCCTGACCTGCTCCACGGATTCCACATTCCGGGAAAACAGGACGAAGCCCGCGGGCTGGAACCGGCGGATGGCCGCTTCTTCACCCGCGTTCAGATCAGGGCCGTCGATGCCGATCAGGACGGGAAGCATGGCAGGCGCAGGCTTACTTGCCCAGCAGGGAAGATCTGGTAAACAGGGCGTACACGGGAATGCCGCGCGCTTCGATCGCCTGGCGGCCGCCTTCCTCCCGGTCCATCAACACCAGCGCGGCAGCCACTTTGCCGCCTTCCGCCTCAATGGCGTCAATGGCCTTTAGCGTGGAGCCCCCGGTGGTGATCACGTCGTCCACGACAAGAACCGTATCTCCCGCCTGGAAATTCCCTTCGATGCGGCGGCCGCGTCCGTGGTCTTTCGGTTCCTTGCGCACGGTGAACACCTGGAGCTTTTTGCCGGACCCCTCCAGCGCGCTGGTCATTCCCACGGCCAGGGAAATGGGGTCCGCCCCCATGGTCATGCCGCCGATCGCCGCAATTTCCGGAAAGCGGGGGAGAATCTCCTCCCGGACAAGCTTCCAGCCCAGGGAACCCACCAGCGTGGCGCCCACGGGGTCCAGGGCGGTCATGCGGCAGTCCACATACAGGTCGGACACCTTGCCGGATGCCAGAGTGAAGGTGCCCGTGCGCACGGATTTTTCAAGAAGGATGCTTTTCAGAAGGTCGTATGGCTCGTTCATGGCGGAGTATGGTGAAGTGATTGGGGCGTGTATATCAAATCCGCCCGCAATAAGCAACGGATAACAGGATGCAAATCTTGACAAAAGAGCGGACAGGGCCCATAACCTGCCTGTCAATTTCCCGTTCCCATGAAACCCGGCATACTGGCACTAGCATCCTTCGGTATCATCCTCGCCTCCTGCACTCAGTACAACAGACCGCCCCTTTTTGATAAAATCGCGGACAAAGTACGCGGCAACGGGCAAAAGGACGCTTATCTGGCAGGCGTCGGCTCCACGGCGGGCGTCAATACGGAAATCCCGCCGGAGGCACGGCTGGGCCAGGGCTACTGGGACAAGCCCGCCGGCATCCAGGGCGAACCCCACATCATCATTGACCTCAAGCAGCAGAAAGTCTTCTATTACGTGGGAGCCACCCTGGTAGGCATTTCCCCCATGTCCTCCGGCAAGGAAGGGTACGGCACCCCCAAGGGGACCTACAAGATCATCCAGAAGGACGCCAACTACAAATCCGGCACCTACGGGGTGCTGCGCAGCCGGGCGACGGGAGCCGTCGTAAACAGTGACTACAATGCCAGAGCCGGCTCCACGCCCGCGGGCACCTACTTTGACCCGGCGCCCATGCCTTACTGGATGCGCATCACGGGAGGGTACGGCATGCACGTGGGCTTCGTGACCGGGTACCCGGTCAGCCACGGGTGCGTGCGGCTGCCCGCGGACATGGCCAAGACCTTCTTTGAAAACACGCCTCTCGGCACCAAGGTAACCATCCGCTGACCGTTCCTGCTCCGCCCTCCGGCAGACAAACCGGTGGCAGGGCCCGTACAGTTATGACGGGAAGGGTCCCCCTTCCCTTTCTTCATTTTCCGCCGGGTGCCGGAAGTTTTTTAAGACACAGGATGAGTGTAACTTCCGCATTCCGGCATTGACAAACGGGGGTGTACTTTATTTAATATATAAGGCTTTGATTTTTCTACCCCTTAATCATGACAAACCAGCAAATTTCCCCTTTGCCGCCCCATTTCAACGCAGGCGGTTATAAAATTACGGCCGTTCTGGAAAACGGGCCGGACTACTACGTGTACCAGGCTCTGTCCCCGGAAGGGCAAACGGTATTGATACGCGAGTTCTGCCCCCAGGGCCTCGCCACGCGCGACATGGTCAGCGGCAACCTGACCGTTTCCCCGGAAAACCAGGCGCAATTCGACCAGGCGCGGGAAGCCTTTGAAGCCCGCTGTTCCGTGGACGCCCAGGGAAAACTGCGGGGGTTCGGCACCGTCTTCTTCGTTTATCCGGCGATTCCGGCTCAGGAACAGCCTCCCGTGGCGGCGGTTGCACACGCCCAGGCCCTGCGCCCGGCCAAAAAAACGCAGCCGCAAATCCGCAAGCCCATAGCCGGAACAGCCGTTCCCAGGGCCCCGCTGCCCAAATTGAAGAAATCCGGCGGCTTCCCCGTCATCACGGTCATCGTCACCGGGATGCTGGCCCTGTTTGGATTCCTGGGATACCAGATTCTCAAGGACAAGGAGGCGCCCCTCGCCCCGAAGATTGAAACGCCCGTGGTGGCGGCGCCCAAGCCCAAACCCAAGCCCGAGGCTCCCAAGCCGGAACCGGTCATTGTGGAGCCAGAGCCGGAACCCGAGCCCATCGTCGTGGCGCCGGAACCGGAGCCGGAACCTGAAGAGCCGGCCCCGGACCTCTCCCCCTCCCCGGAAGTCATCGCCATGGAAAAGGCAATCCGGGAAGAGGCCCTGGCATCCAAAGGGAAATTCACGGAAAAGCTTCTGGATAAATATCCCTACTATGCGGAAGCCTACGTGCGCGATTACGTGAAAAAGCGCGGCGGCTCCTTTTCTCCCGAATTTGAAAAATGGCTGAAGAACATGAAGACCAACCGTGAAGTCTTTGCGATGTTCTACCCGCCGGACCCCAGTGTCGCTACGAACGTCGCCATCATGGTGGATGAACTGGGGCTGGAAATGACGGAAAAGTACAACCAGCTCGTCCTGGCCTTCGCCGTGGGACGCCGTGAATTCGGCATGGGCGCCTTCGATCTCACCCAGCAGGGCCGTTATATTGACGCCCTGGGCAAGCTCAGGGAATTCAAGAACTCCGGCATCATGACCTCCCCCGCGGACCTGTACTGCGCGGGCAAGCCTCCCGTCAACTGGTACGGTTCCTCCCCGCGCGTGGTGGACGAGGAACTCTACAAGAAGGTGGAGACTTACCTGGACAACAAGAAAATAACGACCAAGCAGGCCTGGATCAACAAATACAACACGGTCTCGGAAATCGGGGACGAAGGCATTACCCAGGGCAACATCGCCTCATTCCTCCACGAATACATGTACCGCCACAACCAGCTGAGGCGCAAGCGCGATCCGTTCCCCACCCCCGTGGAATTCTTCACCTACCTGGTGGACAAGTACGAAAACTGCAGCAAGCTTCGGGACGTGGACCGCAAACGGGTGGAATGGACCGGGGTTTCCCTGGAAGGGACGCCCTGGCCGGCCATGATGGCTCTTTCCGAAACGCGGCCCCTGCGGGAATGCGACAGCGTATGGGAACGCTACATGGGCCAGCGCGGCCCGACGCGCCTGTGGCTGTACGGTCCCTACCGCATGGACGACGATAAGGAGCCGCCCATCCTGTTCAGCTTTGACCCGGACCCCGAATGGTCCCGTGAATCCAACGAACGCAAGCTGCATGAAGGCGGCGTTTGCGGCACGATGTCCCTCATTTCCCGCAATTCCCAGATCGCGCGCGGCATCCCTGCCGCTCCGGCGGGCCAGCCGGGCCACGGCAACCTGATGACCACCAACTTCGGCGGCAACGGATGCTGGCTGAGCGTAGGCCAGAGCGTGGACACCCTCAAGGCCACCACGGGCTTCTGGTACCTGCGGGACTCCAAGGCAGCGCGCACGGGCAACGCCGAATACCAGTCCGGCCTGGCCCTGTCCATGAACCTCGACTATGAAAAATTCATCGGCAGCCGCTTCGCCATGAACGTTTACAAGCTGGCGGGAGGAAACTCCTCCGCGGAATCTTCCGGAGAGATTGCGTCCAACACGCTTCCGCAGGAATTTACCAAGACAGCCATGAGGACCATCATCAAGGATAATCCGTTCTATACGGAAGCCTGGTACACGCTGTTCCAGACGGAGCCGCAGGACCTCATGGGCGCCAGAAAAATGGTGGAGGAAGTGCGTGAAGCCCTGCCGGACGGCATGGGGATCAGAAAACTCTGGAAAACGCGCAAATACGTTTCCTCCGTGGGCCGCGGCGACAAAAAGGGCAAGGACATCCTGGCCAATCACACCAAGGAATACGTCAACGTGCTCTGCTCCGTGATTCTGGAAAACGCCCTGAAACAGGACAACGAATACAAGACCTTCCAGTGGGCGGAACTCATGTCCTGGCTCAAATCCGAATCCAAGGACAACTCCTATCCGGAACCGAAGGCTGCCTACCAGATCGCCTACGCCAAGGCGCAGGGAACCGACCGGCTTAAGAGAACGGTGGACCGCGGCTTCAAAAAGGCGGTCAATTTCTACCGGGACGACAGCAACGCGCTGGCCGCGCCGAAAGACGTGGACCAGCAGGACATGTCCTTCTCCCTGGACGCCCTATGCATGGTGCTTCCCAAGGACGAGCTGATCCCCTGGATGAAGGAAATGCTGGACACGTGCCCGGACGGCTTCAAGTACAAGCCCAAGAACAAGAAGGAAACGAAAATCCACCCCTTCTACAGCGCCCTGACCAAAAACTACATGTCCCTGGTTGACGGTTCGGAGAAATCCCGCATCAAAGGGGAAATGAAAAAGGCTTCCGAAAACATCCTGAACCTCTCCAACAATAAGGGGGAAGGAAAGGAATCTTCCGGCCGCCGCCGGAGACGCTGAGTTCTCCGCCCCGTGCATCTCTACGTCCACATTCCCTTCTGCCACCGCATTTGCCCGTACTGTGCGTTTTTCAAGCACACGCCGGCTTCCACAGACATGAAGCTCTTCATCCGTGCGCTGGCGCGGGAGGCGGAATTCCGCGCCGCGGCTCTGTCGGCCAGCCGCGGCGGCGAGACTTCCACGCTCTACTTCGGAGGAGGGACGCCCTCCATGCTGTCGGACACGCATCTGGGGAACCTCATGGAATCCCTGGACAGGCTGATCCCCGTGGACAGCCTGGACGAATTCTCCTTTGAAGCCAATCCGGCTACCTTTACGGAAAAAAAAGTCCGCTTCTGGCGCAGCCTGGGCATGAACCGCGTTTCCCTGGGCGTCCAATCCCTGGACGCCCGCATCCTGCGCCTGCTGGGCCGGGAACATACGCCGGAACAGGCCCTCCGCTCCGTGGAGATGCTCCACAACGCCGGAATGCCCCACGTCAACATGGACCTCATGTTCGCCATTCCGGGGCAAAGCCTCTCCGTCTGGGAAAACACGCTGAGGGAAGCCGTCCGCGCCGGAACGGACCACATCTCCGCCTACAACCTCACCTATGAGGAAGACACGGAATTCTTCCGCAGCCTGTCCCGCGGAGAAAAAATCCAGGACCCGGACGAGGACGCGGCCTACTTTGAACTGGCGGAAAACATTCTGGAAGCCGCGGGAATGCGGCATTACGAAACCTCCAACTACGCCAGGGAAGGCGCGCGGTCTCCGCACAACATGGCCTACTGGAAGGGGGAGGACTATGTAGGCATCGGCCCCGGCGCGGTCAGCACCATCGACGGCGTGCGCTACTCCAACACACGGAACACGGAAACCTACATCCGCACCACACTGGAAAACGGCCTGCCGGAATCCGAACGGGAACCCGTCACCGCGGAAGACTACCGCCTGGAACGCATCGCCCTGATGCTCCGCACGGACGAAGGGCTTCCCCTGAAATACCTCCTGCCGGAAGCCCTGCCCCTCCTGGAACGCTACCGCACTCTGGAACTGGCGGACGTCTCCGCGGAACAATGCCTCATCCTGAAAGGCCGCGGCCGCCTGCTGGTGGACGCCATCGCCGCGGAATTGTGCTGAGCTGAAAATTAATCCCGGCAGCAAGGGGGAAAAAGGAGCTGTCTTCTGCATGCGGAATAAAATAATTCCATATAAATCAACGGCATGAATTTGAAAAAACAGCCACGCATACAAGTATTTTCTTGACCTTTGATAGAAATTGTATTTCTGCTCTCATACAAACAGGAAAATGTTTCCATGAGCTCTCCCATGAACATTCCACTCGTTTTCTGTTTAACCGAATTTATCCTCATGCCGCAAACCTTTGTCTTTCAATTATCCCAATCTCATTCCCCAACATCTGAGGAGCATCTCCGGTCTTCACTATTCTGTCCTATACAGAAGCTGCATGGAGACAAATGATTCCCTCTGCCAATACAAAAGAGATTTGATGCGGTAGAAGGGCTGCCGATTCCATAAACCATTTCAATCAATAATCAAATGATGAAAAATATAAAAAACATCGTCCTCCTATACGCCTTGTTCCTGTATTGTTCCGCATGCTACGGAGATATTTTCAAAATCAACAGAATAGAACAGGAAATATTGGAGTCGGATCCTGAAGTATTGAAAAATCTTTCCTATGATCCGCCAGGCCAGGATTTGCTCTCCAATGAACAAAACAGGAAAGCGTGGCAAACCTTCGTAAAAACCTATGAAACGCCCGTCCGCAAGGTTCAGGACTGGTACAATTCCATCGTCGACAAAAAATCCGCCGATGCCGCGGCCGATTCCTTCAACAAGGACGTTCTGCCTATTCTTAAAAAACTCACAGGGCGTTCCGCCGACATGAAAAAACAGGCTCTTGCCATTCCTGCTTCTCCCGAAATGCAAAAGTTCATATTTCTACGCATCTCTCAATTGCAAGGACGGCTGCTCATTATCTTCCTGCCCATGCAAAATGAAGAAAAATTAAAAGCTGAAACATGTTACCGCGACAGTGCCAAACTTTTTGAACTTATTCTAGGATTGACATCCCCATCAGCGCTTGAGATTTCAAGGTTTATTGAATCCCGAAACGAATCCGAGGAAAGCATTGAAGAAGCTTTCAAAGACCCGTGGCCGGCATCCCCTCAACCTTAAAGAGCCTTCATAGGGAATACAAACACCCTGCCTAGTCAATCCTGAACTGCCGCGCCATTTTTTTCAGCCACCAGTCGCGGTGGCGCATTTCATCCCGGCTGTTTTCCAGCTTCCTGAGTTCGCTGCCGCTCAGTCCCCCCTTCATGTACCGTTCGTCCAGCTTGCGCATTTCATCCCGTGTGTTTTTCCGGAGGGCCTTGTAAAACTGGGCTCCGGTCACCAGAACGCCGTCCGCGCCGCTTTTTCCCACCATGCCCATGTAAAGTTCTCTCAGCCTGTTGTAGTCCTCCACCACGCGGTTGTATTTCAGGGCGGCATACTGGTAGCGTTCCTTCCAGTCTTCCGGACCGGGATTGACGAGCCGGGACGCCACGGAACCGGGAGGAGGTGAAACTCCCAGCGGAAAGCCGCCGGAAGGCAACGGCGTCAGCGGGGGAGCGTGGGGAACGGATTGCGGCTGCCGCGCCGGAATTCCGCTGCCCGTCATGGAGAGGGGCGCGCGCTCCGTCAGCAAGCCGTCCATGCGCGCCTGCTCCAGGGATTCCAGCAGGCGCTCGCGTTCCTTCTGCAGGACTACATTGGATTCCCTTTCCTCCGACAACGATTTTTTCAGCACCCCCATGCTGCCGGACATTTCCGTATAAACCAGGGCATACGCCCCGATGCAGCCCAGCAGGAAGCCCAGGCCCAGCATGATTCCCCTTTCCCTCCACGGCCCCGGCTTCCGCTCCGCAGCCGGAGCCGGATTTTCCGGTTCGTGCCCGGGGGAAGCGGCCAGATAGTGTTCCAGGGGACCCTCGTCAGGCATGGGCTTGATTCAGGGGGGGGTGGAAGTGAAAATTCGTCAGGGTTGTTCCGGACGGATGCAGTCCGCTCCAAAGTACGGCACGAGCGCTTCCGGAATGCGGATGGAACCGTCCGGCTGCTGGTAGGTTTCCAGCAGGGCCACATACAGGCGCGGCAGAGCCGTTCCCGAGCCGTTCAGCGTATGGCAGAACTGGTTTTTGCCGTCCGCGTCCTTGTAGCGCAGGCGCATGCGGCGCGCCTGATAGTCCGTGAAGCAGGAACAGGAGGAAACTTCCAGATACTGGCCCTGGCCGGGCGCCCATACTTCAATGTCGTACGTTTTAGCGGAGGAAAAGCCGAGGTCGCCCGTGCAGAGTTCAATCACCCTGTAGTGCAGCCCCAGCTTCTGAAGAATGGATTCCGCGTGGCTGCGGAGCACTTCCAGTTCCCGGAAGGAGTCTTCCGGTTTCAGTATCTGCACCAGCTCCACCTTGTCAAACTGGTGGATGCGGATCATGCCGCGGTTGATGCGTCCGGCGCTCCCCGCCTCCCGCCGGAAACAGGGCGTGTACGCGGCCATTTTAACGGGCAGGTCGCTCTCCTGGAGAATGGTGTCCCGGTACAGGTTGGTCACGGGGACTTCCGCCGTGGGGATCAGGAACATCTGCTGGTCTTCCGTCCCGTACATGTCTTCCTCGAACTTGGGAAGCTGGCCCGTGCCTTCCATGCACTCGCGCTTGACGATGAAGGGGACGCCCACTTCCTGGTAACCGTTCTCCACCGTCTGCGTGTTCAGCAGGAAGTTGATCAGGGCGCGTTCCAGACGGGCGCCCGCGCCGCGGTACACCACAAAGCCGGAGCCCGTAATGCGCGTGCCGTCCTCAAAAGAGATCATCCCCAGCCCGGCAGCCAGTTCCACATGGTCCTTCGGGTTGTCAATGGCGGGCTTTTCACCCCACACCTTGATTTCCGGATTGGCCGTTTCATCCGCCCCCACGGGGCATTCCGCGTGCGGCAGGTTGGGAATGTTCATCAGCAGGGAGGTGAGCTGGGCGGAACTTTCCTCCGCCGCCAGGTCCAGTTCCCGGATGCGTTCGCCGATTTCGCGCACGCGCGCTTCCATGGAGGAGGTGTCCTCCCCCTTCTTTTTGAGCATGCCGATCTGCTTGGAGGTGGCATTGCGCTCGGATTGCAAAGTCTGTTTTTCCGTTTCTGCATTGCGGCGAGCTTCGTCGCACGCCAGAACGTCATCGACAAGTTTCCACGCGTCGCCGCTGCGGGGCTTCAGGCGCGCTTTCACTTCCTCCGGATTTTCTCGTATTACACGGATATCGAGCATAACGCGCACAGCTTGCACTTCTTCCCTCCGTCAGGCAAGCCAAATGAACGGCCCCCAACAGAAAAACGCCATCCGCTTCCAGATGTCTCCCAGACGCACGCACACGCTTTACAACCCGTAACTTGCCATCCATGGCCCGATGAAATACATTGACGGGATGGGACCGTGTGCCCTGACATTTTTTGACGGCGACCATCCCCCCATTCTCCTTTGGACTGCGCCTGCGGAAGCTACCGATTCAATGCAGGAATACCACAAAAAGAAACTCATTCAGTATTAGGCACGGCTCCCGGCTCTCTTCCGGTAAAACTCACGACAAGGGGATATGCCGGATTCCCGGCCGCGGAGGATTTGACGGACCGCCCCCGGAAAGACCGTTGCTTTTTGTTCAACCACCATTTCCATGCCTTTTCCCTGTTTTCCCTATACGGAGGCGGCATGCCAGCCAAGACTCCAATCCCGCAAAACGGGGCATTTTCTTTCTCCAGAGCGATTTTCCGAAGATGCTCCGGAAGCCGTCCGCCTTCTCCCCAACGATGGCGGCGGAATTTACAGGAAAGAGATTTCCTTCTTCCGGAGAGAAGGGAAAAACGGATAAGTGGAGTGAAACCGCCCGCTTCACCCCTGGCGTCTCCAGAATACCGCGGGGAGGTTTGACAGAGAAGTTAGGTTTCAGCTGATCTTTTAACCTTGGATTCCGTCGTCATTCCGGCGGGTTCCGTCCGGGAAGGAGGGATTTTATGGACGCTTCCTACTCCGTTTCCGTCTGAAAAACGGCCTCTTCAAGACGCGCTCCCTCCTGATTCCGTCAGACTAATTTACGCCCGGTTTCATTTGTACTTGAAGAGGCCGAAGGCAAAAAGCTAATGTAGGAACACTATGCAACCAACCGCTCGCGTAGCTGTTCTGACAGCTCCCAAGACATTTGAAATCCGTGAATACTCCATTCCCGCCATCGGCGACGACGAAATGCTGATCAAGGTAGAAGCCTGCGGCGTTTGCGGTACGGACGGCCATGAGTACAACCGCGACCCCTTCGGCCTCTGCCCCGTGGTGCTCGGCCATGAAGGCACCGGGGAAATCGTCGCGATGGGGAAAAACATCACCAGGGATACGGCGGGAAATCCCGTGAAACTGGGGGACAAGATCGTCACCTGCATCATTCCCTGCGGCACCTGCGACGCCTGCCTGAACACCCCGGCCCGCACCAACCTGTGCGAAAACGTGGGCGTGTACGGCCTGATGCCTGACGACGACGTTCACCTGAACGGCTACTTCGGGGAGTACATGGTGGTGCGCAAGGGTTCCACGTTCTTCAACGTTTCCAACATGACCCTGGACCAGCGCATCCTGGTGGAGCCCGCCGCCGTCGTGGTCCACTCCCTGGAACGCGCCAAGTCCACGGGGCTGCTCAAGTTCAATTCCGTGGTGCTCGTTCAGGGCTGCGGCCCCATCGGCCTGCTCCAGATCGCCACGCTCCGCACACTGGGCATGGAAACCATCATCGCCGTGGACGGCAACGATTCCCGCCTGGAACTGGCCAAGGAGATGGGCGCCTCCCGCACTTACAATTTTACCCATTACGCCGACCTGAACGCCCTGCTGGACGCCGTGAAGGCGGACAACGGCGGCCGTCTGGCGGATTTCGTGTTCCAGTGCACGGGCGTCGGCAAGGCCGGGGCCAACGCCTGGAAGTTCGTGAAGCGCGGCGGCGGCCTGTGCGAGGTGGGCTTCTTCATGGACGGCGGGGAAAGCGTCATCAACCATCATTTCGACCTCTGCAACAAGGAAGTAACCGCCGTAGGCTCCTGGGTGTATTCCCCGCAGGATTACCCAACCACGTTTGACTTCCTCAAGCGCGCCTACGGAATCGGCCTGCCGCTGACCAAGCTGATTTCCCACCGCTTCAAGCTGGATGAAATCACGGAGGCCCTGGAAACCAACGTCCAGATGAAAGGCATCAAGATCGCCGTCATTTGCGACTAAGCTTTCCCTGCACCTCTCCCCCACTTCCGGGCTGTCGTACTGAAGAGTACGGCAGCCTTTTTTGTCCACTGGAACGGGACCGTCCTCTCCTGTGCCGGAGCGGTTTTCTTGAGGTTAATCGTCATCCTGCGGAAACGCGTCTTTCCAGTCCAGGAACTCGCATTCGTTCGGAGGAGCGTTCACCAGCTTTTTCAATTCCGGAACCAGCGTATTCAATTTGTTTTCAGCCACATCTTTTTCTTCCCCAAAATAACGGGCCTCATTTCCATAGGCGTCACGGCGCAGGGAATAAATTCCCCGGAAGGAACCATCGGGATTCAGCCGGGCCTCCACGGCAAACTGGACAAGCTCCCCGCCCTTCCGTAAAAATCAAATTCATACAGCCAGGTCGCCACGGAGCACCACACGCCCGGTTCCACATCGTCCCACGGATCATTTTCTTCATCGTCGCCATCTTCCCGCCGGGGCAGACCTTGTTCATACCATTCGTTGAGCATGCGGAACAGGTTCAGGACAGCCCCCCGATCCCGGACAGTAATCCGGCATCCCCGTTCAGCCACCGTTTCCGCAAGGCAGTCAACCATTACTTCCCTGCAATCTTCCTCCATCCGGCAAAGAAAACCGGGAACCCATTCCGGCTGCGTTTCCCGTCCGCAACGTTTCCGGTTTCCGAATAAGCACACCCTGATGATTCCCAGGGAAACAGGCACAATTTCCCTCCACGGCACCGGTTCACCACAGCCTTGCACACATGAAGAAACCTTTTCATAACCGATAACGTTTCTTCAGGGAAGCGCCCGGGCGGGGAGCGGACCGCAAAGGGTAAAAACTTTCAGTACGGACTTTCAATATCCTATTTTCCCCAGCGTTCCGTGATTCCGCCGTAGGAGTCGATGCGGCGGTCGCGGAAGAAGGGCCAGATGCGGCGGTGGTCTTCCAGAGCATCCAGGTCCAGATCCGCGTACAGGATGGTTTCATCACTGACGGGAGCCTTGGCGACGATCCGGCCGTAATAGTCCGCCACGAAGGACTGGCCCCAGAATTCGCTTTCCCCTTCCGTGCCCACGCGGTTGACGGCGCAGACGTAGCACCCGTTCGCCACGGCATGCCCGCGCTGGACGGTTTCCCACGCGCAGTGCTGCTGTGAGCCCAGCAGGGGCTTTTCTTCCGGCAGCCAGCCGATGGCCGTGGGGTAAAAGAGTATTTCCGCCCCCTGCATGGCGGTGAGGCGCGCCGCTTCCGGATACCACTGGTCCCAGCAGATGAGCACGCCGATGCGTCCGAATTTGGTGTCGAACGCCTTGTAGCCCAGATCTCCGGGCGTGAAGTAGAATTTTTCCTCGAATCCCGGGTCCTGCGGGATGTGCATTTTGCGGTAGATGCCCAGGAAGGTTCCGTCCGCGTCCACCACCCAGGCGGTGTTGTGGTACAGGCCGGTGGCGCGCTTTTCAAATCCGGAGGCCACGATCACCACGCCCAGTTCCGCCGCCAGCTTCTGATGCGCCGCCGTCAGTTCCCCGGGAACCGGTTCCGCCAGGTCGAACAATTCGCATTCCTCCCTTCTGCAGAAGTATTCCGTGGTGAAGAGTTCCTGGGTGCAGATGATCTGCGCCCCGTTCGCGGCGGCCTCCCGGATGGCGGCTTCCGTTTTTTCCTTGTTCACGGCGGGCCGGGCGTCTGCGGACAGTTGAATGAGTGCGATTTTCGGCATGCCTCTTCCTTACCCTGTTTGCCCCCGCATTCCAAGCAGGGAAAATGCGCGCGACGCAATTATTTGATGGAAAACGCGCTAAAAAATGCTATGAATCCTCAATATGGAACCAGCCAATCCCTCCCTGCCCGCCGACGACGTAGCCGCCATTGACCGTCTCGGCACCATTTACAAGGAACTCTCTGCGGAATTGAGCAAGGTCATCATCGGCCAGCAGCGCGTCGTGGAACTTTTGAGCATCGCCCTGTTTTCCCGGGGCCACGCGCTCCTGATGGGCGTGCCCGGCCTGGCAAAGACCCTGCTGATCAGCTCCGTGGCCAAGACCCTGGACCTCAGCTTCAACCGCATCCAGTTCACCCCGGACCTGATGCCCGCGGACATCACGGGCACGGACATCATCCAGGACGATTCCGCGGGCGGAAAACGCCAGTTCGAGTTTATCAAGGGTCCCGTTTTCGCCAACATCGTGCTGGCGGACGAAATCAACCGCGCCCCCGCCAAAACCCAGTCCGCCCTGCTGGAGGCCATGCAGGAGTACCGCGTCACCGTGATGGGCCGCACCTTCACCCTGCTTCCCCCCTTCTTCGTGCTCGCTACCCAGAACCCCATTGAGCAGGAAGGCACCTACCCCCTGCCGGAAGCCCAGCTCGACCGCTTCATGTTCCTGATTGAAGTGGATTACCCCACGGAAGACGAGGAAATGCGCATCGCCCGGGAAACCACGGGCAACCGCAGCGAGGAGCTGAAGCACATACTCTCCGGAGATGAAATCATCTTTTACCAGGACCTGGTGCGGCGCGTGCCCGTTCCGGAACATATTTACGAATACGCCGTGAAGCTGGTGCGCTCCACCCGCCCCTCCCTGGAGACTTCCCCGGAATGGGTGAAGCAGTACGTCGCCTGGGGCGCAGGCCCGCGCGCCGTGCAGTTCCTGATCCTGGGCGCCAAGACGCGCGCCGCCCTCCAGGGCAGCTACATCGTCCGCAAGGAGGATATCGACGCCATTGTGGAACCCGTGCTGATGCACCGCGTGGTCACGAACTTCGCCGCGGAATCCCAGGGCCTCACGCCGCGCAAGGCTGTCGCCCGCCTGGCCGCGGAAGTCTGACGCGCCGGAACGCATTCACCCCCTTCCCCGACTGTTCATGTCCACGAAGTACCTGAACCACGACCTGCTTTCCCGCCTGGGCAACCTCCCGCTGGAGGCTCGCCAGAGCATGGCGGGGAACGTGTCCGGACGCCACAGGAGCGCCAACCGCGGCTCTTCCGTGGAGTTTGCGGAATACCGCAAGTACGTGGCGGGCGACGACACCCGGCGCCTGGACTGGAAGGCCTACGCCCGCTCGGACCGGTATTACATCAAGGAGTTTGAGGCGGACACCAACCTGCGCGCCTACATCGTCATGGACCTTTCCGGCTCCATGAACTACCACCCGGAACAGGTGGAGTCCAAATACATGCGCGCATGCAGGCTGGCCGCCAACCTGGCCTACATCGGCATCCGGCAGGGGGATGCCGTGGGACTGAGCTTTTCCCAGCAGGGGAAGGACAGCGCCGCGCTGCACATTCCCGCCTCCCGCCGTCCCGCCCACCTGAACGTGCTCATCAGCCAGATGGACACGCACTACCCCCGCGGGGAGACCGTCCTGGCGGAGACGCTGCACGAACTGGCGGAGCGCGTGAGCCGCCGCGCCCTGATCCTGATTTTCTCAGACCTGTTCACGGATACGGCCGAACTTAAAAACGCCATGCGGCACCTCCACTTCCGCAAGCACGACGTGGCCGTGTTCCACCTGGTGGACCAGCTGGAAATAGACTTCGACTTCGACCGCCCCATCCGCTTCGTGGACATGGAAGGGGGCGGCTCCCTGATTACGGAACCGGACCTCATCGCGGACGAGTACCGCACCATCGTCTCCAATTATCTGGAAGAGACGAGAAACATCTGCACGGACATCAACGCGGACTACCGCCTGGTCCGCACCGGGGATTCCCTGGAATCCGTGCTGACGGGGTTCCTGATGGGCCGCCAGAAGAAGAAGGCGGGGAGGTAGAAGCGGCGGCGCTGTCTCACGGAACGGTTGATTGCCGGACGCAAGGGGGGCAGGATGTCCCGCGCGCGTTCCCGGAACGGGTTCCGCCATGTTCATCATTCCTGTTTTTCCCCACCGTGGACGTTACTCCCAAAATCATCGTGGGCCTGGGCAATCCGGGCAAGACTTATGAAGATACCCGGCACAACGCCGGATTCATGGTGGCGGACCGCCTGGCGGCCCACTGGGGATGCGTGTTCAAGACGGACAAACAGCGCAAGTGCGAACTGGCGGCAGGCCCCGGCGTACTGCTGGTGAAGCCGACCACGTTCATGAACGAATCCGGCCTTTGCGTAGGGCCCATGATGCGCTTCTTCAAGCTGGACCCGCGCAGCGTATTCGTCATTCATGACGAGGTGGATTTTCCGCTGGGCGTCATCAAGCTCCGGGAGAAGGGCTCCGCGGGAGGCCACAACGGCCTCAAGTCCCTGATCGCCCACATGGGCACGCAGGAATTCCCGCGGCTGCGCTTCGGCATCGGGCTGCCCCGCGGCAAGGGGGAAATGACGGGGCATGTCCTGGGAAAATTCCGCCCGGAGGAGCGGGAGCTTCTGGACGTCATGGTGGCAAAAGCCGCGGACGCCGTCCTGTACACCATGCAGCACGGGCTGACTAAGGCGGGCAATATCTTCAATACCGTGCAGGATGCGTAGAAGCGTCTTTCCATCGTCCGCCGCCCCTCAGTCTCAGTCCCAATCCGGGCCGAACGCCGCAAGTCCGTACGTCCGTTGAAATTCCTTTAAGTGCAGAAAACAGTTTTTCCCAAAAAGGAGGTGCGTCCGCGGTCCTGTCACCGTCCCGCCGCGGCAAAGGCCCGCGACCATCCGGACGCGGACGGGAGAATGGCGCGGGCACGCATCTTTTTCACCTGCCAACAGTGTATGGTATTGCTAAACAAACCGGAATCCGGTAAGCTTTTTTAAACGGTTTTTTCCTCAGGACAGACCCTGCTACGTATTCATGGCTGAATTAAATTCACAGGCTCCGCGCAGACACGCCCAGGCAAACAAAAGGCGGCATCCCAAGGCCAAGCCCCAGAACCGTTTCCGGGGTTTTGTCAAAAAATTCGTCGCCTGGTGCCTCGTTCTGGCCCTGATCGGCGGCGCCGTGGGGTACTTCGGCTTCATGGCCGCCTGGAAGCGCTACGACAACTGGGCCGCGGAGTTTGACCTGGAACGCATCAACGACGTGGAGAAGCCGAGCATCATTTTTGACCGGAACGGGGAGGAAATAGGCCGCATTTACGTGGAAAACCGCAGTTATGTGACGCTGGATAAAATTTCCCCCGCCATGATCAACGCCCTGGTCGCCCAGGAGGACTCGCGCTTCTGGGAACATCCGGGCTACGATTTCCTGGGGATTCTGAGAGCGGCCAAGGAATACGCCAGCAACAGCGGGGAGGCCAACCAGGGAGCCTCCTCCATCACCCAGCAGCTTGCCAGAAACGCCTACGACCTGAAAAACAGGGCCAAGGCGCGGAACGAAGGAAGCTTTGGCCGCAAGTTTGTGGAAATAGCCCTGGCGCGGCGCATCACGGAACGGTACAGCAAGGAACAGGTGCTGGAGTTTTACATCAACCGCGTGTACTTCGGCAGCGGGTTTTACGGCATCCGGTCCGCCTCCCTGGGGTACTTCGGCAAGGAACCCGCGGACCTGACCACGCGAGAGGCCGCCTCCATCGCCGCCCTGATCAAGAACCCGAACGGCCTGTCCCCCCTCAACAACAAGGAGGGCAACCTGAAATGGCGCAACCACGTGCTCAACCGCATGGCCAGGGAAAAGTACATCACTCCAGAAGAAGCGCAGCGGCTTTCCTCCATGGACCTGGGCCTCAACCCCAAGCCCCTGAAACGCGGAGTCTCCCACATTTACGACCGCATTTACGCGGAAATCACCGCCTATCTGGGTGAGGAGCGCGTCAACGCCGCGGGCCTGAGGATTTACACCACCATTGACAAGAAACTTCAGGACGCTACCGGGAAGGCCCTGTCCCAGGCGCTGGAAAACATTGAAAAACGCCCGGGGTACAGCCACCAGAAAGCCGCGGACTACGACCGCTTCTCAGGCAGCAAGCCCCGCTACCTGGAAGGAGCCGTGCTGATGGTGGACAACCAGTCCGGAGCTGTACTCGCCTACCACGGAGGCCGCAACCACACGAACCGCCAGTACGACGTCATCAAGGAAGGAGCGCGCCCCACCGGCACGGCCATCCTGCCCTTCCTGTACGCCGCCGCCTTCGACACGGGCAAAAGCCCCGTCACCCGCATTCTGGACGACGCCATCGACAACCGCCTGACCGGCATCGGCGGCTCGGAAGGGATTCTGGGAGAATGGGGGGCGGAAAGCTCCAGGAACCGCTATGAAGGCATGATCACCGCCCACCGCGGCCTGGCCGCCTCCAAGATAGCCGCCTCCCTGCGCATGGGCATGGACATGGGAACGGCCCCCTTCATCAAGAAACTGGCGGACTTCGGCATCCGCAAACCGGTGCGGGAAGCGGGCAGCACGGAGGTAAACCCGGTTTACCGCCCCAAGATTTTCGTGGGAACGGAACCGGCCTCCCTGACGGAAATGACGTTGGCCTACACCGCCATTCCCAACGGAGGCTCTCGTCCGGAAAATATCTACTACCTGGACAGGATAGAGGACGAGGAGGGCCGCCTGATCTGGGAGTCCACCCAGGCCATTGAAACCAGGAACAACGCCCAGGTCCGGAAAGGGGCCGCCTCCACGGCCACGGCCTTCCAACTTCACAACATCCTGCATTCCTCCCTGAAAAACGGTTCCGCCCAGAGGGTGGCGGACAGCCTGCCCGGAAATTTCAAGGGCGGCGTCAAGACCGGCACCACGTACGACTTCGGGGACAACTGGCTGTTCGGCTATGACGACCGGGTGACCTGCGGCATCTGGATCGGCTTCCTGGAAGGGAAAAAGCCCATCTACAACGGCGCCTTCTCCTCGGACACCTGCGCCTCCATCCTCGGGACGGCCTTTAAGGAATCCGAACGCCTCTTCCCCTCCGGAGAACTGGAGCCCCCGCCCAGCGTGGAGCGCGTGGAAATCTGCCTGACGACCGGAAAGCGGGCCACCCACAGCTGCTACGACATCGACCCGGTGGACAAGAAGTACCGCCGCCATACCATGTTCGAATACCTCCGCAAGGGGGATTCCAGCCTGCCCTTCTGCGACCTGCACGGAGAAGACCCCGCCGCGCCGTCCTCCCCCTTCACGGCGCAGAACCGCATTCTTCCCCTGCCCCCCATCCTGCCCGTCAAGCCCATCCTGCTGGGGGACGATCCCTACCACACGGAACTGAACCAGGGACCGCCCAACCGCAACTTCGAACTGCTGGGCACGAATGAAAACGTGCCGGAAGCGCAGGCCCTTTCCTCCGATCCCGTCGCCCCGGACCACGCGGACACGAGCATCACGCTGCCCGCTCCCAAGCCCATCGCCATTCCGGTTCCGGAATTCATCCACCTGTAACACGCACCTTTCCCATGCCATCCCTTCCCGAGGACACGGTCGCCTGCTCATGCCCGGCATGCGGCAATCTTTTTGCCGTCAAGACTTCCTTCCTGGGCCAACAGGTAAAATGCCCCATTTGCGGCAATCCCGTTACGGCCGCGCAAGACGATGAGAAACGGGACAAAGAAGAAGAATGCCTCCCCTGCCGCTGCAACATATGCAGCAATCCGTTCGCCGTCAAGCTCTCCTGTCTGGGTTGCCAGGTCAGGTGCCCCGTCTGCAATTCCATCGTTACAGCCACCTGGGACGTAAAACGGCCGGAAACCGTATCAGAAGCAACGCGAGAGACAGGGACAACGCCATCCGGACCGGAAAAGGAAGAAGAAAAACGCAGCCGTCCCCCGGTTTCCGAATATCTTCCTTCACCTCAAAAGAAGGTGGATATACGGGACCTTCCCCGGTTCGCCGAGACCCCGCACGCTCCGGAACGGAACACCACGAAGATCCGCAAGCGGAGGGAACGGAAGGAGGAGGCCCCGGCCATCGCCACGGCGGGTACCTCCGCCCTGGCGGAAGAATTGCCCGAATACAATCCCCCTTCCGGCGGAACTGCCGGGGAGGAACGCAAAACCACCTGGCCTGCGTGGCTGTTTGTCTCCGGGCTGGTTCTCGCCGTCCTGGGCGTATTCATGTTCCTCCGCGGCAATGACCTGGAGGCGGAAGGCGGCAAGATCCTGGACATCTCGGAAAAATTCGTGGATCACGAGGCCGATTTCTCCACGGAAGCGGATGACGCCATGATGCAGGCCCTGAGAGAGAAGGCGGAACAATACCAGACGGCTTTCCTGCACCGCAGGGAGGAGGACCGGGAAGCGGAATCCGTAGCCAGACACATCACCGCCGCCATGAATGAACTGGCCCTGTACTGCATGGCTGGGTCCGACGAGGAACGGTTGAACTACGTCATCTCCCCCGCCGCCACGCGGCCGAAGATGGCGCACTGGGCCAAATACGCCCATTACAAGGATTACCTGCCCCATGAACCGGGAAAGAGCTCCAAGAACGGCGACCTGCTCCAGATTCCCGTGCTGATGGACGACAATACGATGCGAGCGGCCGTATTCCTGTATGACCACGACTCCAAAAAATGGCAGCTGGACTGGGAGGCGTGGGAAGGCTATTCCCCCCTTTTTCCGGCCGAATTGAAGAAAAAGCGCCCTTCTTCCCCCGTTCCGGTGAGGGTGACCATCAGCATGTCCAGCCATTATGCGGCTCCGTTCCTGGAGGAATCCGCCCCGGAAAGCTACCGCCACACCGCCTACATTGCCTTTACACTGGAATTCCCTAACGGGGAACGCCTGAACGCCTATGTGGACAGATATTCTCCGCTGGCGCTGGAACTGACCAAGCTGCTTTACAACGGTTCCGTGCGGGCCTGCGTCTCCATTCATTATCCGGCGGACCTCCCCGGCAGCCAATCCGTCATCATAGACAGGCTGGAGTTTCCCGGCTGGATGAGCGAGACCACCCGGAAGCTTCTTCCCAAAAACAACTGACCATATTAACCGGATTACCTGTTTTTCATGAGTTCCAAGGCATTAGCGCAGACACAGGACAAGGCTCTCCAGCTCAATCTGGCGACCTCCATTTACGGGACCTTTGCGGAAATCGGCGCCGGGCAGGAAACGGCCAACTGGTTTTTCCGCGCTTCCGGCGCCGCCGGCACCGTGGCAAAAACCATCTCCGCCTATGACATGACCGTCAGCGACACGCTGTATGGCCCCGTCAAGCGCTACGTCTCCGAGGAACGCCTCAAGGGAATGCTGGACTATGAATTCTCCCAGCTCATCAACCGCCTGGGGCCCAAGCGCGGAAAGGACACCCGCTTCTTCGCCTTCTGCAATACGGTAAAAGTAAAAGGCTACCGGGACAACGGCCCGTGGAACGGCTGGATAGGCGTACGCTTCCAGCTGAAACCGGAAGCCGAGCCCTCAGACCTGATCATCCACGTGCGCCTGAATGATCCGGACCACGACAGCCAGATGAAGGACCTGGGCATTCTGGGCGTCAACATCCTGCACGCCGTCTTTTTCAAAAGGGACCGGCTGGAGGAATTCATTGAAGCGCTGGTGGACAACCTGGACCCCCGGCTGGTGGAAATAGACGTCGTCCGCTTTGAAGGCCACGGCTTCTCCATGGTGGACAACCGCCTCTTTGCCCTGCAACTGGTGAAATCCGGCCTGACTCCGGCCACCCTGTTCCTGGCCAGCGGCCAGGTGGCTCAGGCGGCGGACGTGCTGTATAAGCGCCCCATCGTACTGATGAGGGGCAGTTTCAACCCCGTCTGCAACCTGCATCTGGAAGTCATGTCCCAGGTGAAAAAATGCTTCCTCACCCACATCAATGAAACGCAGGCGGACCGGTGCATGGAAATATGCGAGATTTCCATGAACAACCTGCTGCGCGGCGGAGACATAGACCATCTGGAATTCCTGGACCGCGCGGACAGCCTGAAGGCGCTGGGCAAAAACGTTCTGATCACCAAGATGCCGCGTTTCGACAACCTTTCGGAACTGCTCGCCCGCTACACAAAGGAACCCATCGCCATCGCCCTTTCCATCGGCCTGCTCAACGAACTGTTCAAGGAAAAATGGACGGAAGACATTCCCGGCGGCATTCTGGAATCCTTCGGCCGCACCTTCCAGAACAAGACGCGCCTGTACGTCTCCCCCTGGCTCAACCGCAAATCAGGGGAATTCGTCACGGCCAGAACCTTCCGCGCCCCGGAACAGTACGTGCACCTTTACCAGCACTTCCTGGCCAACGAACTGGTGGTGGACGTCCCCTTCTTCAACGAATACCTGCTGCGCCACACGCCGCGGGACATCCAGCGCATGATCGCCGCGGACGAGGACATCTGGAAAACCCTGGTCCCGGCGGAGGCGCACCGCTCCGCCCTGCACTTCCGCTGACGCCCGCGCGGCTGAACTCCTTTAATCAGGAAAACTTAACAAGATTGTCTTGCCATGCGGCAGGAAAATCATTAAGGTCTCCGAGTTCCATTTTTATCATGAATACCATTATTATCGGCTCCCAATGGGGCGACGAAGGCAAAGGCAAAATGATTGATTTCTTAACGGAATCGGCCGACGTGGTAGCCCGCGGCCAGGGCGGCAACAACGCCGGCCATACCGTTATCGCCAACGGGAAGAAGTACATTCTGCACCTTGTCCCCTCCGGCATCCTGTGGCCGGGCAAGCTCTGCGTCATCGGTAATGGCGTCGTGCTGGACCCCGTCGGCCTGGTGGAGGAAATCAACGAACTCCGCGGCCAGGGCGTTTCCATCACCAGTGAAAATCTTCTCATCTCCGACCGCGCCCACGTGGTCCTCCCCTTCCACAAGGAAATGGACGCCGCCCAGGAATCCGCCCTCGGCAAGAAAGCCATCGGCACCACCAAGCGCGGCATCGGCCCGACGTACGCGGACAAGGCCCGCCGCATCGGCGTGCGCATGGCGGACATGCGGGACCCCGCCATTTTTGACGAAGTATTGCGCCGCCGCATCAGGATGGCGAACGCGGAAATGGAACGCATGGGCCTGCCCGCCATGGACGAGGAAAAAATGGTGAAGGAAGTCAGCGCCGCCGCGGACGTGCTGCGCCCCCACATCACCAACACCATTCCGGTCATGAACGAGGCCATCGCCGCCGGAAAGAGCATCCTCTTTGAAGGCGCCCAGGGAGCTTACCTGGACGTGGACTTCGGCACCTATCCGTTCGTCACCTCTTCCAACACTTCCTCCGCCGGGGCCTGCACCGGCACCGGAGTCCCCCCCCACAAGATCGACCGCATCATCGGTGTCTGCAAGGCCTACACCACCCGCGTGGGAGCCGGCCCCTTCGTCACGGAAGATGAGGACATTTCCAACCACCTGCACAGCATGGGCCGCGAATTCGGCGCCACGACCGGACGCCCCCGCCGCTGCGGCTGGGCGGACGGCGTTCTGCTCCACTTCTCCGCCATGTTCAACGGCTTTGACGAAATGGCCATGACCAATCTGGACGGCTACGACAAGTGCCCGGAAATCAAAATCTGCACGGGCTATGACCTGGATGGGGAAATCCTGGCCTATCCGCCCGCCACGGTGGACGAATGGGAACGCTGCAAGCCCGTCTATGAAACCATGCCGGGCTGGCTTCAGGACATTTCCTCCTGCCGCTCCTGGGAAGAGATTCCGGAAAACGCCAAAAAGTTCGTCAAACGCATGGGCGAACTCATCGGCTGCCCCATCACCACCGTAGGGGTGGGGCCCGACCGTGAACAGACAATCGCCGTCAAATAACCCCATCCGGGAAAAATATCCCTTTTCGTACCTTCAGGACTGTTCCGCTATCATTGATGCGGAACAGTCCTTTTATTTTCAAACCTTTTCAGAGCGCACCGGATTTATAATCCGGAAGTCAACGAAAAAATCTGGAGAAAAGTTGATTAGGGATAATAATATCTATAAGGATGACAGGAATAACAGGGAGCGGCAAAATTCCCCTGTCATTCCTATGATCCTTATGTTCTCTGCCAAAGGCATCTTTGCATGGCGGCGTTGTTTTATCACGGATTATAAATCCGAATATCTTTTTGTTCAGTTTTAACAATCTTAATTAACAATGAAAAAATCCTTATTTATTGCAGCCGCCCTGCTTTATTCCGGGCTGGGCGTACAGGCCGCCACCCTTAAATATTATGATGACTTCAACAAGCTCAACGGCAGCCTGTCTTCCCTGAACGACAGTAATCTGGCGGGAGAAACGGCAGGAACCGCCGCGTTCAGCGGCGGCTGGATCAATTATACGGACGGATATGAAGGAAAGGGCTATGACAGTCGCTCGAACGGAGGCCAGCCCAGGTTCAACGCTTCCGGCATTAATTTCACAGGGGATGTCCAGTCTCTGAAACTGGCTTCCGCCGCCGAAACCACCATGGACACCTCAGTTGTCTTCCGGCATCTTGAACAACGATGAAGGCCGCCAAGTCCGGCTCTCCCGTCCCGGACCCCTCAACAGCCGCATCGGGCATGCTGGGACTGGCTGCCCTGGGTTTCCGCCGCCGAGCCTGAATACCGGCCCCCTTGGGGCAATTGATTTTTTCACGGGAAAACAGGCTTGTCTTGTTTTCCCGTTTTTTCATCTACCGTATCTCCATCATCTATTTTTCATGAAAATTACCTCACTCCTATTCGGAATCTTCTCCGGTTGCATTTCTCTTCCCCTTGCCTGTGCCGCGGACTATACATGGAACGGCGGCAACGCCTCCTGGACTGACTCCGGAGCGTGGCTGCTGGACGGCAACGCCGCGGACTGGGTCAACGGCAGCAATGCCCTGTTCCAGACCGGTTCCACGCTTGCCGTGGGCAGCGGCATCAGTGCCTCCGGCCTTCTTTATGAAGGAGTAGCCGTCACGCTGAACGGGGGTTCCCTGACTCTGACCGGGAACGCTTCCGGCAGCAACGGAGGTTCCGCCACCCTCTCCGGAACGGCGCTGACTCTGAACGCCGCCGATGCGGAAGACGCGTGGACTGTCCGGGATACCAGCCTGAGCGGTTCCTCCACGCTTACCAAAACGGGAAACGGAACGGTCACCTTGTCCGGAACGCATACGGCGAACGGAACCTGGAACATTAATGAGGGAACCCTTGTATTTACAGGTACACGGGATATTACGGGGGGGGGCCAGATCAACATTGCCTCCGGCGCGGTGCTGGATACCAGCGAGGGACGCCTGTTCCATGCCGCCAATTACGCCTCCAACTGGGAGCAGCCTACCATTACCTTAAACGGCGGTACGCTTAAGCTGAACCAGTTCGGGTACAATTCCGCTTCGCTGGGATGTTTGCAGAATAATTTTTACGCTCTTAAATTCTCCTCCGGCACCACCAGCCGCGTCGTTATTTCCCAGGGGTATGAGTCCGGAGGCACGGGCAGCCGGGGCATTTATATTGCCGGCTGGGGCACCACCGCCGTGATTGAACTGGGAGCCAACCAGACATTTACCTGGAGTTCCTCCAACGGGCAGAATTTTGATTCCATCGTCTGCGAATCCGGCGCGGGAAGCGCCCTGCAATTAGACGTCGGGGAAAATTCCGTGTTCAATTTCGACCAGAAGTTCGCCAACAAGAACACGGCCAACGAATACGGGGCCCCGACCACCTCCAATTTTTCCGGGTTGAGCCTGATTAAATCCGGCAGCGGGGAACTGGTTATCAAACGGGCCAATACGATTTCCTCCGGCCGCGTGGTACGGGTGGATGCAGGCAAACTGACGCTTGACGTGGACAACGCCTTCGGTACGGGCTCCGGCCTGGGCGGCGTGAACATCGCCTCCGGAGCCCTGCTTTCCATGAACGGGCACACGCTGAACAATACCATTGAGGTGGTTTCCGGAGCCACGCTGGACATGGGGGGCAGTTCCTACGCCAGCCTGGTCAACTGGCATGAAGGGGGCATTCTCCTGAATACGGAGAACAACAAGGGCACGCTCAACATCATGACCCGCACGGAACTGGAATTGGGAGCCAAGTCCTGGGCCGGGAGCGTGGTCACGGACACGGATACCGTCTTTACGCTGACCACGAACCAGAATCTGGGCGCATTGGGAGCCGCCGTCAACTGCTGGATAGGAGGCAGGGGAAACAACAACACCCTTCAAAGCATTTCCTTCACGGGAGGCCATGACATCAACATTGACAACTACGGAGCCAAATGGGCCGTCATCCTTTCGGAAAACGTCACCTTCCAGGACACAGGAGACCTGACTTTTTCCAACAATGCGGCGGACATGACCGATACGGACGCCCTTTACGGAGCCGGCGCCATTGCGGCCAATGACACGGTTACGTTCAGCGGTACGGGAGCCCTCACGTTCAGCGGCAACAGCGTCCGGGGAGATTCCGCCGCATCCGGAGGGGCCATTTACGCTTCCGGAGGAGCTCTGTTCACCAATACGGGCGCCATCAGCTTTGCGGGCAATACCGCCATGACGCACGGAGGCGCCATCCATGCGGGAGGCACCACGGGCAGCCTGGCATTTTCCAACATTGCGGAAGATATTTCCTTCTCCGGCAATACGGCGGGAGAAAACGGAGGCGCCATCAACAACGATTTTGAGACCGTGGAATGGTCCGGTGTCGGCAACGTTTCCTTCACTTCCAACAACGCGGAGACGGGCGCCGGAGGCGCGATCTGGACCGGCATGGACATGACGGTGGACACGGCCGCCTCCTTCACCGTGACGGACAACCGGGCCGGGGACGGAGGCGGCGGCATCTACGCGGCCGGCAGCATTTCCTTCTCCGGCGTGGACAATATTATCTTCTCTGGTAACCATGCCTCCACTTACGGAGGGGCCATTTCCGCCTATAACGACATCACCGTTTCCGATTCCGGGAAGGTCACCTTTTCCGGCAATACCGCCGGCTATGACGGGGGAGCCCTGGATGCCTACAACATCACCATTGCCGGAAACACGGATACGGTCCTGTTTGAGAACAACAGCGCGGACGGCGACGGCGGAGCCGTCAATCTGCAAAGCGGCGGCGCCCTCACCCTGGCGGCTGACCATGCGGACATTATTTTCCGCGGCAATAACGCGCAGGGAGGAAGCGTGCGCAACGCCATTCATTTTAATGACGGAGCTACGGCCTCCCTCAACGCCGGGGCCGGGCACCGGATTCTTTTTGAAGACGGCCTCAGTTCCCTGGAAGATGCCGTTGTGGAAGTCCACGTCAATGAAGAGGCGGGGGCCGAAGGCGCCGTTTCCATGTCCGGAGCGGAGAGCCAGTCCGCCATCAAGGCCAATACCACGGTACACGGAGGCACGTTCTCCGTCACCAACGGGGCTTCCTACGGCTACCGGTCCTCCGACTGGAACGCGGAAAACACGCGCACTTCCTTCACGGTCAGCGGCGGAACGCTGCACATAGGCGAACAATCCGCCTTGAACGCGGCGGACGTGAGCTTTGCGGACGGCACGCGATTTTCCGTCACGGGAACCGGCAGCCTGAACGCGGACACGCTGACCCTGGGCAACGACGTTTCCATCATCGGCACGGGGACAGGCAGCTTCTCCATCACCGCCGCCGCCATTGACATGTCCAGCGGCATCACGATCGACCTTTCACAGGGCGCACAGGCAGGCCTCGTCATGCATGCGGATACGCTGACCCTCGGCGGCAGCCTGGCCCTTGACGACAGTGCCGTGGATTACACCGCCCGCCCGTGGCAGACCGACCAGTCCTGGCTGGTCATGGATGCGGACGGCGTCACACGGACGGACGGTGAATTTTCCGCAGCCCTTTCCCGCCTCTCCAGCTCCTCCACGGTCACGATAGGCGATCTGGGGCTGGAAGGCTATGACTCCTCACTGGAGCTGGGCCGCTGGGAACTGCGCTGGGATGAAAACCACGCCCTGTACCTGGACTGGATTTCCACCGGACTCAGCGTCCCGGAACCTTCGACCGCCATCCTTCTTCTTCTGGCGACCGGGAGCATGCTTGCCAGAAGAAGGCGTTTCCATTAAAAACATTTACTTCCTTCAACCATGAACAGCATCATCAAACCGACATTGTGCGCCCTGGCCCTGGGCGTTTGCGGCGCGTCCCCTCTTTGTGCGGCGTCAGCCACGGCCTCCTGTGAGCAGACACACTCCGTCCTGTATGCGGGGGGCGTCAACCAGGCCATCATGAAAATCAAAGTGACCGCCCCAGAAACCAGCCAGATATTGAAAGGCATGACCTTTTCCATGGCGGGAACCACCTCCGTTGCCGACATTGCCAAGGCGCAGATATTCGCGTCCGCAGCCACTCCGTACTTTTCCCCGAATTCGGACCAGGCCAACCGCCGCGCCATCCCCATCCTCAACACCATTTCCAAGGGCGCGAAAACCCTCCAGTTTGAGGGGGGCTATCCCCTCTCCCCCGGAGACAACTATTTCTGGCTGTGCGTGGACCTTATCCCCAGGGCGCGCGGCCTGAACAAGGTGGACGCCGCCTGCACAGGAATCGCCCTGCTGGAGGACTCCAACATCGCCATTTCCAATCCCTCTCCGGAAGGCTGCGCCCAGGTTTACCCCTATCAGTTCCGGGTGGTTCCCTACTACCGCCACACCAACCTGATGCAGTGGAACCGCGACCAGTTGAATGCGCAGCATTTCAAATCCTTCACGGACCTTATTTACTTCAACGTGGGCTGTGATACCGACGGGAACCTGACCGGACAGAACAACGAACAGTTCCTGAACGGACTGGACAAGCTCAAGAACCTGCGCGGCAATGCGGGCAGCAAGATCATTCTGGGCGTGGCCCACTGCGACGCGGGCATGACGGCCATCACGGCCGATCCGGAAAAACGGGTCAAATTCGCCCGTCAACTGGTTTCCTTTGCGGAGGAAAAGGGTTTCGACGGCATCGACATCGACTGGGAGTACCCCGACAACGACACCCAATGGTATCATTTTTCCCTGTTCCTGGGGGAAGTCCGTTCCGCCATGGGCGCCAACGGCATGTCCCTGAGTTCCGCCATCAATCCGTACTACCTGGCGCCCACCTCGGAAATGATGGACCTGCTGGACTTCGTCAACGTCATGAGCTATGACCGTGGCGGCCAGCATTCCACCTATCCGGATATGGTGACGGACGTGAACACCATGCGGAATAAAAACGTGCCGGACTGCAAAATCGTGATGGGGCTGCCGTTTTACACGAATGAAACGCGCTCCAACCGCAACTGGGACGCCCAGAAAGGCTATTCCACCGTCATCCAGCTCTATCCCAACATAGCTCCCGGAACGGATACCTGCACCATTGACGGCCAGGAGCACTACTTCAACGGCATCACCACGATCAAGAAAAAATGCCAGTACGTAAAAACCCAGAAGCTGGGCGGCGTGATGATCTGGTGTTATGACGGCGATCTGCTGCTGACGCACGCCAAATCCCTGGCAAAGGCCATGTTCGGCGTCATCAAGCAACAGGCTGTCCGCTAACCGTTAAAGGCATGTTTTTTTCAAACGGGCGTTTCCTTCCGGGGAACGTCCGTTTTTTCATGTGGTCTTTTTTGTGGTCTGTAAACTCCGCGATTGTCATCATAAACATGCTCTGGCATCATCCGCCTGAACCATTTTCATACTACAATGAACACGTCACTGAAACTCCACGGCCTGGTAGCCGCCGCACATACACCGTTCAAGGCGGACGGTTCTCTGAATGCCTCCAGGGTAGACGCCCAGGCCAAACTGCTTGCCTCCCAGGGCATCAAGCTCACTTTCATTACCGGCAGCACCGGTGAGTCTTCCTCCATGCAACTTGAGGAACGCAAGGAAATTTACTCCGCATGGAAGGAAGCCTCCGCCAGGCATGGCGTTCAGGTGATCGCCCATACCGGGTCCAACAGCGTCTGGGATGCCAGGGAATTGGCCGCTTTCGCCCAGGAATGCGGATTTGTAGCCACCAGTTCCCTGGCCCCATCCTATTACAAGCCCGCCACGGTCCAGCGCTTGGTGGAATGTTGCGCCTTTGCCGCTTCCGGCGCTCCGGATCTGCCTTATTACTACTATGATATTCCCGTGCTGACGGGCGTACGCTTCAATCCGGTTGATTTCATCAAGCTGGCCAAGGAGCAGATTCCCAATTTTGCGGGCATCAAATTCACCAATCCGGACCTGGCCCTGTACCAGACCACCCTGAATTACGACAAAAACGTGGATATTCCGTGGGGCGTGGACGAATGGTTCACGGGGGCTCTGTCCGTCGGCGCCAGGGGCGCGGTAGGCAGTTCCTTCAATTTTGCCCCGGCCCTGTACCAGAGCCTGATCAAGGCCTTTGAAGAGGGAGACGTGGAAACGGCGAAGGATTGCCAGTGGAAGTCCGTGCAGATGATCAACATCCTGGCCTCCAAGGGCTACATGGGATGCGCCAAGGCCCTGATGGGCTGGCTGGGCGTGGACCTGGGCCCGGCGCGGCTGCCGCAGGGCAACCCGACCGCGGACCAGCTCAAGGAACTCCGCTCCGAGCTGGAAGCCATCGGCTTCTTCCAGTGGGCCATGAACTGAACCGCCTTTTCCTATGGCTGCAACGCTTGACATGCCCGTACTGGGCGCATTCTACCGCCGCCAGCTTCTGGAAGACGTGCTTCCCTTCTGGTTCCCCCGCGCCTGCGACGAGAAGAACGGCGGCCTCTACCACTGCTTTGACGCGGACGGCGCCCTGGTAGACACGGACAAGTCCGTCTGGGCTCAGGGCCGCATGGCCTGGATGCTGTTGACCATGTACAACAGCGTGGAGAAAAATCCGGACTGGCTCAAGTGGGCGGAAAGCGCCCTGACCTTCCTGACCGCCAAATGCGTGGACCCTTCCGACGGCCGCATGTACTTCCATGTGGCGGCGGACGGCACTCCCATCCGCAAGCGCCGCTACGCGTACAGCGAATCCTTTGCCGCCATCGCCTTTGCGGCCCATGCGAAAGCCGTGGACAGCGAGGAATCCGCCAAAGCGGCCCGCCACTGGTTCGACATTTTCACGGACATGTGCTTCACGCCCGGCAAAATGGCGCCCAAGTTCACCGGGAACCGCCCCACAACCGGGCTGGGAACGCGCATGATTACGCTGGCCACCGCCCAGGAAATGCGCAAATACCTGGGCGACGAGGAAGGATTCTACACCGGGTGGATCGACCGCTGCATCCGCGACCTGCGCACCCTGTTCATGAAGCCGGACATCCAGGCCGTGATGGAAGTGGTGGGAACGGACGGCTCCATCATTGACCACTTCGACGAACGCACATTGAACCCCGGCCATACCATCGAGGGTGGCTGGTTCGTTCTGGAGGAAGCCCGCTGCCGCGGCAATGACCCGGAATTGATCAAGGTGGGCTGCGACATGATCGACTGGGCCTTCGAACGCGGCTGGGACCAGGAAAACGGCGGCCTGCTCTACTATACGGACGTGTACGGCAAGCCCGTTCAGGAATACTGGCACAACATGAAGTTCTGGTGGCCTCACGACGAGGCGCTCATCGCCATGACCCTCGCCTACAAGCTTACCGGGGAGGAACGTTACGCCATCCGGCACAACATGGTGCACAACTGGGCTTTCTCCCATTTCCAGGACGTGCAGCACGGCGACTGGTTCGGCTACCTGAACAAGGACGGCTCCAGGGCGAACACCCTCAAGGGCAGTCTCTGGAAGTCCTTCTTCCACCATCCCCGCGCCATGTGGTGCTGCGCCCATTACTGCGGCGCCATTTAACGGCAAAATAAAAGCAATCCCTGTTCAAACGGCTGTCCTGTTATTCCGGGGCAGCCGTTTTTTATCCGGAGAACGCCGTCTTTCCGCAATTTTCACGCTGCTGGACGTCTTCTTCATCCGGCACGTCTTCCTATCCTTTCATGGCATAACAGGCATAGGCGTCCCAACCTTGGAAGCCGTGTGACAAGCGCCGGAAATTTTCCTGTCAGGTCCTCCATATCCCAGTACTTCACGGCTTCCATCACGATGGCTTTCACACGGGACGGCTCCACGCCGTCCGTCTTCCGGCCGGAAACGGCGCTTTTCCACAATAACAAGGATCGCTCAGGGAAGAAGAATGTCTTCCGTACGCACCACCACATCGCCGGGGTCCAGCATGGCGTTGACCAGGGAACAGAAGCGGAACTTTTTCACGTCCTCCGCTTTCAGGGGGCGGCATTCCATCCTTCCCCGTTCCAGCAGGAACGCCCGCTTGGTGCCCGGCAGCAGGAAGGTCTCCGGAGCCACCCAGCGGCAGCCGTCCCCGAATACGACGTTGCTGTAGCGGGTATCCGTCACCAGCCCGTTCCGGAGAATGAGGGCTTCCTCATCCCCGCCCAATCCCGCGCCCACGGCCTCCAGGGCCGTCCTGTCCTCCCACTTGCAGGAGTAATCCAGGTGCGGAACTTCCACGCACACCAGTTTTTTCACCCTGCGGGGGCGGTAGGGTGCAAATACGGGGGCTTTCACCCGTCCCTGCGTGTCGTAGGTAATGTGGCATTTATAGATGCCGCTGCCGGGGCCCGGACAGAAAGCCAGCACGGCCGCCAGATCCGGCACGGGCGCATCCGCCGCGCCGTACAGCTCCATCGCCTTCCCCACCCTTTCCTGATGCCAGGGGAGCAGGCGGGGCGCGCCATCCGCCCACTTCACGGTTTCAAAGATCAAACGGCACATAGACTTTGGCAATTGCTTCCCGGTATTCCTCTTCCATCCGACTCATCACGGTGATTCCCCCTCCGCTTTTATAGACAAGGTTCGCCCCGTCCTCCTCCATGAAGCGGATAGCTACGGCGGAGTCCAGGTCCCTTCCGTTGAAAAAGCCGAATATCCCCGTATAAAATCCGCGCTCCATGTCTTCCGCCTCCGCAATGGCGCGGCAGGTGGCTTCCTTCGGCGCGCCCGTCACGCTTCCGGCGGGGAGCAATGCCATCATGATCTCCCCCAGGCGGGAAGGCCAGTTTTCAGGCAAGGCGCCGCAAATCTCGGAGCTGCATTGCAGAATCGTCCCTCCGCGCGTTTCCACGGGGCTGATGTAGCGGTAGCGCTTCACCCGCACCCGGGAGGCCACCATGGAGAGGTCGTTCCGCATCAAGTCCACAATGGTGGCGGATTCCCGGTTTTCCTTTTCATCTTCCTCCAGCCAGCGCCGGGCTTCCGGAGTGGCGGCATCAGCCGTTCCCTTCATGGGAAACGTGGCGATTTCCCGCCCCCGCACCCTCACGAACGGTTCCGGGGAAAAGCAGGCGCAGGCGCGGCCATGCACTCCGGAAACGGAGGCATCCGGTCCCAGCAGCATCCTGTACGGGGCCCGCGCGAAGCGGAACAGGTGGGGAAGCGTCAAATTAGTCTTTACCGGAGTGGCCACGCACAGGTTGAGCAGATAAGAATCCCCGCGCAGCAGATGGGCGCGCACGGAAGAGAAGGCGGCGGCATACCGGAACAGGGGACAGGGAACAGGATCAAAACGGATTTGCTCCGGGAGAGGGGGACAGTCCCGCAATCCGCCGCGTTCCCCCAGCGGCAGGGAAAAGGCCGCGGAGCGCCCCTGCCCCCCATCTTTCCTTTCAAAGAGCAGGTTGTGCTCCAAATCATGGGAAATCACGAAGAAAAACGGAGCGCCGGCCCGGCCCAGGCCATTCATGCGGCGGATGGTTTCTTCCCGTGTGTACATTGGCGGGATTTACTTTATCATGTGCGCGCCATGAGTCAACCGAACGTCTGGATCATCGATCACCGGGATTCCTTTACCTGGAACCTCGCGGAACTGGCCGCGGCCACGGGCATGGCCGTTCCGCGCGTGGTCCCCCATGATTCTCCCGGCCTGGAACACGCGGTGCGGAAGGGGGAAAAGGTCATCCTCTCCCCCGGTCCGGGCGTGGTGCACGATTCCTGCCACCGGGCTACCTTCCGCCTGCTGCGCCGCCTGCCGCCGGATATTCCGGTGCTGGGGGTCTGCCTGGGGCATCAAATCCTGGGCGTCCATTTCGGAGCCGCTCTGGAACAACTCCCAAGCCCGCTCCACGGTGCGCGGGCGCAGATACGCCGCTGCGGCCCGTCTCCCCTTTTTGCCGGGCTCCCGGAGGAGTTCCCCGCGGGCCTGTATCATTCCTGGCGCCTGTCACGGGAATCCTGGCCGGATGAGCTGATTGTCACGGCGGAGGACGGCCGGGGCCATATCCAGGCCATCCGGCACCGGACCCGCCCCCTATACGGCATCCAGTTTCACCCGGAATCCATCCTGACTCCGTCCGGCAGCCTCATGATGCGCAATTTCCTGGCGCTTTCTCAGGAATAAAGGAGGGGCGGCAGCGTACGCGGGAATTTCCCCATGCCCGGAACGGGGATGAACAGGAGCGCGCCGGGAGTTGTCTCATTCCTGTACATGTCCGGCGCACTCCGCAGTCCGGCCCATCCATTACAGCCTCCATTTCATGAATACACAGGATGAACTCAAGATCAGGGACATGGAAATCCTGTTCCAGCCCTTCCATTCACGCAAGCTTGACACCCCCACGCGCATCGTCCTGCCGGCCATGACCCGGGGATTTTCCCCCGGCGGCGCGCCCACGGACGAGGTGGCCGCCTACTACCAGCGCCGGGCCAAACATGAAGTGGGCCTCATCATCACGGAAGGCACGTTTATTGACGAGCCGAGCGCCTCCCCTTCCTCCAACTATCCCAATTTTTTCGGCGGCGCGCCGCTCCGGGGCTGGAAAAAAGTGCTGGAAGCCGTCCACACGACGGATTGCAAGATAGCCCCCCAGCTCTGGCACGTGGGCATGGCGCGGCCGTTCAAGGGAGAGAACCTTCCCAACCCGGAACTTCCGCCCATCGGGCCTTCCGGCATTGACGTGAATACGCTCCGGCAGACGACGGACCCCATGAGCGCCGCCAAGATAGAAGAGGTGATCGACGCGTTTGCCCGTGCGGCCGCGGACGCCAAAAGGCTGGGATTCGACGGGGTGGAGATTCACGGGGCCCACGGCTACCTGATCGACCAGTTTTTCTGGAAGGAAACCAACAGGAGAACGGACGAGTACGGGGGAGACCTGGTGGGGCGCACCCGCTTTGCCAGCCGCATCATTCATGCCGTCCGCAAGGCGGTAGGCAGCCAGTTCCCCATTATTTTCCGCTTTTCCCAGTGGAAAACCGGGCATTACGACGCCAAGCTGGCGCGTACGCCCGTGGAACTGGAAGATTTCCTGACGCCCCTGACGGAAGCGGGCGTGGATATTTTCGACTGCTCCACGCGCCGGTTCTGGGAACCGGAGTTCGAAGGCTCCCGCCTGAATCTGGCGGGCTGGACCAAGAAGCTTACGGGCAAGCCGGCCATTTCCGTCGGCTCCGTGGGGCTTAACCGGGAATTCACGAATGTTTTCGACGGAGGCCCGGAGGCGGAAACGGCCAGCATCGAGCCCCTTGTGGAACGGATGCAGGCAGGCGAGTTCGACCTCATCGCCGTGGGGCGCGCCCTGCTGGCGGATGCGGAGTGGGCGCAGAAAATCCACCATTCACGGGAAAAGGAAATCCGCCAGTTCACGAAGGAGGCCCTCCAGTCCCTGAGCTGAAAAACGGGTTCCTGCGGAAAAAGCACACGGGAGACAGTCCGCTTCAGGAATGTTCCCGGTCATTTCATGGGACCGTGCCGCCGGAGGCAACGGACATTACGGGGCCGGATACAGGCGCTTCACGCGCCCGTCCCATTGCAGGCCATAGACGGCTCCTTTTCTGAAGATGTAGTCGCCGAGAAACCGTTCGGACGACTCGTCACTGCTGTCAAGAGCGGTGGATCCCCGTGCCGCCTCCCGTTTCCGCCGAATGTCATAGACGGCCCATGTGGAGGATTTCCTCGTTTTCATGCAGATAAACAATTCATGATCATTCAGCCATTTGATGCTTGAGAGTCCCATGTCTTCATAAGGCCCCAATTCCGTGAGCGTTCCGTCCTCAAGAGAAACAAGGCCCAGGAAATCGCTGACCAGAATGGGGGTCCTCCCCGGAGATTCCGCGGTAGTAAAACACCGGGATTTTTCCCTTGCGGGCGTCCAGACTGCATTTACGGATATGCAGTTTTCTGAAATGATGATTTATTTTCAGGGAGGGAGCACTGGCGTCCTGTGATTTTTCCAGCAGGAAGACGTCTCCCCCGTCTCCGAAGAAGAAGGTATGATATTCACGCGGAACGGTGCGGGAGTAGTCAAAGTACCCGGTAGTTTTTTTATATTCACTGAAGAGCCGCATCATGTTCCCGCTGTCGTCACGGCGTTCCAAATCCAGGATTTCACGGACGTTTCCGAGCAAGGGAAGCTCTTTCATTTCCTCAAATACCAGACGCGTTCCGTCCTTGGGAAACACTTCAAACGGACGGTCCCCATTCAGAACGCAAGCCGTGCCCTCCGGAGAGCGCAGTACCCGGATGCGGAACAGGGAGGCTTCCTCCTTCACCCTGGAGCCGGGGGATGCATATACGGTGCAGCGCCGCCACGGAACGACCTCCCCTTTTTCCGGGGATGCCGCCTTTTCACGCGCCGGGGCGTCATCTGAGGACCGTGTCTCCGTGTCCGGCACCAACCACAGGAACGGAATCAGGGCAGTTGCGGGGAAAATTTTCATGGTTCATTCATTATTTAATGATTACAAATATAGGGAGAGGATTTTGAAAGACATGGACCGGAACCTCTCCATTCTTCATCCCTGATTAACACGCGCATCCCACAGCGCAAGGAAATTCACCCTATTGCCCAGGGAGTTTTTCAACGGACGCCGTTTCTTCTTCCCTCTTCTTTTTCCGGGGGCGCACGGTCAGATACAGCAGCCTCAGCACGGCCAGGGCCGGGATTTGGAGCGTCAGCAGATACCAGGGCGCGGGACCGAAGTATTCCAGAACGCTTCCCTCCGGGGCGTACCGGGTAAATCCGTAATTCGTTCTCAGCCAGATATTGACGGGAATAATCAGGAGAAGGTAGGCGTCGCACAGGAGCAGGGTTTTCACGTCGTCCCACGGGCGGGCGCGCCATTCCAGCACCAGCGGCAGATACAGGGCGGAAATAAACAGAAGGCCGTGCCCTATGAAGAAAGCGAAGAAGGCGGCGGAAGGAAAACCTTCATACAGCATGGGGGTGATCAGCCCCTGGATGCTGGCCGTCAGCACGCCGAAGTACGCCGCGGCGCATGCCCAGGGCCTGCGGTACCACAGGGCAATGAAGCACACCAGCGTCATCAGGCTGCAAAAATGCAGGGGAAGCCTGTCCTGCCAGGGCTCCCAGTGTTCCCGGACGATGCGCCCGAACGTTTCCGCCAGGAAAGTCAGCAGAAAGACGGCCCCCAGCACCTTGCCCACCAGTATCCGCTTTTCCATCCGGAGACGGCGGCCGCCCCACAGCAGGATTGCGGCGGCCAGAGCCACCGCTCCGAGCGCCGCCCAGTGGACCAGGCTCCAGCGGATGAACAAGGGTGAAACGTCGTCATTCATAAATCACCAGGAATATCAACGATCGACGGGACCGGGGGGAACATCCGGCCGCGCACGGAGTTTTCCGCTGACGGATTCCGCTTTCAGGCGCAGGACGCAGACGGTGCGCGCCATGGACGGCGTCAAGGCCGCTTCCCGTCCGGTCTGGTGCAGCATGATGCGGTTCAGGGCATGAATCTTTTCCGCGTCTTTTTCAAGAATTTCCACCATTCCACGCCCCATGACGCTGCAATAGGAATAGCCGTACTGGCAGGGCGTATTCCCCTCCACCAGCAGATGATTCCCGTCCATTTCAAAAGCGGCTTTCGGGTTATTCCGCAGAATGTCCAGCTTCCGTCCCTCCCTGGCGCAGTGGAAAAACAGGTGCAGGGCTCCGTCCCGTTCCTCATACCCGAAATTCAGGGGGACGACATACACTTCCTCCCCGTCCCACAGGCCAAGGCGGCACACCTTGCACTGCGAGATCATGGCCAGCAGGTCTTCCCTCCGGCGGACTTCCCTGTCTTTTCTTCTCATCACCTGACAGTATTCATTGATTTTTCCGCACGGAAAGAGAAGCATTCCAGCGCAGGGAACGACGACGGGAAACGGAAGGAAAGCCCCCCATTCATCGGGGGCCGGCATGTATGGAAAAGGAGATGGCCGCTCATGGAACCGGAAGGACTGGCTCCGGCAGGAATACAAAAAAACAGTCTGCCGGGAAAGCTTTTTACCGGGGAAAGCGGGCTTTTCCGGAATGGCGGAAATGACGCAGGGCGGGCCGCTCTCCGCCAAAATGTCCAGCATGGCAGCATGATCCGTACGCATCAGCAGTCAACCGCCGGGGATAAAAAATCTGGAAACCAAACGTTAAAAATGTTAGAAGATAACTTAATGCATGGTGCAGATAAGGATATCCATTTAAGAATTTTTCATCCGCAGAAATACGAAGCGAACCGGGATGCCAAAGAGAGTAAAGAATACCTTGCTAAAAATCAGCATATGGCTCCTTCCCGGAGCCATGCTTATCCTGTTTTTTGTTTTTTCTCCGGATCTGCACGGAAAAGAGCCATGGGCCGTTGGCATGCACAATCAGCACGGAATACCCGTGGAAGGCATCATTTCCGTTGAAAGGGACAATACGCTGCTGCAGAAATTCCTGAACCCGGTCGGATGTTTTTATCATGGCAAGTATGTCGTCAGAACGGCCCTTGTCAGAGGGAAAGGAAATTTAAAGGGGATCAGAAACGGCGATCAAATAGTGGTGTTTGCCCATAGAAGCATCCTGCCCCTGATGCTGAACGTCAAGGGAACAGACATCCTGCTGGATGCCGAAGGCTTGTCTTCCGCTCCCGAAAGTACGACTCTCCTTCCGGATGACCGGTGCATCATTTTTACCTGTGAAGCCAGAGACGGGAAAATCAGCCTCATAGCGGTTGGATACGCGTGGTCCGGGGAAGGAATCCGGCAGTGCCAATCCATGAAGCTCCTGAAGGACAAGGCCGATTAACAGGGAAGCTTTTTACCGGGAATACCCGCATTTCCTGAACAGGACCCTCACGGGAGGCCGCCCGGTTCCGCTACATCCGCAAAGGAAGCATCCGCCGCCTGGAGCAAATCCGCGGGGGCAAGTTCGATCTGGCATCCCAGGCGCCCCCCGCTCACCACGATTTCCGGCAGGGCTTCCGCGCCGGAGTCAATCACGGTGGGATATTTTTTCTTCATGCCCAGGGCCGTACAGCCGCCGCGGACATAACCCGTCACCGCGGTAATATCCTTCACCGGAATCATGGACAGGGATTTGACTCCCACGGCCCGGGCGGCCTTTTTCAGGGAGAGTTCCGAATCAATGGGAATGACGAATACGTAGTATTGGCGGGGAGCCCCCTCCGTCACCAGAGTCTTGTACATCCTTTCCGGCGGCAGTCCCAGGGCCGCCGCCGTGTGCCGGGCGTCCACAAATTCCGTACATTCATACGCATAATGCCTGTACGGAACATGAAGCGCGTCCAGCAGCCGCATGGCATTGGTTTTGACATCCCTTTCCTTTTTCCCGGCCATAAGAGCTAAAAAACGTGCCGTGATTTTAGAGAAAATACACGGTTTTGGCAAGGGTCCGCAGGGAAATGCCACTCTGCGGCAGTCTCCGCCACGGCACAGGCAGGACCGGATGAATGAAGGCTCCTATTCGTTATTCGCTCAGCAGGCGGCAGACGGCCTGCGCCGCATGTTCCGCGGCTCCGCCCTGCCCCAGCCTGTCCGAGGCCCGCTTCATTTCCGCCAGCAGCGCATCCCTGTTTTCCGGAACGAGCAGCCGCTCAATTTCTTCAATGACCTTGTCCGGGGTGAAATCAAACTGAATCAGTTCCTTCACCACGGGCTTTTCCGCCAGAATGTTCACCATGCCGATGAAGCGGATTTTAATGAGCATGCGGGCCATCCAGTACGTGAGCAGCGGGACCTTGTACACGAGCATGTACGGGAGGCGGTGGAGGGCGGCTTCCATCGTGGCGGTGCCGGAGGCCACCACGCCCACCGCGGCGCGGTCCATGAGTTCATGGTAACGCCCTACGGTGATGTTGAAGATATCCGGAGACATTCCGGCCTTCCGCGCCATGCCGCGCATTCTTTCCGCCAGGGCCTCATTGGAGGCGGCGGTCTCAAATTTCAGGTCCGGCCGCGTACGGGAGAGGCGGCGGACAACTTCCGCGAATACGGGGAAATGCCTGTCTATCTCCCGGTTCCGGCTGCCGGGAAAGAGGCCGACCAGGGACGGTTCCCGCACGCCTTCCTTCCGGATGGCGGCGATTTCGTCCACCAGGGGATGCCCCACGAATTCCGATTTCAATCCGGCCTCCCGGAACAGGGGGGCTTCAAAGGGGAAAATGCACATCATCAGGTCCAGCGTGCGAACCATTTTGGGAATGCGTCCGCGGTGCCAGGCCCAGACCTGCGGAGAAATGAAGTAAACGATTTTGGTATGGGGGCAGTATTTGCGGACTTTCTCCGCCATGCGCAGGTTGAATCCCGGATAGTCAATCAGGACCAGGCAATCCGGCTGGTCACGGCGGATCTGCTCCAGCAGCGCCAGGAAGCGCTTCCTGAACCAGCCGTATTTTTTGGCCACCTCCACAAAGCCGATCACCGCCGCTTCATCCGCCCAGTCTTCCACCTCCGGGCACAGCGCATGCATGCCGCCGCCGCCCAGCCCCCGGACCTCCAGCCCGGGCATGAGGCGCAGCAGGTTTTTCAGCAACAAGGCCCCGTGAATATCCCCGCTCTTCTCACCCGCTATAATGTAAAGATTCATAATACTCTGGAACGACGCGCGCCGTACGCCTGCGGATTTTACCCGCTCTCCTCCAGCGAGGCAATAAAAGACTTTTCTTTCAAGGATTTTAATGCAATATACGCGCGGTATGCATGAGTTGATCACACTTTGGATGTCCTGGGTCCAGGACTGGGGATATGCGGGCGTCATCATTCTCATGGCCATGGAAAGCTCCATTTTTCCCGTGCCCAGCGAGGTGGTCATTCCCCCCGCGGCCATTCTTTCCGCCCAGCCGGACGCCCCCATGAGCTTCTGGGGCGTCGTCCTTGCCGGGACCTTCGGCTCCTGGCTGGGGTCCGCCATTACCTACGTGGTGGCCAGAGTTGTAGGCCGCCCGGTCATCATGCGCTGGGGCAAATTCTTTTTCATGCCGCCCCACAAGGTGGAGAAGGCGGAACTTTTCCTGCAGCGTTATGAAGTGTCCGGGGTCTTTTTTGCGCGCCTTCTCCCCGTCATCCGCCACCTGATCTCCATCCCGGCGGGCATCGTCCGCATGGGATTCGGCGTGTTTTCCCTGGTCACCACGCTCGGCGCCTTCGCCTGGTGCGCCGTGCTCGCCTGGTACGGCCACCGGATCGGCGAACGGCATCCGGAACTGCTCAAGTCCCCTGAAGAATTGATCCGCACCGTGAAAAGCGAAAGCCTGCCCCTCATTCTGGCCGTGCTCGTCCTGGCCGTCTGCTACATCATCATGCTGCGGCTGACGGACAAGAAGAAGGCGGAGGAAGGGACGGAAAGCGCTTCTCCGGAAACAGACGAATAAACAGCCGCCCATGACCATTCCCGGGGAATACCGCGCAGCCCGCGCGCTGGACTACTTTCACCAGGGCTACAATTGTTCCCAGTCCGTGTTCACGGCCTTTGCGGATGTCTGCGGACTGTCGGAAGAGACGGCTCTCAGGCTCTCCTCCCCGCTGGGGGCGGGCATCGGCCGCATGCGGGAAGTCTGCGGCGCGTTCTGCGGGTTGAGCATGGTAGCCGGCAGTCTGCACGGCAACACCTCCCCGGATACCGGGGAAAAGGAAAAAATCTTTTCCCTGGTGCAGTCCCTGGCCGCGGACTTCAAGAAAGAATTCGGCACGCTGTACTGCCGGGAACTGCTGGGCCTGACCCCGGAACAACTGGCGGGGGAAACGGCGCGTCCCGGCGACAGGACGGCGGCCTATTACGCATCCCGCCCGTGTGAACGCTGCATCGCCTTCTGCGCACGCCTGGGGGCGGATCTGGAAGCCGGCACTCCGGCCCATTAAAACGCCCGGCCTTCCTGAGGAAAACCGGGCGTTTCAACCATGAACGAAGAGAAATTCTCGTCAATGGGCGTCCTTGCCGGAGGAGCACTGGCCGCTCTTGCAGGAACCTTTCAGTTTTTCAATTTTTTCATTGGTTTCACCCATCCCTTCGTCGTAGAAGCCCTGTTCATCCGGGGCCAGTACCTGAAGGAGACGGAGAAATTCTCCGGCGTGTTCCTTTTCTTCATTGGTGATGTCCAAAAGGACTTCCTGCGCCAGTTTGTTGTCCGTGGATTCCGCAAGCTGGGTATAAAGCTGAATGGATTCATATTCCGCCGCGATCATGAACCGGATGGAGCGCACCAGTTCGTTGTGAGTGAGCATACGGTCTTCCTTCAATCCGCTAAATGCATTTGTAAATTCAGGCATATTGGGTATGACTTAATACGCCACTCTTTCATTCAATATGGTTTTGTCATAATTTTTTCGTGACATTCTTTGAACTTTCGCCACGAAAACTGGTCCAATGAAAGTTTCTTCCCTTTCGGCATTCTTTTGTAAAACATATTTCTAAACTACAGAAGAGAAGACAGGCATTGGAATTGGTATTCACCCGTGCGTCCCGGTTTCCCGGCCTTTGCATTCACGGGAACTTGACAGGGCGCGGGTAATTCCGCATCTCCGGACCTTTCTCCTATCAGGAGGAATCAAACCGCCGAATTCATTGGACGCCCCGGCAGCCTGCGCCGTCTCATTCCCCTGCACCGTCTTTCATATACGGCAGGCAGTCCAGGCAGAAAACGTTATATTCAAACGCCCGGCCTCCCTGTGGGAAAAACCGGGCGTTGCAACCATAAACGGCGGGGCGTCCCCGTCAATGGGCGTCCTTGCCGGCGGCACACTGGCCGTCTTGGCAGGATCCTTTCAATTTCTCAATTTTTTCATTGGTTTCACCCATCCCTTCATCGTAGGCCCCCTGTTCATCCGGGGCCAGTACCTGAAGGAGACGGAGAAATTCTCCGGCGTGTTCCTTTTCTTCATTGGTGATGTCCAAAAGGACTTCCTGCGCCAGTTTGTTGTCCGTGGATTCCGCAAGCTGGGTATAAAGCTGAATGGATTCATATTCCGCCGCGATCATGAACCGGATGGAGCGCACCAGTTCGTTGTGAGTGAGCATACGGTCTTCCTTCAATCCGCTAAATGCATTTGTAAATTCAGGCATGCAAGTAAGACCGAAGGTAAGGCAGCTTCATTCAATGTGGTTCTGTCATAACTTTTCCGTGACATCCTTTGTTTTTTTGTCACGGGAAAGATTCCGGTAAAAGATTCTTCCCTTTATAACAAACAGCAGGAGCGACGGTATTCTGCCGTCGCTCCTGCCTGAAATGTCTCGGTCAGAATACCAGTTCTATTTGGCCTCTGCGGTTTTGGGGGCGTATTTCTTGAAAAATTCAACGTACTGGACAGGAGTGCGTCCGGGAACATAACCCGTGCGCCCCAGTTCCTTGCCTTCCGCATCCACCACGACCATGGCCGGAACGCCCGTGATCTTGTACGTCTTGGCTTCCTTCGACTTGCTGAAATCCGAACTGCTGAATTCGAATTTGACGCCTATGGCTACGCCATCCATGCCCTGCTTGAATTCCTTCTTGGAAAGGACTTCCTTTTCCAGCTTGACGCAGTAACCGCACCAGGACGTTCCCGTGAAGAGAAGAACGATGGGAAGCCCCGTTTCCTCCGACTGCTTCTGGGCGCTCTTCAGGCTCTTTCCCCAGCGGAATTTCACCTTGGCGGCCTTGGCCGCTTTGGCGGCGGCTTCCTTGTCCGCCGGGACATCCTGAGCCAAGGAAACCCCGGAAACGCTGAATCCCACCGCGGCGCATAATGCAAAAATTAAATGTCTGTTCATCGCACTTTGGAAATGTTCCTTTCAACTTACCAAAAACAAGCCGCATAGGAAGAAAAATCAGTGTCTTTCCCAAGGCCGGAAGTTTTCCGGCTTTTCCATAAAATGGGCAGGGTTCAAAAAAAGTATTGCTCTTTCCGCCTTAATCGGGTAATAATCCGCCCGCACTTCCAAACGCGCGGTTAGCTCAGTGGTAGAGCAACACCTTGACATGGTGGAGGTCGTAGGTTCAAATCCTATACCGCGTACCACTTCCCCTTAAAATCCTGTCCTTCCCGGACAGGATTTTTTTATGGCGCCGTTTCCGGGAACAGGGCGCACGCAGGGAATGGGCAACAAAACTTAAATGACGTGTTCCGATACGATAAGAAGAACGCTTTTCCACACCGTAATTTTTGATGCTCAAAAATCTTTTTTCAACTTTTTTTGAACACAAGCACCCACTCAGGACGCTAATGGTAGGAAGGAAAAAGAAGGCCCCAGCCCTTGAAACCTTCCCCTGATGAAAAACTGACATTAAGCCCGGCGGAAGTTCCCCTTCCGCCGGGCTTGTTTTATCCGGCTGCGGTGTTCCGCGCACCGGAGCCGTTACCGGGAAGTCAGGCGGTCATACAATTCATTGGCGTACTTGTGATTGGGATGGTTCACGCTCATGTATGCCTCATAGAGGGGATGGGAGGGGTCCGACTCCATCCGCATGGCTTCCTCAGCCGGGGAGGGAGCGGCTGCTCCCGCCTGATGGAGGGGCGCCTCATCCAGCAGGCGGGAAACCTGGTACAGCAAGCGGATGACGTCCGGATTGGAACCCAGGGCCGGATTATCCAGAAGGGCGTCCGCATCCACACCCGTTTCCGAGGCCAGGCGCTGAAGGGCCGCCGTGGCCCTGCCCATGTTGCGCTCGTAGCTGCCGCCCCATTCGTTCTGCAGGGACTGTTCCGCCTGGGTTTCCTGTTCCATCTGCTGTTCCTGCACCTTTTCCCTGGCCTCCTGGTAGGCCTGCGCCATCGTGTCCTGCAGGGCATTCATGGCTTCCGGAGGAACACCGTAGCGGTAGGCGGCGCGGGCCATGCGTTCCGCCAGTTCAGGGTTCCATTCCTCTTCCGGCATGGTTTCCGGACGTTCCAGGCGGTAGTCTTCTTCGGAGTCAGGCAGCCCGGCCATTTGGCGGAAACGCGCCATTTGTTCTTCATTATCCACCCCCGGATAACGCCGCAGGCGTTCCAATTCCGTGTAGCTCCGGGCCAGGGCTTCCGGAGTCTTGAATTTGGCCAGGGATTTTTCCGTGCCTTTCAATTCCTCAAACCGGGAATACCATTCCGGAACAAAGGAACCGTCTTCCCCCAGCAGGCCGGACGAAGTGGGGGTAGCAGGGATGGAGCCGGCAGGGGATTCCGCCTCAAGGGGCGCGGCTGAGGCAAAATCCGCATCCCCGGCGGGTGCGGCGGCATTGGTGTCTATGGAATCAATCATTTTTGTTTTCTGTTGTGGATTCTTTAAGGGCTAGCTGGAGCTGGCGGCGGATGTACAGGAATACCTCCCTGTACGCATCGCGCCTCATGGCGTCCAGGGGATCGTAATTCCCCGGACTGCCTTGAAAAACGGGCAAATCAGTCTGGAAGCGGGCTTCCAGAAAGGAGAGGACGTCGCGGCCGTCCGGCGTATCAAACACGCGGAGGAGCTGCCGCCTTTTAAGGCGGGCCTCCTTCAGGGAGGTCTCCTGCTGCAAGATGGTATCCTGGTTCATTCCTGAATGGCTGTTAATTGGCTGAGTAACGGATCAAGGGAGGCGTAAGGGTCCTCCTCCCCGGCAGGTTCCTGTTCTGCGGCCTGCTGCAGGGCCTGGCGCCGGCGCCGCGCGGCCTGAACGTCCGCCCAGGGTCTCAACATGCTTTCCGGCGCACCTTCCACCCGTGCGGAGAGGCGGAAGCAGGCGTCCCAGTCCACGTGATCCGCCAGATCCGGAGCCGCCTGCATCATCATGTTCAGGCGCTGCAGGCTGCGGTCCATGCCTTCGTTCTGCAAACGCCGCAGCACCAGGGCTATTTTGGACTGGTAAACCACCCTGGGTTCGCCCACCTGCATGGTGCCGTCCCGCCCCTGCCTCAGAACAGCGCGGGGCGGCCTGGGGAATTTGCCCATGCGGAACAGGAGGGAAAAGATGCGCGCCATGGTGGAATACAGGTCGCTCACGAACAGGGTGAAAGACGGGGAGAACATGAGCACGCGCTCGTTTTCCCGGGCCATTACTTCCGTGGCGGTCATGCTGCCGTGGTGGCCGCTCCACAGTTCCAGCATGGGCAGGTAGTAGGCCCGCTTGATGGCCTCCTGCTTCTGGGCCAGGCGGTCCATCCCTATGTCGTACCTGCCCTGCGTGGCCCATTCCCGCGGCAGATGGAGGGAGGCGGCCTCCGGCGTAATCACCGTTCTGCCGCCAGCCCTCAGGTCCACCTCCCCGATCTGGCTGGCCAGTTCCAGAATGCGGGGGAAGGCGGCTACCTCTCCCAGCGTGTCCAGAATACGGTTCAGGAACTGCGCCTGCTGGATGGCGGGAAAAACCAGCCTGCCGGGAGCCAGCCCGTACGGGCCGTTTCCCCATTTCAGGAACCGGGTGACCAGGTACGGAAATTCCATGTACCCCCCTTCCTCCACGATCACCTGGTCGTCCAGAGACAGGTAAACGCTTTCAAACGGCATGTGGGACGCCTGCACCCTGCGGCGGCTGCGCCGGGTGCGCGGACGCACCACGTGAAGAAACCTCAGGGAAGTGGCATACGGATTGCCGCCGCGTTCCAGCACTTCCCGCGCCCGAGGGCCGAGGGCCTTGAGCCCGAACATGCTGCGTGCCTGATGAGCCGTGAACGTAAATTCTCTGACGTAGGTGTCCACCCTTCCCTCCGCATTCTCCGCGCAGGCGAATTGTCCGCAGGGGATGTTCGTGAACAGCAGCCGCCCGTCCGCGGACGTTCCGGTAAAAAGGCTGCCCGTTCCCAGAGCCACGCGGTCCAGGAAGCATTCGTGAATCTCCGTGTAGAAATTGGATACGGAGAGTTCCTTCAAGGCGACCTCCGAGCACTGGTTGTACCACGCTTCCGCCTCGTCCCCGCCCTGGTCATCCGGAGCGGACCACTTGAACCACACGTCATGGCTGGGGGTGATGTAGGACATATGGCCGCTGGCGAGCTTCTGGCAGGCCTCCACGGCGGTCGTGTCCGTCATGCGGTCCATGGCGTCCCGGCTGGGGAGGGAAACCTCCCCCTCCCGGTTCAGGCGCCTGGGCAGTACATAGTCCCGGAGCCGGTCCCACCAGGTCTCCCAGGGCGCGCGCTGGGCGGCCAGGGCCTTATACACGGAAGTCAGTTCCGCAATTCGTTCTTCCATGGCGGTGATTATCCCAGTGTTTTTCTCAGCAGGGTCTTCGGGTTGACATCCTCCTGCCCTCCGGCGGTACCGCGCCGCGCCAGAATGGTGGAAATCATTCCCTGCCTCTGGCGTTCCCTGGCCTGATAATCTTCTCCCACTTCCGCACCCACGCTCTCCGCCTTGACCGGGATGGTCTGAACGGGAGCCGGGGTGGAAGGTGTGGACGGTTTCATGAATCCCATAATATCTTCTTTCTCTGTATTTTGTTATTTACCGTTCCGGTCATGGCAGGACGGCCTGGGCCGACTGCGGGATATTCCGTCCGGCAGTCCATAAAACGGCCTGCCCTTGAAAACACCCCGTTCCCCGCATCCGGAAGGAACGCTATGCCGCCTGCCGAACGGTTCCGGCCGGCGGATGCCCCTATCCAATAATGGAATTCATATAAAATGCATCCGGGGAAGCCCGGAACACATACCTGCCACCGATGGCACAAAAGAGGCGCCAGCCAAACATGATGCACCAGCAAAAATTTTCCGCCAATCATGGGGTGCTATGACAAATGAATCCACTCTTCAGCCGGATACACCGTCCGCACTGGATATATGCAATGCCGCACTATCCAAAATCGGGGAGGCTCCGCTGGACGCCCTGATTGCCAATGAATCTACAGCGTCCCGCCTTTGTGTCCTGCATTACCATCCGGCCCGCAGGGAAACACTCTGCATGGCCCGGTGGACGTTCGCCACCGTGCAAATCACGCTGGACTCCGTTTCCGCCCAGGCCCCCAATTCCCTGACGCCCTATCAATTCACCCTGCCGAAAGACTGCCTGCGCGTTCTGGACGTGGAATGCACGGAATGGAAAATGCAGGGCCGCCGCATCCTTGCCTCCCGGGCGCCGCTGCGGATGAGCTACATCGCGGACATTGAAGACGCGGAACAATTCGATCCCCTCTTCATGGACGCCCTGGCGACGCGCCTGGCGGAAAAACTGGCCATGCCCATGACGGGAAATCAGAGCCTGCGCCAGAATCTTCACCAGGAATTCCACAAGATCATTCTTCCGCAGGCCGCCACGGTCAACGCCGTTCAATCCTTCTCCAACGACTCTCACCCTCTGTTGGACCTCTTGAGAAAAATCAAGTCCCCACGCAATCCGGAAGACTGTGAATAACTTGAGAATAACAAGTGAATAATATCCAAAAAACCTGTGAATAAAAACTCATGAAAGCCCTGGACTTCATCCAAATATTCGCTTCCAACGTACGCAGGATGGACTTCCGCCTCAGCAGCGCGCAAGTCATTCTGGCCATCATTGCCGGGTACCGGCGGCACAGCACCATCACGGAAACGACGCGGCTGCACCCCAACACCGTTACAAACATTTTGCAGGACCTCATCGCGCAGGGTTACGTGGAGCGCTTCGGGGACTGCCGTCCCTATGTCTACCGCTCTACAGAGAAAGGCAGGCAACTGGCCGGAAACCTGCTGGACAAACAAACACAGCCGGACTCATGAACGATCCCCTGCTCAGCACGGAAGAAAAACGCCGCTGGCTTGCCCGTGTCTTCCGGGATACAGACGGAGAATACTCCCAGGCGGACAAATTCAAAGCCCTGGTGGAAGACACCAAACTAGCCGCCCTCCAGCAGGAAGAAGAGGAATTCAAACGCCAGAGTGAAACAGGAACCGCAGTGCAGGACCCCCTGCTGGCCCTGCTCCGTTCCCTGCCGCCCGCCGAACTCAACCCGAAAGATCGTCCCATTCTCTGACTCCTGCGGCAGAAAACAAAAAAGCACCCCGGACTTATCTGGTCCGGGGTGCTTTTTAATCATCGTACAAGTCAGCCGGCCCTCCTTGCGGAGAGCGACACGTCCTCTTCCGGCTGGAAGCGGCCACGCACGAAGTTTCAATCCACGCCCTCCTTGCGGAGAGCGACAAGCGCTTTATACCTGGGGAACGGTGGATGACGAGTTTCAATCCACGCCCTCCTTGCGGAGAGCGACATATCAGCGTATAGTCTTGTTGCGACGCGCGTGTGGTTTCAATCCACGCCCTCCTTGCGGAGAGCGACTGTATGCAGGCAATTACATCGGCGGCATGCTCCCGGTTTCAATCCACGCCCTCCTTGCGGAGAGCGACCCTACACCCGCTCCTGCTACGGACAGGCACGCTGGGTTTCAATCCACGCCCTCCTTGCGGAGAGCGACGTTCTCTTAATTCTGCCGCTTGCTGATTAACAATAGTTTCAATCCACGCCCTCCTTGCGGAGAGCAACGGGGAGCCCATACTGACCATGCCAAGCCGGAAAAGTTTCAATCCACGCCCTCCTTGCGGAGAGCGACATGTGATCAATACTGATCTTTTTAAGTACGCCTGGTTTCAATCCACGCCCTCCTTGCGGAGAGCGACCAGTTCCGTTTTTGCATCCTCATAGCCAGCAAGCGTTTCAATCCACGCCCTCCTTGCGGAGAGCGACCGAACGCGCCTTGTACCGCATTTTTGCCGACCATGTTTCAATCCACGCCCTCCTTGCGGAGAGCGACGTTCTCTTAATTCTGCCGCTTGCTGATTAACAATAGTTTCAATCCACGCCCTCCTTGCGGAGAGCAACGGGGAGCCCATACTGACCATGCCAAGCCGGAAAAGTTTCAATCCACGCCCTCCTTGCGGAGAGCGACATGTGATCAATACTGATCTTTTTAAGTACGCCTGGTTTCAATCCACGCCCTCCTTGCGGAGAGCGACCAGTTCCGTTTTTGCATCCTCATAGCCAGCAAGCGTTTCAATCCACGCCCTCCTTGCGGAGAGCGACTCAAGATGCGGGCAGCCACACAGCGCGCCGTGACGTTTCAATCCACGCCCTCCTTGCGGAGAGCGACGCGCCATCACTCCGGAGGTGCGGACCAAGCTGGAGTTTCAATCCACGCCCTCCTTGCGGAGAGCGACTTATATGCGCGTCCGCCTGCCTGTTCCACCTTGCGTTTCAATCCACGCCCTCCTTGCGGAGAGCGACTCAAATTCGTAACCGGGAACAGATCCTTCATGTCGTTTCAATCCACGCCCTCCTTGCGGAGAGCGACCTACTACTCCGGCGGCGGCCAAATCTCCGGAACGGGTTTCAATCCACGCCCTCCTTGCGGAGAGCGACGACAAGAAACCGCACTCTACCAGCACAGCCGGAGGTTTCAATCCACGCCCTCCTTGCGGAGAGCGACTGGGAGGCAATCTCTACCGGGTCGGCCTTGACCAGTTTCAATCCACGCCCTCCTTGCGGAGAGCGACTTTCTTTCAGTGTTAAATGGGAGAAGAACGGCGTGTTTCAATCCACGCCCTCCTTGCGGAGAGCGACTGTTTCCGTCCTGTCCAAATGGGTACATGTTTGGGTTTCAATCCACGCCCTCCTTGCGGAGAGCGACTTCCGCGTCGACTTCCTTGCCGGTTTCAGGCCATGTTTCAATCCACGCCCTCCTTGCGGAGAGCGACTGCCTCAACGGTACATGTTGTTAATCAATCATGCAAGTGAGGCTTTGCGCCAACTTCACGAAGACGGCACATCACATACCGTCTTCTCTTCATCATACTTGGTTGTCAATCTGCGTTTTCCAATGTCTTACAAGAATCGCCGACCTCCCGGCAATTTGATGTAAGCTTGGGGTTGGCGCAAAGGCCATGTCAAACAGCACTCAAATGATCAACGGCCCGGAAATGTCATAGCTCTTTTCCTTGCCTAATTGTTCGATTTTGTGATGCCAATTGGACCCCATGTGGTAAATCCGGAGGCTGTCGCTGTCCTGATCAATAATTTTAAGCAACTTGCTCCTGATGTCAACCAATTGGGCCGGAGAGACCTCGCATTCAAACACGGAATTCTGTACTCTCTGCCCGATGTTTTCACAAGCACGGGCAACCCGCCTCAGGCGGCGCTGGCCGGCCTTGTCTTCCGTAACAACATCGTAGGTGATGAGAATATACATGGAGAGAAAGCTTATTTGCCAATAAACGGAGGATAACAATCCATATCCCCGCGCAGATGGCGCGCCAGCAACAGCGCCTGAATATGGATCAGCAGTCCCAGCGTGGTTTTCTCCTGGAGGAAGGGATGAACCAGAACGGTTTTCTTGCGTTCCTGCCATGCGGTCAGAACTTTTTTACGGGAATCCTCCTTCAAAAAGACGGCTCCGGATTCTTCCTTGTCAAAGTCGTCTGAAGATATATGCCTGCGGTTAATCAGAGTCAAGGCCAGACGGTCCGCCAAAGGAGCCCGGAATTCTTCCATAAGGTCCAATGCCATGCCGGGGCGTCCCGGACGATCGCGGTGCAGAAACCCTGCAGCCGCGTCAATTCCGGAGCTTTCCAAAGCGGACCTGGCATCATGGCACAACAAACTGTACAAAAAGGAGAGCAATGCGTTGAAACAGTCTTTTGGCGGTCTTCTGTTGCGGCCTTCAAATACCAATTCCGGATCTTCCGTGCGCTGGCAGTGGGACAGGCAGGAAAAATACGTTTCCGCGGCGGAGCCTTCAATTCCCCGCAGAATGTCTCCGGAAACGCACCCGCGGGCCATGCGGCAAAAAGCAGCCAGCCGGTTCACTTCTTCCGCAAGATTTTTCCCGTAGGTCCTCTGTGCCCTCAACAGCAAGTTGCGGCAATTGGCGATTTTTGCGGCAATCATTTCCCGCGCCACTCCAACCCATTTTGCCTCTTCATCCGCCCAGCGGTATTGTTCCCGGCGTAACAGGATGTTTCCTTTCATGAATCCCTGCACGCCAGCCAGGAATTTACCGTAAGGATTGCAGAACGACAGGGTAATTCCTTTTTCCGCACAGGCCCCCATCAAATACGGAGACACGCCGATATCCCACCCCAGCGTGACGATTCCTTCCAGATTATGAAGAGGGATCCGCAGCAGGCACTGACCTTCCGAATTCACTTTTACAGTATCTCCGTCCTTGGACAGCCAGCATCCTTCCAGCGTCACGAACAATGTATTTAAATGCTTCTTCATAAATCATCAGCCTCCCACATATTCAGACTTTCCTCAAATACTTCGTCCACACGGTCCTTCATTCCCTGCCTGCGTTCCCGGCATACGTCCGGAAGACAGTCGTTGACCAGGGAACAGGACTTGCAGGTTTTGGAATATTGGGGCAAAGGCGTTACCACTCCGGTCAGAATATCTCTGGTCTCCTGAATAATCCGAGACGTCAGGGAACGCAATTCATCATCAAACGCCACCTCATGCCTCCTCTGGGTTTTCCCGTAAAATAAAAAACCAGCAGGAATAGCCATTCCGAACATTTCCTCGAGGCAGAAGGCCTGGGCGCATACCTGTACTTCGTCCGCGCGGTGCGGTTTTGGCTTGCCTACCTTGTATTCCACTGGAGTCATGGATATGGGAACGCCGCCTTTTTCAGCATAAACAGCCTCCACAACATCCGCAATGCCGTGAATTCCCCATTGGAGGGAGGAAACATGCAGGGAACGCAGAATTTTCTTTCGTCCGCGGTTTTCCGTCATGCCGGAGTCCGCCCGTTCATGAAATACATTCCCCTCCGCCGTAAACTGGTTGTCAGCCCACACACATTCCAGATGAATCAGCGCGCACTGCCTGGGACAGTACAGATAATGCTGCAATGCGGACAAAGGAACGGAAAAGAGAGAAGAAGGCATCCGGATAATCTGTTCAGATGCTTTATTACTACATAAAATTATAAAAAAATCAATTGTTATCTTGCCTGAAAAGCAGTAAGGATTATTATAATTGATCATGTATCAGGCACGCCCCAAACAATCTCTCTGCGATCATGTACACGAGTGTGCGCACACCATGTCCACGCTGCTTGCCCCTTTGGGATTGCCTCAGCTCGGAGCATTGATAGGCGGCATGCACGATTTTGGTAAAATGAGCCACTCATTCCAGGAATACATCGACTTCATCGAACAAAACCCTCTTGACAAAAGCAGGAGAGGCACCGTGGACCATTCCACGGCCGGGGCTCAATTTGTCTGGCAGCATCTGCCCGCCATCAAGGAAGAATTTCTCATATTCAGACAAATCATTGCCTTATGCATTGCCTCCCATCACCATTCCTCCTTGATTGACTGTTACAGGGGAATGCTTTCTTCCGACAATGTCTTTCAACAGCGCATGGAAAGACCCGGCAAGGAAACCCACCTTGATGAAATTCTGTCGAAGCTGACGCCTGAAGAAGAAGATCATTATTTTTCCCTGATGAAGAAGACGGAACTGTTCCTTGAACTCAAAAAGTTCCATCATCGCATGTTGGATTTGTTCGGCTATTCTGATGAGAAAATGGCTTTTCATTATGGCCTTCTGGGACGCTTTTGCCTGAGCGCCCTTATTGAAGCGGACTATACGAGCGCCTCCGGCAGAGGCAGTCACAAAAGCATTCCCGAACCGGATTGGGAAGGCATGCAGAATAATCTGGAAAATCATTTGAGAAAATTCCGGGCAGACACTCCCATGAACCAAAGCCGTGCCGCCATGTCGCAGGAATGCCTTCAAGCGGCCGGAGGAAGAGTCGGTAAATGGAACCTCACCCTGCCTACCGGAGCCGGCAAGACTCTTGCTAGCCTCAGATTTGCTCTGGAACATGCACGGAAGCACCATTTGTCACGCATCATTTACATTATCCCCTATACCTCTATTCTGGACCAGACGGCCAAGGTTATTCAGGAAGCTCTTGGAAATGAATACAAAGACTGCATTCTGGAACACCATTCCAACCTGGTACAGGAAACCCGCGACAAGGAAGGAAAGGCGGAAGCCTGGACACCGGAAAAGAAAAGCTGGTACATGGAAGCCACCCAGACGTGGAATATTCCTATTGTACTCACTACCTCAGTGCAGTATCTAAACGCCCTGTACGCCTCCGGAAAACAACATGCAAGGCGCATGCACTCCCTGGCAAATGCCGTTGTAATTTTCGATGAAGTTCAATCCATTCCTCTTACATCCCTGAGACTTTTTGAGCACTCTCTGGACTTTTTGGCAGGAATCTGCCACAGCAGTGCCATCCGGTGTACGGCAACGCCTCCGGAAGCTGCAATGAATGAAAGGCAGCATGACCACCTGGAAGAAAAGCCTGTTATTGCAGACAGCAAGATATATTTCGACCAATTCGACGGGTTCCGTCAATGTGAAGTCTGCTGTAAAATGAAGTCTCCCAATTATTGGACTCTGGAGAAAATGAGGGACTTAATCATGAAGGAAGCTTCCACTAAAGGCCCCGCCTTGGTTATCGTCAATACCAAGCGACTGGCCGCAGATTTGGCGATCGCATGCCGTGAATGCGCGCCGGAGGCGGATGTTTTTCATCTCAGTACCAATATGTGTCCGGCTCACCGGAAAGAGATTATTACGAACCATATTGATAAAACATCTCTTCAAAAAGCCAGAAAGGAAAGAAAAACAGTTGTTTGTATCAGCACCGGATTGATTGAAGCAGGTGTGGATGTGGATTTTGACGTCATCATCCGCAGTGTCGCTGGGTTGGATTCCTGTACCCAGGCGGCAGGACGCTGCAACCGGGATGGCTCGCGGCCCGGAGGCAGGATAATTCTCATCAACCCGACAGACAACCTGGAAAGACTGGGAGCTTTGACTGAGCTGAAAACTGGCAAGGAAATCTCAATGAACATGATCCTTGATCCTGAAGAAGAAAATATTCTGAGTATCAAATCCGTTTCATGTTACTTTAATGAATTCCTCGGAAAGCTTACCCGGGAAAATCATGACTACCTGTCCTACAAGTTCTCCTGCTCCGGCATTTCCACCAACATGGTGGATGTCTTGTCTCAGAATTTAAAGCTTGTGCCCTGCAACCGCCAACTGGAGAAATATAAACCTGTCCGCCTCTTCCAGGCCTTTGATTCCGCTGCGCGACAGTATCAACCCATTCAGGAAGATACCACTGCCGTGTTGACCAGTTACGGAGAGGGAAAAGAATGTCAACAAACACTTTTGAATATGAATCCACAAAAGGAAGAAGAATGGAAAACATGGAATGCATGCATCCAGAAGGCGAGAGCATATTCAGTATCCCTGCCTAATGAAATTCTTGAAAAATTGTTGAATTCGGGTGGTATTGTCCGTATAAGAGAAGGAGTTGATATCTATATGTTCGCCTTCGTACCTTATGACTCTTTTTTGGGGTATGCCCCAGAAGACAATACTATAGGCACTCTCATACCATCCAAGTAAATTTTCTGCAACATAACCACATTCCTTTTCATGCTCAATCAAGTCGAATTTAAAATTTATGGAAAATATGCCCTTTTTTCTGACCCTTTAACCAGAGTGGGAGGTGAAAAATGTTCTTACCAAATCCCCACTTATGAGGCCCTGAAGGGAATAGCCAAGTCTGTCTACTGGAAACCTACTTTTATCTGGATTATTGATGAAGTACGAGTCATGAAGCCAATCCGCCTGGTTCCCAAGAACATGAAACTCATCAAGTACCATGAAGCGGGAGCCGATTTATCCGTATATACTTATCTGCAAGATGTAGAATACCAGGTCCGGGCCCATTTTGAATGGAACAAGTTCCGTCCAGACATGGAAAAAGACAGAATAGACGGCAAGCATTATGAGATAGCCACCCGCATGATTGAACGTGGCGGCCGGCGGGACATCTCCCTGGGTACGCGTGAATGTCAGTCTCATATAGAACCGTGCGAATTCGGAGAAGGTGAAGGATTCTATGACGAATACGGAGAAACCTCCTTCGGTCTTATGTACCACGGATTCAATTATCCGGATGAAACCGGGAAAAAGGAACTTTCCATACGCTTCTGGAGACCTGTGATGAAAAACGGCTTTGTCCGGTTCATCAGGCCAGAGGAATGTGAAATAGTCAAACACGTCCGTCCCATGGAAGCTTGTCCGCCACGATCCAGCGGATTGAATGATTTGAGTTTGGAAAAATAAAGGAAGGAAAAGTTATGAACTGGATGCAAGCCCTATACGCGACCTACGAACAAAATCTGGATTACGTAGGACGTATCGACAAGGAATATTCCAAGAACAATAAGAAGGAGCGGCTCATCACCCCCCTTCTGCCGCTATACCACAGCATGCAGAACGCTCATATTACAATTACATTGAGCAAGCAGGGAGAATTTATAAACGCATCCCTCAACGATCCCGGAGATCAACCGACCATCATACCAGTCACGGAAGCGTCCGGAGGACGTACCAGCGGAGCCTGTGCCCACCCCCTGTGCGACAAACTCCAATATGCGGCAGGCGACAATGCGGAATACTTCCCGCCGGAAGAACCTCAGTCCAAAAGAACCAAACAGCTTAAAACGCTGAAGGAGTCCTATGAACAATACGAAAACCAGCTCGCAAGCTGGGCTGCTTTCGATCCCGACAACATCAAGCTGAGCTCCATTCTGGCGTATATCCGCAAAAAATCCCTGATCCGGGATCTGGTGGAGTGGGGAATCCTACATCTGGATAATGACAATACATTGATTCCGGTATGGAAGGGAAATAAGGAAGAGACCCCACTCATCTTTGAAAAATTGGGGGCTTCCACACAGGAAAACGCTTTTATCCGCTGGAACGTCAATAGCAGGGATGGAACTCCCCCCGAAGTTTATCAGGACCAGGCCATGTATGAATCTTGGAGAAAGTACACGGAATCCCTGTCTGTAAAACAGGGAATGTGCTATATTCTGGGAGAAACAGCTTCCATGGCCATCAATCATCCGGCGCGTATCAGAAATGCCGGAGACAAGGCAAAACTCATTTCCTCCAACGACAGTTCCGGCTACACCTATCGCGGCAGATTTATTGAAGCGGACGAAGCCTGCGGTGTCAGTGCGGAAGTTAGCCAGAAAGCCCACAGCGCCTTGCGCTGGCTCATTTCCCGCCAGGGCTGGTACGACGGCGATTTGGTTATACTCGCCTGGTCTCCGGGGCTGCTTAACGTGCCTTCCCCTTGTGGCAATGTACAGGAGTGGGAGCATTACGTCCCTGCTCAGCCTTCTCCGAATGACCAGGTCACACAGCTGGTTAAACAATTCAAAAAAGAATTATCCGGAGGAGGAAAAGAACGGTTGAAAACAACTTTGGATGAAAATGACATTCAGAACCGTGTCTTGGTTCTCTGTCTGAATTCGGCCTCTCCGGGACGAATGTCTCTTTCCAGCTTTCAGGAATTTACTGTTTCTGATTACCTGAGCAATCTACTGGCCTGGCATAGCAACGCCAGCTGGCAGCAGAGGTTGCCTAAAGACAAGGAAGGCAATAACCGTTCCTACATTGGGGCGCCATCCGTCACCATGATCGTCAAAGCGGCCTATGGCAACAAAGTGGACGATAAATTACGGAAGCATGCCATTGCCCGTTTGCTGCCCTGTGTTCTTCAAAATCTTTCCATTCCTTCTGATTTGGAAAAACAATGCATTATCCAGGCATCCAAACGGCATGCTATGGAATGGTGGGAATGGGAAATGACCTTGGGCATTGCCTGTTCCGTCTATATTTACAATCATCGCCAAACATCATATACCATGAGCCTTGACACAACCATTACAGACCGTAGCTACCTCTTCGGCCGTCTTCTGGCCGTTGCAGAAACCATAGAGACATCGGCATTAAAAGTCATGAGCACCTCCCGCCCTACCAATGCGGAAAAACTCATGCAGCGTTTTCAACAGCGCCCCTCGGAAACTTGGGCCGTGATAGAAACAAGCATACGCCCCTATCAGGACATGCTGAATAAAAATGCCTTTGGCCTTTTGAATTTTTATAAAAAACACTTGGACAGTATTATGGATACATTCTCTTTAGATCAATTCATGGACAACACCCCCCTGACAGGAGCCTACCTGCTCGGCTACCATTGCCAAAGATCATTCCTCTACAAGACAAAAGAAGAAAAAAAATCTGAAATAGAGGAATAACCCTTACGCTACTTAATCATTAACTCCCACCATAAACAATCATGAGCCTCAATCATAAAATCGACTTCGCCGTCGTCTTTACCGTTACCAATGCCAATCCGAACGGGGATCCTCTCAATGGCAATCGCCCCAGAACAACTTTAGAAGGTCTGGGAGAAATATCCGATGTCTGCCTCAAACGAAAAATCCGCAATAAACTGATGGATATGGGACAGTCTATCTTTGTCCAATCGGATGACAGACGTACCGACGACTGCAAAACACTTAAGGAAAGAGCCACTCCCATTTTGAAACAAAAAGGAACGGCTGCTGAACTGGCGCAAAAATCCTGCCAGGAATGGTACGATGTTCGTGCTTTTGGGCAAGTCTTTGCATTCGGGAAAGAAAAAGGCGCTGAAAAAGGTTCCGGAGTGTCCATCGGCATCCGAGGTCCGGTAACAATCCAACCGGCATTCAGTACGGAAACAGTCAACGTTACCAGCACCCAAATCACCAAAAGCGTCAGCAGTGACGGAGACGGCAGTAAAAAATCCTCCGATACCATGGGAATGAAACACCGGGTGGACCGTGGAACTTATGTCTTTTTCGGTGCTATTACTCCACAACTGGCTGAATTGACAGGATTTTCTGATGATGATGCAGCATTGCTGAAACAAGTTCTTCCCCAAATGTTTGAAGGGGATGCCTCTTCTGCCCGTCCGGAAGGAAGTATGGCTATTCAGAAAGTTATCTGGTGGGAGCATAATTGCAAAAGCGGGCAATACTCTTCCGCCAAAGTACATAATTCCATTGAGGTCAATCCCGATGGAACTGTAGCATCAAAATACGATCTACCAGGGCTGAAACCTGAAATCATGGAAGGTTTCTAAATATACCTACTGCTTATTAAAAATACAAACTCCCTCTATTTTATTATAGAGGGAGTTTATTTTTATTGGAATTCCTAATACCATGAAGGCGCGACGACATCTCTACTCTCCTCCCTGGGAATAAACCCGGTTTTAATTCACGCACCTGTGAGGGTGCGACCCGTGAATTCCTTCTTGCGGGTCGTCAACTGCGTGTTTCAATCCACGCACCCGTGAGGGTGCGACGGTGGCCGCCTGCCTTGGTGATGATCTTCGGGCGTGTTTCAATCCACGCACCCGTGAGGGTGCGACCGATGGAGGATGCCTCGCCGCCGGCCCAGTCGGCGTTTCAATCCACGCACCCGTGAGGGTGCGACTTGACGTGTATGAGGAGTGGACGGAGGGGATGACGTTTCAATCCACGCACCCGTGAGGGTGCGACGTTGTTGCTATGGGTTCAGGGTTTCTCTGATGGAGTTTCAATCCACGCACCCGTGAGGGTGCGACGCAAATGATTGAAGCGAACTGCCGCTTTGGAAACGTTTCAATCCACGCACCCGTGAGGGTGCGACTGTGAAGCCGGGGTCCGACAGCAAGACCCTGACGGGTTTCAATCCACGCACCCGTGAGGGTGCGACAAGGCTACACGGGGGCGGACCCCCCGGGTGTCGTGTTTCAATCCACGCACCCGTGAGGGTGCGACCACTTCCCATCAAGTACCCGGCATTCTGACCAAGTTTCAATCCACGCACCCGTGAGGGTGCGACTTCAAAAAAGTTATAACACGTTGAAACTAAAGGGTTTCAATCCACGCACCCGTGAGGGTGCGACAGCGTGGGGAAATATCCATTAAGAGAGAACAGCGCAGAAGGCTTTTTGCGCCAACCTCCCTCCATCACGATATTCCACACGCCTTAAATTTTGTAATCGGATATGTCAAACTTCGTTTTCCAATGACTTACAGCAATCGCCGAACTTCCGGGGAATTCCTGTGAGCTTGGGGTTGGCGCAAACAGAACAGCAGATTTTCAACAAATGTTGAGATCATTGTTTTCCGCCTGCCTGTACAACCTGCATCTCCTGAATGCTAGACATTCATTCATGCGCCGTCCAGCAACTTTTCCTTTCATTACAAGTTCTGGAAAACAGAAGGCCGTTCCGCCATGAACGAAACGGCCTTGGAGTATTTACAATATTTAATTCCGCTAAGGAACATATTACCGCACACGGGCAATGAGCCAGTGCAACAAGTCCTTGACGGCGACGCGTTCCTGTTCCATGGAGTCGCGGTGGCGGATGGTCACCGTGTCTTTGAGGGAAGGATCGTTTTCTCCGAGGGTTTCGAAGTCCACCGTGATGCAGAAGGGGGTGCCCACTTCATCCTGGCGGCGGTAGCGGCGGCCAACGGCGCCCGCTTCATCGTAGAAGACGGTCATCCAGGGCTGGAGGGTCTTTTCAATTTCCCGGGCAATGCGTACCTGTTCCTCGTTTTTCTTGAGGAGCGGGAAGATGGCGGCCTTGATGGGGGCGATACGGGGGACAAAGCGCAGCACCGTACGCACGTCCTTTTTGCCCTTGTCATCCACAAGCTCTTCTTCATCGTAGGCTTCACAGATGATGGCAAGCACGGTCCGGTCGCATCCGGCGGAGGGTTCCACGACATGGGGAATGAATTTTTCCCGCGTTTCTTCGTCGAAGTATTCCAGGGGACGGCCGGAGCCTTTCTGGTGGCAGGTCAGGTCGTAGTCCGTACGGTAGGCGATGCCTTCCAGTTCCTGGATGCCGAAGGGGAATTCGTATTCCAGGTCATAGGTTTTTTTGGAGTAGAAGGCGCGTTCGTCATCCGGCACGTCCAGAATGTGGATGTGTTCACGGGGAACCCCCACTTCGTCATAGAAACTGAGACGCTTTTCCAACCATTCGTCCACCAGCCTCAGGCCGTCTTCCGGACGGCAGAAGTATTCGATTTCCATCTGCTCGAATTCACGGGAGCGGAAGGTGAAGTTGCGCGGATTGATTTCATTGCGGAACGATTTGCCGATCTGAGCGATCCCGAACGGCAGTTTCACGCGGGAACTGTCCAGAATGTTTTTGTACTGGCAGAAGATGGATTGAGCCGTTTCCGGCCGCAGCCATCCGGTGGCGTTGGGATCGTTTTCATCGGAGGTGGCCCCAATGGTCGTTTTGAACATGAGGTTGAATTCGCGGGCTTCCGTCAGCAGGGAACCGTTGGCGGGGTTGTACATGGTGGAGTCCGTGACGGGTTCCATACGCTCCCCCTTGAGCTCGATTTCCTTGTGGGATACGTCCTTGCCGGCCAGCTGCGCGTAGTACTGGGCCGCGGTTTTGCGGGCCTTGTCCGCCTGTTTTTCAGTTTCCACCAGCACGGAGTATTCCTTTTCCATGCTCCAGGAACCGTCCTTTTTCGCGGCTCCCGTGTAGAAGAATCCCATGCCGCTCTGGGCCGGCACCTGGTCGGCGCGCAGGCGTTCCTTGGTCAGCAGGCAGTCGCACATCGGATCGGAGAAGCCGCCCACGTGGCCGGAGGCCACCAGCACGGAGTTGTGGGTCAGGATGGAGCCGTCCATGCCTACCACGTCGTCACGTTCCTGGACGGTTTTGCGCCACCAGTATTCCTTGAGGTTGCGCTTGAGTTCCACCCCCATGGGACCGTAGTCCCAGCAACCATTCAGACCGCCGTAGATTTCGGCTGCCTGGAAAATGAAACCTCGCCTTTTGCAAAGGCTTACAATTTTCTCCATTCGGGCGGGATCTGTATTGGTTCTGTCTGCCATGATTGAATATAGGTTGGGTTGGCTGTGCGGGGGTATTGATGACCTCAAACGGAGGGCAGTGAAAGCAAAAAGCGTGTCTTCTCAAGAATTCCAGGGGAGGGGAATGTTCCTGAGCAGCTGGGAGTCATAACCCGCTTCCACCAGCGTGCGGAAGGCTTCCATCGCTTCCGGAGTTACAGGCTGCTCCGTGGAGAATCCCTGCCGCGGGTATTCCAGGATTCTCTGGAAGTCCCCCACCATGGCGGAGACAACCAGCTCCTGCGGCAGTTCCGCGGTCAGATATCCCCGAAAAGTGACGGGAGGGGAGCTGACCGCCACCCGCGCTTCCGGCCACTGGGCCTGGAGCGTAGCCAGCGTCCGCCGTTCCATGTAGGGCTTTTGCAGGGCGATGAGGCTGACAGGCTCCCCGATTCCCGCCCGTTTCAGCACTTCCCGTGAGAAGCGGACATTTTCCCCGGTGTTGGTGGATTTGTTTTCTATCAGGATGCAGTTTTCCGGAACGCCCGCTTTGATGGCCGCCTCGGCAAAGAGTTCCGCCTCCGGGACGGCCCAGCCTCCCGTAAAGCGCCCCATGCCGCCGGAAAAAAGGATGACCGGAGCCAGATGCCGCTTATAGAGCTCCGCCGCATATTCCGCCACGCGTACGTCATTGCTGCCAAGCACGAAGATGAGGTCAGCCGGGCGGAGCTCCTGCCCGACGTGATGGTAGTTCCACAAGATTTCTATGGCTTCATCCGGAGTCATCGCGCCTGTGTACTCAAGATTGGTCTCTCTGTAAATGCCGGATTCACCACAGTCCGCATTTGCCCCATTCCAGCGCGGCCCAGCCCAGCAGGGCATTGGCCACGGCGTGCATCACGATGACGGCGCACAGGTTTTTCTGCCAGACGGCGAGCAGATACGCCAGCGAGCCGTAGATGAAGGCGCCGCAGTAGTCCACGGGCTGGTGCACGGCCATGAAGCAGAGCGTAGTGATCCAGTACGCTTTCCAGGAGTGCGTGCCGAACGGGACTTTCCACGGATGGTCGGGGTTGACCAGGAAGCGCATGAGGTATCCGCGCCAGAAGAGTTCCTCCACCACGGCCACCACGATGACGGCGCGGAAGAACCGCAGTGCCAGAGCCGTCAGCCAGCTCCAGGATCCCGGAGCAAAGACTGCCGAAGGATCAAATCCCTCCGGACGGGCGTCGATTCCCAGCAGATAACGGTACCAGGGCCATTCCGGATGGCCGAACCACGCCTCGGGGCCTCCCGGCAGGCGGTCCGCCGCCATGGTGGGGGCCAGCCAGCACAGAATGCCCAGCACGCCGAAGAGGATTCCCCACGCCGCAGGCTTTCCTTTCCAGTCCCAGTCCACGGATTTTCTCCACCAGAGGACCAGAATGAAGCAGACAACGGCCTGGAGCGGGTAGAGCCATTGCTCGGGAGCCCTTCTCCACCACGCGGCAGCCGGATGGTCCCATTCCAGGAAGGGGCCGCCGAATTGCCAAAGGAGGGTGAATCCCATGAATACCGCGAACGGCGCCACATACGCCTTCGTTTTCTGGTACTCCAGGTCGGAGTTCATGAGAAGACCGGGTCAGGAGAGTGTCTTGACGAAGCGCTCCATGCGGTTGCAGGCCTCCTTGATTTGATCGTAGGCCGTGGCGTAACAGCAGCGCAGGTAGCCTTCCCCGCTTGCACCAAAAGCGGTACCGGGCACGGCGGCCACTTGTTCCTCCATCAGGAGGCGCGTAGCGAATTCCTTGCTGCTGAGCCCGAATTTGGAGATGTCCGGGAAAACGTAGAAGGCACCGCCGGGCATATGGCAGTCCATTCCTATTTCATTGAACCGCTTCACCAGGTAGTCACGCCGCTGGCGGTAGCTTTCCCGCATCTTGAGCATGGCATTCGTGCCGTTTTCCAGTGCCTCAATGGCCGCTTCCTGCGAGGTGATGGGCGCGCAGAGCATGGAGTACTGGTGGATTTTCATCATGGCGGAGATGAGGGGCTCCGGCCCGCAGGCGTAACCGAGGCGGAATCCCGTCATCGCAAAGGCCTTGGAGACGCCGTGCAGCAGCAGCGTGCGCTCCCTCATGCCCGGCAGGGCGGCAATGGAGACGTGCGGCTTGCCGTCGTACCGCAGTTCGCTGTAGATTTCATCCGTCAGCACAATGAGATCGTGCTTGATGCAGATGCGCGCGATTTCCTGGAGGGTTTCCACGGGAGCCACAGCCCCGGTCGGATTCGTGGGGAAGTTGAGCATCAGCACCTTGGTTCTGGGGGTGATGGCGGCTTCCAGCACGGCCGGATTGAGGGCAAAGAGGTCCTGCTTGCTCGTAGGCACGGCGGTAGCCACGCCGTAAGCCATCCTGACGCTGGGCGCGTAGGAGACGTAGCAGGGTTCGTGGTACAGTACTTCATCCCCCGGATTCAGGACGGCGCGGAGAGCCAGGTCAATGGCTTCACTGACGCCCACTGTCACCAGCACTTCGTTCAGTGGGTTGTAATCCACATGGAAGAAACCGCGGACGTATTTGACAATGGCCCGGCGCAGGGATTCCAGGCCGTAGTTGGAGGTGTAGGAGGTATGGCCTTTTTCCAGGGAGTAAATGGCGGCTTCCCGGATGTTCCACGGCGTGACAAAGTCCGGTTCCCCGACGCCCAGGGAGATGATGTCCGACCTGCCCGTGACCAGATCAAAGAATTCACGGATGCCGGAACGGGGTATGGAGCCTACCTGCTCCGCAATTTTATTCTGCCAGTTCATGATGTTTCCTTTCTTGACGGCAGAGGCTTACGGCGCAACGACGAGGCGCTCCGTCTGCGCGGGCGCTTCAAAGATGCAGCCGTTTTTCTTGTAGGTTCTCAGATGGAAGTGCGTGGAGGTAGAGAGCACCCCTTCCAGCGTGGAGAGTTTTTCCGCGACAAACCGGGCAATGTCCCGCATGCTTTTGCCTTCCACCAGGACGAGCAGGTCGAATCCTCCGCTAGCCAGATAGCAGGAGGACACTTCGTCAAAACGGGAGATGCGCATCGCCAGGCGGTCGAATCCGCCGTCGCGTTCCGGAGTCATCTTTACTTCGATGAACGCCGCCACCTTGTTGTCGTGTTCGTATTCCTCATTCACCACGGCCTGGTAGCCCACGATCAGCCCTTCTCGTTCCCATTGCTCGCGCTGGGCCCGCACGGCTTCTTCAGTCATGTCGAGACGTTCGGCCAATTCGCCATCGCTCAAGCGCGCTTGAGTCGCCAATAACTGTAAAAGAGGTGCGGAGGACATAAATTTTCAGAGATAAAAGACTCTTTTGAAGCGGACGTGTCAAGGATACATATTCCGAAAGGATGACATTATACTATCCCCTACCATTTTATTCAAGTTCGTCATTTGAAGAGGGGATCATGCCTGTAAAAAAGGAACGTCATTGCTATCAACATCATAAGAAGTGTTTCAAACATTCGTTAGAATTAATTTCAGAGAATAGTTGCTCTAATCTACCTTTTGTGCCATAATAAAGTGCATAGACCTATAGCGTCCTTTTCCCGGGAACGCTGGACACCAATTTTTATATGACAGTCTGACATTATGAGCATGGCACTTAATCCTGACAGGGCTACCCTGAACTTTCTCAATGCCTTCCCGGAAGAAATCCGGCTGCGCGGTGAAAAGCTGCAAAAAGACGGAGCAGTTACACAAATTTTCGGCAATCATTTATATATTCAGGGCCGTGTGGAAGACACGCACGGCGTCCACCGGGTGAACCTCCGCCTTCAGGGGAACAGATGGTTCGGAGCATGTTCCACGGAAGACGAGGATCTGGCGGGCGCCGCCATGTACGCCACCATGTTGGAACGCATGTACCGCGGCCAGGACCTTCCGGAGTCCCCCAACGAGCTGAACGACGTTCCCCTGCTGGATATTCTGGAAGAGAAGCTGGGCCGGGAGCTGGACGACAAGGAGGCTGATTACGTAGGCAAGCTGGAAAAGCGCTACCGCCGTTTCGCCATTGAGCAGGAAATCCATGACCACGACATGGTACGCCTGAATCCACGGTGGGAAATCACCACCTATGATCCGCTGGAGCTGTGGCCGGTTCCGCCGACGAATATTCTGGAGTTCTGGAATTACATCGCCTATGCCTTCAACAAGAGGCGCCTGCCCTATCCGGAGTTCATGGAGAGCATCACGGACCTGGAAAAGGTGCAGCACAAGATTCACGAGTGGGAACGTTCCCGGGAAGTGGGCACTTGGTATGACCGCATCCAGTCCGTCAACGAACGGCCGCCCCAACCTCCGCGCGGCGAGCTGTTCATGCGGCTCGTCTCCACCATCAACGAGGGTCACTTCGAGTACCGCCATTCCCTGAAGCAGGACTGGATTCCCGTCCGGGAAAAACAGGACCTGGAACATCTGGAAAACCTGCATGAACGCGCCGCCGTGCGCATGGACGCCCAGACGGAAATCCTGCTGGTGTCCCTGGCCGATTACGCCCATGAGGAAGACGCCCTGACGCTGGACCTGGACCAGGAGGCCGCCTGCGCCCTGATGAACAAGCTTTTCCACCAGCCCGCGCTGAAGGGGTATCTGGTGAACCTGGATGAGAATTATTTCAAGGTGGTGGACGAACCGCTCAAGTGGGTCTGCCAGGACGATCCCATCGAGCCGGACTGCTACGCGCTCCAGCTCGTCACTTCCTCCGGCATCAACGTTTCCCACTCCGTCAGGCAGCTTCCCGGCCAGCAGGAATTGTACCAGTCTGACGAAACCGTTTTCCCCGGCCCTCCCCGCTGGCTGGAGAGCACGGAAGTGGAACCCCGCTATTCCATCCCCAAGCAGGTTATCGACAGCCTGGAAGGCGTGGAATTCCTCCGCAAGATCGGGGCTACCCTGCCCCCCAGCATGGAGGACCGCGTGGTGGACATCGACCTGCGCGGCAGCTTTGACATGAAGATCGTGCGCGGCCTCACCTCCGCGGAAACGGAACACGTGCTGTGCGAAGTGACCGCCACGGACGCTTCCGGCTACCGCACGGAAAAACTCGGCAAGGACGGCTGGGAAGTTGCTCATCAGGAACCCATGCGCAACAAAGCGCTCCTGCGCTTCATCCGCGAACACCTTTACCCCATCCCCGGTCTGCTGGAGGACATGGGTTTCTCTTATGATCCGCAGGTGGGGGCCTTCAAGGCGCGCGTCACGCGCCAGTTCCCTGAAAAGTTTGCGGAATGGGCCAAGCACCTTCCTGAAGAGCTGACCGTGAACATGGATGAGAAGCTCAAGACGCTGCTGGCGGACCCGGTGGCGGCGGCCGTCCGGTTCGAGGTAGTGAACCAGGAGATCGACTGGTTCGACCTCCGCATCGTCATCGACGTGGAGGGCGTCCAGCTTTCCAAGGAACAAATCCGCGCCCTGGTGGCCGCCAGAGGCGGCTACGTCCGCATGGACGACGGCGGCTGGATGCGCCTGGAAATCAAGCTGGACAACGACCAGCGCGACGCCGTTACCCGCCTGGGCCTGGACCCCTTCGACCTTTCCGGGGAAACCCACCGCATGCACGCCATGCAGCTCGCGGACCCCAAGGCCGCGGAAGTGTTCGACCCGAAGGCATGGAAACGCATCAAGGACCGTACCGCGGAAATCCAGATCGACGTCAAGCCGGACGTTCCCAGCCAGCTTCAGGCCACCCTGCGCCCCTACCAGATCGACGGCTTCCACTTCCTGGCCTATCTGGCCACGAACGGGTTCGGCGGCATTCTGGCGGACGACATGGGCTTGGGCAAAACCATCCAGTCCATTACCTACGTTCTGTGGCTGCGTGAGGAATACGCACGCAAGAACAAGTCCAGGAAAAAGCTCGCCGTTCCTCCGGTGCTCATCGTGTGCCCCAAATCCGTGCTGGACGTATGGGCGGGGGAAACGGAGAAATTCGCCCCCGGCGTGCGCGTTCTCGTCATCCGCAGCAAGGACCAGGCCAATCTGGAGGACATCAACAAGAATTACGACATGGTCGTGGTCAACTACGCCCAGCTCCGCGTCTGCGGAGAAACCCTGAACCAGATCAAATGGCTCACGGTCATTCTGGACGAAGGCCAGCAGATCAAGAACCCGGATTCCAAGGCCGCCAAGGCCGCGCGGGACATCGTTTCCTACAACCGCCTCGTCCTCTCCGGCACGCCTATTGAAAACCGCCTGCTGGACATGTGGTCCCTCATGGCTTTCGCCATGCCCGGCGTACTCGGCTCCCGTTCCTACTTCAAGAAGAGGTTCGACAAACGCAAGGACCCGCAGAGCCAGAACCGCCTGGCCGCCCGCCTGAAGCCTTTCCTGTTGCGCCGTACCAAGTCCCAGGTGGCAAAAGACCTGCCGCCCAGAACGGAAGAGGAAGTGTACGCCAAGATGGAAGGCATCCAGAGCCAGCTTTACAAGGCGGAACTGCGCCGCATTCAACAAGCCCTGCTCGGCCTGGATTCAGACGAATCCGTGAAGAAGAACAGCTTTGCCATTCTTCAGGGCCTCATGCGCCTGCGCCAGATTTGCTGCCATCCCGGCCTGGTGGACCCGAAGTACGCCAAGGAGGACAGCGCCAAGATGACCGCCCTGTTCTACCTGCTGGACCAGCTCCGGGAGGAAGGGCACAAGGTGCTCGTCTTTTCCCAGTTCGTTTCCATGCTGGAAATCATCAAGAATCGCCTGGAAGCGGAGAACCGTCCGCTCAACTACCTCACGGGCCAGACCAAGGACCGCCGCGGGGAAATCGAAAAGTTCCAGACGACCAAGGACCCGTCCGTCTTCCTTCTTTCCCTGAAAGCCGGGGGCGCCGGCCTCAACCTGACTTCCGCCTCCTACGTCATTCTGTACGATCCGTGGTGGAACCCGGCTGTGGAAAGCCAGGCCATCGACCGTACGCACCGCATTGGCCAGAAGAACAAGGTAATCGCCTATCGTCTTCTGACGAAGGATTCCGTGGAAGAGAAAATCCGCATCCTCCAGCACCAGAAGAACCAGCTGGTTGCCAACGTGCTTGGAGACGAAGGCTTCACGTCCAGCCTCGGCATTGACGACCTGAACTTTATCCTCAACCACGGGGACGACGAGGAAGGTTAAAGCGGTCCGGCACTGCCGGATGGAAGTGGTCCATGATGAAAGACCAGAAAAAGGGTAGGATTCCTATTCCCGCCCTTTTTTCATCATCGGTTTTGGCACTGTTTCAGCGGCATGGCCGCTGAAATGTCCATTCGCCAGGCAGCATCACCAAGTCAGACTGACGGGGTCCGTATGGTAGAGCACGCCGCCCTCGTCCCGGACAAGAAGGGTGAGCTGGATGCGCGCGGGAAGACGGAGCATCTGAAGGCCGTTGAAGGCGAAAATCTGCCCCTGGCACAGCAGGGGGCGGGAACCGAAGAGTTCATCCCCCTCAATGACCTGCGTGCCGTCCTGGTGGGAACGGACGGTCCATTTTTTGCCGATGATGCGCACGGCCCCGTCCCCCATGTTGCGGATGCTCACATTGTAGGGCACGGGGATGCGCCCGTCGTCGCCCGCCATTTGCTGCAATTCCTGATCCTGGGAATACAGATTGCGCGGAGAAAGACGCACGTCCAGGCTCGTCAAGAGGGGAAGCACCATAAGGAACAGGGAGAGTTATGATTCCGCGGGCGCCAGCGCCGCCTTCATCAGCTCCAGCGTCGTCTTGCGCAGGGCTTCCACTCCCGCCTTCGTAGGCTTGGCTCCTGGAGCCAGCGTCATCTGCTCCTGCAACGTGGTCAGCAGTTCCATGATTTTGCCGATGTCCCGGCGTTCCTTCATTTCCGGCTCCACTCCGTCCAGAATGTAATGGAAGTATTCCGGCACGTCCGGCTGAAAAATGACTTTGGCCTTGTCTTCGGAGAATTTGTTGTCCAGGGCCGCCGTAGCGGCATCCAGCGCCCGAATCCAGCCGCCCAGGCCGATCAGGTTAGCCATGTCGGAATCACGCAGGGAGGCAAGCTCCTGCTCCACGTCGGACTGGATCAGGGCCAGGTTGTTCTTGAAACTGCCCAAATCGCCGTCCTCCGCATTTTTCAGCAGGCTGGCGGCGTGGCGGTTTACGCGCTCTCCGGCACCTATCGCCTTCGCGTAGTTGGAGAGGTCCAGCGCAATGGGCTTCACTTCGTTCATCTTGCCGCACTGCACGATGACAAAGCCGTCCGCCATCATTCCTCCCAGTTGAAGTGCCAGTGAGCAGCGGTCCATCGGCGGCCGTTCCGGACGCGGACGCAGGGCCGCGTTTTCCGGGATTTCCGGCAGTCCCTCCAGGTCTTCAAAAATCTTGCGGATGGACGGGGCGGTAAATTCGTTGATTCCCAATTCCTCATTCATATGGGAGTCGTCCAGAAGGCGCTCCGGAATGGCCGGCTGGGACTGCCTGTCAGGCTGCGGAAGCTGGATGTCCAGCACGGTGCCGTCCCTGTCAGGCACTTCTTCCCCGGGATCGGCAAATGCCATTCCCCCCGTCACGGATATGGCCGCGGCCAGCAGATAAAATCTCTTCATAACAATATTCAAAAAGGTTAGGCAAAACTGAATATGTCTTGACTCTCGGCTTATGGTGTCTTATACGGGCGTCGCGTCAAGGAAATCCCTTGCGTCTGACGCAAAAAGGATATTGAACAACCCATCCGCCCTGCATGAACTACAATTTTATCTGGCTCTTGTGCTATCTTCTGGTCCTCGTAGGCCTCGCCGGCTACGGTTTTCACCGCCTCACCATCGTTTACCTTTACTGGAAGAACCGCAACAACAAGCCGCAGCCCAAATCCCGCTTCCGGGAGCTTCCCGTGGTCACGGTCCAGCTTCCCATGTTCAATGAAAAGTTCGTTGTGGACCGCCTTCTGGAATCCGTCGCCGCCCTGGATTACCCCAAGGACAAGCTGGAAATCCAGATTCTGGACGATTCCACGGACGATACGACGGAACAGTGTTACCGGAAGGTGGAGGAATTGAAGTCCCGCGGCTTTGACGCCGTCTGCATTCACCGCACGGACCGCACCGGTTTCAAGGCCGGAGCGCTGGAAGCGGCCACCAAGGTGGCCAAGGGGGAATTCCTGCTGATCCTGGACGCCGATTTCGTCCCGGAACCCGACCTTCTGCAAAAGACCATTCATTATTTCACGGATGAGGGCGTCGGCCTCGTCCAGACCCGCTGGGGCCATATCAACCGGGAATACAACCTGCTTACCCGCATCCAGGGCATGTACCTGGACGGCCACTTCGCCATGGAACAGACGGCCCGCAACCGTTCCGGACGCTTTTTCACGTTCAACGGCACTGCCGGCATCTGGCGCAAATGCGTGATCGGCGACGCAGGCGGCTGGTCCCACGATACGCTGACGGAAGACATGGACCTTTCCTACCGCGTCCAGCTCAAGGGATGGCGCTTCATTTACCTGAACGACGTGGTAACCCCCGCGGAACTTCCCGTGGACATGGACGGATTCAAGTCCCAGCAGCACCGCTGGACAAAGGGCTCCATCCAGGTCTGCCAGAAGATACTGCTGGACATCTGGCGTTCCAAGGCTCCGTTGAAGGCCAAGGTGGAGGCCACCACCCACCTTACCTGCAATTATTCCTACCTTCTTCTGGCCCTGCTCTGCTTCCTGGTGTACCCCATCTGCACGCAGCGCATCCCGGAAAATGAAACGGTGGTCATGTGGTTCGTGAACGTGGCCCTGTTCTTCCTGACCAGCGTGGCCGTCTGCATCTTTTATATGAGCGCCCAGATCGTGGTGCGTCCCAAGTCCTGGTGGAAGGAACTTCCCTACCTGCCTCTTCTGCTCACCCTGAGCGTGGGCATGGCGGTCAATAACGCCAAAGCCGTTCTGGAAGCCATCTTCGGCCACCAGTCCGCCTTTGTCCGCACGCCCAAGTACGGCGTGGAACAGAAGGAAAACAGGCAGCATGTCTCCCAGCTCAAGCGCAACGGGTACAAGGCAATCAAATCCGTCGTCATTCCCGTGCTTGAAATCGCCTGCGGCACTTTCTTCCTGAACCTGATCATCCTGATGATACGCCAGGGCCACTATATTTCCCCCATCCTGATGATTCCCTTCCTGGGATTCTATTACACCGGGTTCTGCTCCCTGGGCCGCATGATTTCCAATCTGATGCCCGCCCGGCAAACCGCCAAAGCCAAGAACTAGCCGCCTCCCATGCCTGCGCCTCTCTCGCAAGCACGCCTGATTCAACTGACCGCCGCCGCTGTTGCGGTGCTCGGCACCCTCGTTTCCTGCACCGGCAGGGACTACCAGCCTACCGCCATCGTCAAGGACGGCGTGGTCGTCAGCGTCCGGGACCAGAAAATGGCCGTCATGCGCGGCGGCAAGGTCGTAAAGACCTACCCGGTCAGCACCTCCAAATTCGGTCTCGGCGACAGCAAGGGAAGCTGCCGCACTCCGCTGGGCGCGCACCGGATTGCCGCCAAGATAGGGACAAACCAGCCCAAGGGCATGGTGTTTAAAAGCCGGAAGCCCACCGGGGAATGCGTGGCGCCGAATTCTCCGGGCCGCGACCCCATCGTCACGCGCATCATGTGGCTGAAGGGCGTGGAATCCCGCAACCGGAACGCCTATTCACGCCTGATCTATATTCACGGAACGGCTGAGGAACGCACCATCGGCACCCCCGCCTCCTACGGCTGCATCCGCATGAAGAGCGACGACGTGTACGAAGCTTTCAACCTGGTCAACACCGGAGACCCCGTGGTGATTGAACGCTGCTCCATCAGCGCCTCCCTGAAAGCGCTGGAAGAGGCGGAAAGAATGCAGAACACCCCCCTTCTGGTCATGGCCCCCGCCCCGGCGGCCGCAGAGCCCCACAATACGGCTTCCCTGGTTTCCTACCGCCACCGGTCTTCCCGCCCCCCTGCCGTGGCCCTGACGCACAAGCAGACCACCGCCAAAAAGAAGACCGTCTCCCGGACTCACACCGTACAGTTCCGCAAGGCGAAAAGCGGCAAGTCCGCTTCCCGCTCCTTCAAAACATCGCGGTCCCGCCGCGACTGATTTTTCTCCGCCCGGCTTCCTTCCTCTCCCGGCATGCCTGACACGGCTGTTTGAACGCGCGGTTGCGCGCCTTCGTCACATTTGTTAACATGCGCATATGGAGATGATGGAACACGAAGATATCAGCAACGCTAATCTAGCCGGGCATCTGCTGGTGGCCGCTCCCTACCTGGAAGGCGGTGGATTCCACCATTCCGTCATTTTCCTGAGCCGGGTGGAGGAGGAATTTGTCATCGGCTACATCCTGAACCATCCGGCCAACATGACCATAGGAGACGTAGCTCCCAGCACGGACATTCCTGCGTCCCTTTATTCCGTCCCCATCTTCAAGGGCGGTCCGGTGGAGCGCAACCAGCTCATTTTCGCCGCCTTTTCCCGCACGGAGGAGAAATTGCGCGTCCAGTTCCACCTTCAGGAGGAACAGGCGCTGGAATACGCGGAAGACCCCCATGTCATGCTGCGCGCCTATGTGGGGCACAGCGGTTGGACGCTGCCCCAGCTGCGCAGGGAGCTGAACGACCGCGCGTGGTACGTTTCCCCCATGGTTCCGGACCTTTGCCTGGAGCCGGATTATTCCAAGGTGTGGGCCATGGCCATGCGCCGCCTGTCCCCGCTGCACCAGATCATGAGCCACGCGCCCGCACAGCCTTCCTTGAACTGATATCACCCGTCATGAGCATCCAACAAAACCTGGAACACATTATCTCCCGCATCCGCGCCGCGGAAGCACGCGCCGGACGCCCGAAAGGGTCCGCCCGCCTGGTAGCCGTCAGCAAAACGTTTCCGGCCTGCGACGTCCTGGCCTGCTACGATGCGGGACAGCGCGTCTTCGGAGAAAACAGGGTTCAGGAAGCCCTGGAAAAGATTCCCGCCCTGCCGCCGGACACGGAATGGCACCTTATCGGCCCCCTCCAGCGCAACAAGGTGCGCAAGGCCCTCGAACATTTCACGCTGATCCATGCCGTGGATTCCCTGCGCCTGGCTCAGTTCCTGGACACGGTAGCGCAGGAGACGGGCAAACGCCCCCGCATCCTGCTGGAAGTCAACGTCGGGGCGGAAGACAGCAAATTCGGGTTTTCCCCGGAACTTCTGGAACGGGACTGGGAAGAACTGGCACGGCTCGGCCATATCGAGATCGCCGGCCTGATGTGCATTCCCCCTCCCGTGGATGATCCGGAGGAGGCGCGCCCCTATTTCCGCCGCCTGCGGGAGCTGAGGGATTCCCTGGCCGTCAAAAGCGGAATGCCGCTTCCGGAGTTGTCCATGGGCATGAGCCACGACTTTGAAACCGCCGTGGAGGAGGGAGCCACCCTCGTCCGCGTGGGCACGGCCATTTTCGGAGGCAGGGCGTATGCCCCGGCGCCGTCATTTTAATTGGACAGAAGGAATTGCGGCGTGTAGGGTTGCTGAAGAGGAAGGGAAAGCCCCGGACGGTTTTTTGATTTCATAACCCATGCTGACAGGAGGGAAAAATGTGATTCCGCATGCGGTGCGGGACGTAGCGGATGCCGCCGCGGCATTTTCCGCGCGCATTGGTCCGGACAGGCATTTCGATTCCCAGAAGGATGTGGAGGAAGCGCTGGAGGAATGTTGCACTCCGCAGAACGTCACCGTCATCGGCCTGACGGGGTCCGGCAAGTCCTCCACGCTGGACGCCCTGGCGGGGGAATACTTCTGCTCCCGCGTTTCCAGCGAAGCCACCCTGATACGCTGGCAATACAAGCCCAACCCCGCCCCGCACACCCATGAATGGGTGGAGGACCGCTTCTACCCGTCGGATTCCCTGCTGAACCTGGAGTTCTGGGACACCATCGGCCTGGAACAGCCTGCCGCCCCCCAGCGGCTGAAGCACATCGTCCCCAAGTCGGACGCCGTGCTGGTCGTCATTTCCGCCAAAGACGGCAATGAACCCGCCATCTGGGAGTATTTGAAAACGCTGGAGGAACGGCTCCATTCCCGCATGGTGCTGGTCATCACCCACGCGGAGCTTCTGCCTTTTGAACAGCTTCAGGCGCTGAAGGAGGAGATGCGCTCCGTCTCTCGGGAACATCTGGGCGTCCAGCTTCCCCTGTACCCCATCACTCCCGCGGGGGAGCGCGCGGGCGAGGGAGTGGAAGCCCTGAGAACCTGCGTGCAGGAGGTTCTGAAACGGAGCCCCCTGACGGACAGGCGCGTGGAACGCCTGCTGCTGGCCACGGACCGCCTGCTGGAGGAACAGGGAAAGGTGCTCAATGAACTGCACCGCCTTTCCAAGCTGGATTCCGGCTTCCTGATTTCCATTGACCGGGAAATCGACCGCATCCAGCTTCAAATGGAGGAGGAAATGCCCGCAAGGCTGAAGGCATACGCGCAATACGTCCAGGATTGCGTGCCGCGGCTGGGTAAAAAGTCCGCCCGGCAGTTGGGACGCTTCCTTTCCATCAGAAGGACGATGATCCTGCACAAGCTTCCCCCCGTCATCGACGAATGGTTTTATGAACTGGTCAAGTCGGGCATCGAAGAACGGCACGCCTACTACAACAAGGAGTTTCTCAACATCTGCCAGACACACTGGAACCACGTGCGCCCGCGCGTCAGGGAGCAGTGGGATTGCGACATCGGGGAATTCCCGGCAGCCCGGCTCCAGGCGGACCTGGAGGTGTACAAGGAACGGCTGGGACGCTCCGTGTACATGCCGCTGAAGGATTTCGGCATCAAGCCGTGCCTCAGCAAGCTGTTCCTGGACCAGGAAGACGTGATGCGGACGGAACTCAAGCTGATGCTCGTCATGGTCATTCTGGGCGCGTTGCTGGGCAGCTTCGGGGAACACGGGGCGGGATTCGCCTGTCTGGGCGTGGCTCTGGTCCTGTGGCTGGGGAGCAATCTGGGACTGGCCTGGATGCAGTACCGGCTGTCCAAGCAGATCGTCTCCGCGGCGTCTGAAATGAGCATTGCGATTGACTGCGGCCTGCGCACTCCCCTTTATGAAGCCATGATCAGCGGCCTTTCAGATTACCGCAAACTGTACGCGGATATCCGCGGCCAGGTGGCCGGAGGCGTGGAGCACCTGACGCCCCTGCTCAATGCACGCTATGACCTGTTCTACAAGCTGACCGTGCAGAAGCACCGGTTCCGCATTTAACCCCCTACTTTTCCGGGCGCCCTGCCCGCTCCGTGGAATTTCCGTTTTCCCTTCCATTCGCACTTCCGCAAACGGGCTTTTGCGGAATATTGCGGAATACGCAGCTATGCGCATTACTCCATGCCGGGGGTGACGACCATGTCCGCCTTTTTGTCGTGCGGTTCCACAGGCAGGTCGTCCAGAAGCTGGCAGGGGAAGCAAACGCCGGCCAGCGGAACGCCGCGCGCCGGACCGGCCAGCAGGGTATCGTAAAAACCGCCTCCGTAGCCCAGCCTTCTGCCGTCCCGCGTGAAGGCGGCTCCCGGCAGAACAATCAGGTCCAGTTCCCCCGCGTGCAGTTCCGGACATGCCGGACCGGGTTCCCGGATGTCCCAGCTGCCCGTGACGAATTCCCCGCCATGGCACACGCGGTGAAAACTCAACCGGCGCCCTTCATGCACCAGAGGAAAATACCATTCCCGTTCCGGCATCATGTCCAGCAGGGGCAGCAGGTCCACCTCCCCCGGCCTGGCGGCAAAGCCGGCCACGCGCCGATAGTCTTTTTCCCGTGCCAGGGCCGCCAATTTCCGGCAGATGTCCAGGGACATGGCCTGCCGGGCGGCGGCGTCCAGTTCCGCAATCCTCCCGCGGATCATGCGGCGCAGTTCCCGCTTGGCGGCCGGCAGTCCTCCTATTGTTCCGGATTGGGGTGCTTCGCTTTCCATTCCAGCAGGCTTTTAAGAAATACGCTTTCCAGTGAATTGCGGGGGTGCCCGTCCTCCAGCCACATGGCGCGCCCGTCTTCCCGCACCATTTTTTTCAATTCCTCCAGAAGGCGGGGGGAGGCGTGTTCCAGCAGGATTTCCTGCTTGTCGGAGTCCCTCGTCAGTTCGTTCATGGAGCCTTCCGCAATGAGAAGGCCCTTGAAGATGATGCCCACCCGGTCGCACACTTCCTGAACCTGCTCCAGAAGGTGGGAGCACAGGAACACGGTCATGCCGCGGTTCTTGAGGTTTTCAATGATGTTCCGGATGTCCCGGGAACCGAGGGGGTCCACCCCGGCGGTCGGTTCGTCCAGCACCACCAGGCGGGGGGACTGCACCAGGGCCTGGGCCATGCCGATGCGCTGGAGCATGCCTTTGGAATAACCGCTCAGACGGCGGCCCGCGGCGTCCGACAGCCCCACCAGGTCCAGCAGTTCCCTTACTTTTTCCTTCAGGCTTCTGCCGCTGAGTCCGCACAGCTTTCCGTAAAAGGCCACGGTTTCCGCTCCGGTCAGGAATTTGTAGAAGTACGGGTTTTCCGGCAGAAAGCCCACTTCCTCCCTGCTGTCCGGGGACAGGCTGGATTTGCCGAAGATGGAGCAGGAGCCCCGCGTGGGCCTCACCAGACCCAGCAGGGCCTTCATCAGCGTGGATTTGCCGGATCCGTTGGGACCGATCAGGCCGTACACCTCCCCCTGCCGGATGTTCATGTCCACCCCGCGCACGGCGTGCACCACGGGCTTGCCCAGACCGGTCTTGAAGGTCTTGTGCAGGTTGACTATTTCAGCGGCGGCAGGCTGGTCCATAGGAGGGGGGATTACCGTTTGATCTGCCCCAGGCGACGCAGGAGTATCTGGCTCATTTCTATTCCCTTGGTGAACAGTTCCACGGAGAAGTTTTCATTGGGGGAATGGATGCGCGCGTCCGGCAGGCACATGCCCAGCATCAGGGCATCCGCTCCCAGCACGTTTTTCATTTCCTCAATGATCGGGATGCTGCCGCCTTCGCGCACCAGCACCGGCTTGCGCCCGAAGGCTTCCTCCAGGGCCTGCTGCGCGGCGAGGCCGAATTCGGAGTTGGGATCGCAGACATAGGCCCTGCCGCTGTGCTCCCGCTTGAATTCCACGGACACCCCTCTGGGCGTATGCGTTTTCACGTGCTCTTCCAGCAGGGATTCGATCCGTTCCGGGTCCTGTCCCGGCACCAGGCGGCAGGATATTTTGGCGAAGGCACGACTGGGAATGATCGTCTTGCTGCCCTCTCCCTGGTAGCCGCCGCCGATGCCGTTAAGTTCCAGCGTGGGGCGCGCGTAAATGCATTCCGCCCCGGTGAATCCGGCTTCCGTCACCACGGTATCCACTCCCGTCAGCTTCGCCAGCTCTTCATTGCTCATGCCGGGTACGGTGGCCCACATGCTGCGTTCCCAGGTGGCGATTGGTTCCACGCCGTCATAAAATCCCCTCACGGCCACGCGGCCTTCCGAATCATGAAAAGAAGCGATGATTTCCGCCAGAGCGGTGACGGGGTTGGCTACCGCCCCGCCGAACACGCCGGAATGCAGGTCGGCGGACGGTCCCTTCACGATGATTTCCGCGCCCGCCAGGCCGCGCAGTCCGTAGGAAAAGGTGGGGGTGTCCGGAGCGGCCATGCCGGTATCGGAGACAACGATGACGTCGCAGGCCAGTTCATCCCTGTGTTCCTTCAGGAAGAGAGAAAGACTGCCGCTGCCGACTTCCTCCTCCCCTTCCAGCAGGAAGATCACGTTCACGGGCAGATGGCCGCCGTTCTGGCGCTGGAGTTCCTCCACGCCCAGAATGTGGGCGAACAGTTGGCCCTTGTTGTCCGTGGCTCCGCGGGCGTAAATTTTGCCGTCGCGCACTTCCGGTTCAAAGGGGTCGGATTCCCACAGCTCCACCGGGTCCACGGGCTGCACGTCGTAGTGGCCGTAAATCAGCACGGTCGGCCTGCCTTCCTCCCGGGGGCTGCGCCCCACCACGACGGGATGCCGGTGCGTCTTGTGCGCCACGGCTTCAAATCCCATGCCGGAGAGCTTGTCCACCAGCCAGTCCGCGCAGTCGCTCACGTCCCGGGCATGCTCCTTCTGCGCGGAGATGCTGGGAAACCTTAACAACGTAGCCAATTGATCCAGTCTGTTCATGGCACCATGAGACCATGCCTGGGCCCTCAAATCAACAGGTAAAGTGTGGCATTCCCTTCCGGAACGGGGCTTTTTTTAAAAAAATGGGCCATCGGGGCGGTCCGGGAATATATTTGATTGCCCTGGAGCTTCGTTTGTCCCTTTAATAAGCCTATGTTCAGTAAATCCAAAGTAAAAAAAGTGGATTTCGTCACCCTGTCCAAATTTTACGGCAAATACAAGGAAGCCCTCCAGCTTGAGCTGATCAACAGCCCGGCGGGCCTCACCCGCCACATTTGCGAACCAGCGCTCAACCGTCCCGGCCTGGCCATTGCCGGGTTTTACTCCTACTTCGCCAACAAGCGCATCCAGGTATTCGGCTCCGCGGAGCTGGCCTACCTCCAGAAACTGCCGGAAGGCATGCGCAAATCCCGCATCCAGCGCATGTTCCGGTGCGAGGTGCCGGGCATCGTCTTTTCCCGGGACCAGGACCCTCCCCAGGAGATCGTGGAACTGGCTGACGAGGCCGGGGTCTGCGTTTTCCGCACCAGCCTGGTCACCATGAAATTCGTCAACTCCGCCACCATCATTCTGGAAAACGAATTTGCGGAAAGCATGACCCTGCACGGCTGCATGGTGGACGTGCGCGGCGTGGGAGTGCTGATACGCGGCAAGAGCGGCGTGGGTAAGAGTGAAACGGCCCTGGGCCTGATCGAACGCGGGGCGGCCCTCGTGGCGGACGACATGGTTTACGTGCGCAACGTGGGCGGGGAACTGGTGGCAAGTGCGCCGGAGATGAGCCGCGGCTTCATGGAGGTGCGCGGCCTAGGCATCGTCAACATCACCACCCTGTTCGGGCTGAAGTCCCTGCGCCACAACAAGCGGCTGGACCTCATCGTCACGCTCATTCCAGCCAGGGACCAGGAACAGCTGGACAGGCTGGGCCTGGAGAGGGAAGGCCTTGATGTTCTGGGGGAAAAGGTGCTGCATGTCCAGCTTTCCGTGGCCCCCGGCAGGGACATCGCCCGCCTGGTGGAAGTGGCCGCCATGGACTACCATCTCAAGGACATGGGCATCGACATGGCCGGGGAGTTCAACCGCCGCCTCATGTCAAACTTCCAGGCCCCGGAAAGCGGCGACTGACAAAAAACTCTTGGAAAAAAGCTCTTATTAGTGTACTTACCGTTTTAGCAACCGCTTCACCCCTTACTTCTATTTCCATGGTTACCAAGGAACTCACCATCATCAACAAACTCGGCATCCATGCCCGCCCGGCTGCTCAATTCGTCAAACTGGCCAGCAGTTTCGATGCAGACATCGTCGTGGAAAAGGATGGCGAAGAAGTTGATGGAAAGAGCATTCTGGGCCTCATGATGCTGGCCGTGGGACACGGTTCCAAGATCACCGTCACGGCTGAAGGGAAGGACGAGCAGCAGGCGCTCGACGCGCTGGAAGACCTGGTCGCCCGCAAATTCGAAGAAGATTGAACATATTCCGGCTCATGGCCATGAGTCCGGGCCAGAAAGCCCGCAGATGATTCAGGAACCCATTTCCACGGAAGAAATACATCTCCAGGGCATTCCTGTTTCTCCCGGCATCGCCCTCGGTAAAATCAGGATCCAGATCAAGGGGTCCAAGGAACCGGTCGCCTACGACATTGAGCCGGACGAGGTGGATTCCGAACTGGTGCGCTTTCACCGCGCCCTCCAGACGACCGCGGTGCAGATCAGGGCCCTGCGCGAGCGCATGATCCAGATTTCCGGGGAAAAGGAAGCCGCCATTTTTGACGCCCACATTCTCCTCCTCCAGGACAAGATCATCCTCGACCAGGTCCGCACGGAACTGGCCAGGCGCCTCCAGAACGTGGAGCATATCTTCTACGTGGTCATGCAGAACTACATGGAAGTCCTGCGCCGCGTGGACGACCCCTATCTGCGGGCCAAGACGGCGGACATGGAGGACATCATGCAGCGGGTGATCGACAACCTGCGCAGCACGGAACCGCCGGAGGAAGACGAGGCGGACGAGGAAGAGCCCGAAATCCTCGTGGCGTACGACCTGACACCTTCCGACACCGCCGCGGTGGACGCCAGCCAGATTCACGGATTCGCCACGGAAATAGGGTCCTCCGTTTCCCATACGGCCATTCTTGCGCGCTCCATGGGCATTCCCGCCGTGGTGGGGCTGGAACAGGCGCTGCTGAATGTGGAAAGCCACGCTCCGGCCATCCTGGACGGCTACAAGGGCGTCCTCATCCTCAAGCCCTCCACGGAGACCGTGGAATACTACAAGCGGCTCCAGGTGGAGAAGGAAAAGGCGTACAAGGCCCTGGAAGCCCTGCGGGACCTGCCCACCGTCACCCGGGACGGCCGCAGCATCCGGCTCTCCGTCAACGTGGAATTCCCCCACGAATACTCCGGCATCAAGGAAGTGGGCGCAGAAGGCGTAGGGCTGTTCCGCACGGAGTTCTTCCTGCTGGGCAATCCATCCGGCATGCCGGATGAAGAAGAGCAGATGCACTATTACAAAAAACTGGCGGAAGGCTGCGCCCCCCACGGCGTCATCTTCCGCACGCTGGATTCCGGAGGCGACAAGCTGCCCTGCGAACGGCTCGACACTCCGGAACCGAACCCCTTCCTGGGCTGGCGGGGCATCCGCGTTTCCCTGAGCCGTCCGGAACTGTTCAAGCAGCAGCTCCGCGCCATTCTGCGCGCCTGCGCGGACACGCCCGGCTGCGGCATCATGTTCCCGATGATTTCCGGCTATACGGAAGTAATCACCGCCAAGCACATCCTCCAGGAATGCCGGGAAGAACTGGAACGGGAAAAAATCCCCTACGCGCGGGACTTGAAAGTGGGCATCATGATTGAAGTCCCCAGCGCCGCCATCATGACGGACGTGCTTGCGAAGGAAGTGGACTTCTTTTCCGTGGGAACCAACGACCTGACCCAGTACACAATTGCCGTGGACAGGGTCAACAACCGCGTAGCCAACATGTTCCGCCCCACGCACCCGGCCGTGGTGCGCATCATCGGCATGACGATTGCCGCCGGTGACAAGGAAGGCATCCCGACGGCCATCTGCGGGGAAATGGCGGGTGACATCACCCTGCTGCCCCTGCTGGTGGGGCTGGGGGCCACCTCCATGTCCGTGGGCGTCCACCTGGTTCCCATCATCCGCTACGCCATCCGCAATCTGGACTACGGCCAGTGCCGGGAGATGGCCGGGAAAGCCCTCTGCGCTCCCAAAAGCCGGACCATTGTCAATCTGAGCCTGGCCCTGGCCCGGGAATCCTATCCGGCCCTGTTCGAATAAAGCCGGAGCACGGCCGGGAAACCGTTCTATCCCGCATCCGGCAAAAAACATGGCCGGGCAGACATGCAGTCTTGACAGATTCACGCGTCACGTGCGTTATATTATTATCAGCATTTTCACCATGAGATATTCCAAAACCGCCGCCTCTCTCGCCCTGTGCCTGCTCGGCACCGCATTTTCAGCCTCTGCTGCGACTCCGGCGGCAACCGCTGCTCCGGCCGCCCAGAAACGCCCCAACATCATTTTCTTCCTGGTGGACGACATGGGCTGGCAGGATACCTCCCTGCCCTTTTGGAGGGAAGCCGACGGCACGCCCAAACCCACCTTCCTGAACAAACGCTACCGCACGCCGAACATGGAGGCCCTGGGCAAACAGGGCATGGTCTTTACGGACGCCTATGCCCAGCCCATCTGCTCCCCCACCCGGTGCAGCCTCATGTCCGGGATGAACTCCGCCCGGCACCGTGTGACGAACTGGACGCTTCTGCGGGACAAAACCACGGATGCGGGCCACAAGGCGCTCCAAGCCCCTCCGGACTGGAGCATCAACGGCATTCAGCCGGCAGGCACCAAATCTTCCGGAACCACTCATCTGCCGCTGACGGAACAGGAAATCCGGTACAAGATGGACAAGCCTTTCACTCCTGTCCTGGCCCTCCCCGCCCTGCTCAAGAAGCAGGGATACACGACCATTCACTGCGGAAAGGCCCACTTCGGCACCAAGAACACGCCGGGAGCCAACCCCAAACTCTTCGGGTTCGACTACAACATCGCCGGCACGGAAATCGGCGGTCCTGCGGATTACCGGGGTTCCCAGAAATACGGCACCGGCAATTTCCACGTCCAGGGCCTGGACGAGAACAACTATTATGAAAACGACACCTTCCTGACGGAAGCTCTCACTCAGGAAGCTCTCAAACGCCTGGATGCCATCCGCCAGGACCCCAGGGAAGCCAACAAGCCTTTCTATCTGTACATGGCCCATTACGCCATCCACGCCCCTTTCGACATGCGCGGCTATGACAAGCGTTTTGCGGAAAACTATTCCAATCCCAACGACGGCCACAAATGGTCCGACAACGAGAAGAGGTATTCCGGCTTGATCGAAGGGATGGACAAGAGCCTGGGAGACATCCGGGAATACCTGAAAAAGAACAATCTGGATAAAAACACCATCATCATTTTCATGGCGGACAACGGCGGCCTGGCCATCAGCGGCCGCATGGGCAACAAGGAATCCAACTATCCCCTCAGCTTCGGCAAGGGGTCCAACCGGGAGGGCGGCATCCGCGAGCCGATGATCGTGTACTGGCCCGGCGTCACCAAGGCGGGAAGCGTCTGCACCACGCCCGTTATCATTGAAGACTTCTTCCCCTCCATTCTGGAAATGGCGGGAGCCAGAAAGATAAAAACGCCCCAGGTCGTGGACGGCAAGAGTTTCGTACCACTGCTGAAAGGCGGCAAAATGACCGCCAACCGTCCCCTGCTTTTCCATACGCCCAACGTGTGGGGGGAAGGAAACGGCAACAGCCCCCTTTATTCCCCCAGCACCGCCATGCGCCAGGGCGACTGGAAGCTGATTTACTGGCACCCCACCCAGAAGTTCGAACTGTTCAATATCAAGGAAGACATCAGCGAAGAAAACAACCTGGCGGACAAGCACCCCGAACGGGTGAAAGCCATGGCCAAGGTCATGACCGCCCTGCTCAAGGACCGCAAGGCCCAGATGCCCACCTACAAGAAGAACAACCCCGCGGGGGCCCGCGAAGGCTCGCCCGTGCCGTGGCCGGACCAGGCCGCCGCCAGGCTTTAAAGGCATTTGTTTCCCTCCCCGGAAAGCCGCATTATTCCCTTTTCTTTTAAAGGAACCGGGAGTATGGTGCGGCTTTCCTGTTTTTATTCCCTTTCCAACATATGAAAAACCTCCTTTCCATAGAACAGCTCACCGGAGACGAAATCAGGGACCTGCTGGCCCTGGGCCACAAGCTCAAGGCGGAACGCGGCCACCATGAACACCTTCCCCTGAAAGGCCAGACCTGGGCGCTGATCTTTTCCAAATCTTCCACCCGCACCCGCGTCTCCTTTGAAGTGGGCATCAGCGAGCTGGGAGGGCGCCCCATGTTCCTTTCCGTCCATGACATCCAGCTGGGGCGGGGAGAACCCGTCAAGGACACCGCCCGCGTGCTGGGCCGTATGATCCACGGCGCGGCCATCCGCACCTACGGACAGCAGGAAGTGGAGGAATTCGCCTCCTTCTCCGGTATTCCCACCATCAACGCGCTGACGGACGAGGAACATCCCTGCCAGATACTGGCGGACCTGCTGACCATTGAAGAGCTTTACGGCCCCGGCTCCTGGAAGGACATGAAAATCGCCTTCGTCGGAGACGGGGACAACAACATGTCCCGCTCCTGGATGTGGGCGGCCAAGCGGCTGGGCTTCACGCTCGCCATCGGCGCGCCCACCAATTACCTGCCGCTGGAAGATTTCCGCAGTCATCTGGACTGCGACAACGTCATTTTTACCACGAACCCCGTGGAAGCCGTCTGGGACGCCTCCGTCATCAACACGGACGTCTGGCTTTCCATGGGCCAGGAGGCGGAAGGACAGTCCAAGGAAAAGCACTTCTACCCCTACCAGGTGAACGAGGAACTGTTGGCTCACGCGGCCCCCGGCCATTCCGTGTTCCACTGCCTGCCCGCCTACCGCGGGAAGGAAATCACGGAAGACGTGCTGGAACGCTTCGCCCCGGTCATCTTCCAGGAGGCGGAAAACCGGGTGCATGCCCAGAAAGCCGTTCTCGCCACGCTTGCCGAAGCCAGCAAGGCATAACCTTTCCATTCCCCCGCCATGAATTACGAAGAACGCCTGCAAGACCTGCTGGACGAACTGGACCTGTTCCAGGACTGGACGGAACGCTACGAATACATCATCAGCCTGGGCAAAAAGCTTCCCCCGCTGGAGGAGGCGTACAAGACGGACGAGTCCCTCATCAAGGGCTGCCAGTCCAGGGTGTGGGTGCATACGGAACAGGACAGCAACGGCCTTCTGAAACTCTACGCGGACAGCGATTCCCTGATTACCAAGGGTCTCATCGCCGTATTCGTACGCCTGCTCTCCGGCCTGCCGCCGGAAGAAGTCCTGAAAGCGGACATGTCCAAGCTGGACAAGACCGGACTCAAGGACCACCTGGCGCCCACCAGGGCCAACGCCCTCAACTCCATGGCAGCCCAAATCAAGCAGGCCGCCATGCGCATGGTTGAAAACAAGTAACCGTCCCTTCCCCCATGTTCTCCAGACTCCTTCCCCCTCTGGCCCTTCTGGCCGCCGCGGCCTGTTCCTGCATCTCATGCAGCAGCACTTCCGGAGACATGACGATACGCAGCATTCCTTCCGGGGCCAGCCTGCGCGTCAACGGGGAGTACGTGGGGCAGGCTCCCGCCACCCTCTCCCTGAACAGGCACAAGCCCATTCACGTGGCGGCGGACAAGCCGGGCTACTACTCCGCGGAAAAAACCTTCCACCCGGAAATGACCACGGGAGGGGCCATTCTGTGGGGACTCAACAACGAGAAGTCTAAAAACTTCAAGACCGATACCCTGACCATCCGTCTCAAAAAGAGAAATTCCGAAGCGCCCCCGCTGGAGAAACTGCCTCCGGCATGGGAGCAAGGCCATAAGCTTTAGTAAGGGCACGGGCCGGAAAAGTTGATTCATCCACAGCCATTCAGAGAGGCAACGGCCATCCTTTTTCCATCAGGGACCGCAACGCCCGGATTTCTCCCGGCTTCAGGCTTCACCGGGCATCAGGAGAGTGCCCTCCCCTTCTTTTGTAAAACGGCAAAACCGTCCGCCATTTCCCCAATCCGCATCTTCAGGGAATCCGGAAAAGGTGCCGGCGCATTCCTTTCACCGGCCAGGGCGGCGATTACGGCATCCGCTACGCATCCGGTTCAGCGGGACGGGCCATCACGGCGGACCCCACCCTTTTCAGCACCAGGGCCGTGCGGGGAAGCAGGTACAGGGAGAGCCTGCCCTCTTCATCCGTGAAATGGTGCACGGATCCGTCCTGCCGCCCGAATCCGCCGAACCGGGCATTGTCCGTATCCAGCACCACCTTCCATTCCCCTTTCTGGGGTGCGGGCAGCGTGTAGTCCATGATCGCCCGGTCCCCGGACCAGTTGAATACGAAGACAAGCCCCCCGCGATGGAAGGCCATGATCTGGTTTCCCTCGTCAATATTCAGCGGGAACGGCGGGGGATTGTTCAGCAGGCGCGCCTCCAGGGCCAGCTGCACCATGGCATGGTCAAAAGCGTTCAGGAACTTGAACCTCAATCCGGGGTTGTCCACCAGCGACCACTGGCGGCGGCAATGGCTGTAGGACCAGCCGTTGCCCTCCCGCGGAAAATCAATCCATTCCGGATGCCCGAATTCGTTGCCCATGAAGTTCAGCCAGCCTTCCCCGCCCGCGGCCAGAGTCACCAGGCGAATCATCTTGTGCAGGGCCATCCCGCGGTCAATGACCAGGCTTTGCTGGTCCACGGCCATCTTCCAGTACATTTCCTCATCCATCAACCGGAACGCCAGGGTCTTGTCCCCCACCAGGGCCTGGTCATGGCTCTCGCAGTAGGCCACGTGCGGTTCTCCGTAACGCCTGTTCGTCAGCGTGTACCACATGTCCCCCATGCTCCATTCCTCGTCCTTCCTCTCCTTGAGCAGCTTGATCCAGTAATCCGGAATGCCCATGGCCAGCCTGTGTGAAAAACCAATGCCGCCTTCATCCACCGGACGGCACAGCCCCGGCATGCCGGACATGTCTTCCGCAATCGCAACGGCGCCCGGCTTCACCCGCTGGATCAGCGTGGAAGCCAGCTGCAGGTAGGCGACGGCATCCGGATCAACGGAGGAGCCGAAGTACGCGCCCAGCTCCCCGAACGGCTCATGCCCCCTGTGGAAGTACAGCATGGACGTTACGCCGTCAAAGCGGAAGCCGTCGAACCGGAACTCTTCCAGCCACCACCGGACGTTGGAAAGCAGGAATTCGATCACCTCGTCCCGGCCGTAGTCAAAGCAGCAGGAATCCCAGTCCGGATGGCGGCCGCGCTCCCCGGGCAGAAAATACATGCCGCCGGAACCGTCGAAGTCGTTCAGCCCCTCGGCCTCGTTCTTCACGGCGTGGGAATGCACCACATCCAGAAGCACGGCAATGTTCAGGCCGTGCGCCTGGTCGATCAGGTACTTCAAATCCTCCGGCGTTCCGAAACGGGAGGAAGGCGCGAAAAACGAAGAAACATGATAACCGAACGAGCCGTAATAGGGATGCTCCTGCACGGCCATCAGCTGGACGGTGTTGTACCCCAGGGCCGCGATGCGGGGAAGCACCTGGTCCGCAAACTCGCGGTACGTGTGCACGCGCTCCTCCTCCCCGCTCATCCCCACGTGCGCCTCATAAATGAACGGCACGTCCACCCGGGAAGGGTCGAACCCGGAGTTCCTCCACTCGTAGGGATGTTCCGGCATCCATATTTCCCCGGCAAAATCATAGGTGGAAGGGTCCTGGACCGTCCTGGTGATCCAGGCGGGAATCCGGTCCTTGCCCGTGCCGTCCGCCCCCACCACGTGGACTTTCACCTTCTGGCCGTGGGCGAGGGAATCCGGAGGAAGGGTGATTTCCCACACGCCGCGTTCATTCCGCACCAGCGGATGGCTCCTGCGGTCCCAGCCGTTGAAATCCCCCGTCAGGAACAATCCGCGCGCGGCGGGCGCCCATTCCCGGTAGGTCCATGCCCCCGTCTCCGAGTCCCGGTTGAATCCGTAATAGCGGTAGCCCTCCGCATGCCTTTCCAAGGTCCCGGAACGCTGAATGATCCTCTTCATCTTCAGATCAAACAAACGCTGGCGGTCGCGGATCTGGCGCGCATACGGCTGCAGCCATCCGTCGGCCATCACCAGACCGGGAATCGGGGGTCTTCTCATTATTCAATGATACTCCGCCGTAATCAGCAGGGTCAAGGAGAAAGCCGTCCCCCCTCCCCCATGCATCCGCACAAAAATGCAGGAGTCTTCCGTTCAGCATCCTTCCCCTGTCCGCAAATGCCGGACATTCAGGAAGAAAACCGGAGGAAAAGTTGACAAAAAACAGCTTCCATTCAAAGATGGATGCCGTGCACGCCTGCCGGACACTCTTCCCGGAAGCCGTTCCGCAAGTCTCCCTTCCTGCCATTCCCGGCTATCGTCAATCCCGCTAGAAGTTCAACATATTCACCATGATATGATTAAAAAAATCCATTATTGCTGGTTCGGCTCTCCTGTTCCTGAAGCAGTCCGGCAAAATGTCCGGAAATGGAAGGAACTGAATCCGGATTTTGAGATAATAGAATGGAATGAGTCCAATATTGACGTCTCACGTTTTGAATTTGGCAGAAGATGCCTGGAACAGAACAAATGGGGGTTTTTGGGAGACATCGTCCGCCTTCAGGCCCTGGTGGAGCACGGAGGTTTTTATTTGGACTGCGACGTGGAACTGTTCCAGCCCCTGTCCCGGCTTCCCGTGGACCATCGCTTTACGCTGGGGTACATGTATAACTGCGCTCTGGGCACCGCTTTTCTTTATGCTCCGCCGCAGCATCCCCTCTGCATCAGCCTTCTGAGCCTGCATAATGAAATAAGGAAAGAATGCTGGCCCGTTTCCAACACGATTTATACGGATTACTTCATCAATGAAGTACCCGAATTCCTGCTGAACGGAAAAAAATGGCAAAGCGATCTGGCAACCTTGTATCCCAAGGAGTTTTTCGAGCAACCCTCCTTCATCCGTTCCCGCGGTTTTTCCATCCATCACTGCTGCGGCTCCTGGATGCCGGGAAAAAGCCATTCCTTCATCCTGAACCAGGCATTCTGCCACCAGGTCAAATGGCTCAAGCGCAAGATCAATACGGCCCTGGCTCTCCGCAGGAACGAGTTTTATCCCTATTACCGTGCCGCTCTGAAGGGCGTTTCCCTGAAAAAGAATTATGACTGGCGTATCAGGCAATAACAGGAACACCCCTCCGCACTGGGACATCGCGCTGCTGGGACTGTGGTGGAGCTGCAACTATGGGGCTGTTCTAACGTCCTTCTCCCTGCACTGCGTATTATCCCGGCAGGGCTACAGGGTTCTTCTGCTGGACCATGCCCCCATGACCATGGCCTCCCATGTTAATGATCCCGGTTCCGTATTCCGCACGTTTTTCAGGGAGGAAGGAATAGAGTCCATTCCCATCTCTTCCCGCAGGGATGCGGAAAGGACGAACAGGCTGGCGGATACGTTCATCGCAGGTTCCGACCAGTTATGGAATTACAAATATACGCATAATCAGGATATGCAGTATTATCTTGATTTTGTGGATGGAGAAAAACGTAAAATCGCGTATGCCACCTCTCTGGGTGATTTGCCGGTTCAGCCTCCACAGGATTACCTGGACCGCATACCGCGTTATTTGGACTGTTTTCACGCCATTTCCGTGCGGGAAGGCGATTCCGTACGGACACTGCGGGAAAGATACCACATATCCGCCACGCATCTTGTTGATCCCGTTTTCCTGACAAGCATGGAGGACTGGAACCGGCTAACGCAGAAAGCCTCGCCCATGCCTGATGGAATGTTGACCTATTTTCTGGACATCACTGAATCCTACGGACAGGCCTGTGCAGCCATCTCACGCGAACTCGCCCTTCCCTCAGCACATTTGCTGGACCCATCCGGTGATATGGAACTCAAAAAACAGTATTTTCCGGAAGGCCGCGTGCATGCGGCAGCCACTATCTACGAATGGGTGCGCGCATTTCAGGATTGCAAATGTGTGATTACCGACTCATTTCACGGGACATGCTTCGCCATTATCTTCAACAAGCCCTTTTTGTGCATCAAAAACGCGCAAAGAGGAGCAACCCGCTTCACGTCCCTGCTAAAGCAATTCGGCCTGGAAGACCGTCTCATTCATTCCCATGAAGAATTGTCCGGTAAAATTCATCTTCTGAGGTTCATGGATGAAGACGCCGTTTCCCTAAAGAAGCGTTCCCTGAAACAGCGTGCTCTGGGCTGGCTCCAGACCAATCTTTCCAATCCCGTTTCCGAGGAAACCAAGGAAAAGGGCATCAGGTGCCGACAAGAACTTTCCTGCTGGACACCCTCCTGGAAGCTGCGTTTGAGGCGCCGGATCAGCAAACTGGCAAGATGCTGCCTGAATGAGAAGCTCCAGAAAAAGATTTTCCCCATTATGGGAAAATTGATTCCGAGATCATGAGACTTTTTCCTGCAGGAAAGAGCCTGCATTCCGGCAGGGAATTTCAGTAAATCTCCAACGGAATACATATTCCCCGGCCTCCCGGCGCCTCATGGGCAAATCATCGCTTCAGGCGGTACATCAGACACAGCAGCCGGCCATAGACCGGCAAAGGCAGAAGCTTGAGAGGATTTCTTTTGAAGTATGGCCAATGCCGCATTTTCCGGCCCAACGTCATTTCCGGCCATTCAACCTCCATGCGGAGCTCCCGAATGAATTCTTTTCTATTTTCCAAATCCCTGCAGACAGACTCGATATGGGGAGAATTTTTATCCGGGCATGATTCCAAAAACATTTCCGTCATGCGCACAATAGCCTCCTGTGCCTGGATAAAAGATTGGTTGATGCCTTTCAAACGGCTGATTCCCTTAAGAAAAGTCTCCATATTCCGGTTCTTTAACCGGGGATTGATCCTGGAAATATTGGAACTGTGTTCAACATACAAAACGAGTTTGTTCCGCAAAACCACGAGTCCTTCATGCAGCCACGCCCTATGAGCTTCATACAAGTCCTCGCACATGGACAGATTCCGGATTTCCGAATAGGGGGCACGCAAGGAGCGTCTGATGGCGGATGCCGTTCCGAGAAACGCCCTGTGAGCAGTTCCATCCTGCGGAAGGAAGGCACGCAGGCCTTTATCCTCTTCCAAATGGGCAGGCCATACAGCCTGCCCGGCGGATTCGCAGACAACCAGTTCCACATCAGAGGCAATATATCTTGCCTGAGGGTACTTTATGATGGCTTCGGCAAGAATGCGGCAGCGGTGCGGGAAAGAGCGGTCGTCCCCGTCCATTCGCATAACCCATTCATGAGACGCCAGGGAATACACCTTTTCCAAATGGTCAGTGATACCCATGTTTTGCTCATTGCGGTTTAATTTGATGGAATGGGAGCCCCGGTACGCCTGCTCCATTTCCCTCATGATTTGGAAAGTTCCGTCGGAAGATGCATCATCTGAAAAAATATATTCCAGCTTTCCCGCGTAATCCTGATTCAAAACACTCTCAATCGCCCCCCGGATGCTACTTTCCTGATTAAATCCTGTTACAACAACAGTCAAGGCAGGCAATTCATGGAATGTATTTTGCATAAACACAGCATTCTTTTATCATATCTACATTCCTCCTTGAAACAAAACCATTAGATAATGGCGTCTCTGCATGCACATACCGGATTATGAATCCGGAGTCCAGCTACAATTCCAGAAGGGACCTGCGGATGCACGGCTGCATCCAGAAAACTCCGTGCAACAGAGAAAATGGAACGTTCCCCTTGTTTCATCAACACGCGCATCATGATCAAATCCTTCTACTTTTTCCAAGGGCGCATTCAAGGCTGTGCATTCTTTCCTCCTTCCCCCGGCTTTTGTTTGAAAAATGCGCCTTGCCTTCCACTCAGCGCAGCTCGTACAGCTTGTCCTTGGCGGCACGGCCGTAAGCCGTGTTCGGGTATCTCTTGACAGCCTCCTGCCAGTATTTCACGGCCTGCTCCGGATTATTGAGCAGGGAGGAATAAATTCCCCCTATTTTATACAGGAAAAGGGCGCGGTCCTCCTTCCTCCATCTTCGGGATGCCAAGCCTTCCTGTAATAATTCAACGGATTCCGCGTACTTGCGCATATCATTCAGCAGACCGGATTCCATCAGCCAGGGACGCACCATTCCGGGATTCTCCCTGCGATTGCGTTCCAAAAGCTCCAGGGCGCCCGCCGCGTCTCCGGCTCCCAGCATGCGCCGGGCCGCGTCCACCAGCACTTCCTCGTCCGTGGTGATGTTGGACGCATACAGGGTTTTCGTGACCAGGTCGCTCATGCCCGGAAGCAGGTATTTGACCACCAGCCATATTTCAAAGATAATGACCGGAATCAGTCCGCACAGGGCCTGGAGCGGACTCAGGGGAATGGCCCGCACCAGAAAGGCAAAGATCCCGAGAGGGAGCAGCAGCCACAACAGGCGTATGAAGGTATGGCGGGCAAGAATAAGAATCGTTTTCCACATGGCGGCATCTTTCATGAATCATACGTTATTCCCCGGACAGAGCAGGAAACGGCACATGCCGCCGAGGGTTTTCTTCCTCCCCGGACGGGGAGGAAAGACGCCCCCGGAGGCCGTTGTCAGAATCTGTACACGGCTTCCACGCCCACGCGGATGCGGAAGTCTTCAATGGTGCTCATGCCGGTATAGCGGCGGATATCGGAACGCGTGTTCCCCGCCCAGTCAAACTGGATGAAGGGAATGACGCGGAAGCCGTTCTGCGAATCCACGCCGGAAATGCGCACGGGAGCCGCCAGCTTGATGTTGAACTGGTCGAATCCGGCCACGCCGGCGCCCCAGTAGCTGGAGGAATAGCTGGTGCCCGCGCTCAGTTCCAAATCCACCTTTTCATGAATCAGGCCGCTCCAGCGCTTGCCCGCATTCAAATCGATGCGCCAGCCCGTCATGCCGTAAAAACCGTACTGGACATCCAGAGCGCCGAAATAGCCGTGCCCCGGATCGTCGTACGCCAGCCCGGCGGTAAAGGATTGGGCCACGGAATGGGGGGCCTTGCCCGTGTATTTGCTCAGATAGCCGGGAAGACCGCCGTAATTGAATTCATAACCGCCCCGGAAAGTCAGGTTCGGGAACAATTCCTTCACGGCCTTCCAGTCCGCGTCAAAAGCGTTCTTGTCGCTCAGCAGACCGTCGCAGAAGGCCAGGTATTCCGCACCGATTTCCTGCTTCCAGTCCTTGACAAGGTTCAAGTCCACTTCCCCGCCGAAGGTGAACACGCCGCTGCGATTCAGCAGGGAGGAGGCTACCAGGTCCTTGTAGGCATAGCGGGAGTCGTAGCCAATTCTGGCCGCGCCGCTGATCGTATCATTGTAGGCACTTGCCGGCCGGGGATCATATCCGTATCCGTCATAGGCGCCGGCGGAAACCGCGGCCAGGGCTCCGGCCGTCATGAACAGGGCTGTTGCTTTCATAGTAAACTTATCTTAACCATTCCACGCCGTCCAAAGCAAGCAGAATCCCGGACGCACGCGGAAAATGCGCCAGGGGCCGTTTCCACCGCCGGAGCATGGTGAAATAATGCAGGGTTAGCCTTGGAGAACAAGCCCGTGACCTGTATGCTGGCGCCGTCATGGAGTGGAATGCGGATTTTTATGAAGACAAGCACGGCTTTGTCGCGGACTACGGGAAAGACCTGCTCTCCCACGTTCCGGACAATCCGGGACAGGCCATTCTGGACCTGGGCTGCGGCACGGGCGCACTCACGCAGGAACTGCTGGCCAAATCCGCCCATGTCGTCGGGGCGGACGCTTCCCCGGACATGGTGCGCAAGGCGCGGATGCTTCACCCGGACATCGACTTCCGGGTGGTGGACGCCTGCCGGATGCCGTGGTCCAACCGGTTCGACGTCGTTTTCTCCAATGCCGTTTTTCACTGGATTTCCGATCAAAAGGCCCTGCTGGAAAACATTTTCCGCGTGCTGAAACCCCAAGGCAGGCTGGTCTGCGAATTCGGCGCCGTCCGCAACATACACCGCATCCAGCAAGCCTTTCAATCCAGCCTTTCCCGGCAGAAAAGGCATCATGAAAATCCCTTTTACTTCCCCACCGTGGAGGAATACCGGAAACTGGTGGAACAGGCCGGACTGCACCCGGAACTGGTCATGGATTACGACCGCCCCACGCCGCTGAAGGACGGGGAGAACGGCTTGCGCAACTGGGTGCGGCAGTTTTTTGCCTCCGACCTGTCCCCTCTGCCGGGAGCCGGCCGCATCCGGATTCTTGAAGAGATGGAGTCCGCCCTCCGGGACGAGCTGTGGGACGGCACCCAATGGGTGGCCGACTACCGACGCATCCGGGTCAGAGCCGTGAAATGACATTTTCCGCACCGCTTTTCCATGAAAGGAAGGTTTCCTTTCCGTGCAGAGCTGCCACGGAAGCACCGGATATCCGACTAAAGGAGGTTTTCGCGGAGCCACGCCCGGGCTTTTCCTTCTTTTCCTTCTTTTCCTTCTTTTCCTTCTTTTCCTTCTTTTCCTTC
>ERZ779890.15-NODE-15-length-175085-cov-22.954156_pt1 | contig 175085 bp, 158 predicted proteins | sample MGYA00511553_ERZ779890 | MGnify/ENA primary metagenome ERZ779890 (study PRJEB29588, sample SAMEA2152064) | human gut metagenome | biome: human gut; feature: human-associated habitat; material: faeces | place: Denmark | collected 2008/2010 ... | reverse complement strand
TAGCCGCCGTTGCGCTTTTGTTACGCGTGGATCGAGAAAATCGCATTTTGATGCGCGGCGGGAGAGTTTAAATTGTCAGGCAAACACTTACTGATTGCAGCAGCGGGCACAGGCGGGCACGTGATGCCGGGTCTGGCCGTTGCGCGTGAAATGAAAAAACGCGGATGGCGTGTGACGTGGATCGGCACACAAAAGGGCATGGAAGGCCCCCTCGTGGCTAAAGACGGTATTGATTTTATCGGCCTTAATTTTCAAGGTGTGCGCGGGCACGGCCTTAGCGGGCTCATCACAGGCGGCATTAAGCTTTTGCTTTCGGGGCGGCGGTGTCGCTCCATCGTGCGCAAGTTAAAGCCCGATGTGTTTTTTACAACGGGCGGCTACATTGCCGTTCCCGTCAACGAAGGAGCGAGGGTCAATCATATCAAGCCCGTCTTGATGAATTGTGATGCCGATGTCCTCTTGTCGACCAAAATGATTTTAAAAGACGCCTGGGGCGTGGCCTGCGGATTTGCCGGAAGTGCCCGGTCGCTTGCCGGTGTCCGCGGAAAGATTACCGGTAACCCCGTTCGGGCCGATATCGAGGCAATCGAAGCGCCCGAGATTCGATTGCAAGGGCGTGAGGGTCCTTTTAAGCTTCTTGTTTTCGGCGGTAGTCTCGGCGCCCAGGTTTTAAACGAAACGGTTCCGAAGGCGCTTTCCTTTTTCGATCCCGAAAAGCGACCGACGGTGCTCCATCAGTGCGGTGCGCGCTGGATCGATTCGGTCACGGCTCGCTACAAGGAACTCGGAGTCAAGGCTCAAGTTGTGGGCTTTATCGACGATATGGCCTCTGCCTATCGCGAGAGCGATCTTGTGATTTGCCGGGCAGGCGCCGCAAGCGTTGCCGAGCTTTGTGCCGCAGGCGCGGCAAGTATTTTGGTGCCTTTTGTGGTCGGCACGACCTCGCATCAGCTCGGAAATGCGCGCTACATGCAGGGAAACGGCGCGGCTATCATGGTCGAGCAGCCGCAGTTCACGCCCGAGCACTTGTTCGGAACGCTCATGACGCTTAAACGAGACAAGATTTTGGATATGGCCTCCCATGCCCGGCATCTTTGCCGCCCGCATGCCGCTCAGGCCGTCGCCGATATAATCGAACAGGTCAGCGACTTAAAAGAACGCCCCTATTAACGGAACGATTGATAAATTTGAATTTTCTATGAAGTTTGTTGTCAAGCATTTGCATTTTGTCGGAATCGGCGGCTCGGGAATGTGCCCGATAGCCGAGATACTGCACAAGGAGGGCTATCTGCTCAGCGGCTCCGACAACAACGAAACCGACACTCTTGCCCGCATACGCTCGCTCGACATACCCGTCGTGCTCGGTCAAAAGGCGGAGAATATTGAGGGCGCGGAGATGATAGTCTACACTGCCGCCATACTGCCCGATAACCCCGAGCTTGTGGCCGCAAAGGCATCGGGCATCCCCACATTTGAACGCAGCGTAGTGCTCGGCGCCATCACCCGCCTTTACCCCGACTGCATCTGCATAAGCGGCACCCACGGCAAGACCACCTCAAGCTCGATGCTTACGCAAATTCTCATTGAGGCGGGCTTCGACCCCTCGGCCGTCATAGGCGGCAAGCTGCCGCTCACGGGCACAAACGGAATTGTCGGCCACAGCGAGCACATGGTCTGTGAAGCGTGCGAATTCTGCGACCATTTCTTACAGCTCTCGCCCGATATCGCCGTGATACTGAATGTTGACGAGGATCACCTCGAATACTTCAAAAATCTCGATAATATCAAACGCTCCTTTGCGAAATTCGCTTCAATGGCGACAAAGGCGGTCATATATAACGGCGACGACGAGAACACCTGCTCGGCCGTTGCCGCCGCTGAGACCGACGGCAAGCAGCTTATAACCTTCGGCCTCGGCGAAAAAAACAACTTCCGCGCCGTCAATATCACGAGCAGCAGAGAATATGATTCATATGATCTCGTCAAGGACGGAGAAAAGCTCGGCAAAGTCACGCTTTCAGTTCCCGGTGAGCACAACGTATATAATTCTCTCGCCGTTATCGCTGCGGCAATGCTCACGGGCGCCGACTTTGAGCAATGCGTTAAGGGAATCGAGGATTTCCACGGCGCAGGCAGGCGATTTGAGAAGCTCGCGGAGATAGACGGCATCACGATAGCCGACGACTACGCCCATCACCCGAGGGAGCTTGAAGTAACGCTCAAAACTGCAATGAATATGGGATACCGCAAGGTTTGGGCGGTATTCCAGCCCTTCACCTACTCAAGAACGGCTATACTCTTTGATGACTTCGTCAGGGTGCTCCAGATCCCGGATCACTGCATAATGACCGAGATAATGGGCTCGAGAGAGGTCAACACCTATGATATATACACCTCACAGCTTGCCGAGAAGATACCCGGCAGCGTGTGGTTCAACACCTTTGAAGAAGTGGCGCAATACGCCGTTGATCATGCCGAGAGCGGCGATCTGATAATCACCCTCGGCTGCGGCGATATATATAAAGCGGCAAAAATCATGATTAAAAAATTAAAGGAAAGGGTGGCTGAGTAATGAAATATACAGTCAACCGTACAAACTTCAACGACTTTTCGGTCTATGAGCTTAACAGGCGCGAAGGCAGAGCCTACACGATCCCCTATTCGAGCAAAGAGACGCTTGCAAAGACCGCATTCAAAAAAGAGCGCTACTCGTCGGATATAGTCAAGGTGCTCTCGGGCAAATGGGATTTTAAATACTACGCCTCCAACAAGGAGCTCCCCGATGTCATTGACACCGATTCACTCGCTTTCGATGAAATAACCGTTCCGTCGACATGGCAGAGAACCGGCTACGACAGCCCCGCTTACATCAATTGCCCCTATGCTTTTGACGACAAGCCCCCCTACGTTCCCAATGAGCAGCCTGTCGCTGTATATAGGAAGAAGTTTGAAGTCGACGGCAACGCCGGCAGCTATATCATAGCTTTCCTCGGCGTCGTGCCATGCATTGACCTCTATATAAACGGCGAATTCGTCGGCTACGGCGAGGGCGCGCACAACACCTCTGAATTCGACATCACAAAGTACCTCAAAAAGGGCGAAAACGAGCTTTTCGCCGTGATACATAAGTGGTCAAACGGTACTTTTCTTGAGTGCCAGGATATGTTCAGGGAGAACGGCATTTTCAGAGACGTACTGCTCTATCAGATGCCCGCCGCATACATTAACGACCTCTATTACCGCACCAAGGAGACTTCAAAGGGCTGGGAGCTGACCGTCAGCGCCGATATCGCTTCGCCATCCGACGGAATGACCCTCCGCACCGAAATTTATGACGGCAAAAAGCTCATAGCTTCAAAGACCGCCGATGCAAAGGCCGATACGGTCATATCATTCAAGGACCTTGATGTTATCTCATGGAATGCCGAAATACCGACCCTCTACACCGCATACACCTCTCTTTACAGAGGCGATGACGAGGTTATGACGCTTCGTAACTACATCGGCTTTAAGACTGTCAAGATCAAAAAGGACATATTCACCGTTAACGGCAAAGCCATCAAGGTCAAGGGCGTCAACCATCACGACACTCAGTATAAGACCGGCTATGTTATGAGCTTCGACGACCTTGAGAAAGACATAAAGCTGATGAAGTCGCTCAATGTGAACGCCGTCAGGACTTCTCACTATCCCCCCGACCCCGCTTTCCTTATCCTCTGCGACATTTACGGTCTCTATGTGGTCGATGAAGCGGATATCGAAACTCACGGCTGCGGCTGCGCCCCGCACAACAACATTGACCTTATCAGCCACGACCTCAAGTGGGCGCCGAGATACCTTGACAGGGTCAAGAGAATGTATCAGCGCGACAGAAGCCGTGCAAGCATCATCATGTGGTCGCTCGGCAACGAGGCGGGCGGATATGCCTGCCAGGATAAGTGCTACGACTTCCTGCACGAATGCTGCCCTGAGATACCCGTCCACTATGAGGGCGTTATCAGGACTGCTCGTCACAGCTACGATGTGGTATCCGAAATGTACACAAACCACGCAAACGTCGAGAGATGCGGCAAACACACAAGAGGCAAGCGCTACACCCCGAAGCCCTTCTTCCTTTGCGAATATGCTCATGCAATGGGCGTAGGCCCCGGCGGACTTGAGGAATATTGGCAGTTATTCTATAAATATCAAAATCTCATGGGCGGCTGCATTTGGGAATGGGCGGATCACTCGGTCTACCACGCAAACGGCAAGCTGAAATACACCTACGGCGGCGACCACGGCGAATGGAGACACGACGGCTGCTTCTGCGTTGACGGCCTTGTCTACCCCGACAGACGCCTGCACACCGGCGCAAAGGAAATGAAGAATGTCTACCGCCCCGTCAGAGCCGAATACTCGGATGGAAAGCTGACCTTCACCAACACCAACAGATTTAAAAATTCATCATACATAACCGCAGTCTGGGAGGCGGTCAAGGACGGCAATATCCTCATCGCCGCAGACGAGCTGACCCTCGATATCGAGCCGGAGCAGAGCAAGACCTTTGATATAGATTTCAAGATTCCCGACGGCTCCTGCGACTGCCACATCAACGTCTATTATTATGCGGGTGAGGATGAGATAGCCTTTGAGCAGCACGCTGTCAAGGAGGAATATGTCTGCGAATCCGCTGCCGAGAGCGGCAACATATCCGTTGACACCACCGCCACGACCTGCAAGCTCTCGTTCGGCGACGGCAGCGTTACCTTCTCCCCTCTTTCGGGCGAAATGACAAGCTATATCCACTCCGGCAAGGAGCACGTCAACCAGTCACCCGCCGCTTTCAAGGGCTTCCTGCCGAATATCTACAGAGCTTACCTCGACAACGACACGCACTACAGAGACAAATGGATAGCTGCGGGTTATGACGATTATGCCTGTGTTTGCAACAAATTTGACGCAACTGTTGAGGACGGCAAGGCCGTTGTGACCGTTGACTACCGTCTCAAGAGCGACAAGAGCATCAGACCGCTCGGCAAGACCGAGATAATTTATACCGTTTATGCAAACGGCGTTATTGACATCAAGGCATCGTTTGAGCCTGTCAGCCACAAGCTGCTCTCCGCTCATATGCCGAGATTCGGTCTCACGCTCGAGATGCCCGAGTGCTTTGGCAATGTTCAATACTACGGCATGGGCAAGGAAGAGAACCTGAGCGACCTTTACGCTCAGTCGATCATCGGCATATATGACACCACCGTTGCCGAGATGCACGAGCCCTATATCAGACCGCAGGATGCCGGCAACCGCTGCAAGGTGAGATACCTCACCCTCACCGACGACGAGGGCTACGGCCTCAAATTCGTCTACAAAGGCAGCTATTTCAACTTCAATGCAAGAAATTACACCCAGGGGCTGCTCCAGAAAGCGAAGCATCAGGAGGATCTGCGCAACGAGCACACCGTAGCAGTCAACATTGACGGCTTCACCAGAGGCACGGGCACGGCAAGCTGCGGCCCCGACATTCTCAAGCAGTTTGAAGTCAACGGCAGCAAGGGACTTGAATTTGAATTCACCGTTATCCCGATGAAATAAACCGAATATTACAGCGAAGCCGCCGGTTGAACCGGCGGCTTTCTTATATCCTATGCTGTTTTTTAATACCAAATGAAGCCGAGCAGGAAGATGCGTATGAGCATCTGCCACCATGTGTATTTGACCGTGATCTTGCAGTGCTCCTCGATATCCGTACCGACAATATGCATGGTGACGACCGCCGTGCCCTTGCCGACCGCCTTATACGAGCCGTCTTTATCGACCGTAACGACCGATTCATCGGAGGAGGTGTATTCGACGAGCGAGGGATCCTCGGTTATCGTGTTGAGCTTTCCGACAGACTTGTAATAAATCACTAACTCACGATCCGGCAAACGTGCGGCAAGCTGCCACTGCGCGGTGAGGGTCATATTCTCAGCGGGCATGATCGCAGGAATTTCTTTATCCCAACCGACAAATATATAACCCGCTCTTGTCGGATTAGACGGTGCGATTATTGCCGTGCCGTAATCCTGAGTTATGGGCGCAACGGCAGTTCCGCCGTTTGAGTCAAAAGCAATGGTATACTGATTGATCAGCCAATGCGGATAGAGGGTGATCGTCTCGCCCGCATTCACAGTTAAGTTTTGAACGCTCCGACCCGGTGCATAACTGACCCCCGAGCAATCCTCAGTCGGATTCCAGCCGACAAGCGTATATCCTTCGCGGGTGACACTGTCGGCATCGGGCAGCGTGAACGGCACACCGTAGGTGCAATCAAACACGCCGTATCCGACGCAGTTGACCTTGTATTCGATCGGCTTCCAAACCGCGGTCAGCACTGAAACGGACTGCGGAACGCTTTCGCCCGGGGCGTAGGTATTCTCGCCGTCGCGCCAACCTCCAAACGCATAGCCGACAGGCGCGGTCAGACACTCTTTTGCGGGGGCGGTGAAGCTCTCGCCGTTTTTCACAATGATATTTATACTGCCCTCGCCGTTAAATTTTTTACCTCCGAGGTCAAGGGTAACGATTTTAAGTGCGTCAGCGCCGAGTGACTCCGCATTCATAACTTCAAGCACGGGGCGATATGCACGTTTAGCGCTTTCAGGCGCTCCCCACAGCTGATTATAAGTCGAACGAAAGCTTCTGGAGCTGTTTTGATCCTGGTCACAGTAGGTGTCCTGGCCCCAAACATAGGAATTGTTTTCCGACATTTTAATGAAGTCGGAGTTTTTGTCAAGGATCTGCTGCCAATCGTTATTAGCAGGAAGACCGATCTTATAATCGTCAAAGTCCTGGAAACTGCCTATGGAGGGAGCACGAAGAGTATATGTTACGCCACTCAAGGTGCAGGTTTTGCCGAAGATAAGACCTGCGGAGTTCAGATCCGTCCATTTAACATCGACGGTGAGTAAATCATCCGCGATAAACAGGCTGTGCGGGTATGCGTAGCCGTACTGCGCGTCTTTATCGGCAGCCTTTGCAGCCTCCTCTGATGAGGACACTACGCCGACTGACGCAGGTTTAAGCACGTAGGCATTCACCGTACCTGTATAAATGAAAGGAACATAATGGAATGTGGTGTCGGGAAGCAGATCGTTCGGCGTGCCGACAACGCCCATTGCAGACAGGTCAAAATAGTATCTGCCGCCGGGCATGAGTTTAAACTGCTCGCTGACCGTCCACCCCGCATACAGTGTGATATCCTCTGTCACGCTCTTTGTGAAGTCATAGGCCTGCGTGCAGGCTTCGTCAGTGTACCAGCCTGTGAAATCATAGCCGTCCTTTGTCGGGTCGTCGGGTCTGAGCGCCACCGCACCGCTCTGCAAAACCTGTTTGGCGTATTCGCTTTCTCCGTTTTTATATGTTACAGTGATGCCGGAGATACGCCCGCCATATTTTTCACCGACTGAGATCCCGCCGTAGAAAATACCATGCTCGATCGTAGCTTCGTAATCCACTCTCGTCTCGCCACGGAAAGCAGTAATGCCGCTCTGTCCGGCGGCGGATTTGATCCTGCCTTTCTCTTGAACAAGCACATATCCGTCCACTTCGCCGCCGTTGGCGTTCATTATAGCACCACTGGTCAGATATACGCCGTCTTTGCCAATCGAAGCAGCGGTGCATTCCTTGATAACACCGCCGTTCATATTGAATGTGCCACCGAAGGCAAGCACAGCGCCGAGATGCGCAGCGTAGCAGCCGATTATCAAGCCGTCATTCATAGTGAATGTGCCGCTTCTTATCTCAACAGCGCCCGCTGAGCCCTGGCAGCCGACGAAGCTGCCGCTATTCATAGTAAGCGTGCAGTCTTCTTTGACATGTAACGAATAGTTAGAAATGATGCCGCCCTTGGCAATCAGATCACCGTTCTCCTCGTCCAAAACCCACAGACCGCCGCCGTAAAGATTAAAGAACTTATGCTCGGTATCCGGGTTGCTGTCGATAATCGTCAAATCACCTGTGACCTCAATGTCTCCGCAGGCACGTTCCGGATTGTAATACCGCAGAACGTGACCGTTAAGGTCGAGAGTCATCGCGCGCTCGACGGTAAGATTTCCGTTAAATGTGATGCTCGCCGTGAGCCGAACTGTGTCATTTCTAATGTCCGCAAGCGCATCGACCAGCTCCTGCGCCGTTGCGACATTCTTAACGGTCTCGCCCTCGGCAAATACGCCTTTCGGCATAAAGCAGAGCGCCATACATAGGGTGAGCAGGATGCTAAAAATTCTTTTTTTCATCTTGTTACCTCCGTTTCACCGTCTCACGACAGCTTAAATCATTTTTTTCAACACTACAGTGTTTATATTAATTATATTAGAGAACATTGGAAAAGTCAAGAAAATTGTTCCTTAAACCCAATGGGATTTCATCCTTAAACAAAACTATCGGCAACGACCGTTACCGCCGCTGTCGATAGTTTTTTCACTGCTTCAAATGAAACAGCGCTTATTAATTTGTCAATTGTTAACGTAAGGTTTTATGTTATTCTCAAAATTGTCGGTCGAAACAAAGCTCTCGTCGGTTCTGAGCACCTTGCCCCATTTGAGAGCTATCTCCTCATAGCTGTCGTTGCGTACATCGGCGTTGGTGATAACGTCGGTCTTGCCGCCGTACAGATACCATTCGGAGGTCTCCGCACCCCAGCCCGTGCCCTTATATGACCAAATCGTCCAGCTATAGTTCCATTTATTCATCGTGCCGAGGATAGCGTCCCATGTTGCGCTGCCGAGCGACTTGAATTCGCCGACATAGAGCGGAACATTATAGGGATAAAGCAAAGCGGTGAAAAGTAAGAGCTTGAAGCCGAAATTAGTCTTATTATAGAAATGAAGCTGATAAACCACGTTGCTCCAGCCCATCAGCCACGGGGCGGGCAGGTTATAGAGCCTCCAGATGCCCTCCATGGTGATGATATGGTCGTTGTCAACGGATCTCACGGCGTCATACAGACGGCTGTAGAGAGATATAGTCTTGAGATTGTTCTTTTCGATATACGATGCAACATCGCACATCGGCTCATTGAGCAGGTCATACATAGCGACGGCAGGATTGCCGCTGTAACGCTCCGCAACGGCGACCCACAGCTCTATAGTGAGCTTGCGCCACGCCTCGGCCTGTTTAGTCAGCTTGAAGAGCCCGCAGGAATTGATCTTGCCGCAATGCTCCTTGTTATTCTGATATCCGGGCGCACCGTGAAGGTCGAGGATGACATAAATCCCCCTCTTGCCGCACTCCTCAACCACCCAGTCAAGGCGGCTGAAATCCCATTCGCCGTTCTCGTCGAGTATCTTAGTGCCCTTATCGTCATAATAGAAATTACGGTACCAGAAGGGAACTCGGACGCAGTTGAAGCCCATGGAGGCGATATTGTCGAGGTCGACCTCGGTTATCCAATTGTCGGCGTAGGTGTTGAGCAGCTCATAAGCCTTCTCAACTCCGAAACGCTCGGTAAGCACCTCAAAGGTGGTTATATTATCCACAGAATTCTCAACCGGACACATCCACTCCTCCTGAATGAGCCATGCACCGAGATTAACGCCTCTGAGCGAAACCTCCTGCCCATTCCTGTTAACTATCTTTTTGCCGTCGGTCTGAAGGAAATCATCGTCGGTTATCGGGTGTCCGAGGGTGACTATAACCTCGCTGCTGTCGTTTGCGGCAAGGCTGCCGACGCTGACCGAACTGATAACCACCGTTAGTGAAAGCACGGCTGCAATAATGCGAAGAACGTATCTCCCGACCGTGCGGGATCTGTAAGTATTTTCCGAAAGTTTCAAAACAGTTCCTCCCGTTAGCATAGCGGTCAGCTGACCGCCGAAAAATGAAAGTGAAAATACCCCCGAGTGATCGGCTCGGGGGCGATCGTTTGATTTATTATTTAGTGCCGAAGATCCTGTCGCCTGCGTCACCGAGACCGGGGACGATATATCCGTGTTCGTTAAGATGATCGTCAAGAGCGGCAACATAGATATCGACGTCGGGGTGAGCCTTCTGAAGAGCGGCAAGCCCCTCGGGAGCGGCGATAATGCCCATGAATTTGATATCCTTGGGGTTGCGCTTCTTTATCTGGGTGATAGCGTCGATTGCCGAGCCGCCGGTGGCAAGCATCGGATCAAGGACTATAACCTCACGCACCTCTATATCGGCAGGCAGCTTGCAGTAATACTCAACCGGCATAAGGGTATCGGGGTCTCTGTAAAGGCCGATATGACCGACTCTTGCGGAGGGAACGAGCGCAAGCACGCCGTCCACCATGCCGAGACCGGCTCTGAGGATAGGAACGAAGGCAAGCTTCTTACCGGCGAGCACCTTAGTCTTGGCGACCGCGACGGGAGTCTTTATCTCGGTGTCTTTAAGAGGAAGATCTCTGGTTGCTTCGTAGCAGATAAGGGTTGCTATCTCGCTGACAAGCGCTCTGAATTCCTTTGAACCTGTCTTTTCGTTCCTGAGGATAGTCAGCTTATGCTGGATGAGGGGATGATCCATAATCATTACTTTTGCCATTTAAATAACCTCCGATATATTTAATTGTTAATTAAAACCTGTTTTCGAGCTCAGTTATCTGAGCGATCCTGCGAGCGTGGCGCTCCTCGCCGCTGAACGGCGTATCGAGGAAGATATCGACAAGCTCGATAGCTTTCTCGGGAGTGACAACTCTGCCGCCGAGGCAAAGCATATTTGCGTCGTTATGCAGCCTTGTCATCTCGGCTGAGAATGCGTCCGAGCAGCAAGCCGCTCTGATGCCTCTGACCTTGTTCGCCGCCATGGAAATGCCGACGCCCGTGCCGCAGAAAAGCAGACCGAGGCTGCATTCGCCGCTCGCTACGGCCTTTGCCGCAAGCTCGGCGTAGACGGCGTAATCGGTGGATTCAGACGTATAAGTGCCGAAATCCTTATACTCGATTTTCCTCATATCAAGATGATCCTTGATGATGTTTTTAAGCTCAAGACCTGCATGGTCGCAACCTAAAGCTATCATATGTTTACTCCCTTTCTCAATTTAAGCTCACGCTCTGCCTGCGGCGGTCTGAGATAGACCGGAACAAGCTCCGAAGCAGGGCGAAACAGCTCTTTATTATCCTCAGCGGCCGCGGCAACGCCGTAAGCGCGCTGATATCTTCTGTTCTCTGCGGCGAGATGAACGGCGGGAAGCCTGCCGCCGAATGCTGCAAAGCAAAGCTCGGCGCCGTCGCCTGCAAGATATATTTTTTTGTCACAGCCTGCAAGGTCGGCTTCAAGCTCGGCTATAGGCACCGCTTTATCCTCGCAAATACGCGTAACCTTGCCGCCCGAGCACTCAAAAAGAGCGGTATAGACCTGATTGCAGCGAGCGTCCATTGCGACGCAGACAAGGCAATCGTCATCGCCAAAATTATAAGCGGCCGAGAGCAGAGTAGACACACCCGCACAGGGCTTATCGCCACTGAGGGCAAGCCCCTTGACGGCGGCAACACCTATCCTTATACCCGTGAATGAGCCCGGACCGACGTTGACGCTCAGGGCATCTATATCGGCGAAGCTCATATCCGCCTGGGTCAGCGCATTATCGACCATTGGCATCAGCGTGCGGCTGTGGGTCAAAGCGGCGTTGACAAAGCATTCGCTTATCAGCCTGCCGCCCTCGGTCACGGCGACGCTCGCGGTCTTTGCAGAGGAATCAATCGCTAATATTTTCAAGAATTTCAGCTCCGATTATTTCGATTTGGCGTTCATCGGGGTCGTCGCATTTGGTGATAGTGACCCGAACGCAATCCTGTGGGAGAATTGCTTCGATATTCTCGCTCCACTCGATGATGAGGGTCGCCCCCGCATCAAGGTAGTCAAAATACCCCGTGGAGTAAAGATCGTCCCAGCCCGTTATACGGTACATATCAAAATGGCAAAGCGCTTTTTTGCCCGAACGGTACTCGTTGACAAGCGCAAAAGTGGGGCTTGTGACCTCGGCGTCAATGCCCATTCCACGGGCGAAGCCTCGCACAAACGCCGTCTTGCCGGCTCCAAGCTCGCCGAAAAGCGCCACGACCGAGCCGACCTCCACAGTCTTTGCAAGCGAAAAACCGGTATTTTCGGTCTCCCTTGCGCTGCGGGAATAATAAATTGCCATACTGCACCACCTTAATTAAGACCATAGCGCATTATATCACAAAGGCGGACGTTTTTCAACATTAAGATGGCAAATCTTCAAAAAAATTCGGCGAGCCAAAGCACGCCGAATATAAATCAATACCGCTCTACAAGAGCATTTATCATATCGGGGACGTTGGTGATAATGCCATCAACGCCGCAGTCAAGCATTCTCTTGGCGATGCCGTCGCCGTCGACGGTCCAGACATTGATACCTATCCCGTTGTCATGGAGCTTTTTAACATAATGCTTGTTGACAAGGCTGAAATGCGGGTGCAGATATTCCGCGCCTATCTCCTTGGCGAATTCAACATAGCCGAAGAGCATCTTCTTATAGGTGATCTTCCTGTCGGGGCTGTAGAGGAAGCCCGTCTTGCACGCGGGGTCAAGCCTCTTACACTCCACAAGAAGCTCGGGGCTGAAGCTCGAAATAAGCAGCTTATCAAAGAGTCCGTGCTCCTTAACTGCGGCAAGGGTTTCTTTGACTATCCCCTTTTCGCCGCTGAGAGGAGTTTTAAGCTCGATATTCATTATCTCGATATCCGCCGTCGCACAGAGGGTGAGAAATTCATCGAGAGTCGGGAGCTTGGTGCCCCTGAATTCGTCATGGAAGTATGAGCCGAAATCATAAGAGCGCAGCTGCTCCAGAGTCATGTCAGAGATAGCGCCGATGCCGTTTGAAGTCTCGTCGATCATGTAGTTATGGCAAATGACCGGCACGCCATCCCTTGACATATGCACGTCGGTCTCAAAGCCGTCAACGCCTATCTCAAGCGACTTCTCGAAAGCGGGAATGGTATTCTGCGGCGCCTGCTTATTGGCGCCCCTATGGGATATAACTTTGCAAACAGACATAATATCACCTTTCTATAAATACCGATATCAGCAAAACAGAGTGCAGCCCATTTTTTTGAAATTCTCAATCATTTCATGCGCCTTTTCCTCCGTTAAACCGAAATACTTACAAAGGCAGCTTATGCACATGAATTCCTCGGCGCCTCGGTTGACCATTTTCTTATGGAAACCGATATCGTCGTTGGTCAGCTCTTTTTCACACGAAATACAGTATTCCATGTCACTTCGCCAGCTTGCAAATGTAGCATTCGCAGTCGTGAGCGGCGATCTTGCGGCGCATAAATTCCTTCTTGACGCCGAGATTTTTGCCTGTGAATACGTCCCTCATCTCAAGACCGTAGCCGGAGGCAGCGGGAATGCCGATATTCTCAAAATAGAATTCAACATGGGCGTCGCTCTCGCCGAAATTGACAAGCAGCACAGCTATCTCATTATCCGAAAGCAGCTTGACAAACGACTTTGCTTCGCGGGAGCCGGTGGTGCAGAATGCGGGTCTCCCCTCCTCATCCTGATTTATCCTGATGAGGTCTTTATTCTTTACAAGCTCAAGCATTTTATTATTCAGATTTCTGATATCGCCGCCGAGCATGAGTGGGGCGCTGAACATACACCAAACGGCAAACTGGGTTTTATAGTCTATATCGGTGCAGCCCGAGGAGCCGACATTACCCTCGCCGTACATACCGATGGTGAGCATATCAATATCGTTGAAGCAGCCCGGTGCGGAATAAGCGAGGTTGTCGACCTGGCTGAGCGAAATATCTCTCATCGAGGGGAAAGAATCGTTGATATCGCCTGTGGAGCGATACATATGAGCACCTGCGGAACGAATCCATGTGTTGACCTCATCGTTGCCCCAGTTGCAGGCGGAAAAAAGGATCTCCCTGCCGCTCGCCTTGAGCGCCATGCCCATCTTTCTGTAAAGAAGCGGACCGTTAGCGACATTCGGCTTATAGCAGAAGTCATATTTAAGGAAATCCGCGCCGTATTCGGCAAAGGTGCGGGCATCAAGGAACTCATGGTCAAAGCTGCCGGGGTAATCGGCGCATGTACGGGTGCCGGCGCAGGAATACATGCCGAATTTAAGCCCTTTGGAGTGAACATAGTCGCTGACCGCTTTCATTCCATTGGGGAATTTGATCTTATCGGGGACTATTTTGCCGGTCTCGGAGTCTCTCTCCCTCTCGCTCCAGCAGTCGTCGATGACGAGGTAATTATACCCTGCCTCAAGCAGACCTTTCTCGACCATTGCGTCGGCGGTCTCTTTGATAACGCTCTCGTTGATATTCTCGCCAAAGGTATTCCAGGTGTTAAAGCCCATCGGAGGGGTTCTTGATAACATAAGCTCGCTCCTAACAAAAATCATTTTGAAACTGCCTGTCGGCAGCTATACAAATAAAGTTTAACATAACGCAGTCTGTTTTTCAAGGAGAAAATCAATAAATTAAGGGGCGTTTTTCCTTGACAATAAATGCACCCTGTGATAATATGTAACATGTTATAAAATATAAATGCGGGTATGGCGGAATTGGCAGACGCACAAGATTTAGGATCTTGCGCCGCAAGGTGTGCAGGTTCGACCCCTGTTACCCGCACCATGATCGTCGCGGACGTTATCGTTCGCGGCGATTTTTCTTTTTAATTTATTTTTTAGTTTTATATATCAAGATTCACGAGGGAGCTTTGATTGATTGAAAAGAGCAGATTCACTATCAGCTTCTCATCCGTCGCATAATCCGAGCGTATCCATTGAATTATTATGCCGGTGCTGCCGTTGAGGATATATGAAAAAATATACTGCTCAAGCTCTTGCGGCAGATCAATTTGCAGGTTTGTGATGAACTGTACTATCGAATGCTGCATAAATTTCGAGCGAAATTCCGGGTCCGCCGAGTCAATCAACAGCGCACGGAATTGCTTGTCATTTTCCCTTATAAATCTCAAAAATGACAGGATATATTTATGCGCCCCGATATCATTCTCTCTGCCTATCTGCTCAAGATGCTCCTCGGTCGCTTCAAGCAGCTCCGCTTCAATTTCATTCAGGACATCTTTCGGCTCACTGTAGTGTGCGTAAAAAGTTGACCTGTTCAGCTCAGCTCTGCCGCAAAGCTCACGCACGGAGATCTTTTCAACGCTCCCCCGCTCCTTCAGCAGATCCATAAGAGCGTTCTTAAAAAGCAGCTTCGACAAGCGCGTGCGCTGATTATTTTTAGTATTCATTATATAACCCCCTCACTATTGACGATTATGTCGGTTTTATATCAATTATTAATCAAACTGATGATTGTTAATCCGACACGATGTAGCTATAATGATAGTGTAATATAAAGACTTTCAAAAGTCAAGAGAATCAGCGGAGGTAATTACATGGTAAACAAATTTGTTGAAAAAAGAGCCTTCAATTCCCGACTCACTTCACCCGAGGTCACGGGAAAAGAAAAGTGGCTCGGCTATCTCATCGGTCCTGCAGGCGCGCTGCTGCTCAACGCCGTTCTCGGCACATATCTAAACGTCTACTACACTGATGTACTGAAGCTGACTACCGTGTGGGGCGGGGCGTTTCTTGCCGTCTTCCCGATCATTTCAAAGATAATCGATGCAATAACCAACGTCATTATGGGCTACATAATCGACCGCACTCACACAAAACAAGGCAAAGCGAGGCCGTGGCTCCTGCTTTCGGCGCCGCTGCTGACAATTACGGGTATACTGCTCTTTGTCGTGCCCTCGGGCAATCAGACCTTGCAGATAATCTGGGTCGCCCTCTCATATAATCTTTTCTATTCATTCGCCTATACAATATTTAATATGAGCCACAATCTGATGGTGCCTCTCTCTACAAGAAACACCGAACAGCGTGGTTCACTCTCTGTATTCAATCAGATATCGACAATTATGATGAGCGGAATACTTGTAGCTCTTGTATTCCCGATGGTTATAATGCCAGCTCTCGGCGTTGACAAAGGTAAATGGATAGCTGTCATGGGTATTCTCTCGGCTCTTGCGTTGCCGCTCACACTTCTTGAGTATTATTACACCAAAGAAAGAGTCACGCTCGAGGATAACGGCAATACAGAAACTGAAAAAACGCCGTACAAAAAGCTGCTCAAGGCTATTTTTACGGATAAATACATGATAATAATTCTTACATATTTCTTAATTTACACTATCGGCACTCAGTTCAAAAATCTAAGCCTTGTTTACTATTGCAACTATGTTTTAGGCTCCTACAATGACGGTAAAACACAGATGCTGATATCCGTTATCGGCGGTATTCCGATGGGAATAGGTATTTTTGCGGTCTGGCCCCTTGCGAAGAAGTTCGGCAAGCGAAACCTTACCGCCGCCGGCTTCATCCTCTATGCGCTCGGCAGCGCAATATGTTGGATGTTCCCGTCAAATATGGTAGTTGTGCTTGTCGGCCAATTCATCAAAAACATCGGCGGCCTCCCCTGCTCATATGTTTTCATGGCGCTGTTCGCCGATGTGCTCGGTCACCTTGAATGGAAAAACGAATTTCGCTGCGACGGCATCGCAATGTCGGTTTACAACATTATCGCCGTCTCAAGCGTCGGAATCGTCACAGGGCTTTTCAACATGATGCTCGCTAAAAGCGGCTATATTGCCCCTTCACTTATCAACGGTGTTACCGTCGCCGCCGAGCAGACCGTAATGGCCAAAAATACGATGACCTTCTTCTTTGTCGGGCTTGAAACCTTTACGGGCATTGTGCTTTTTGCGCTGCTTCTCTTCTTAAATGTTGAGAAGGATATCGGGAATAAACAGGCAGAAATCAAAGAGAGGAAAAAGGAGGGAAAAGCAGATGAAAGCAATTAATATCAAGACCGAATATCTCAAAAATCCACTCGGAACAGACATTGACGAGCCGCGGGTAATGTGGAATTGTGAAGGCGGCACGACACAGACCGCCTACAGGATCGTCGCCGATGGTTGGGACAACGGCAAGGTAAAATCAAATGAAATGAGATGCCGCTTGCCTGTAAAATTTGAGAAAGGTAAAAGAGTCAATTTCAAAATCAAGCTGTGGGATGAGAATGACGCCGAGAGCGAATGGAGCGAGGAAGCATTCTTTGAATACGGCATCAGGAGCTGGTCGGCGAAGTGGATAACCGGCAATTATGAGGTCGATAAGGAGGGTTATGCGAGAAAAAAGAGAATCGAAAGCTCCTTTTTGGCATCGGGAATTAATTACCTGATAGAGAGCTTCAAGGGACCCGAGAAGCGTCTCCCTGTCGATTGCTTTAGAAAAGATTTCCGTACCGACGGCAATATCAGAGCGGCGCGGCTATACGCAACCGCCTGCGGGATATACTCCGCATACCTGAACGGTAAAAAAATCTCAACGCCGCTCGCTCCCGGCATAACCGATTATGGGAAACGAGTACAGTACCAGACCTATGACGTTACAGAGCTTGTAAAAGAAAGTAATGTGCTGACCATCGACCTTGCCGACGGCTGGTATCGGGGATCGACCGGCGCCTGGGGGCTTAAAAACCAGTTCGGTTGTGAAACAAAAATCCTGGCTCAACTTGAAATAACATATGAAAGCGGTAAAACCGATGTCATCGTTACAGATGAAAGCTGGCTTTGGTCAAATGACGGGCCGATACGTTTTGCGGACAACAAGGACGGCGAAATCATTGATGCAAGGCGAGCACCGAGCTATGCGGGCAGAGCAAAAGTCACCTCTCACGCTGTTATACCGACCGCTTCAAACAATGTGCCTATAGCGGAAAAGGAGACCTTTAAAGGCAAATTGACCGTCGCTCCGTCCGGCAGGCGAATTATCGATTTCAGTCAAAATATGGCAGGCTATGTTTCGTTCAAAATAAGCGCAGCGGCTGGGCAGAAGCTGACGCTCAGATTCGGCGAAATGCTTGATGAAAGCGGAGAGCTGACATTAAAGAACATTCAATGCACAAGCAAAAAGATAACCACGCCCCTCCAAAAGGTTGAGTACACCTGTAAAGACGGCGTGAACGAGTATAAAACAAACTTTGCAATTTTCGGCTTCCGATATATGGAAATAGACACGGATATTGAGGTTAAAGCCGAGGATTTTACCGCAATCGCCGTATATTCAGATATGGATGAAGTCGGCTTTTTCGACAGCTCAAACGAACTGCTCAATAAATTTGTCAAAGCAACAAAGTGGTCAACCAAAAGCAACAGCGTCGACCTGCCGACCGACTGTCCGACAAGAGAACGCCATGGCTGGACGGGTGACGCCCAGATTTTTTTCGAGACTGCCGCATACCTTTTTGACTATGCGACATTTGCCGAGAAATACACACGCGATATATTCGATTGGCAGAAGCCGAGTGGCAAGCTGCCGCAAATCGCACCATACGGCGGCGTTGATTTCTATATGTCGTGGCTGAACGGCTCTGTAGGCTGGGCTGATGCGGGCGTTCTGATCCCGTACCGCTTCTGGAAGATCTACAATGACGACTGCCTTATCCGTGAATTCTATGACGGAATGGTAAAGTATGCAGACTTTATGATCTCCCGCTGCGGCAAATGGACGCCGCTGAGGCGCCGTGTAAATCTAAAAAACAAAAAGTATCTTGTAAATTTCGGTCAGTCCTACGGTGAATGGGCCGAGCCGAGGGATGTTTTCCCGAACGATTGGAAAAACACGGTGCTGCCGAATCCCGAGGAGTCAACGGCGTATACATCATATGTTCTCGGCCTTATGTGCGAAATAGCAGAGTATATGAACGATGAAAAAAATGTGCGGCTGTTTAAGAAATATTCTGACGGATGTGCCGAGGCATACAGGGAGCTAATCACTCATGAGGGCTATTCCCTTAACACTGACAGGCAGGCAAAGCTCGTCCGACCGCTTTATATGAAGCTGATCGACGGCAATCTGAAGGAATACGCCGAAAAGCGGCTTGTGAAAGCGCTTGACAACTACGGCTGGCGGCTTGGAACCGGTTTCCTGTCTACGCCGCTTATCCTTGATGTGTTGTCGGATATCAATGTTGAATACGCTTATCGATTGCTTGAAAATGAACGGATGTCGGGATGGCTCTTTATGGCTGAATCGGGTGCAACGACGATTTGGGAATCGTGGGAGGGCACCGCTGCACAGGGAGGTATCGCCTCGCTGAATCATTATTCTAAAGGCGCCGTATGCGAATGGCTGTTCAGAGGAATGTGCGGTATCAACATCAGAAGCGGCAACAGGTTCCTTATAAAGCCTCTCGTCGGCGGTCATTTCACATTCGCAGATGCGACCTATAAAAGCGTTTACGGTGTAGTAAAAAGCGGCTGGAAAAGAGAGAACGGCAAAACCGTATTTGAGATTTCAGTGCCGTCAAACTGCACCGCGGAGATTATCCTGCCAAACGGCACGGCAGAAGCTGTAGCGGCAGGAAACCATAAATTTGAAATTCAGGAGGCTTAACATGAAAAAAGAAAGAACCAAAAAAGAAAATACGCCGATGTCACCGCAAGTCAAAAGGACTTGGATATCATCGGTCGCGGCATTTGTCTGCGTAATTATAATTGCCGCAACTCTTAACAGCTCTGCAGGCAAGATAAGCGACGCAATCATCAAAGCGGCTGATTCTGTCGTCCCCTCCTCAGCATCGGAGGATGCATTTGCGCCCGATAACAGTGAAAACACAACTGCCACGATCGTCGATAATTCGCTTGCGCCTTCGCAGAACGCCCAGACACCTTCTGATGCAACCGAAGCTGTCAGTGAAAATGCCGTCGCTGCCGAACCCGCAGCCAAAACCACCGCCGAAATAGTTGATATTTACAACACGGCGGCAAACAAAATCAAGTCAAATGCAAAATCTATAACCCGCAATTATTCAAAAATGAAGAGCCTGCCCGAATATCTTCAGCTTCCGTCGGCAATCGAGAGCCTCGGCAAGTGGGCAATAGAAAAGTTCGTCAAGGGCTCAGACGAACCCGCCTATTTCACCACAAAAGAGGATATATCGGCTTATTTTCCTGTCAGCGGTGAGAATTACACCTCTCATCTGACGCCCGACATGGTAAAAAAAGCCTCAATCAAGGATAACGGCAAGACCTATGATATCACCATAACCCTTTACAATGACAAAATCACCAGCCCCAAAAAGGGCACAGGATATGCAGGAGTTTTCAACACCGTTTCCGCCTCGACATTCGAGGATATCAGTATTCCGGGCACAAAATTTGAATCCGTCAGGATAAACGGAATTAACGGTAAGATCCAATGTACTGTCGACAAAGCGACTGGCAACATAACAAAAATAGTTTTTACAAATACCGATGTGCTTAACCTCGGCGTTAAGGTAGCAGGCAGCAATCTTGATGTTAAATTTGCACTTGCTTGCGAAAACAGCTATTCGATAAAGTATTGACTGTTGCATAATACGAAAAATTCCCTCCCTGTGGAAACACAGGGAGGGATCTCTTTTATTCAGCAAGCAGATTGCTGTTTTTAAGATTTGTGAGGAATGCAAGGATATCGTTACGAGCCTCGGCGGGGTCGACCTCGTACTCGTCGGTCACGGCGGCGGTCAACTCGTCAAGAGTCTGCGGCGCCTGCATACGCTCCCACAGGAGCTTGCTGACGGGGTTGAGGATAACTATCTCCCCTCCCGTGCCGACGGGCACGGCCAGATACTCCTCTGCGATCTCGCGGAGCACATAGCCGGGCTTCACTTTGTAGCTTTCCATCCCGCACCTCTTATGAGCCGAATACCGAGGTAGAGCCTGCGAAGCTGACAGACGAGAATTTGCAGAAATACTCGATGTCAAAGGGTGTTGCGCAGCCCTCGCTCGCCGCAAATGCGGTGGGGCTCTTCAGAGCGTCGACATCAATGCCGAAAACCGATGCAACAGTCTCCAGATCCGCCGCGCAGGCGCTGCCGGGGCCGGCAGCGAGCGCAATCGGAGCAAGACTGAAATCGGGTTTAATATAAGAGTTTTTCATTTCTATTTTTACCTCCAAGAATACGACTCATCAATTAGCGAAAAAAGTCGAAGATATTTGCAAAGAAAGAAGCTATCTTCTTGAACATTGCAGATATCGAGCCGAGAACCGTGTCAAGGAAATCAAAGACGATGCCGTCGTTGTCGTTGTTTGCGCCGTTCACGGTGATGAGCTCTGCTCCGAGCGGACGCTCGACATTGTCGGGTTCCTCAGCGTCGTTCTCTGCGACGGGAATAAATCTCGCAAGGACATCGGTCTCAACACCGGGCTGAGCCATCGCTCTCTGCGCTTTTGCGAGTGCGGAATCATCAACGGAGACCTTGGCATCCGCAAGCTTGATATAGCCGACCGCAAGGAGGTTGTCGCCGAGATTCTGAATTGTAACGGTGCCGTCGTCATTGACATACTCGGTGATATCGTAATACATCTCGGTGGCGGAGTTGATCCTGATTATCGCATTGTTGATCTTACACTCGCTGCCGTTCGCAGCGCCGTTCTTCTGGACATAGCGCAGAGAAAGCATTACCTGCGACTTCGTCTTGTCGAAGTTGCCGAGAGTGAAGCTGAGGCCGGTAACAGCGCCGTCGGTCACCTTGTTGAGATAGACCTCGTTGTGCGGGCCGCCGAACTGATAATTGTTGTAATCGGCGAATCCAAGGCTGTCATAGCTGCCGCCCTCAACATAGGCTATCTTGCCGTCGTTGGAGCCGGTCATTCCGCCTGACTTGAGGTTGCCGAGTACATTGACGTATCTCGCGTTCTTTTCGCCTGCGATGTAGGAGGCGGGGTCGTTATTGCCGTAGGGCTTGTAGATACGGACTGCGTCGATATAAACGTCGAGCGAAACATCGGCGGAGGTCCCATCAGCATTAGCTGCGGGAGCCTTTGCGGGGGCGGAGTAAGCGACGGGCACCTTATCATTGAGAACGGAGCCGTCGTCCATCCAGATCTTCTCGACCTCAGCTGCGCTGACATCGTCGTAGCCAAGCTCTGCAAGAGCGTTGAGCACGGAGCGATCGACCGCCGAGAGAGCCGAGGGAGCAGCCTTGGCGCCGCTGTTCTTGACTGCGCCTGCGCTGTTGAGATATACGCCGGAAACCTCTACGTTATAAGTGCCGCAGTCGCCTCTGAAGGTCATTACGGGCACCTGACGGGCAAGGCCGTCAACGAGGTAGTTGGCGTCGGTATAGTATGTGTCGACCACATAATATTTAGTCGCTCCGGTTGCGGAATTCGTGACCTTGACTGCAAGAACGCCGGTCTGCGGGCCGCAGGCGGAGATGAGGTCGAAGCTCTCGCCGGTGAAGGTGAACTTGACCTTATCGGAGGTCTTGCTGCCGGAGTTGACGGTAGTCTTGAGAGCTGCATTGCCCGAGAAGAGATTGCCGTCGTTGAAGTTATAGGAAGCATCAAAGCCGTAAAGGTCGTAGTTGCCTGAGGGCGACTGAGCAGCCGCGGAAGCGGCGGCGGTCGAAGCCCAAGCGGTGCCTGTGCCTGTTACGGGTGTGAGTGAAGTCTCCTCGAAATATACGTTGGACGCGGGGATCAGATTAACTCTCGTCCACTCATAGGAATCGTGACCGGTCTTGATGAAAGCATAGATATAGGAGTTCGTCATGCCCATGGTGAGGTCAAGGCCGTTTGCGGCGGTGTCGATCTTAGCGGAGCCGCCCGACGTGTTGGAAGTCTCAAGCGGGTAAGCCGTGGCGGAAAGCTTCGTCGGAGAGTTTGAAACCGCAAGCAGCTCACCTGAGTTATCGGTAACGGGCATTACCGAGCCGAAGTCAAAGATGTAGTTATGCTCCGGCACGCTCGTCTCGGGGGCGGGCAGCAGGCGCGTGACCTCATCCTTGGTCAGATTCTCCATCGGGACGGAGGCGTCGGGATGCTCATAGATACCCGAGCGCTGGTTATCGTTGGTGTCTATATTGTAGCCGACGATATCCTTAACGGGCAGCACGCCTTCGAGCTTGACAATAAGGCGCTTACCGGGGTGATCAGGGGCAACATAGTTGGTGGTGTAATCGAAGCCGGTGACATTTATCTCGTTGCCGACAATCTCATAGGTGACGCCTGCAGGGTTATTGACTATCGCACCCTCAACGAGCTTGTTTGCCGCATTGTAGGAGAGCTCCTGAGTCTGCAGAGTTACCTTGAGCTGCGAGAGATCCGACGGGAATGCAAAGCTGTCGGAGAGAACATCCTTGAGCACGGCGGTGCTGTTAAGCTTGACCGCAGTGCCCGAAGCTATAGCCTCATAGGAGATCTGCTGAAGCAGCCTTGATAGGTCGCCGCCGCTGGTGATCTTTGAGTAGTAGTTGCCGCCCTCCTTCTTAGTGCCGAGGGTCGCGCCGTCCTTATATCCGGGGTAACCGGTGGAATTGGGATAGTTGGAGGAAACGCCATCCATGTAATCATCGACATTAAAGTCGGTCATGGTCTCGGTGCCTATATAGATGCTGTAGATATCGGCAGAGCCGAGCGCCTTTATCCTTGCCGCCTGCTCAATAGCGGCGTTTGCGTAAGTTTTGGATATATTGAGCTTTGTGGCATCTGACTTTGTCGAAGAGGGGTTGCCGGGAACGCCGTCTGTAATAAAGACAACGATAGCTTTACGGGTGCCTGCCGCATACTCAGCCTTTGCCGAGGAGTTATTCAGTATCTCATAAGCCATTTCAAAGCCGTGGTTAGGTGCGGCGCAGACATAATTGGTGTTGCCTGCCATCTCTGAGATAGCGTAGTCGGCAGTGGCGTCGTTTGCAGAGTTGAATGCATTTTTATAGAAAGTTTTTTCTGCATCGGCATCAAGGTTATTTTTAAGGATAAACTGACCCGTGCCGGAGGAATCGGTCTTATTCCAGACGCCGGTATATGCCCAGTCGGTGCCAGTGAGGTCGGGCTTTGCGCTTGAGGCGTCGTTACCGAACTCAACGAAAGCTATCCTGTGGTCGATATCGTACTTGCCGGAGTCAACTCTGAGGTCGGCAACGAATTCTCTTGCCGCCTTGGCGGTTGCGGTACGGCGCTGAACATTGGTCTTGTCATAGTAAGCGCCGGTGTAGATATACTCGGTCGAGCTGGTGTACTGTGAGGGTCTGTCGTCTACAGCATTCAAGCCGTCAAGGTAATAGGTCTTACCGTTTGCCTCAAAATAGAGGTAGTAGTGAGTGATAGTATTCCTATTATAATAGTCACCGGTATATATTGACTTGCTCCAACCGGTTCTATAGCAGTTGTAGAGAGGATTACTGGAATTCCTGACATCACTGTCAGAAGGCGTTGACGCTCCTGCGTAGTGAGCCGGATGCGTTGTTCTGCCTGAAGTACAGCAGTCATCACCTGAATAAAGAAGCCATACATCGTTATTTGAATCTCTGAAATAAAGGATCCATCTCTTATTTCTGTTTAAAGTGGCTTCATGAACAGTAGAATGTTGCAACTGATAGTAATTGCCATCAGAGTGCAGATACCATGCATTACTGCTGCTTGAAGTGGCATCATAGTTCAAATCGCCAGTCTTTTTTGTGAAGGTGTACGTCTGATACGACCCGCGCTGGATTACATAATAAGTATCTCCCAGCTTATAATAGGTCTCACGGTCACCTGGCCTATACCCGTCATATGAAAGTCTGTAATTCTTATCGTAGTTGGCGCAGTCCTTTTCAGAACCCATTGAGGAAGAACGGTCAACGACAAGCACGACATCAAGGGGCACGCCCTTATCGCTGATAGCAGACTGAGTTGCGCCGGTGGCGTATGCCTGAAGGTCGATGGTATAGGTGCCGTCGGCAGCCGCATATGCCTTCTTGCCGGTGAAGAGGTTACTCTTGCCCTGTGAGCCCTCGGTCTGGATTATACGCCTATATATATAGAAATAGGTATAGGAGTCGCCGACATTCCTACCAAGCACCTTATTGCTGCTGCTCTCATTATTGGGATGGTAGCCTATCTTGTTACCTGAGTGATAGTCACAGGAGCGGCTGTAAGTACCGTCCATATGGAAGGTGCCCGCCTGCTCGGTCTGACCGTAATAGACGGTGCCGGTGTGATCCTCGTTCCTTGTGGTGCTCTTATCAGCATCACGCTCTTTGACATTGTTCTCGGCGTAGTATCTGCTGTAGGAATCGAGGCCGTCGGAGATGGTGCCGTCGTTGCAGAACATATAATATTTATTTGAGCCGTTATAATAGAGCTGGAAGGAGCCGTCGCTGCTGCCCGTGGGGGCAAGATAAACATTTGCAAACTGCTCGTTGCCGCCAAGGGTCATATAGACCAGACGGGAGCCGTAGTAAAGGAACGGAGCGTTTGCAAAGTAGCTGTCCTTAGAGGTGATACGCACGGCGTTGCCGTCGCCGGTCTTCTCTATAGACCAACGCATCGACTCAACATCGTCGTCATCGGGGTTATTGAGCACGAGCTTCTTATCGCCGTTGGTGAAAGTATAATTGGTTATCTTTTTACCTACCATACCCATCGAGTCGCCGGTAGCGCCCTGACCCGCATTCGCTCTGACGGTGTATTTCGGGAGCGGGTTGCCGGCGTAGCCGCCGTTGGCGTCAAGAGTGTAAAGCACATTATTGCCGTTCTCGACGGCGCTTGACTTAAAGACGATTATATACTCGTCCTCAACGCCTATCTCATCCCAATTATAAACCTTTGAATAATAGGAGGTAACGCCTTCATCGTCGGGAGCGACCTCGCCCATGAGAGCGTAGGGGTCAAGCTTCCAGATAACGTCGGTCGGGTAGGTGCATTTATTGGTTGCGGATTCGCCGTAATACTTATACGCCGCTGACTCGGTAAGGATATAGATCTCATTATTCAGCATGAACATACCCTCGTTCATGTAGAGGTGGTTGTTGAAGGTCCTGTAATCCGAGAGCAGATAAGCGTCGGTCTGATGGCCCGCTATTGTAACGGTGGTGTTGCCGTCCTTGGTCAGATCGATGTCGGCGATATAGAGGTCGCAGGCATTCCTTCTGCCGTAGGAGGTGCCCATATATACCCTGCCCTTTGAGACGAGGGCGCACTGGATCTTGGTGATGGTGTTGGGAACAGCCAGCGTATGGGTGGGGTAACCCGCACAGTCGGCATTTGAGGAGGCGGAAGCGTCGCCCGTGATCGAGCCGGTCGCGAAAGCGTTCCACTCGGTCTGTGAGTTAGCACCCTGAAGAGCGTAGCCGAATATCATGCTGTTGTAAACGGAGTTTGCAGGGGTATTATAACCGTCCGCAGTGTGATAGAAGTTACCGGTCCAAAGAATACCGTTATCAAAGGAGCAGAATGAGGTGTTGGCGCTGCTCAGCTCGGCAAGGTCAACAGTACCCTGAATATAGATATCCTTGAGGGTACCCTCGGCAACATTCAGCTCCGACAGCGGAACATAGCTGATGGAGTTATTCTTATCGGCTATGTAGAGGTTTAAGTTGGAGGCCGCAATACCGCCGACGTGAGCCGTACAGGCGGATTTATCATTATTATAAAGATTGAACTGAGCGACAAACCTGCCGGTCTCGAGGCTAAGTGCATAAATAACGCTCGGTGAGCCGCCGCCGTTTTTATATGACGCGATCAGCACCCAATTCTTTGCCTTGTAGTAGGTCAGGCCCTGCGGGATCATGTTATCCGTTGAGCTGAGGCCGGGTATACAAAGATCGGGGGTGCCGTTTGAGCCGTCAAGCGGCGTGGCGCACTGATCGAGGAACTGACGGACAGCCCACTCGGCATTCTGCTGCTGAATGGCTGCCAGAGAGTCGCCCGCAGTATGAGTCTGCGAATGACCGCCGCTGATGGAGCCGAGAGTCTCGGCAGCAAGAGCTTGAAGCCCGAGAGCGCCTATGCTCACAAGCGTGCAGAGCACAAGGACAAGGCTCAGAGCAGTCAAAAGTTTCTTTCTGAACATTTTCGTATCCTCCATGATATTGAAAAATTATATATTAACCCTTTTGGGATAACCCTCGGGGAATTATGTTTAGATTTATCTGCCGAGCAGCAGTCGCCGATATTCGGCGGCCTTGCGGCAGGCGTGAGGGCGGGCCGGGGAATACGGCAGGCGTAATCGGGCAAGCCGTTGAATTCGCCTGACTCGGCCTTGGTGACGGCGGCGCAAACATCGCAAAGCATCCGCTTATCACAGCCTGAACATTGGGGCGGCAGGAATATCTCCCTGCTGCACCGCATTATCTCACGCCATGCTTCGCCGAAATCATCGAGAGGCACGCTCGGCTCGGTCATCATGCCGCACGGAGACATTTTACCGTCCCATGTGACCCAAAACGAAGCCGAACCCGCACGGCAGCTCAGCCGCTCGCCGCACTCGGGGTCGAATTCACGAACCGAACCCGGTTTAAGACCCTCGGCTCTCGCTTTAAGCTCACTCTCCCCCAATCTCCGCTTATGCCACTCATATTGAGCCTTTGCGGCATCTTCGGGCGAAAGTCTGACGGCTTCGCCGCACGAGCGAACGGGCGGGAACATATGGAAGGTGGCTTGAACCGGCAAGCCGTATCTGTCAGCAAAAGCTTGGATCGCCGCCGCGTCGCCGACATTATCGGGCGTGGCGGAATAATTGATGCGAACGCCTATCCCCGCCTCATGCAGACGGATTATCGACTCGGTGACGGTGCTGTAAGCGTCGGGATCGCCGCATAATCTGCCGTATGTCTCAGGTGAAGCACCGTAAAGCGAGATATTGACCCGCTGCGGCGGATACTCTCGAAGCAAACGGAGCTTGTCCTCGTCGAGCAGCACGCCGTTGGTATTGACCGAGGTGAGCAGCCCGAGCGACTTGCAGGCGGTGTATATCTCGTCGAAATCACGTCGAAGCAACGGCTCGCCGCCCGTGAGCAGTAGCAACAGAGTGCCGTGCTCCTTGGCCTGCTTTGCAAGAGTGACCCACCAATCGGCGTTTTTCTCACCCATGAGGGCTTCACGATCGCGGCTGCGGCGGTGAATATAGCACATCCGACAGTCGAAATTGCACCTTGCGGTAAGCTCAAACGAGCCGGAGAGCGGAATGCCCTTTGCCTGCGCTTTCATAAAAAGCGTATTGACAAAAAGGTCGTAGTTAACTTCCATCAGAAAATTTTATACTCCTTCAGAGCATTTTCAAGAGCCGCAACAGCCGACTTATCGGGCGTGCAGCTCAGTTGAAGCACCGGCACTTCGGCAGCAAGCCTGATGAGCAGATCAACACAGCTCTTTTGCTCGCCCGGTGCGAGGAAATCGAGATAGATATTATTCATAATGCCGAGAACGGCTTCGGACCCGCCGAGCCGCCTGACGGTGCTGCAATCGGCGCGGCTGAGAAGCACCACGGCGCCGAGAGGGTAAGTCTCATTTTTGCATATCCCGCTCGTGCCGCAGAAAGGCAGGCTGCCCGCGTTTATCTCATTGCCGTCAAACGAAACGCCCGCTTTATCGCCGTTGATGATTCGCGAGCCGTTATGCTCCGCCCAGAGAGCCGCCTGAGTGCTCTTGCCGACCCCACAGGGGGCGGAGAAGAGGATCGCCTTGCCGCCGTGCTCGATATATGAAGCGTGCAGCAGGAATGCGTCCTTTTGGAGCAGGAGCTGAGAGAGCGCCAGCGACGACCACATATAGCGGCCGTCCATCGCCACATCATAGTTGCGGCTGAGGATATATGCGTCTGCCGACGAAGCGCCGAAAGCGTCATAAACGCACATTGCGCCGGGGTCTGTACCGAGATGAAAGAGCCGCGAGACCTTGCCGCCGTCAATGCTCACCGTGACATCGCCGCATTCGCCGAGCCGCTTGCCGCCGAAATCAGGCAAGTTCTCGCATTCACGGCAAAGCACATTGATATCCGCCTCGGGGAACTCGGCCTCAAACATCGGCCAGTAGCCCTCCTGCGGCGTAAACCAAGGAGCTTCGACGGTGATTTTTCGGTTGCAGATAATGTAGCTCTTTTTCATCACAAACACTAACACCAATACTAATATCTATACTTTTGATATTATATTATCATCTTCTTTATATGTCAAGGTCTGTAAAGAAAAAAATGCTGTTGAAATTTGATAAATTTTGATGTATATTCTACAAAAATATATAAAACGGCCGCCGCCGTTGAGGCAGCAGCCGCATTTTTATCATAATCTATTCATCGCCTGACTGTTTACAATGAATCGCAGCACCCATTCGGCGTTACGCTGAAGCTCGCCGAGGGTAATGCCTTCGGGCTTATTATAATTTTTAAGCAATGTGCCGTCAGGCTTACGCTTGCCCACCCTTGCGCCGCCGGGCATAAGCACATTGACACCCGCCCTGACGCGGTAAGCCTGGTCGCGCATTTTGGGGAATTCGGGCGACTTTGACGAGCGCATCCACCAGTCGGTCATGATATTGCCCTCGTATCCCCACTCGCGCCGCAGGATCATCTCGCAAAGCTCATAATTATAGTGCCCCCACACTCCGTTTATCTTATTGTAGGAGGTCATTATGTTCTGCGGGTGAGCGTTCTTGACGCATATCTCAAAGCCCTTGAGATAGATTTCACGCAGCGCACGCTCGGAGAGGCGAGAATCGTTGTAGATCCTGTTGGTCTCTTGATTATTGCAGGCGAAGTGTTTGGGGCAGGCAGAGACACCGGTGCTCTGAATCCCGCGAACAGCCGCGCTTGCCATAAATCCGGTAAGAAGCGGATCCTCGGAGTAGTATTCAAAATTCCTGCCGCAGAGCGGATTGCGGTGGATATTCATGCCGGGCGCAAGCAGCACATCGGAGCCGAGGCGCTTCATTTCTTCGCCTACGCGTGCATAAAGCCGCTCAACGAGTTCGGTATCCCACGAGCTTGCAAGCCCCGTGCCGATAGGCAGCAGCGAAGAACAGGCAGCAAGACGAATTCCCGACGGGCCGTCGGTCGTGATCGCGGCGGGCACGCCCTTGTCACGCACCGAAGCAAGCACACCGCCGAAGGCGCCTGCATTGCCCTGAGCGCCGAGGGGGCTGTTCATTATGTAGTCTCCCCTGCTTATCGCCTCAAGCTCATCAAGGCTGAGCTGGGCGACAAAATCGCTCATGGAAGCCTTGCCGCATTTGACGTCGGCGAGTTTAATTCCCTTGTCACCCGTCTGAGGGACGGCGGCGGGCAGATTATCGAGAATCGTCTGCTTTATTGACTCATGGGAAACAGGTGCGTCGACGTATTCAAAGCCGTTCGGGGTGGCTTTAATGCGCTTGAAAGGCTCGCGGGCAGGCGAACGGCGGGCAAGCTGCTTGACGATGATGTCTTTATCGAGCGTATATTCACCGCAGCGTTCCGCTGACCTGACATCGGTGCCGAGATAGAATATATATTCACCATTTTCGAGTAAATATGCAAATTCGTTTTCGTCATCATATGATGCAAACGAAGCTAGCGGCGCGCTGATTTTGACCTCCTGCGCCTCACCGGGAGCAAGATCACAGGTCTTTTTGAATCCGACAAGTACGCGTGCAGGCTTACCGAGCCGACCGCATGGAGCTTCGCAATAAAACTGCAAAACCTCTCTGCCGCTGTGCGAGCCTGTGTTTGTGACCTTCGCCGTGACATTCACCGACTCGCCGCCGCAGAAGAATTCGACATTATCAATTGTAAAATCGGTATAGCTGAGGCCGAAGCCGAACGGGTAAAGCACCCTGTTCTTGGCAAAGGTCTCAAACCACCTGTAGCCGACATAGATATCCTCGGTATAGAAATTATAATCCTTACCGCCGAAATCCTTGGCGCTCGGATAATCGTAATAATCACGCGCTATCGTGTCGGTCAGCTTGCCGCTCGGTGAAACTCTGCCCGAGAGCACGTCGGCGAGGGCGTTGCCGCTCTCCATGCCGCTCTGCCACACATAAAGCAGGGCAGATATCTTATCACCGTATGCGTCCAGAGCCGCCATATCCATGATACTGCCGCAGTTCAGCAGGACAATGACTTTATCGAATTCGGCTGTCACCAAGTCAAGCAGAGCCGTCTCCTCATCCGTCAGATAATAGCTGCCCTTTTCGAGTTTATTCTCTCTGTCCTCGCCTGCCGCTCTGCCGATAACGACTATTGCGGTGTCAGAATTTGCGGCAGCTTTTTTTGCCGTCGCGGCGTCAATGCTCAGCTCGTCATAGCACATCGGCCAATGCCCCCAGAAGCCGTTATCGACAGGCTCCGCGGCGCATCGGCGATCATATTCATCGGCAAGCTCGGTGTTAACGGTGATATCGGGGTCGTTCCTCAGCGCCTGCATGAGGCTGATTTTATAAGGCGCATTCACATCGCCGCCGGAGCCGTAACCGACATAGAAATAATCATTCTGTACCCTGCCGAAAACCGACACCTTACGGCTTCTGTCGAGCGGCAGCACATTGCCGTTATTTTTAAGCATCACAACGCTTTCGGCGCCTATCCTGCGGCAAAGCGCGATAAGCTCCGAGTCTGCGGTATAGCCGCTCTTTACGCCCGCGGAAGTACCCTGCACCGTTGACGACGTTACCTTATTGACTATTTTGCCGACGGCTTTCAGCGCCGCTTTTTTCAGCTTCATAACCATCCTCCGTTTCCGAATTCTTCTTACAATCCAAGTATAGCAGAATATGCTGCCGAGGTCAATAAAAAAGAGCCGCCGCATTAAAACGGCGACCCTGATTTTCACTTTGAGATCATGCCGAAGAGCTTATTGAAGAGCATGACGATATATCTGAAAACGAACTGAGAATCAAAAAACATATTGTCGGCATGACAAAGTGTTGCATATTTATTCATATTTATCTGACTGCTATGCTGCCCTGGCTGAAGTTTTTATACCGGCTTTTCCCTTAAAAGAGTCAGCGTGGCTATGCCGAAGCCGGATATCATTTCTCAGTTTCTTATATTTCAAATTGCTTACGCTCGGCAGTGATCACTCCGTCTTTCACGTTCATGCGGCAGATGCGGGCGTTCCTGCGGTCGCCGCCGAGGCCGTCCTGCTCCACATTGCGGGCGTGATAGACAGCGTACCATTCTCCGCCGTATTTGATCATTGAATGATGGCCCGTGCCCTCCTCCCACTCATTGCTCCTGAGCACGGGGGCGTAGGTCTTGTCGTCGGGGTATTTCTCAAATTTGATCTTTGTAAGATCGGTCTCATCGGTCTTGGCTCTTGCGTAACCGATGAAATAATTCTCATTCTCGTAGCATGAGCCGCTGTACATCAGATAATGCCAATCGCCCTCTCTGAAATAGAAAGCACCCTCAATGGTGTGCCAATGGACGCCCTTTTTATAGCGGTCACGGCGGAATATCTCCTCGTCAATGGTCGGCACAACGAGCGTGACGGGCTTGCCCTCATCGGTATACGGGTCAAGCAGCCTGTCAACGACGATATATGTGCCGGGGCGGGCGGTGTCAAACCTGTTGGTGGAGTAGAATATAAACAGACCGCTTTCGTTTTTGACAACATGAGAATCTATCGAGAACGGGTGCAGGAGCTGCCTTGCATTCTCAAACGGGCCGAGCGGAGAATCGGCGCATGAGACGAACATTGTCTGTCTGTGGCCGCCCTCGTCGGGAGTATCGCCGTAGAATTCAAATGAGCAATACATATAGAATTTGCCGTCAAGCTCGATAACGCTCGGTGCCCAAAAGTCGCTGACGTCGGGGTAAGTGAATACCCTGCCCTCAAATCTCCAGCCGCTGAACAGCTCATCGGACGAATAAGCATATACGCCGTCCGAGCCGGTGGTGTAGATATAGAATCTGCCGCCGCTTTCCATTATAAACGGGTCAGCCTGACCGATATAATTGTCTTTGTTTATCTCAAGAAGCTGCATTTCAAGCCTCCAATTCGTAGTCTATCGCAATGCTCGACTCCCTGACGGCGTGCATATGCTTCTTGACGACGGAGCAGTGATACGGGTCATTCTGATACTGCTCAAGAGCCTCAGCATTATCGAGAACGACCTCAAGGATCAAATCGTATGAGCGCTCGGAATGCAGAAAATCTATGCCGACCTCAATGCTGCGTATAAGCGGCACATTGCCCTTCATAGATAGCAAAATATCCCTCGCTTTTTCGCATTCCTCTCTGCTCGGATCCTTTAATTTGAAACAAACTATATGCTTTATCATAAAAAACCTCCGAATACGCTACTATATCATATTAATGATATCATCAGCCGATTTCAATGTCAATATATAAATTTGCGTTTTTACATAATATATCCTATATATCTTGTATATTTTATCCTGCCGCACCTTGACTTGCACAATATGCGGTGATATAATAATATAAATAAAATATAAGAGGCTGAGCCTCGGAAAGGACTTAAAGCATGAAACATATCAGAGGTCCGCAAAGCTACGGTTACGGATATCACGCTATCACCACTATGGACGATAAAGAGCATCACAGCATGATGGATTTCGGCATCCTCAAGATGAAGGACGGGGACGTTTTCACCGAGGATCTTCCGCTCGAAAGAGCCTATCTGCTGATAAACGGCAAAATGACCTTTGAGTGGGAGGGCAACAGCGTCAGCGTTGACAGACCCAACTGCTTCGATTACTGCCCCTGGGTTCTCCATGTACCCAAGGATGTAAAGGTCGAATTCAAGGCTCACAGCGATGTCGAGATAGCCGTGCAGAGGACGGTCAACGAGACCACATTCGCCTCAAAGCTCTACACCCCCGAGGAGTGCGCGAGCGAAAACAGGGGCGAGGGCACAATGCGTGAAGCCTCCACGAGGATAGTCCGCACGGTATTTGACTACTCAAACGCTCCGTATTCAAATATGGTGCTCGGCGAGGTCATCGGCTTCCCCGGCAAATGGTCGAGCTACCCGCCTCACTGGCATCCGCAGCCCGAGATATATTTCTACCGCTTCCTGCCCGAGAACGGCTACGGATTCGCCGAGCTGTCGGAGGACGTGGTCAAGACTCACCACAATTCGACCGTCTTTATCACCGAGAAAGAGACTCATCCGCAGACCACGGCGCCCGGCTACGCAATGTGGTATCTCTGGGTCATCAGGCACATTGACGGCGATCCTTATATAACCCCCACCTTTGTTCCCGAGCATCTTTGGGTGACGGATCCCGACAAAGAGAAGGATATCTGGCCGCCTAAAAAGTAATTAAGGAGAGAGAATATGAAGCTCACAATGTCGCAGGCTCTTGTCAAATTCCTTGACAATCAATATATCAGCTTCGACGGTGCAGAGACCAAGTTTGTCGACGGTATATTCGGCATTTTCGGTCACGGCTGCGTTGTCGGCATAGGTCAGGCGCTCGAGCAGGGCGGCCACAACCTCAAATTCTATCAGGGTCACAATGAGCAGGGCATGGCGCACGCCGCGATCGCTTTCGCAAAGCAGAATAAGCGCCGCCGCATCATCGCCTGCACCTCCTCCATCGGCCCCGGTGCGCTCAACATGGTCACAGCCGCAGGCACGGCGACCGCAAACCGCATTCCCCTGCTGCTGCTCCCCGGCGACACCTTTGCCTGCCGTCAGCCCGACCCCGTGCTCCAGCAGATTGAGCAGCCTACCGATTACACCGTCACCGCAAACGACGCTTTCAAGGCGGTTTGTAAATATTGGGACAGAGTGTCAAGGCCCGAGCAGCTCATGACCGCCTGCCTCAACGCAATGAGAGTGCTGACCGACCCGGCTCAGACGGGCGCGGTATGTCTCGCAATGCCGCAGGATGTTGAGGGCGAGGCATTTGATTACCCGGATTATTTCCTCAAAAAGAGAGTTTGGTATATCGACCGCAGGTCGCCTGTGCAGCGTGAGATCGAGGCAGCCGTCAGTGCAATAATGCGCAGCGAGAAGCCCCTGCTTATAGTTGGCGGCGGCGTTACCTACTCCGAGGCTTGGGAGACCGCTCAGTTCTTCGCCGAGAAATTCAATATCCCCATTACCGAAACTCAGGCGGGTAAGGGCAATATCCGCTGGGATCATCCGCTCAACATGGGTGGCATCGGCGTTACGGGCGGCCCCGCAGCGAATACTCTCGCAAAGCAGGCTGACCTTATAATCGCCGTCGGCACCCGTCTGACGGACTTCACCACCGCATCAAAATGGGGCTTCCAGAATCCCGATGTCAGAATGCTCTCAATTAATGTGTGCAATTTCGACGCGTTCAAGATGGACGCCACCGCAGTTATCGCCGACGCAAAGTCCGCAATGCTCGATATCATGGGCGCCCTTGCAATGAGGGAATATCGCTCGAATTGGAGCGATGAGGAGCTTGCCGAGGTCAAGGAAGCCTACACCGCCGAGGTTGACCGTTGCTACAGCGTATATCTCAAGGAGGGACTTTCTCAAACCCGCGCTCTCGGCGAGATAAACAAGCTCATTGACAAGAATTCCGTGGTCGTTGCCTCCGCAGGCAGCCTGCCCGGCTGTATGCAGAGACTTTGGCGCTCGTCCGTGCCGGGCTCATACCACATGGAATACGGCTTCTCCTGCATGGGCTATGAGATCTGCGGCGCACTCGGCGCAAAGATAGCCGAGCCGCAGCGCGACGTTTACGCCATGGTCGGCGACGGCAGCTTCCTGATGCTCCACAGCGAGCTTTACACCGCCGTTATGGAGGGTTTAAATGTCAACATTATGCTCTTTGACAACTCCGGTTGGGGCTGCATAGAGAATCTTCAGAATAATCAGGGCACCGAGACCTTCGGCACAAGGTTCCAGGCCCGCAATCCCCTCTCGGGTATGCTCGACGGCGCGATAGTGCCCATTGACTTTGCAAAGATAGCCGAGGGCTACGGCTGCAAGTCATACACCGTGACCAATGTTGCCGAGCTGCGTGACGCTCTCAAGGATTCCAAGAAGCAAAAGGTTCCCTGCCTCTTTGACATCAAGGTCGTCCACGGCAGCATGAGCGACGGCTACGACGCATGGTGGCGCGTGGGTGTCGCCGAAGTCTCCGAGAGCGAGACGGTTCAGGCGGCATACGAAGCAATGCGTGAAAACATAGAAAAGGCAAGACTCTATTAATACAGCGGAGGAATAAATATGCTTAACAAAGAAAAAGTCAACCTCGCCATAGCTCCCATAGCTTGGACGAACGACGACCTGCCCGATCTCGGCGCAGAGAACACCTTTGAGCAGTGCGTGAGCGAAATGGCTCTGAGCGGCTTCAAAGGCAGTGAGATAGGCAACAAATACCCCAAGGATGTCGAGACCCTCAAGCATAAGCTCGAGGTCAGAGGGCTGCGTATATGCAACGCATGGTTCTCATCACTCCTGCTCTCCGAGGGCTACGACGCAACTATCGAAGCCTTTATCAAGCACAGAGATTTCCTGCACGCTCTCGGCGCAAAGGTCATCGGCGCCTCCGAGCAGGGCAACTCCATCCAGGGCAAGAGCGTCAGCATCTTCGGCGAGAAGCCCGTTTACACCGACGAGCAGTGGGCTCTCATAGCAAAGGGCTTCAATGAGATGGGCAGACTTGCCAAAGAGAATGGAATGTACTTCACCGTGCATCATCATATGGGCACGGGTGTTCAGACCGAGGCAGAGATCGACAAGCTCATGGAGATAACCGACCCCGACCTTGTTTATCTGCTTTATGATACCGGCCATCTTGCATTCTCCGGCGAGGACGCAATCGGCGTGCTCAAGAAGTATGTCAACAGAGTTAAGCACGTCCACCTCAAGAGCATCCGCCGTGATGTTATCAATGAGGGCAAAGAAAAGGGTTGGAGCTTCCTCGACTGCGTCAGAGCGGGTGCATTCACCGTGCCCGGCGACGGCGACTTCGACTTCACCCCCGTATTCGATATCCTTGCCGACGCCGATTACGAGGGCTGGGTAGTCGTTGAGGCGGAACAGGATCCCGCAAAGGCAAATCCCTATGAGTACGCCTGCCTCGCAAGAAAGTATATCAGCGAAAAGACCGGACTTTAATATCATTAAAAATCTGACCGTCGGGGCAACTCGGCGGTCATTTCGGAGATAGCGAATGAAAAGAATTATAAGTATTATCCTGGCGGTCTGCCTGCTCATATGTATGGCCGTTCCCGCCTTTGCGGATAACAAAAAAGAGCTGAATTTCAGCGTTCTCAGCGATATCCACTATTTCCCCAAGGAATATATAGGCAACCTCAACGGCTTTAACTACCGCCGCACTCTTGACAACGACCTGAAGCTCGAGCAATACGCCGACGAGATACTTGACGAGGCTATCCGTGAGATCCTCGCCAAAGGCTCAAAGGTGGTGCTCATCTCCGGCGACAACGCCATGGGCTGCGAATATCTGAGTCATGAGATGCTCACGGCAAGGCTACGCAAGCTGACGGACGCCGGCGTTAAGGTCTACACCGTCCCCGGCAACCACGATATCTCGAGACCCGACAAAATATCCAAACGCTTTGTTGCCGACGACCCGACCGGGACCGTTGTTAAGGCAGGCACTACCTATGTTGACGACCGTATAGTTGAAGTCAAGGGCACGACAAAGAGCGAATTTGCCGAGCTTTATAAGGATTTCGGCTACGGTGACGATGAGAGCATCATCGCAAGAGACCCCGGTGGCTCGCTCTCCTACTCCGCCGATTTAGGCAGCGGCTACCGTCTCATAGCGGTCGACGCCAATGAATACAGCGGCGAACTCTGCACAGGCAAGAAATATCTTGAGGGCGACCTGCTCAATTGGGTCAACTCTCAGATAAAGGAATGCACCGCTGCGGGCGACATTCCGCTGCTGATGATGCACTATGATCTTATCGAGAAATACGATATGCAGTCCACCATCATGGGCGGCAACTTCCTTGACGGCGGCGAAAAACTCGCCGAGAGCTTTGCCGACCTCGGAGTGCGCTATATCTTCACCGGTCACTCACACGCAAACGACATTTCGTCGCTCACCACCAAGGCGGGCAACACGGTCTATGAAGTCTGCACCGGCTCGCTCGTGCTCCACGGCTCACCGATAAGGCACGCCAAGCTGAGCGGCGAGGATTGCAGCATCCGCACCGTATTCCCCCGCTCTATCGAGGGCATTGACGATTATCAGGCATTCTGCCGCAGCTACTATTACGACGGCGGAGTACGCACGATAATGAGGAACAGAGCCATTTTTGACGCAACGGAGGCTGTTGCGGGCGCACTGAGCACCAACGAAAAGAGCTACGCAAAGATCTATGATTTCTTCCTTGCGCTGATGACAAGGGTAATTGACACCCTGCTTGCGACCGAGTTGGACTGCGGCATAACGGTCGAAAAGATGCTGACCGAGATGTACCGTGAGCATTACGCAGGCGACGAGACCATCACACCGGAAATGAGCTCGGCTACCGACACTCTGGTGAACGGCAGCAAGTTTGAGATCGCGCTCGACATCGTATTCTCCTCAATCAGCGTTGTTTCAGGGCTTGAGAAGATATTGAAGCTCAGTCCCTTGCACGATTCACTGCTTGACAAGGCGCTCGAAAAAGCCCTTTCGTTCATCCCCGCAAAGATACTCGGTATAGTCATCGGCGAATTCTGCCGAGGCATTTTCATCGACACATACCCCGCGGATAACAACGTCGACATCATCGGCGGCAAGGCCTTCCTCCCGGACGGCACGCCCTGCGCCGACCTTGCGGAGAGCGCATTGACTAAATTCAAGCATTATATCAAAGCGCTTTTCTAAGCGAAAAAATCACCGTGAAGCCCACAAAGCCTCACGGTGATAATTTTTTCCGATTTTATCTCTCGCCCTTATCGTAGGGAATACCCTCAGCCTTGGGGGCGCGGGATTTCTTTGACGTGAACGCCAGCACAATCAGCGTCATGACATAGGGCAACATATTATAAACATAGTTGCTCACTCCGAGCTGAGCGAGCATATACACGCCGTCGCCGTTGATGTCGAGCGTGCCCGCCGAAGCGGCAACACACTTGAACAGGCCGAAGATAAAGCCGACGATTGCGATATTCAGCGGCTTCCAGTTGCCGAATATCATAACTGCGAGAGCGAGGAAGCCGAAGCCCGCAACGCTGCCGTTCGCAGTGCCGTTTGAGGTCGTCAGTGCATATATAAAGCCGCCGAGACCCGCAAGAGCACCCGATATCGTCGTACCCGCATAGCGCATCCTGTGGACGCTTATGCCGACGGAATCGGCAGCCTGGGGATGCTCACCGCAGGCGCGCAGCCGAAGCCCAAACTTGGTCTTATAAAGGATTATCGACAAGACAATATAAAGCGCAATGCCGATATAGGTCGTCAAATATACCTTGTTGAGCAGCACCTCGCCGATAACGCCGATATCCTGCTTGCGTTCAAAGCCGAAATCGGTCTTGAAGAGCATGAACCATGACGGTGCGTCATATTTGAGATTCAGCGAGCTTTGTCGGAAAAGAATGTTGACGAGGAAAAGCACTATGGCAGGCGCAAGGAGGTTCAGCGCCGTGCCGCCGATAGTCTGATCGGCTTTCATTTTAATTGCAGAGAAACTGAGCAGGAGCGAGAATACAGCGCCCGCCGCAACCGTAACAAGCATCGCAAGCAGCAGCAAGAGCTGGGCTTTTTCCTGCTCAAATCCGCCCTCCTGCATTGCTCTGATAAACCAAGCGCCCGCAAAAGCACCGATTATCATTATACCCTCAAGGGCAAGGTTGATTATACCGCTTCTCTCGGCAAAAACGCCCGCAAGAGCCACGAGGATGAGCGGAACGGTGTATATCAAAGTTTGCTGAAGCAAAAATGTCATTGTTTCTCACCCTCCCCCGCTTTTACTTCTTTAACATCATTTGCGCTGCTTTTATCGGCGCGTTTTTTCTTTTTATCGAGCAAACCTTTGAAGAAGAGCGAAAATGCGCTGAGGTAAACGATCACCGCGACGATAATGCTTGCCATGTATTCGTTATACGGTGTGAAAGCGCTCAATTGGTTGCCCGATATTGTCAGATAAGCCATAAAGAGACCCGCAAACACCGTGCCTATCGGGTTGCATATCGCAAGCAGCGCAACGGGGATACCGTTGAAGCCTTCATTCGGCAGAGTCATTGAAGTATTCCAGAAGAATTCAATATCACCCTGCAAATAATAGAGGGCGGCGCCTATGCCCGAGAGTGCGCCCGCTATCGCCATGGAGAGGACGATATTGCGCTTCTCATTCATGCCCGCATATTTGGCGGCGAATTTGTTGCTGCCGCAGGCTTTCAGCTCATAGCCGAAGGTGGTTTTGTTAATCATTATGTAGATAAATATTGCGATGACGATGGCGATGACAATGCCGACATTGGCGTTGCTGCCGCCGAGGAGCTTGTCGAGCCCCATCTTTGGGCTTGCCACGCCGTTGGAGTTGAGCTTGAGCGTATAGCCCACCTTGCCGTAATCGGTCATATTTCTGAACTTGCTGTTGTCAAAGATTATGGTAACAAGGTTTGCGGCAATCCAGTTAGTCATTATCGAGGTTATGACCTCGTTGACGTTGAGAAAAGCCTTGAAAAATCCTGGAATGCAACCCCAAAGAGCGCCCGCAACAGCCGCCGTGAGGAAAGCGAGTATCCACACAAGCTCCGCGGGTATCTTTGAAGTATCGAGCGACAGCGCAACGACTATGGCGCTCATCGTGCCCATAAGATACTGACCGGGCGCGCCGATATTAAACAGACCCGTTTTATATGCCAGCGCAACAGAGAGACCCGTCATTATAAGCGGAGTTGCTCTGAAAAGCATATCGCCGAAGAGCCTTGAATTGAAACCGAAGGTAAGAACGCCGCCCGCGTCAAGGTCTCTGCCGGTGTTGAAGATGCCCGCAAGCACTATCCTGAAGCCCTCCCACGCCGTGGCGGGGCTCATCGTATCAGAATTGAACAGTGAAACTATAAACAGCAACACGCCGCCGAAAATAATACCGATAAGAATTGATATCAGCGAAGAAGCCACGGTCTTGAGGCTGTCCGCCCGACGGGAGTCAAGCCGTCTGCCCTCTTTGGCTTTTTTATTCATCTGCGCTCACCTGCCCCTCATTATTTTTCTTGGCGCCAGCCATATAGAGACCCAGCTCATCAACGGTCGTCGTCTTGGGGTCAAGCTCGCCGACTATCTCACCCTCGTACATAACAAGGATTCTGTCGGAAAGATTCATGACCTCATCAAGCTCAAGCGAGACTATAAGCACCGCCTTGCCGAGATCACGCTGACGGACTATCTGCGAATGAATATACTCTATAGCGCCGACATCAAGACCTCTGGTGGGCTGAACCGCCACAAGCAGGTCGGCGTTCCTGTCTATCTCACGGGCGATTATAGCCTTTTGCTGATTGCCGCCCGACATACTGCGTACTTTTGTATCCGCACCCTGACCGCTCCTGACATCGAAGCGCTCTATCAGCTCGTCCGCATATTCACGCACGGCCTCGCGGCGGATAAAGCCGAGCTTCTGAAATCTCGGCTCATAGTATCTCTGAAGCACAAGATTCTCTTGCAGTGAAAAGTCGAGAATAAGGCCGTATTTGTGCCTGTCCTCAGGGATATGGCTCATACCCGAATTGCCGCGCTTCCTGACGCTGAGCTTTGTGATATCTCTGCCGCCGAGAGTTATTTTGCCGCCGCTCGGCTTCTCAAGCCCCGTCAGGGCATTTATCAGCTCGGTCTGACCGTTGCCGTCGATACCCGCGACGCAGACTATCTCGCCGCGTCTGACCTCAAACGAAACATCCTTGACGGCGTTGTTCTTATGGCGCTTTGAAGGCACGGTGAGCCCCTCGATCTTTAAGAATGCGTCGGTGGGCTCGGCATCTTTTTTATCAACTTTAAGCTGAACCGGTCTGCCGACCATCATGTTTGAAAGCTCGTTCACATCGGTGTCGGCGATATTGACCGTGCCGATGCACTTGCCCTTACGCAGGACGGTGCATCTGTCGGCGACCTGCATTATCTCATTGAGCTTGTGGGTGATGAAAAGTATCGACTTGCCCTCAGCCGCAAGGTTTTTCATTATCTGCATCAGCTCCGATATTTCCTGCGGGGTGAGCACGGCGGTGGGCTCGTCAAAGATAAGTATCTCATTATCGCGATAGAGCATTTTAAGTATCTCGGTGCGCTGCTGCATGCCGACGGTGATATCCTCAACCTTTGCGGAGGGGTCGACGGCGAGGCCGTATTTCTCGGAGAGGGCGAGCACCTTTTTGAGCGCCGCCTTTTTGGTGAGGAAGCCCGCCTTATTCGGCTCAACGCCGAGGATTATGTTATCGAGCACCGTAAAAACATCGACGAGCTTGAAATGCTGATGCACCATGCCAATGCCGAGAGCCGTAGCGTCGTTCGGGTCCTTTATCTCGACGGTTTTGCCGTTTTTGCGTATCTCGCCTTTCTCAGGCTGATACAGGCCGAAGAGCACGCTCATCAGCGTCGACTTACCAGCACCGTTCTCACCGAGCAGAGCGTGTATCTCGCCCTTGCGGAGCTTCAGCGTAACATTGTCGTTTGCGATTATTCCGGGAAATTCCTTGGTTATGCCGAGCATTTCGATTATATAGTCCTGCTCCATACGCAATATCATTCCTTTTCAGAGAAATTCGCTGTTTATATTATATATTATATATTATATCGAGCTTCTTTGCAAGTAAAAGCTGGTTTTTGACATAAAAAAGGCTGCCGCCTTTCGGCAGCAGCCCATGAATTGAGCTTACGCTATGAAATTAACGGTGACGTTCTCGAATTCAACCTTGTTTGCAAGGAAGTCGGTGTAGTCATCCTTAACGGTGAGGCTGCCGCCGGTCTTCATTGAATCAAAGATCTTCTGATATTCGTCCTTGGTGAACTTGTTGAATCTTGAGGTCTCGAACGGGAGGCCGACTGCGTCATCATCAACACCGAGGTTGGAGGAAACGCCGCCGACGGTATCCCACTTGCCGTCAAAGTATGCGCCGAGGATCTTCTGAGTAGCAGCTGCAAGGCCCTTCATTGCGGAGGTGATTACGGTGGTGGATTCCTCAGCCTGGTCAACGTCAACGCCGATCGAGAAAGCGTTCTCGGCAGCAGCCGCTGCGAATACGGAGTTGCACATTGAGCCGCCGCAAGCGAAGACGCACTCGGTACCGGCTGAATACCAGCCGCTTACCATGGTCTGAAGCTCTGCGGATGCAGAGTAGTTGGTGCCGTAAAGATAGCTGTAGTTAACTTCGCACTTAACATTTGCAGCCTTAGCAGCGTCCTGGATGCCCTGGACGAAGCCGTAGCCGTATCTGTTAACAGCGGGGTTGGTGCCTGCGCCGCCGCCGGTGAAGCCGAGCTTGGTATTGCCTTCAACGACTGCTGCGTAACCTGCAAGATAGCCGCACTGCTCCTCTTTGAAAGCAACAGCTGCGATATTCTTGAGGTCGTTGCCTGCGGCATCCTGAAGCGGATAACCGTCGATGAATACAAACTTAACGTCGGGATACTCGGCAGCAACTCTCTTGAGAGCAGCTTCCTGAAGGAAACCGGGGGTAACTATGATCTCTGCGCCGCCGGTGATAGCAGCGACAAAGGCATTGTAGCGGTCCTCGTCGTTAGCGTTGCTGTCATTTGCGGGCTGATAATACTTATAGGATTTGCTGTTCTGGCTTGCATAGAGCTTGACGCCGTTCCAAGTGCCCTGGTTAAAGGACTTGTCCTTGAGCTGGCCGACGTCGGTAACCATTGCGATGACATATTTGCCGTCGGTTGAATTCATCGTATCGGGGATATCGTCAACATTGACGGTATCGGTCTTTGAGGGCTGATCAGATGAATCGGTGGGATCGTTGTTGTCTTTCTTTCCGCAGGCGGTAAGAGCCACGCAGCCTGCGAGCATTGCGAGAACCATGAAAATTGCCAGGACTTTTTTCATAAGTAGACCTCCAACATATTTTTGCTTGTCTAAGCAAGCTGATTGTAGCACATTTTAAACAAAAAATCAATATTCCAATGCAAAAGACTTGAAAAAATTCATAATTATTGCTATTCTATACTCAAATAAAGGATACGGAGGACGTCAAATGGAGAATTCGGTAATAATCGGAATAGCCGGTGGCAGCGGCAGCGGAAAGACGACAATCACGAAGCGGATAACCGAGCGATTCCCGAATGAAGTGAGCGTTATCTATCACGATGACTATTATAAAGCTCACGACGACATGCCGTTTGAGCAGCGAAAGCTGCTGAATTACGACCACCCCGAATCCTTTGAGACCTCGCTGTTGACGGAGCATTTGCGAATACTCAAAAACGGCGGAGAAATCGACTGCCCGACCTATGATTATTCGCAGCACAACCATATGCACGGCGTGACACACCGCATAAAACCGAACAAGGTCATAATAGTCGAGGGAATCCTGATCCTCAATGAGGAGGAGCTGCGAGACCTCTTTGATATCAAAATATTTGTCGATACCGACGCCGACGTGCGGATCCTGCGCCGACTGCGCCGCGACGTTAAAGAGAGAGGCAGGAGCGTTGACTCGGTCATAGAGCAATATCTCGCCACCGTCAAGCCCATGCACGACCGCCTCGTTGAGCCGAGCAAGCGTTACGCCGACGTGATAATCCCCGAAGGGGGCAAAAATGAAGTGGCGCTCAATATGCTGCTCACACAAGTCGAAAACTGCATAGCCGATAAATAAGCGAAAGCCGCTGCTGTTAAAAGCAACGGCTTTTATCTTTTATTCTTCCGTTACGCCCTCAAGGAAATCGGTCTCCTTAACGAAGCCGTCTTTGTCAATGCGGAAGGTTTTGACCTCCTGCCTGCCGAAATCGGCGTAGAAGCCGGCGTTTGCGGCGTCACAGACTATCGCGGCCTTGACGGGCTTGCCCGCAGTCTCGCAAAGACGGATTATGACATCACCCGAGCCGTCCTCACAGAATTTGAGAGCGGAGAGCGAAATATTGGGCTTATTTACGCTTATGAAGCTTTTCATACGGGGCAGAGCGCCCTTGTGATAGCCCACAGGCACGGCGACGAGCTTCTGATTGAGCTTGTCGGCCTCTTGCTGCACTTCGCTCGCCTCGGCAGCGCCCTTGTGCGGGTATATGGCATACTCAAATCTCTGAAGCCCCTCGTCGGTGTAGCTGAAATCGGCGGCGGGTCTGTTTGAGTAGTGATCGGCAAAGATGCAGTTACGCAGCATAGTCAGGCGCAGAGTGCCGCCCGGGCAGTCGTAGCTGTATTTTGCGTCGCTGATGAGCGAAACGCCGTAGCCTTCGGCTGTGACGTCGCCCCAAGTGAGCGCAGGCTCCTCCTCACCGTTGCACGGGCGCTTGATGAACCCTGCGGGTATCTCGTAAGTGGATATCGGGGCGCTGCCGGCAACGGTCACCGGCATCTTGAGGATAGTCAGAGGCTCCTGCCAAAGAATACGGCACTTGACTCTGATGACCTTGCTGCCGGCTGCGAGGATGAAATCCTGAGTGAGATATGAGCCATTATAAACGTGCTTCACTCTGACAACGGCTCTTGCTGCGCCGCACTCGACAAGCTCAATGCTTGCAAGCTCGGGCTTCGCTATCTCGTCATGGAATCTGAATATCATATGCGCCCAAGTATCGGGCTTGGTGTTGTCAAATATTGCGGGAACGCAGAATTCGCCGCCGACATATTCGTGACCGTCTTCCTTTGAAACAAGGCTGCTGATGCCGCCGTTTTTGTCATCAAACGTCACTCTGAGGTATTCATTCTCGATAGTCAGGACGTCCGCGGCAACAGGACTTTGAAGCTCGGGAGCTTCCACAAATTCGGAATCCTCATGCCACAGCCAATAAACGGCATAGCCGAGGGCGGGCGCTTTTGCGATAAACTCGGTGTCAAGATGCGAGTCGTTCGACCTTGAGGAACGGACATTTTGGAAAAGTGCGTCGTTGCCGTCGCTGTCAACTACTCTCTTTGAGGGGTGATATGTCCTGACAGGCGATTCAACGTCGTGCGCGAGCGGGTTAAAGACAACTATGGGTCTGGGGAATCTGAGATTGCGGCAATGGTGGCGCTCGTGGCAGGTCACGCTGTCCGAAACACCGTCAAGCCATGTATCAATATTGAGCGAGAGCTTGAGCAGAGCCTTGTTCTCCTCTTTAGCGGCAACGGTCATCGCGCCGCCCATGGAGTCCCTGACATCGTCATAGGCTTCCATTATCGAGCAGCCGCAGAGGATATCATGGAACTGATTGAAGCAAACATCTCTCCACGCCTCGGCGAATTTCTCCGTAGCGGCGGGCAGATCTGTGGTAAGCGCGGCAATAGTGTTCCATTTCTCGGCGCTCCTGAGCCAGAATTCGGCTCTGCGGTTGAGCTGCTTAACCATTGAAGTGGCGGAGTAGCAGCCGCTCGCGTGGTGCTGCAATTCGTCGCTCCATACGGGCAGGTCAAGCCTGTCGGCACACATCTCCTCAAAATATCTGTCGGGCGATGAGAACTTCAGCTCGTCATAGCCCTCATTTTTGAGCTTGAGCAGGTAATCAAGGTCGCCCTTGGTCGGGCCGCCGCCGTGATTGCCGACTCCGCAGAATATCATCATGCCGTGGCCGTCGTTCTCAGCTCTCTTGCGGGCATTTGTGACCTCTCTGTCAAGCGACTTCGTGCCGCTCGCACCGTAGGAATCGGAAATCCTGAATGTGAGCACCCTCGAGCCGTCGGCGCTGTCCCACCAGAAAAGATCCTCAGGGATATCGGGGTTCTCATGCATACCCGGTCTCATCATCACATAGCAACGCATCCCACTCTTTGTGAGCAGCTGAGGCATCATGGCATTGTGGCCGAACGAATCGACATTGTAGCCGACCTCGCAGATCTTGCCGAACTTCTCATAGTAATAAAGCTGGCTGTAGAGCGCCTGACGGGCGAAGCCCTCGGTGCTAGGCATATTGCAGTCCGGCTGAACCCACCAGCCGTTAACGGGCACCCATCTGCCCTTCTTGACGAGTTTTGTTATCTCGGCAAAAAGCTCGGGGTCGATCTCCTCGACCCATTTATAATAGGAAGCGGAGGAGCAGGTGAAAATAAAGCCGTCGTATTCATTGAGCCTGTCGACTGCGCTGCGGAAGGTCTGGAGCACTTCGCCGCAGCCCTCCTGCCAGCGCCAGAGCCATATCGGGTCAAGGTGAGCGTTGCCGATAATATGTATGCTGTTATTCATATCAAATCCTCCAATTATTCAAAGAAGCCGAAGAATCTGCCGATCCAATAGGCAAAGGTATATATGTAGCAGCTCTCAACGCAGCTGCTGCCGCCGGAATCCTCGTTTTGATACTGGAGAGGATTGCGGTCATATTTTGAGATAAAAGTCTCGTCCGGCTCAAGCAGCACGGAGGATTCGAGCGAGCCCATACGGAGCTTCTTAACGGGCACGTCGTGCCTGCCCTGACAGCTTACGCCCGCGGCAAGACGGCTGATATTCGTCCTGTAGAACCACGAAGCCATGCGCTCAAGATCGACCTCTTCATCGGGGCACGAGAGCATAAACGGGATATCGTAGCCGGGGTTGTGCTCCCTCTCGAGCGAGGTGCGCCACGACTTGAAGCCCGCACGGTATTTTGCAAGCAAGGTCTCGTCCTTCTCAAGCAGGCAAAGACCGGTGAACGCGCAGACGGCAAGCATATGATCGCCGTACATTATCTCCTCGGGGAAATCAAAGCCCATGGAGAGGCTCATCTGATAGAGCCTATCAAAGTGCTTCTCGGTCAGGTCGTCATAGCCGAGATCGTTTATAAGATGCTCATAGCTCCTGCGCCACTCGCCCTGCTCACCCGTTATCCTCATGGTGACGAGGTGATACATGAGCACCTCGGCGGCGTTGAGCGGAGCGTCGCACCAACCGAAGTCGGTGTCAAAATATCTTGTGCTCCATTTAGCCCAAGTTGTCGGCTGACCGGAGAAGTCAAGGAATTCATAGTTGCTGTCGATTATGTGCTTCATAAGCGCCTTGGCGGATATTTTGATAAGCTCGTCAAGCTCGGGATCATCGCAGGCAAGGAATTCGTGAGCGACAAGCATCTGAGCGAAGTGATGGGTCACCTCGTCGCTGCTGGTATCGGCTTTATAAACAAGACCGTCAGTCGTGTAGCCGAGGTCGGTATAGAGCTTTGCGAGCCTCTCGGGCACCTTTGTGCCCGCATATATCTCGGTGCCAACGCAGCCTCTTTTGAGCGCCTCTGTGGTCTCGATACAGACGGCCTTACCGCCGCCGATGCGGAAGAATATGCCGTCGTCGGGCACAGGCTCGTCGGGACAGAGATAAGTCCTTGCCGCAAAGCCGTCACCCCTACAGGGAATATGGAGCAGCAGCAGGCAGGCCTCAACGGCACGGGTCGCCACTCTCTTGGCTTCAAGCGTCTCGGGGTCGTCAGCGCCCTTTTCACGCTTGAGGGTCGCATATTTGAACACCTCACCCATTGCAAAGCCCGCGGTGAAGCTGCCGTCGTTATCGGAATGTGAATAATGGTGCATTGAGTCGAGGTCGCCGGGTATCCTCAGCCCTCTCTGGCTGACCATTCCCCTGCGATCAACGTATTTAAGAGTCTCAGCGAGCAGCATATTGCACTTGTCGAGCGTTGAGAGCGGCTTCATCTCGATATAGGCTGCGCCCTTGTCGGTGAGCACCCAAATGCCGTTGCCCTCGGGCAACAGCGCGCGGACATTATTATCGGGCAGGTCTCTCGGCGCGCTGAAATACATAACTCTGTCGCACTCGCGTTCAGAATCCTTATCGTATCTCGTCAGACCCGTCGAAGCGCCGAACCAAACTGCGTCGGGAGTCTCGGCACAGCAGGTGTAATCGCTCTTCTTTGACGGCAAAGGATACGGGAAGCCCTCAAGATCCGGCTTCACGCACTCGGCCTTAAAAAGCGCCGAGGGAACACGGGGGTCGCGGGGCTCATAGAAAGTGCGGAAGCGGTTAAGATGGTCTTTTAATTTGAATTTATTTCTCATTGCACACCTCGGATAAATAAATATATAATTATAATAACAGAAGAACGTGGCATATGCAACCAAAATTTATTTAAAATATCCATAAACTCATTTACAAGCGGCAAGTTAAATGGTATACTAAGGCTGCAATAAATCAGAGAGATGCAAGGTAACACAATGCTTGAATTCAAACCGATAACACCGAACGATACAGGCGAGCTTAAAAAATATTTCTGCGCCCGACCGCCGCATTTTTGCGACAGGACCCCGGGCGTTGCCGTGATGTGGCGGCGGATATACTCAAATCATTACTGTATTTTTAACGACACGCTCATTATCCGCTCAACCCTCGGCGGCAAAGCGGAGTACCTCTCCCCCGTCGGCAGGGATTTTGACGGAGCAGTCGAGGCGGTCACGGCTCATTGCGCCGAGATAGGCGAAGAAGCCATATTCTACGGGCTGACGGATGAAGAGGCCGACTCGCTCCTCGAGAAATATCCGTGCAGCAGCCGCCATGCAAACAGAGACTGGTTTGACTATGTATACGATAAAGCCGCTCTTATGACCCTCAGCGGCAAGAAATACGCTGCACAGCGCAACCATATCCACAAATTCACCGCGCTCTACCCCGACTATTCTTTTGAGCCAATATGCGGCGAAAATATTCCCGAGCTTATCGCATTCACCGAGAATTTCCACTTCCACGCGCTCAAAGAGGGCGGCGACGCTGCCGCCGAGGTTGGTATGTGCATCGGCGCTCTGAGAGAGTTTCCCCTGCTCGACATGGTCGGCCTGGCGCTTAGAGCGGGTGGCAAGATAATCGGTTACACAATAGGCGAAACGGTCGGCGATATGTTTTTTGTCCATATTGAAAAGGCCGATACCGAATATCAAGGCGCATATCAAATGCTTTCTAACACATTCTTAAAGACTTACGCCACGGGCGACGATATTAAATTTGTCAACCGTGAGGAGGACTGCGGCGACGAGGGATTAAGGCGCTCAAAGCTGTCATATCATCCCATAGCACTGCCGCCGAAAAACACAGTTATCATAGCGAAATAACGGAGCACACCCGTTTTTTCAAATATCCCCCAATAAACAGGAGGTACATTACATGAGAAAGATCATCGCAGCAATACTCGCACTCACCCTCGCCCTCGGAGCCTGCTTCATGCTCTCTTCGTGCGGCGGCAAGACAGACGACCCCACCACCACGGCGGCTGCCGACAATTCCGAACCCGTTGAAGATACCGCAGCTCAGAGCGAAGCCCTGACAGGCGACATCGGCGAGACCGTCACGCCGTCAGAATCCGCTCCCGCCGAGGAGGGCACCACCGAGGAGCCCACCACTCTTGTGACGGTCGCAGCGCCCGTCGGCGGTTCGGTCGCCGATATCGTTACATACTACAACAACGCGGTCAACGGCGCTAAGAAGTATCCCGGCAAAATGACCGTCAAGCGTACCCAGGGCACGGTATCGAGCCTTGAGGAGATCTCCATAGGCCTTGCTCAGGGCGTTGTCGAGGGCGTTCTGCCGAACGATTACCCCAAGAACGAGACTCAGACCTTTGTCAACGGCAAGAGCAGCTCCGGCAAGACCGCCGCTTCCTTCTTCCCCGTTGACGACAAGCCCTACGCCAGCAATCTGACCCCCGCAGGCGTCAAGAGCGCGACCTGCACCGCAAACGGCAAGGGCAGCAAGGTTGTTATCACCCTCATCAGCGAGGACGGCAACGATATCAACTTCGTTCCGAAGCATCACGCCTCCTGCGCCGACACCCTCGCGCTCACTCAGGAGGATCTCGACCCCCTGACCATCAACGAGTGCCACATCACCTACACGGGCATGACCCTGACCGCCGAAATAGACGAATTCGGCAGAGTGACTTCTCTTAAGGTCAGCGAGCCCGTCACCATCGAGGGCAAGGTCGCTTGGAAAAAGCTCAACCTCATCGAGGTCAAGGTCCTCGGCACCTGGAAGCAGGAATTCGTCGTCACCTACTGATCGTTAAAGCGAAATACAAAATCGGGGCTGCGGTAAATTCGCAGCCCCGAAATTTTATTATGGTCTGTTATTTTACATATATGGGATTTGTCCACGCCATTTTGCCGTCGACATCAACGACGGTCGCGCGGATATAGCTGTAATCGTCTCTGAGATCACGCTCGGCGTGAGTTATAAGTCTGCCGTCATCAGCCTTAACTATACGGGTCGGGTGGCGGTCGGCGTGGAAGCGGATCTTGGCGCAGGGTGAGCATTCGACATGAGCTACGCCGTCCTCGACATAGAAATCCTTGATCTCAGGGCCGCAGGAGGAGTAGAACGCGCCCTTGACAAGCGCGTCAAGCACCGCCTTGTCGCTCTTCTCGGCGTTGACCATGACCCAGCCGTTGCAGTGCTGACGCATGGGGTGACCGTCGTCGACAGCAACGCCCCAAATCTTGTGACCGAGACCGAGCATTTCATCCCAGTAGGGAGCGTCAACGTCCATGTCGTTATCCATTACGCAGCCGCTGTTCCAGACCTCCATAGCGAATTCGCCGATGAGCTTATCAAAATATCTCGCCGGAGTTGAACTCCACTCGGGGTGACAATAGAAAGTGATGTTGCCCTTGGAATGGATCCAATCAAGATACTGCTGAAAATCGAACTGGTCATGCACCCTGCCGCTCTCAAATCTGTCGCCGTCGGCGAAACCGTTGCTCTCGTCATTCGGGCCGAGGCAAACGGTGTGGAAGCAGCGGAAACCGATATCATTATCAAACCCCGCGTCAAACTCCATGCCGGGGATTATGAGCAGCCCCGCATCGGGAGCGTAATCGGTGCGGTTATAGACCCTGTGGTCGGTGAGGGCAAGGAAATCATAGCCGTGGACGGCATGATAGCGCTCGACCTCCTCGGGAGTGCCCGAGCCGTCGGAACGGGTGGTGTGGCAGTGGAGACCGCCCTTCAGCATTTTTTCGCAAGGCTCAAACGCAGCCTGTCTTATGATTTTTGAATCAGCCATAGCTTCTCCCTTCAGTTAAAACGCACTTCAACAGTATGTCTGCCTCCCGAAACCTTGACAGTAACATCGCTGTTTTCTTTTGTATAATCGGCCTTTGCGCCGTCAACGGTGATCGAGACGATATCTCTCGGCACGCAGATAACGGCATCGCCGCCGCACTCGCTCTCGAACGCAAGAGAGAACACTTTCTTATCCTCGTCGCAGTGATAGGATTCTATAACGCCGGGTATCGCCTTGGGGTACGGGCGTGAGAATATCTTCATCAGCGGGGTCTTAAGCCAGCCGTCGGTGTAGCACCAATAGGTGTTGCTCCACTTGTTGGAGTCAAACATATCAAGCAGGAAGCTGACGTGGGGCAGCCAGCCCTCGCCCTCTCCGCCGCCGCCCCATTCGCCGACGATAACGGGCATATGTAATCTGTCCTGAGACTTCTTATGCTGGGCAAACATGCCGCTGACTCTCTCATTGCTCGCATACTTATAAAGTTCGGTATCGACCATGAAGTCATAAGCATGGGGGGCGAACGCCTGATTCTGCTCCCTCTTGCCGTCGACGGTTATCGGCGGAGCGGAGAACGGAACGGTGGTGTTTGACCAGTAGCAGTTATCGAGCATTATTACGCCCTTATCGGTCACGCCTCTGATAGCCTTGGTAACTCTCGAGAGGAACGGAGCGTACTTATTGATATCAAAATCACGGATGCAGTCGTCGAACACGGAGGTCGCCTTCCTGACGACGCTTGACGATATCTGCTCAAGTACTTTGGGCACCCTGTCCTTTGAGAAAACGGCGTCAGCAAAGAGCTTGCCTTGCTTTATCTCGCGGTCAAAGAGGATGACCCTGCCCGCTTTAAGCACCAGCTTTTTAAAAGCCTTGCCCGCAGCCATGCCGGGGAACGGCTCATTCATCAGGTCGAAGCCGAAGAGAGCGGGCTTGTCTTTGAATCTCTCTGCAACATGGGCCCAGCAGTCGGCATACCATTCCTGGAGCCCCTTTCCGTTCACCTCACGATTAGCCCAGAAATTGTCAAATGCCCTCTGGCAGTATTTGCCCCAGAAATAACCGGCAGCCCAAACGCCCTTGATGGGCTTGACTTCATACTGATCGGTTATTGTAGCCCATGCCGGCGCGCCGTCGCCGTTGCACTTGGGCGAATAAAGATCCTGATGCATATCGAGATAGGCATATATTCCGTATTTCTCGCAAAGCTCAAGTATACGATCAATCTCATCAAGGTATTCATCATTATAATCACCCGGGGTCGGCTCAAGCTTCGCCCATGTGAACCCGAGCCGGATAAGGTTGAAGCCCTTGTCGCGGAATTCAGACAGCAACTCATCATCGACGGTGTAAGCATACTTCTGCTCACCGGGCTTATAATCGCTCTTATCAACGATGTTAACGCCGTTGAATATCCTCTCTCTGCCGAGCTCGTCGACAAATCTTGTGGATTCGGTTCTTATAGTGTTCATTTCGGACTCCTTTTCTGAGTTAGATATTGTCTCTATGCGGCGATCGCCTCTTTTGCAGCGGCTTTCTTTTTAAATATATTTGTGAAATTCAGCAGGAAGAGCAGGATATACGCCGCCTGCATCGGAATATTCTCGATTATCGCACTCTTGCCGACGGTTATGAGCAGCACGAGCATGGTAGCAAGTATGGCGCAGAAGATGATGAAGGCAGCAAGGAACGCGCCTTTCTCTTTTCTCGCCTTGCTGAAAAGCAGGATAACCATCGGAGCAGCGCAGCAGAATGCGAAGATGAGTGCACCCGCCCAATGAGCCATGCAGCGGGGGGAATCAAGGTGCATCTCCTCACCCATTGACGGGCAGTTGATAGTGACGAATATTGCGGCGCTGCCTATCGAGCCGAGGATAACGCCGAGCTTGCTGTTATAGTTATAACGTCTGTAGGCAAACATGGTGTTGGTGAAGATGGTCATTGAGGCGAAAACGCCCCAGCCTCTGAAATGCCAAGGAAAATCAAGGCCTATCATGCTTGCTGTTATTGTCTTGACCTTCTCGATGAAGGGCTGATCGCCGAAGAAGCCGTACCATGTAACGTAAACACAGCCGAAGATGATGCCGATAAGACAAAAAGCCTTTATTGCCTTCGTGAGCTGCGGGGCATAGAGAATATCCTTTATGTAGAAGATGAACATCAGCAGACACACGGTGGAGAGAACGACCCACACCGGATAGAGCCATTCGTGACCGAGCATACCGCTGATATTTGCATGGAGCACTCCGTCGACCGTACGCTCGGCAACGGTAGCGTAATTCACAAGCACGATATCCTTCATAAAAAATACCATCCATATGAGATATGCCAAAGATATGGCTATCCACATGGCAAGATATCCCTTAGGCATACGGTTCTTGGTTTGCTGCATAAATTCTCCTCCTATAAATTGAAAAGTGTTAATAATAGATTAACATATAGTTATCCAAAAAGCAACAGATATTGTATAAAAAAGCGCCGCGGTTTTGCCGCAGCGCTAAATGCCGAATAATCATTTCAGCCTTGATATGTATTGACAGGTGACATAGATGTTTTGAATCTTCTTAGCCTGCGAACCTATGGGCGTCTCAATTATCGGCTGGGTCTCGGAGGGAGTGACATAAAGCTTAAAGGCTATTACATCCTGTCCGACCCGCATATTCTTTATATTTTTATACTCAAAGTTTCTGTTCTCAACACCGAGATAGTTAAAAACTATATCCTCAAGGTCGTGCCCCGAGAAGAGCTTGATGACGTCATCCTCATCATGCATATCAATGATAGCCTTTGCCTCCTCAAAGGTAAGCGGGCAGCATTTGAACTCGCCTTCGTTTAAGATAGACATAACATTCTGATTATCGACCAAAAGCAACGGAACAAGCGAACGTGCCATAGAGATCACCCTTCTTTCATTGAATTATCAAGCAAAATAGATAAAAAATATCCGTATCGACTTGAATTTATATTCATTATACATAAAGAAATGCGAAATGTCAATACCAAATGCTTATTCCAAAATATTTGATGTTATGAAGTCAACGCCCCACTTGCAAAGCTCCTCGCCTCTGTCCTTATCGTTGCAGGTCCAGCAGTTGACCTTTGCGCCGACTGCATGGACGGCGGCGATACGCTCGGCGTTAAGCTCCGTATAGCGGATATCGAGATCAAAGCCGTATTTGGCAAGCAGCTGCGGCAGGTCGTCGGAGTAGCTGTCAACAAGGAACTGCGCCTCGCTCTCGGGGATAATCTCTCTAAGTTTAACAAGATTATCAAAAACGAACGAGATGAAAATGACATTCTCAAGGTAATCGCAGCTCTTGATCTCGTCGCAAATAGCGGCTATCTCGTCGGAGGTGAAAGCGTTTTTAAGCTCGAGCACGGCTGTCTTGCCGTATCTCTTGCAGGTGCTTATGTATTCGGTGAGGGTCGGGATATGCAGATCCGCTCTCCCCTTTTTATCATCGGTGTCGCAGAGTGAGAGTTTGCGAAGAGTCTCAAAGGTTGATTTCTCGACCTCGAGGTCATCTATAGCCACTCTGCCGGTGGTATCGTCGTGGATAATGACGAATTTGCCGTCGACGGTCTTATGAACGTCGGTCTCTATGCCGAAATAGCTGCGGTTGCCCGCGGCGATAAAAGCCGCGTTCGTATTCTCTTTCTCAATGCCGCTGAGGCCCCTATGGGCTATCATTTTAGCGGTGCGTGTATCAAGTTTAATTGAATCCATTGTAATTCTCCTTCCTTATTTATCAAAACTCAGGCTCACAAGCAGCGGATAATGGTCGCTCGGGTATGCCCCGCCGTAGACCGTGTCGACCACTCGATAGGAATTGACATTGAAGCCCGTTTTGGATATCATAACATAGTCGATGGGCTTCCTGTCGAGCTGCCTGCCGAAATCCTGATAGGTGCAGCCGCCGACAGAATTCTCCGTCTGATATTTGACATCGAGGAAATTCTCGGTTGCGCTTCTATAGGTCTCGGAATCCTCAACGCAGTTGAAGTCGCCCATTATCATTGCGGGCAGCGAGCCGAACTGCTTTATCTTGTCGAGCACCACGGCGATGCCCTTTATCCTCGCCTCGTCGCTGACATGGTCAAGGTGGGTGTTGAATACGACGAATTTCACGCCGCTCGCCTTATCGGTCAATATCACATAGCTGCAAATTCTGTAGCAGGCGGCGCCCCAATCCTTGCTCATGGTCTCAGGAGTCTCCGAGAGCCAGAAGGAGCCTTTGTCGGCAAGCTCGTATTTATCGCGGCGATAGAATACCGGGCAGCCCTCGGACAGCAACTCTTCATCCCTGTAAGTAATGACTGAGTCATACTGCGGCAGGCTGCTGCAAAGATAGGCGTAGTGATACTTCGTAGCCTCCTGGAAGCCGATTATGTCGGGCGAGCACATCTCGACATTCTTGATTATGAGATCGGCTCGGTAAAACCAGCTCTTCCTGCCGAGATCGGTCGGCGAAATGCAGCGCAGATTGCTGCTCATCACCCGCACCTCACCGTCGGCGGAGACGTCATTCACCTCGACCGCAGCCATATGCTTGCGGTAATGCGGATAATACCAAAGCTCGACCGCGCCCAAGACGAGCACGATAACGAGCAGAGCGCTGAGGATACCGAGAAACACTTTCTTTGACTTTTTCATCATCAAACCTCCGTATTCATTGAAAAAACGCAGCCGCAATACTGCTGACGATACAGGCAGTATTCCTTTGACAGAACTATCGAGCGCTGATAGCCGCCCCGCTTCTTGAAATCGGACGGCAGATACTCGACCCCGTATTTTTTCTCAAGCTCAAAGCCTATCTTGTTGATAAGCTGAGCATTCTTGTGCGGGCTGACGGTCAGCGTGGTCGCAAAGAGCGGGAAGCCGTTTTTGCGGGCGTATTCAGCCGTGCGCGACATCCTGAGCAGGAAGCATTTCTCGCACCTTGCTCCCCCCTCCGGCTCGCCCTCAAGCCCCGCAGCCGCCTCAAAGAACGGATCGGGCGAGGGATCGTCCTCGGCTATCGTCACCCCGCTGCAAAACGGTGCTTTTTCACAGAGCTTATAAAGCTCGCCGAGGCGCTTTTTGTATTCCGCGCCGTCGGTTATGTTTGGGTTTGAGAAAAACACGGTTATATCGAAATATTTTGTCAGGTATTCGAGCACATAAGACGAGCACGGAGCGCAGCAGGCGTGCAGCAGCAGCCTCTCACGCCTCCCATCGGCGCATAGGCGCTCTATAGCCTTGTCCGTCTTGAGCTGATAATTTATCTTTTCCATCTGATCGCCTCTTTGCTTCATAATACCATATCGGATACGAAATGTAAATAGCAATCCGCCGCAACCGGTTAATTCCGATCACGGCGGATTTATGCGCGAGTTTAGAATATCTTTATCTCTGCATTTCTTCATCAAAAGCTATCAATTTCGCCAATGCGATAATTGTTAGCCCTTTATTTTGTCTGCGATATCAAAGAAGAAGCCGGTGAAAACGCCTACGCAGATCATAGCAGAAGTTGAAATAATTAATACTGTCATAAGCAATTTTAGCTTTAAAGAAATTATTTTTCTCTTTTTTATCAGAATATAAGACAAAAGTACCGGAACCACACATGGCACCAAAACAGATAATGGATAGTATAGAATCATCAGTATCATAGAATATCCAAACACATCTTTACTTATCAGCAAATAAGCACTCGGAAGTGACGAGATTATAAGCAATGTAGCAAAAGACATCGTGGACGGTGTCCTCGGTGTCTTCATCATTATTCAATATGGACTTTGCGAAGGCGATCATCTGCTTTCTGTAATGACGATTAACTTCATCAAAGAGTTTTATTTCATTCGCAGTGTCGTTCGTACTTATAAGCAATGTAAACATCAGTAACCTTTTCCTTTAAAAAGTCTTTGGCTCATACAACACATATTATCACAAATATTATTAAGGCTCAACCGATTCCCGTATATTCTTTATGTTAATTCCAAGAAACGATTTATAAAGATGCCACGGCAATATGAAAAGCAGCTTCGCAAAAACCTCCCATAATTAACCACTCATGATTCTCAGCACTTTCTAATTCGCTATTTGTTTCAGAAAGCTGATTTTCTGCTTCGTCGATTTTTTCTAACGATTCTTCAAATGAAGTCGAAAAATACTCTATTGCCACAGCCGCAGCAGCAAGAACACCGACAACAGCAATGAACGGATTTGCTTTTAGAGTAGCCCAAACTCCCTTTAATACAACTCCGAGACCCTTTGTTGCAGCAGTAAAAGCACCGGTTGTTCCTGTGGCAGTAATGTTAGCTTCCGATGTGGCGAGAGTTGCGGCTGCTTGTCGTGCCTCAGCTTCGGCAACACCATGGCTAATAAGAATTTCAGCTATTTTCTCTTCGCTTAATTCGCTAACTGATAATGCTGCCTTTACACTCTCAAGACGCATCTTTTTTGTGGCGGATGTAATAAGTTCAACATTGTCAGAACCCTGTAAACCCAGAATTTTAAGACGCAAATTTTACAGAGCAATAAAATGTTATAAAAATATTGACATAAAGCATTTTGGGAGGTATAATTACAATAGTAAATGCAAGGAGGATAGATTGTTTGAAAAAAAGAAGATTATATGTTCGTAAGTATAAGTGTGTAAATTGTGGTAAGGAAATTAGTCCGACACGAAGTTATTATTGTCCCTATTGCAATTTTGAACAACCTTTGGAAGGTAGAGCCGAGGCTTTAGACGACGAAATCGTCGATATTGAGTGTCCAAATTGCGGCTTCCCCAAATCATTCTTCCGTTCAGATGATTATTCGGACGAAGCGTATTGCCCAAGATGTGGAAAAGCGACATATATTAATAAAGAGGGTAAAAAATCATTACCTGTATTTGAAACCTCTCCATCCGTGTCTTGTCCTTATTGCAACTCAACAAATACACAGAAAATTTCAACCGCAAATAAAGTAGGCAGCGCTTTGGTTTTTGGAGTATTTTCTCTTGGTAAAGTCACAAAGCAGTGGCACTGTAACAACTGCAAAAGTGATTTTTAATCTCAACATTTCTTTCGTTCTATAGGCACATTGCTTTTGCAATGTGCTTTTTTGGTACTTGGAACATGCATTAATAGCAAATAAAATATGGTTTTTATTTCCTACAAATTAACTCGTATTATTCTATTATTTTCCATTCCGACAAGATAAAAGCCCCGAAAGTCTTACATATCAAGGCTTTCGGGGTTTAACTGAAATTGATTAAAACGGTATTGTTTGTTCAAGGCCCGGGCGTCTTTGCGTATTTCATAATTGCTGATTTATCGTGCATGCCGAGCAGGAGGAAGAAAAGCAACCGCCGGAACAGCCGAGATTTTCATTTGCAACGGCAAGCATAAGACGAATTCTGTTTTCCTGATTAACCTTTGTTGCACCGGGGTCATAGTCGATCGGAACAATATTTGATTCGGGATACATATCTTTGAGCTTCCTTATCATGCCCTTGCCGACAATATGGTTCGGCAGACAGCCGAAGGGCTGAGCGCATACGATATTGCCATAGCCGCTTTCGATAAGCTCCATCATTTCAGCTGTCAGAAGCCATCCCTCGCCCATTTTACAACCGGGGCCGATAATCTTTGTGCATATTTCCTTGATATGAGCATAGGTTGACGGAACGGTGAAACGCCCGTAAGCCCTTACAGCGTCAAGCAATGTGGTTTCAATTCTCGTTAGATACCAGATAGCAAACTGCATTGCAATCTTTTTAAGCTTGCTTCCGCCGTAGAGCTTGATATCCTCAAGTCTGTTATCGACCTTAAAGAGGAAGAAACCCAGAAGTCCGGGAACCATAACCTCACAGCCTTGACCGAACAGGAATTCCTCAAGGTGGTTATTGGCAAGCGGAGAATACTTAACATAAATCTCGCCGACAACGCCGACCTTTGTTTTGACAATATTCTTTACGGGAACCTCCGAAAAGGACTTTGTAATCTCGGGAAGAAGCTTTTTCATCTCGCCGAAAGAATATCCTCTGCCCTTTCTGAACATCTCGCTGATACCGTCAATCCATTTCTGTACGAGCCTTTTACACTCCCCCTCATTCTTTTCATAAGGCTCGACCTGGTTTTTGAGAAGCATAATCAGATCGCCGTAGATAACTGCCGAGAGCATTTTAAGAGCCATTGAAATCCTGATTTTGAAGCCGCTGTTTTTCTCAAGTCTCGAAAGGTTAAGAGAAATAACGGGAACCTGCGGATAGCCCGCCTTTTTAAGCGCTTTTCTGAGCAGATGAATGTAGTTTGAAGCACGGCAGCCGCCGCCCGACTGAGTTATCATCAAAGCGGTTTTGTCAGGGTCATATTTCCCCGTGTTCAAGGCGTCAATGAGCTGACCGATAACAAGCAGCGCAGGGTAGCAGGTGTCGTTATGAACATATTTTAACCCCTCGTCAACAACCGTTCTGCCGTCGTTTTTGAGAAGCTCAACCCTGTAGCCGTACTGAGAAAAGATGTTGATAAGCAAAGAAAAATGTATGTCTGCCATATTGGGAGCAAGGATTGTATAATCCCGCATCTCTTTTGTAAATTCAACTCTGTCGGCAGTATTCATCATTTATTCCTCCTCGTATAATCAGTTATATAGTTAATATTTTAAGTATCAGCAGGCTTTGAGCTGCCCGTGATAAAATAATTGTGGGACAGCGTGGCAAATTCGGATTCCTCCCGGTCGTGCCGCACAGCTGCTTCATAAAAGGCCCTTCCGATGAGCCGGTTGGTCTTTTGACTGCCGAAGGACAGACGACTGTATATCCCGCCGGAGGGCTTATCAAGCCGTTTGCACTGCTTCTCTTAGAAATTCCCACGCTTTATCTTCCTGGCTTCATACCCTCGGACTTATCTTCCCGTGGCGGCAAACAGGCTTCTGAGCCTGATTTTAACCGCACCCGGATTTGAAATTTCGTCTATTTTAATCTGAGTATAAATTTTGCCGTCGCTCTCGAGAATGGCTCTCATTTCATCGGTTGTTATTGCGTCAACGCCGCAGCCGAACGAAACAAGCTGAACAATGTTAACATCTTTATCCGCGAGCTTTGCAACATACTTTGCGGCAGCGTAAAGCCTTGAATGATAAGTCCACTGGTCAAGAACGCCTGTGGGGAACTTGTTGACAAGCGGGCTGACGCTGTCCTCGGTTATAACCGTTGCGCCGCATTCGCAGATCAGCTTATCAATGCCGTGATTGATCTCCTCATCAAGATGATATGGTCTGCCGCAAAGAACGATAACGGGTTTATCGTTTTCTTTAGCTTCCTTGAGATACTCCAAGCCCTTGTGATGGATTTTCTTCATGTAGTTATGATATTCGTCATAGGCCTTATCGGAAGCGTTTTTGACCTCGTCAAAGGAGATTGAGCCGAACTTATTGCACAGAATGCCGTAAATCTTCTTTGAAAAATCCTTGGGTCTGTGAAGTCCGAGATAATCATTCATAAAGTTCAGCTTTTTAAGCTCGCCGACATTTGAGCGGATAACCTCGGGATAATAAGCAACAACAGGGCAGTTGTAGTTGTTGTCGCCAAGCTTTTCGTCAATGTTATAAGACATACAGGGATAGAAAATATTCTTGACTCCCTGAGAAATGAGCGATTCGATGTGACCGTGAAGAAGCTTTGCAGGGTAGCAAACCGTATCTGACGGAATGGTGTGCTGACCCGAAACATAAAGCTCTCTTGACGATTTTTCGGAAAGTGCAATCCCGAAGCCGAGCTGTGTGAAAAAGGTGTGCCAGAACGGAAGAAGCTCAAACATGTTAAGTCCCATGGGCAGTCCGATCGTCTCTCTCTTGCCCTTAACGGGTTTATATTCTGCGAGCAGTTCACGCTTATAATCAAAAAGGTTATTGCCATTATCCGCATTTGACCTTGCAATGGGCTTGCTGCATCTGTTGCCGCCGATAAAGCTTCTGCCCGAGCTGAAGGTATTAACGGTCAGCCGGCAGTTGTTACTGCACTTGCCGCAGGTGATTGCTTTTACCTTATGTTCAAAGGTTTTAAGCTCACCGGCTGAAATGAGAGTGCTCTTTTCGGGTGCTCTTTCCATTGAATAAAGAGCCGCACCGTAAGCGCCCATGATACCGGAAATGTTGGGGCAGACAACATTTCTGCCGATCTCCTGCTCGAACGCACGAAGAACGGCATCGTTAAGGAAGGTACCGCCCTGAACGACGATATTTTTGCCGAGCTCGTCTGCGTTTGCCGCTCTGATAACCTTATAAAGTGCGTTTTTGACAACGCTGATCGAAAGGCCTGCGGAAATGTTTTCGATTGAAGCGCCGTCCTTTTGAGCCTGCTTAACCGATGAATTCATAAATACCGTGCAGCGTGAGCCGAGGTCAACGGGTCTGTCCGCAAAAAGACCGAGCTTTGAAAAATCCGCAATATTGTAGCCCCAAGCGGCGGCAAAGGTTTGCAGGAATGAACCGCAGCCCGAAGAGCAAGCCTCGTTCAGGAATATGTTATCAATTGCGTTATTTCTGATCTTAAAGCATTTGATATCCTGACCGCCGATATCTATAATGAAATCAACATCCGGCTTGAATCTCTTTGCGGCGGTGAAATGAGCAACCGTCTCAACAAGGCCTATATCAACCGCAAAGGCGTTTTTGATTATATCCTCGCCGTAGCCCGTAACCGCGCTTGAAGCAATAACCGCGTCGGGATACTCTTTGTAAAAGTCTTCGAGAAAGCTTTTGATAAGCGAAACAGGGTCGCCGTTGTTTGACATATAGCGGCTGCAAACGATTCTGCCGTCTTTGTTTATAACCGCCGCCTTAACTGTTGTTGAGCCTGCGTCAATGCCTATATAAACCTTTTCGCCCTTATCAATAATGCAGTGATCCTCAATTGAATCCTTTGCGTGGCGTGCTGAAAATTCGTCATATTCTTCTTTTGAATTGAAAAGCGGCTTCGCTCCGAGATATTCTCCGCTCTCCTTTGCGTTCTTAATCTTCTCGGTAATGCTCCTTATATCAATCGCATCACCGTCCGACGAAAACGCCGCACCGAGCGCAACGAAATAAAGACCGTTTTCCGGGCACGTTCCCGTAACACCCAGGCCCTTGTCAAAAGCCTTTCTGAGCTCCGAAAGGAAATAAAGAGGCCCGCCGAGATAGACAACCTTGCCTTCAATTCTTCTGCCCTGCGAAAGACCCGAAACGGTCTGATTGACAACGGCGGTAAAAATACTTGCGGCAATATCGTTCTTTCTTGCACCCTGATTGAGCAAGGGCTGAATATCCGACTTGGCAAAAACTCCGCATCTTGATGCAATTGAATAAATTTTTTCGTGAGCTTCGGCAAGTGAATTCATTTCGGTCGGATCCACACCGAGGAGCGACGCCATCTGGTCAATAAACGCGCCCGTTCCGCCTGCGCACGAGCCATTCATTCTGACCTCAACGCCGTTTGTGAAAAACAGTATTTTTGCATCCTCGCCGCCAAGCTCGATAACAGCGTCTGTTCCTGGCAAAAGCCTTGAAACGCCTACTCTTGTTGCATAAACCTCCTGAATGAAATCCAGCCCGAGCGACTGAGCAAAGCCCATGCCCGCAGAACCGGAAACGGTCAGCGAAGCATTTTTAAACTCGGGATGCTCGTCGACTATCTGCGAAAGCATCATTGCACTTTTTTCGGCTATTTTGGAATAGTGGCGTTCATACGCCTTATATACAATATTATACTTATCGTCAAGAGCAACGCATTTGAGCGTTGTTGACCCGACATCCATTCCTATTCTCATATCATCTTTCTCCCACACGCATATTAAGCATTTTTGCGACTTTCCGCCTTTTCTTCGTCAAGATTTTCTAACATAAGGCGCTCAACCTCTCTGTAAAGCTTCTCATTCGCTTCTTCGGTCGTCATGTTGCCTACCTTAAAGGGCTCGCCGTAACGAATCGTCAGATTCTTACTGCGAAATTTATAATCACCCGTCAGACCGAACGGGACAATATAGGCATCAGCCTTTTTAGCCATCGAAACACAGCCGAATTTAAAGGGAAGAAGGAATTGATCGGTCTTGTTGCGTGTTCCCTCGGGGAAAATTCCGATTGCTCCCCCTCTTTTGAGGACTCTCATTGCCGACATAACGCATGCGATATCCTTTCTTGACCTGTCAACGGGAATGCAGCCCACAGCCCTGAACAGCGGAGCAAGCCTGCCGTCAAAATATTCTTTCTTTGCCATATAATGTATCATTCTTTTGGTTGCGATAATAGTCAGGCACTGGTCGTAAACATGCTTATGGTTGCCTGCAATGATAATAGCCGAATCCTTGGGAATCTTCTCGGCTCCGATAATTCTGGGGTTATTATAGAATTGAAACAGAGGACGCATAAGCGGAGTTAAAAGCTTATATCCAAGCTCTCTGTCCTCGGGCTTCTTGGGTGATTTCCTGCTCATTTTTAAATACCTGCCTTTCTAAGTTCGTCTGAAATAATATTCATAAGCTCGTTGTTTGATTTTTCAAGATCCTCCGACACGGTGATCGGCTCAAGAAATCGGATTTTAACGCTTCTTTCAAAAGCCTTGTATTTTCCCGATATAACAAAAGGAACGATCTTTGTGTCAGTGTCATGTGCCATTTTGACTGCGCCGAACTTAAACGGCATTATTATGTCGTCTGTTCTGTTAATCGTTCCCTCAGGAAAAATTCCGATAAACTTATCGTCGTTAAGATACAGCTCGGCTGTTTCAAGAGATGCCTTATCCTTTCGGCGGCGGTTAACGGGAATAATGCCCAAGCCCTTGAAAAGAATTTTTAAAGGGCCTTTCATTAACTCGTCCTTCGCCATGAAATGAACACATCTTTTTGTTGCACAGCCCACAAGCAGGCAGTCGAGATTGTTCGTGTGGTTGCCTGCAAGAACTATTCTGCCGCTCTCGGGTATGTTGCGTTTGCCTACAATCGTGGGCTTGAAAACAGCCTTGAAGCAGGCGGCAGTGCCTCTGATTGCTCTGTAAAACAGCGGGTCTTTCATCTTTTGTCCTCCATTTGGTAAAATTGTTCAAAAAGAAAGCTTTCTTTTTGACATAAAGGTTTCCATAAATAAAAAAGAGGAGCCCGAAGGCTCCGCAATCAAGGAATTATTAAGTTTGGACTTTATCGATCGTTCTGTCTTTTTTAACAGCGGTCAGCTTGAATCTGCCCGCCTTGATTTTCTTCATTGTGCTGTAACGGGCGCAGTTCTTGATGATTTGTTGTTTAGCTTGCTCACCAATATTGATGCAGCTCATTACCCTGACATATTTGCTTATGGGATTGCTGGGTTTCATTCAAATCATTCCTTTCAAAGCTCAAGCTCTCGTTTAAGCAGCTTGCGGCCGTACTGAAGCCGTTTTCTGACTGTCATTGGGGAGGTGTTCGTGATTTCGGCGATTGAGTTGGCTTTGTAGCCTTCAATATAATACAAATCAAGAACGATTCTGTATTTAGACGGCAGCTTCATTATCAACTCAAAAATATCTCTGTCATTATCCCTGATGCCGATTTCACGCAGCTCATCAAGATTCTCAGCCGCATGACGGTTATTGTATCGGCTGATGTTCTTGCTGATATTTGTTGCAACCTTAATAAGCCAAGCTTTTTCGTGGTCGGAATCCTTAAACAGCGGAGCCTTGACCATGTATTTCAGGAAGGTTTCCTGAACAGCGTCCTCGGTATCCTGTTTGTTTTCCAATATATTATAACAAATACGAAAAAGCATTTGACTGTATTTTTCAACTGCATATTCAACATGACGCAACTCATCATTATACTGAGCAGTTACCGCACACACAGGCAACATTCCTTTCAGAGAGAATTGCTTCTCTATATATTAAAACACCCGGACTCATAAAAATGTGACAAAAATTTTTGTGAACAATTTGTAAACTTGATGATTCAAAAAATTTGTTTAATTATAATTTATTTTATCACATTTTTTTCATTCTAACAAGTAAAAAAAAGAATTATAAGAAAACTCATCCACACTTTTATTTCTACTTTCAACAAGTGTTTTAATGAATTTTTCATACAAAAAGACCTCAAGCATACTTACAGCACACTTGAGGTTAATTGATACACATCTAATTGATTACTGCGGGAGACTCAAAACGGCTCTCCATCAAACGACAATACCGGCATTGTCATACTTAAACGACATTGATTTTCCGTTACCCGCCAGCGAAGCGAACTGCCTGCCCTTTGCCCATGTCATTGTGTAGCCTCTGTAGCTTGTGGGGTTTCCACTCACGTCATACACAATGACGTCATCGCCATACTGCGTTACGGCATTTTTGAAGTTAGCATCGGTGTAGGAATAAGTCACGGTATTGACCGGCTCGCCCAAGGTCTCGGCGGAGAGCTGCCGCAACCGGCTAATTCCGATTGCGACAACTCTGATTATAGTACAATGTCTAATTAGGACTCAAACATTAATACTTTTGTGTCATTTCCGTAATCATAGGATGTATCATAATAGTATGGTTCATTTGCCCACTTTTGATGAAACCTTATAATAAAGGAATCATTTACCGTTACGGTTACAAACACAACAAATTTTTTATCTGGATATAGCTTTTCCAAATAACAAATTAAGACCTTCCCTAAAATTTGACCAACCAAACAAATAGTTTCAAACTCATTTCCATTCACCTTATCAATTATATGAACATGATTCTCAACTGCTTCAAATGCGGTTTTGTCATTAATACTTTCAATTGATTTCAAAGGATTATTGTCATTTAGAACATATTCGTTTCCGAATTTGTCTTTAATTAACTTAAATCTGAATAACTCAGTTATAATCTTCAGTAAATCAACATTGCTCGTTTTTCTATTTTGCCTAATACCCAAGGATTTTCAGCCCCTTTCCAATCGTTTTTTCCCACCTTTGTTATAAAGTGTTTTCGAGGTAACTTGTGTTCCTTTTCCCCCTTTATTAGGCGGAGGCGGCGACGTGGCGTTCGAAGCATAGTCCATTAACGCTTTGGCATCACACACACCTTCTTCACTTGCGTACGCAATAGCCACAACCACCACTACGGTCACAATTACCGCTATTACTCCTGGATTTAATGATGTTCCCGTAGCAACAATTGTCGGAAGAATTGCGGCGTATAGTTTTTCTTACATTGAAGGATTAATAACTGTAGCATTGCGTCCGCTCGGATCGGAATACATAACAGGATTATTCTGACAATACGCAAACATATTGACGCCCTGAATGTAATCATCACCGGCCACAAGAAGGGAATCCGCATTGATGAAGCGGCAGGTTTCGGGGTCATAGTAACGGCTTTGGAGATAGTAGAGCTTCGTCTCGACATCATAGTAGTATCCCCTGTATCTCAGAGGATTCTTGAGGCCCACGGTATCCGCAAGGCTGCCGGTAACGGATATGACCTTGCCCATTCTGATACAACTGCATTGACAGGCTCGCCCAAGGTCTCGGCAGAGAGCTGACGCAACCGGTTACAACCGGTTAATTGCGATTGCGGTAACTCACGCTGAAACCGATTAATTTCAAATTTGCAATTAAGTGAAAATGTCTTTGGAAAAGCAGCCTAGCGCAGAAAGCATCCTGTTAGTTTTGACAGGCCTGGAACAAATCACTCATTTTTATTCAAGCTTCCTGTTAGAATATATCGTGCTTTTTGTGCTTTGGAAATTTTAGGTATAATCCAAATTTTCAGTAAACTTAATACGCTGATGAACATAGCGCTTATCGGAAAGACAAATTGACTAAATGGATTTTTTGTAACACTGAATGTGCAGCCTTTCAGCGAATAAAAAGCTAAACAGCAGCTCAAACAAAACAATGAAATCTTGTTTCCTGACACAAAAATTTTATCAAAATCAATGGCTTTTACAATTTCAAAAGCGCAATAAATCCCAGCTATTGTCATAGCTATCGTTTCTGCAATCTCATTAACAGACCCATCAAGTATTGATGGTTTGAATATTAAAAATGATATAATAAATATAACAATTAAAACTGTGCTTAACGCAACTCTAACAAATTTCAAATGTATATCTCCCTTCATTAACGTAAGTTTAATCCCATAATTTCCTTCCAAAGTTTATATTCTTCGCAATTGAAGTTCACCCATCTCAATTGTCTTTCTTTATTACTTCAACTTTTCTTTCATTTTCGCTATCAATATAAAGTGAAATAATATCCTCTAAATATATAAATGAAACACCATCGTATTCTCCGTATTCGGTATATTGCTTTATTGATATGATGTCATCTTCAATTCCCGTAACACAACCGATTGTCAATTCCTCACATCCGTCCAATTCAAGGGTGACAATTCGACCGTGTGAAAACGAATGAAGCAGCATGGATCTCAAAAAATCATCCGAAACCGCTATCTCCGAATCGTCGGCTATATGGTTGCATTTTATCATAGTGTTCAAAGAATTCAAGTACTTGCTATTTTGCTCGATTCTCTTTAGCTCGCCAATCTTTTTAACCATGTAACCATCGTAGGAGCCGTAGGGGGTGTATGAACGCAAAACAAAGAATTCTTCATCTATGGCAGTAATTTTACCGCAAAAAAACTTATCGCCGTTTCCAAAATACAGCGCAACTATCTCATCATTTGATATTTTATTTAATACTTTTTTCATAATATCGGTCCTTTCTAAATGAGCACAGTACTTACAATCGGCGAAACGAATTCGGACATCGTATATGCCAACGCACCAATTATACCACCAACCAAAACAAGAATCGTTGCATTTTCTAAGTTTTTATTAGCATTATTAATTATATGTTTTTTATTTGAACGGTCTTGCAGTCTTCGTGCATCACCTTTTTCACCACACTTATCATAACAGTAAGTAATTGTTTTGTCAATATAATTATTATCCTTACGAACGAGTCGATTCAATCCGTCATAATAATATCTTATCACCTGATTATCTGATTCAAAAACATGAGTGATATTCCCATTCGCATCATAATCGTAGTTGAGCTCAGGCAGCAGCGCCGTATATGAGTCGCCGATTGATTTAAGGAAGAGAATACTGTCAACTATGCCGGTCTGATTGCCGTTTTTGACAGCGTAAAAAAACAAGAGACACTTTTGAGCCTATAAGTAAAACGGTTTTCAAAAGGTGCCTCTGTTTTTTGTCAGCTTACTTGTATTCGGTTGTTGCTGTTTCGGTTACGGTATCTGCCGGGCCGCCGGAGCCATACACGACAAACTCGCTCGTCACTCTGTATGTGCCTTTGTCGGACAGCTGAACGCTGTGTGTGCCGGTATAAACATTGTCATATCTCACGTCGATCCACTTATTATTGGTTTGACCGATATCGACCCTGCTCCAAAACAGACCGAGAACCTTTTTCTCAACATAGGTCGTTATAATGGCCTTGCTGAAAACATTCGCATCTGCTGTATATCTGTTTGTTGCAGTCAATTTGCCCGAGGAGGAAACCTCTGCATGGTTTGATACTCTTTCCACATTATTAAAGCATGGCTCGACCGTCTGTGCAGCCGCAAAAGCCGAAAAAGCCGACATTGCCATAATTAAAGCAATGACAGCGCAGATCGCCCTTTTTGTTACATTTATCCGCATTTTGTTCACCTCCTCTCCCCATACACACATATAACGCTTTAACAGCCGAAAATTGGACAAAAATTTCAAAAAATTTTTACATGAAAACAGCCGCCACATAAGTGACAGCTGTCTCATTAAAAATGCAGATTTTGAAGCTATTTTATTGTATTTATCAATCTTAACAATTCATCGGTGTCCGTTTCTCCTGAATAAATCAGCTCCATGCTGTATGTATCTTCAATCCAAAAAGCAATGAACACGGCCTGCGACTCAGCACAATAGATTTTAATTTCTTTTCCGTCAACATTAAATGCTCTGATCTCTCCGTTTTCACTATCCAAAGAGAAAGAATAATCGGTTGTGATTGATTGAGATAATTCGATAACAGCGCAGATCTCACGATTCTCGTAACGTACAAAGTTCGTTTCTTTATTTGAGATTCTTTGTGTTTCCACGAATCCTTCGGGTACTTCCGCAAACGCATACACATGGTCTATCTCTGTCAAGGAATCGCCGGAAAACAAAACTCTTTTGAATCCCTCGTAAGTCTTGACAATGAAATTCACCACCGGCTCTCTGACAGCGCCGACGCTCATAATTCCTGTAAACAAAACTATCAATGCTGCCGCAAGAGCAACGATTCTCTTAACGGTTAAGGAAGATCTGTGTTTCTTTTGCGCTTTATGTGTATCATCCTCTGTTCCGTTAATGAGCTTCTGCATCTTATCCAGAAATTCCTTGCTGAATTCATATTGGATTTCAGATTCAGGCGGTATATCGGCAAACTCTTCCGAAATTACACTTCTGAACGTTTCATTAAACTCACTTCGCGTCATAGACATATTGACTGTCACCTCTTATTAAAATTTCCTCAAGTTTCTTCTTACCTCTGTATAACTGTTTATACACTGTATCCTGCGGGCGGCCTACCGTTTCCGCAGTTTCGGCTACCGACAAATTGAGCACAAAATGGTAATAAAGCACCTCTCTATATTTATTGTCGAGCTGCTGTATCGCCCTGAGAAGACTTTCGCATTCAAATTTGTCGCAAATATTATCTACAAATTCCGAATCATTTAATTCCAAATTGAAATTGATAAACTTGTTTTCGCTGTCCCTCTGTACTTTGCGCCGTCTTATCATGCTGATTGCTCTGTTTTGGGTCGCCTTGAACATATAGTTCTTCAGGTCCTGCGGATTATCTAATTTTTCCAGAATATCCGTATGAGATGAGGCTATCGAATAAAAAACATCGTGGACAACATCCTCCGCATCGGCTTCATTTTTTAATATCGACGTCGCAATGACAATCATCTGCTTTCTGCATTGAGAATAAACTTCTTCAAAGCGGCTTCTTTCCGCTTCGGTACTCAGCAGGCTCAGATACAGTGTAAGCATCAACATCATTTTCCTTTAACATTAGTTTTTTGTTCTTACACCATATATTATCACAAATACTATTAAAATTCAACAGATTCCCGTATATTTTTTCAGATCATTCCAAAAAGACCATTTATCAAAATGCCACGGTAAGAGGATGTCTTACCGTGGCTCGGCATTATGTCAGTCGCCGAAGACGTATTTCAGGCGTTCTGCGGCTGAACATAAAGCCGTTGGTTTAGTTGTCGGTGGGGTCAATGACGGTGTAGTACGGAACAGCGGCAGGAATGGTTGCGGTGTTTGTTGAGGTCGCATTTGAAGAAAAGTATTCTCTGTTTATATCTGCATATTCCTGCGGGACATGTACGTGGAGAGCATTCTCATACGTATGCCATTCTCCGTTGGAATTAACGGATACATTGTAGACATGATCAACCGCATCTTTATAACACATCGCCACTGTCCATATTAAGCTATCGCCGTCCTCAACTATTTTCACCCAAGAGTCATCCGGCTTTAAATAAGCGTATCCACCATATTTATTACGCGCGTGAATTTCGGTAACGGTCTTGTCGGTGGTAAACGACCAATATGTCGCGACAAACTCTTTCTCACCATTAAGGCAAACTTCATGCCAAACCCTGGTACCTTTAAGGTGGGGGTTGGTTTCTGTTACTTCGCCGACGGTTTCGCCGTTCTCGGTGATAAAGAGCTGTGTATCTTCGACGGGGACATCCTCCGATATATCGGCGGTGAACTCCTTGCCGGGATACAGACTTATGTTATTGAGCGTCTTGATCTCCGATTCGGTGCTTGCGTCAACCGAGCCGACGGTGAAATTCATGGAGCCGTAGTCATATGCCTCGATTTCGATGCTTGCCGCGTCGGCTATGCTCGGAATGAAGAACATCTTTGCGCCGTCCTCCTCTATCCAAGACATTACGCCGTTATCGAGCATATCGGGATATACCGCATTCTCCTGCTGGCTCTCGTAGCCGATGATATTGCCGTTGCTGTCCTTTATGGTAACACCGACGGGACATTTGATCTTTGCAATTATCGGCAGCAAGCCCCTGACTCTCGCCTCTTCGGAAAGCGCCAGCATCTCCTGAAGGCTTAGATCTTCGGAGGAATTCAGCCAGTTAAGATAGACGGACATCGAATGACACGGCATTCCCAAAATATCGGTTTCTCGTGATTCGCTGTACGGCATATTAATATAAAGGTCTATGCCGTGACGTTTCCAATAGTTCACAACAGGCAGCGTAATTGTGAGGGGCACATATGTAACAACATCATTGCTGTTTAAGATGTTGAAAATATTGGGATAGTTGACAGCCTGATTGCCGGATACAGCTTCATTCACCGTGCGAGGTGTGGCAAAGGTATAGGCATAGACATTATCCGAATCCATAATTCCATTAAGACGTGCCGCAAGTATGTTGGCTATCGCCGCTCCCATACTATGGCCGGTAACAAGAATTATCGGATTTTGCACCCCGGTCGAACTCAGATAATTCTCCACATTGGTAAAAATCTCATCTGCAAACGCTGCAAATCGGTTGTTTTCAGAATCAAACTGAGTCATAACATCGTTTATCCAGTCAGATATTGTAACTGAGCCACGAACATCAACAACAACAAGCGGCTTAGTTCCCACTTCATCATCTTGGCTTGTGTTTAGCGCAGTATTTTCTTCAATAACAACTGTATCATCTCGGAAATAATTCCTCCCTTGATCGTAATCACAAACACATACGCTATCCAATAAATTGTAAAGAACAGATCCTTTATCGTCAATATTATATTGGTAAACATTGCCCATTCCTCCTATATCGTTAATACTTTGAGAAGTTTCAGAAACATCAACTTTAATAGGACGCCACCCTATTGTATGCGCCGCTCTGCTGTCAGAAGTATAATTGTATTCGGAGATATTCACAAATCCATTATCTTCCAAGAGCATTCCCGCGGTTTGGGTAAAATCGCCCATAAAGGCTCCGGGAATGATCGGCAGTTCTTCGCCGTTCGGGTAGTTATAGGCTGCATAGCTCAGCTCCATAGCCCAAGTTGCAAGTCTATGATTATAGTCGCTTGCAGTCACAGCGGTGACATTCCCGTATGAATCGATGTTATTAAAGCAGCTCGAAACACGGTCAAGCTGGGTGACGGCGACTTCTTCGGAATCGCTTGCTGTTGAGAACCGGATACGGTCGTCTCTGATGCCGTTCCCCTCATTTTCAAGGATCCTGACAGTAACCGCCGTATTTCCCGAACCGCTTGACGGCGTAGCCACTATCCAGTTCGGCGTTTCCACAGTCCAATCTTCGGCAGAGGAGACGTTAATAACGGCGTTCGTCTCCTTATAATAAGCTGTAACCGCATTCGTATCAAGCATCAGCTTTGAGCCTGCCTGCGTAACGCGCAAAACACCGAGCACCGTACTGCCGGTTTTAACGGTTACATTGCCTGTGCGTGGGTCTATCGAATGATTTTTCGGAACCGTTATACGGATGCTCGAAAGACCGTTGCCGCTTGAGGGAGACACCGTGATCCAGCTGCTGTCCGTGGTGGCGGTCCAAGCGCCGTTACACGCAACCTCTATGCTTTGGCTTGTCTGAGCCGTCTGATCCAGCATGAGTGAAACCCGTCCGATGCCCGGCGGCAAATACTTAATTGTCAGAGACGGCCGGTCTGAGGACGTGGACACCCTTGATGAATGCAGGTCAACCTGTACTTTTGAGGTTTCTTCCGAAGAAACGAGCGCAATGCCCCTGTTATCGCCTGTAGCTATCCAACGCTTTACGGCATTGAGGATATTAAACGAATAGGTTTCCGTTTGTTTGTTTGCGGGCACGGAATCCAACATATCATCATCGTACCAACGGAAAGTGTTATTCGCATATCCATACGGTTGATTTCCCCATTCAAGCGTGTCAAAATCCCAGCTGATTTTGCCTCTGCAAAAAAGATATGCATTAATATTAACATCGCTTTGACCGAGAGCTTGGAAATAGCTGGCTTTCTTCAGCTTGAGGGTAGCCTCTTGTATCACGCTCTGCGCTGAGATATTTACAGGCATCTTGATTTTCATATATGTGCGGGTAAGGTTTGTTAAATTTCTGCCCACGCGCAGCTCCTTGCCGCGCCTGAGCGAATTCATCTGCAACCCGCTGATAACAAATGCGTCGTCAATATATGTGCCTGAGAGATGTAAGGTCGGATCGATCACAACCGGAAACGCTCTGTCGGCTGCGTTTATCCAATCCTTGTCCGCTTCAACGGCAAGAACGTATTTGCCCTCGACCTCCGTCAAGGACATCGTCACGGCAAAGCTCTCGTCGTTGTTTGCGTCATACATATACGGCGCTTCGATCCAAAAGATCTCATTTGCCGTATCGCCGGATTCCGTGAGGCTTATCGAGCCGTCGTTATTCTCTACCGGAGTTAAGCCGTCGAGATCCATATCAAAGTAATATTTATACTCACTCTGAGGCTCTCGGACAACAATGCTCTCCTTAACGCTGCTCGACGTGACTGCGTACTCCAAATTGGTGGACGGCAATATGTTTCTGTATTGCACAGCGCCCGCTTGGTTCTCGACCACCATAAGCTCTGCGTTGCGCTCCTCGATAACATCCGCCGTTAGCTCTGCGTCGGCGACGACACTGCTGACGCTCTGCGGAGCTGCGCTCACCTGAGCGCCGGCATTCGACATAAGCTCATCAACGGCAACGACGGAAGCGCCCCTGCCGATAGCGACGCCCGCCTGATCGGCCTTGATGCCGAAGCTTATCTCATAGCCTTTGTTTTCAGCCGTGATCTTTTGACCGTCAGCAAAATTCTGCGGAATGCTGACCGCAAGACCGGCTCTGGTGGTGTAAGTCGGCTCACCCGATGCGCTCAACTTATTGCTGTTGAGAATCAGTCTGTTGTCGATTTCTTTCCACACACCGTTTTCATTGTAATGCACCGGCTCGGCATAAGTAGCGGCTATATACGAGCCGTCGTCGCACAAGAAGTGCTTGACCGATTCCTCTCTGAGTTCGGGCACTTCCCTGACGATCTGTGCAGGCAATTCTTCCGTGAACAACTCCTGCACCGCGAGGGATACGGGTATTGCGCTTGCCAAAAGGACAATTGTGAGGACTGCCGAGAGAATTCGCTTTAACAGTAAATTCTTTTTCATTTCTTTCTCCTTACACTTTTTTAGCACGCGTTGAAATATCCGATCGCTTAACCGTAGCTATCACCTGCTTTCTTTATTGCTCCGTCAAAACGAAGCAACGGCGGAATTGTATATTGATCAGTACTGCAACTATACGCATTGAGCACTAATCTATCCTCCTATAAGTTACAACGTAGCAAATATCAATAATTGGACAAAATATAATAATATTTTTTAGTTATGTCTTTAGTAATGATTGTATTCTTATTACTTGACATCTTACATACCAAAACTCCGACAATCTCCTGACAAAAGTTCGTCAAAATTTACGTACTCATCAAAAATGCGAGACTGTAAAAGATAAAAAATGCGTAATAAAAGAGAAAGAAGCGAAAAGAAACTTGAAGTATGCATAAAAATGGTATATAATGAATACACCGTTTGACGTTTGAAGTTGTGTGCTAAATAAGTTCGGCAAAGTTCGCAAAACAGCCTAAAATTCGGCAAAAATTCGATAGTTTTGGTGCTGATTTAGAATTTTGCTCAACCAACGCAAAATTTCGTTCCGGCAAAAGAAAAGCCCCGAAAGCCTTGATATACAAGGATTTCGGAGCTTTCACTCTGGAGGTGCCACCCAGATTTGAACTGGGGAATCGAGGTTTTGCAGACCTCTGCCTTACCACTTGGCTATGGCACCACACTATTAAATTATGCACGGTATACAAAAATGATACCAAAAAAATGGAGCGGATGACGAGGCTCGAACTCGCTACCTCCACCTTGGCAAGGTGGCGCTCTACCAGATGAGCTACATCCGCAAAGTTGGTGCCTCCGGCCGGAGTCGAACCAGCGACACGTGGATTTTCAGTCCACTGCTCTACCAACTGAGCTACAGAGGCAAAAGATGCAGTCTGCATAATCTGACTATGCAGACCACACAATGGCGACCCGGAACGGGCTCGAACCGTCGACCTCTAGCGTGACAGGCTAGCGTTCTAACCAACTGAACTACCGGGCCATTGGTGGGAACAACAGGGCTCGAACCTGTGACCCTCTGCTTGTAAGGCAGATGCTCTCCCAGCTGAGCTATGCTCCCAAAAATCGCCGCCTGCGTGTCAAGCGGCGAGACTTATGATACTACACTTGCGAAGAATTGTCAAGCCTTTTTTTAAACTTTTTTCAATTTTTTTGCAAGTCGTTTTTATGACTTTTCCCCCGCCAATTCGAGTATCTCGGCGGGCGTAAAATGATATTTTTTGTCGCAAAAATGGCAGCAGACCTCGGTGCCGTCCTCCTTCGCCATCTCCTTCAGCTCATCTTTGCCGAGGCTTACGAGCGCCTTCGCCACCCTCTCCTTGGAGCAGGTGCAGCGATACTCGGGGCTTGCCTCGTCAAGCAACTCAAGGTTGAATTTGCCGAGCACGCTCCTGCAAATATCCTCGGGAGTCATGCCTGAGGTCAGCATCTGGGTGACCGAGGGGATGCCCTTTATGCATTCCTCAACCTTATCTATCGTATCGTCCATGGCGGTCGGGAGCAGCTGGATTATAAATCCGCCCGCGGCCTTGATCGTGAGATCGGGGTTGACAAGCACACCGAGGGCGCAGACCGTCGGGGTCTGCTCGCTCAGGGCAAAATAGCTCGTGATATCCTCGGCTATCTCGCCCGAGACGATAGGCACTTGGCCGATATAAGGCTCTTTGAGACCGAGGTCTTTCATCACGGTGAGGCTGCCGTCCCTGCCGACCGCACCGGCAACATCGAGCTTGCCTTTTGCATTCAGCGGTATCTCCACCACGGGGTTCGCAACATAGCCTCTGACATTGCCGCTGCTGTCGGAAACGGCAATCAGAGTGCCCGCAGGGCCGTCGCCGCTCAGGCGCAGGGTGAGGCTGTCATCCTCACCTTTCAGCACCGCGCCCATCATTGAAGCGGCGGTCAGGAGCCTGCCGAGGGCTGCTGAGGTTACGGCGGAGGTCTTGTGTATCTGCTCCGCACGGGCTACGATGTCGGTCGTATCGGCCGCAATAACGGTCAGGTCGCCCTCTGCGGATATCATTCTGACGAGTTTACTCATAGAAATCACTTCTTCTTTGCTAAAAATACTGCTTTTTCGCTGCCCGGGCGGACGGAGTCGAGGGTCATGTCGTCAAACACGCCCATCACTTCAAAGCCCGCCTGCTCGAGCCAGCGGGATATATCCTCAAGCGGATAGGAGCGCTCGGTTATATATTCGCTGCTGCGGTAGTATGCGCCGTCCTCTTCCTCAAAAAAGTCGAGCGTGATATCAACGCTGCCGTCGGATTCGTTATATGAATTCTGCCACACGCAATAGAGACTGTCAAGGTCATAGACAAAGGCGTTGTCGGCAAGGACGTTTTTATGCTTATACGGCGTATTGACGTCAAAGGCAAACGCGCCGCCGGGAACCATAAAGAGGGAGACCCGCTCGAAGGTGCGCTTCACCATTTCGGCATCGTCAAGATGATTGACGCCGTCGAGCACGCAGAGAGCGAAATCGACCGTGCCGTAAAGGTCAAGCTCGTCCATGGACTGGTTGAGCAGCAGCAGCGAAACGCCGCTCTCGGCAGCCTTGCGTCGCGCCTCATTGAGCATACCGACGCTTATATCCACGCCGATCACGTCATATCCCTTTTTCGCCGCCTCTATAGAGATGCCGCCCGTGCCGCAGCCGAGGTCGAGCAATATTCCCTTCTCCTTGCGGCACATCGAAAGAAGCCCGCAAAAATATTCCGCGCGCTTCTCATACTCAACATTATCCGTCAGGCTGTCGTAAAAGCGGGAGAAAACATCGTAGGACATTACTCTTCCATCCTTTTGAATATTTCATCGTAACCGTTACAGCCGTATTGAAGCGAGCGGTTGACGCGGCTGATGGTGGCGGTGCTGGCGCCCGTGGCGGCGACGATATCGCTGTAGACCATCTTTTGCCTGAGCATTTTTGCCACCGCGATGCGCTGAGAGAGCGCCTTTATCTCGGTAACGGTGCAGAGATCCTCAAAGAAATCGTAGCATTCGTCGACCGTATTGAGCTTGAGAATTGCCTTAAACAGGTAGTCAACGTTTTCGTCTCTTAATTTATCGCTCAAAATATATCTTCCTTTCGCTGCGCTTTTGTGCTTTACTATTTTAACATACAAGCGCAAAAAAGTAAACCGTATTTTAAAGAAAAAAGCCTCGGGAATCCCGAGGCAGGAACGCAAAAGAATTATTTAATCTTTTTGCCGTCGACAAACGCTTGACCGACAACGTCGCCGAGGCAGATATAAGTGCTGTGGACGCCGTCATAGGTTATCGCTTCGAGCTTTGAGTGGTCTATCTTGCCGCTCTCGTCAAGGATGCTCTCATCGGCGCAGACATTGACTACCTCGCCGATAACATTGCCGTCCTCGTTGAATTTGAGCAGCTTGCACTCGAGGGTCATGGGCAGCTCGCTGATAACGGGGGCATCGACAAATTCGCTCTTGAAGGTATGGAAACCCGCTCTCTCGAGCTTGTCGGGCGTATCATTGGCGGAGACTATGCCGAGATAATCGCATTCGACGACGGTCTTTGCCGTTGCGAAGCTGACGGTGAACGCCTCTTTGAGCTTGATATTTTTGACTGTCTTGTGGCTGTGTGAAAGGCAGAGCATAATCTGACCTCCGTCATATACTCCGCCCCAAGCGGCGTTCATCACGTCGGGCACGCCGTTCTCGTCATAAGTGCCTATCATAAGCACGGGCATGGGATAGACCCAGGTCTGTTTACCGAAATTTTTTCTCATATTTATCCTCCTTTTCGCCGTCGGTGTTTTATATCTATATTATACCCGCATTGCGGCAAATCGTCAAGCAAAAAAGGTGCGCCGCAGCCGGAGGAGTGAGGGCTGCGGCGCCGGAGGCAATTCATCAGTCGTCGCTCTTTGCGCCGCTGACGATGTTGTAGTAAGCGTTTGAAGTTATACGGTATATCAGCGTATAGAGCAGTGCAAAGGCCGCGAAGCTGATAAGAGTGGTGAGCACAAAGAGCATGACATTGTGCAGGGCAAAGAGGGTGAGCAGGCGGCGGATTATCGGGAACGCGAAGGCAAGATGCATCCCCGCAAAGGCAAGGGGCAGGAAGAATACGGTGAGCAGCTGTGAATTGATGCTGCGGCGTATCTCATACTTTGTCATGCCGACCTTTTGCATTATCTCGAATCTCGACTGATCCTCATAGCCCTCGGATATCTGCTTGTAGTAGATGATGAGGACCGCCGCAAAGGTGAACACAAGGCTGAGCAGGATACCGATGTAGAAAAGTCCGCCGTATGAGCCGTAAAAATCATCGGCATCCTCGGCTCTGGACTCAATTGAAACGGATTTATATTTTGCATTCCCGTCGATGTTGTCCGCAAAGCGGTCGATAAGCTCCTTCGTGAGCTTTATCTGACTTTCGTTATCAATGCCGGTGTCGAATTCATATATCCACTTGTAGCCTATGAGCTTTTTTTCGGTCTCGGGGAAGCTCGACTCGATGTCGGAGAGCTTCGGCAGGATTACGGTGATACTCGGCACCATATTTGCTTCCTGCTCGCCGATGACATGGAGTTTGCCTTCCTTTGATTCTCTGACGGAGAAGTTTTTGCCGTCGTTAAAGGATATGACATTCTCGTCATAGCTGCATCTGTAGGTAAGAAGCATCACTTCACCGGGAGCGAGCTGCAAATTATCGCCGGTATTCTCGTTATAAAAATCGACATCAAAGAACCATATGTCGCAGATATCGTTGTATGAATAATTGCCGATCTTGTTGCTATTGTGGTCACAGACCATATCCGTGCCCACAGGCAGAGCGGATACATAGGCGTAGGGAGCTTGATTTATATTTGAGGGCTTCGCTCCGAATTCAACGGAGTTCTTGTTGAGATAATCCCTGATTATAGAAATGTTGCTCTCGTCGAGCTGCTCGGGTTCCTCGACCGTCGCTGTGACGCATATCTCCCTCGGGTAGCGGCTGGTGAGCGAATCCTCGGCGCCGAAATACAGACATGAGGAGGACGAGATCATAACAAGCACCATTGTTGCGAGCACGCAGATCGAGGCGAGACCCGCGCCGTTGCGCTTCATACGGTATACCATTGAGGACACCGAAACAAAGTGGTTTGATCTGTAGTAATAATCCTTGTTTTTCTGGAGCAGGCGGCAGAAAAGCACAGAGCCGGATATCATAAGGAGATAAGTAGCGACTATGACCATGACGACCGCCACAAAGAACCATACAAGAGCCTCTATTGGGTTATCAATGCTGACCGCAAGGTAATATGCGACGCCGAGGAGGATAACTCCGAGTACGCCGAGCAGCCAATTCGCCTTAGGTGCTTTTTCACCCGAGTTTTCGCTCTTTATGAGGTCGACCGCACTTGAATGCTTAACTCTGATCAGAGCATTGAAATAAAGCAGCACAAATATCAGGGCAAATATGCCGACAGTCATCAGCACGCTCGAAAAATCTATCGAAAACGAGTAGTCGGCGCTGCCGTTCATTATGAAGAACAGACCTATTTCGGCGAGCTTTGAGAGGGCGATGCCGAAGAAAAGGCCGCAGACAAGCGAAATGCCGAGGATTATAAGGCATTCCCACAGGAGAATGACGGCAATGTTATTCTTGCCCATTCCGAGAATATTGAAGAGGCCGAATTCCTTCTTCCTGCGGCGAAGCAGAAATGAATTCGTATAGAAAAGAAAGATGACCGCGAATATTGCTATTACGAATGAGCCGAGACGCATCATAACTCTTATCGTCTCGCCGCCCGGGAGCTGCAAGATCGCTTTGCTCAAGCCGAGGAAGGTGATGATGTATTCCATTGCCACCATGCCGATGCAGGTGAGGATGAACGGCAGATACAGCCGTTTATTCTTTCTTATACCGTCGGCGGCGAGCTTCGGATAGAATCCTTTTTTCATTTTGCTTCACCGCCCGTCGCAAGCATAGTCAGTGAATCGGAGATCTTCTGATACATCTGCTCATCGGTGGAGTTTCCTCTGTATATCTGGTGGAAAACCTCGCCGTCCTTGATGAACAGCACTCTGCCGGCAACGCTTGCGGCCTTGACCGAGTGGGTGACCATGATTATGGTCTGACCGCTGCAATTAAGCTCCGCAAACAGGCGCAGCAGCTCGTCGGTGGCTCTTGAGTCAAGCGCACCCGTCGGTTCGTCGGCGAGTATCAACCTGGGATTCGTGATTATCGCTCTTGCGACGGCAGCCCTCTGCTTCTGACCGCCCGAAATCTCATAAGGATATTTCTTAAGCAGGTCGGTTATCATCAGCCTTGAGGCGACCGCTCTGAGACGTTCGTTCATCTCTTTATATGACTTGCCCGCAAGCACAAGGGGCAGATAGATGTTATCCTCGAGTGTGAAGGTGTCGAGCAGATTAAAATCCTGGAAAACAAAGCCGAGATTATCTCTGCGGAATGCGGCGACATCGCCCTCCTTTATCTCGCCGAGCTCCCTGCCGTCAAGCTGAACGCTGCCGGCGGTCGGCGTATCGAGAGCGGCAAGGATATTCAGCAATGTGGTCTTGCCCGAGCCGGACTCGCCCATGATAGCGACGAATTCGCCCTGCTCAACGCTGAAGTTGACGTTTCTCAGCGCCTCGACCTGATTGCTGCCGAGTCTAGATGAATAAACCTTTTTAAGACCTTGAACTTTAAGAATGCTCATTGGTGTTTCCTCCCTTTTGTTTCTGACAATATTCTATCAGAAACGGGAAACGTAACGCCATAGAATCGCCTTACATTTCCCGAGGTAAATCTTACGCTTTTGTAAGAATTATTCTTTTTTCATCTCATATTGCTCAAGGTCAAGTCGTATCACCGTGCCCTTGTCAAGCTCGGATTCGGCGCTGATTCCTACCCCGAGGTTATCGCATACGCGGCGGCAGAGATAGAGACCGATGCCGCTCGCTTTTTTATCACTCCTGCCGTTATAGCCTGTGTAGCCGTTCTCAAATATCCTCGGCAGATCCTCGGGCGCAATGCCTATGCCAGTGTCCTCAATGCAGAGGATCTTCTGCCGCTCAAGATATATCTTCACGCTGCCGTTTTTGGTGTATTTGAGTGCATTCGAGAGTATCTGCTCAATGACGAACGACAGCCATTTCTCGTCCGTCACGATTTGAAGCTCCGTCGGCTCGTATTCGAGCCTTATGCGTTTGTCTATAAATTCCGATGAAAAACGTCTGACGCAGCCCTTGATGATATCGTCGGCCGAGCATTTTCTGAACACATAGTCGTGCGACGGCGAATCAAGGCGTATAAACGCCAGCACCATATCGACATATTGCTCTATCCTGAAAAGATCGGAGGACAAACGGCGTGAGAACGGGGAATCCTCCCCTTGCAGAGTCAGCCGCATTGCGGCTATAGGCGTTTTGATCTGATGTGCCCACACGGTGTAATACTCGACCGTATCCCTGTAGCGGATGTCATTCAGATTCTTAAGGTCGGCAAGCTCCTTTTTGAGATTGCCGATTATCTCCCGATAATCATGCTCTATGATATCGCCGCCGTCCGGCAGCTCGGTTATCATGGCGGCGGTCAGCTCCTTGACGGTGCAGAGCTGTTTATGCCTGCGCCAAACGGAAGCAAAGTCAAAAGCCACAAACACCGCGCCGAGTATGGCGCAGAGCACCGCGGGATAGATAACCGCCCCGAGCGGCAGACGGTATAATCCGAAAATTATTGCAAATATGACGCAAAACAGCGCGAATGCAACAAGCACCTTGACCCGCTGTTTAAGATAAGCGGCAAAAAGCCTCATACTCTCTCCTCACTCGGTAATATAACCGACTCCGAATTTAGTGGCGATAAAGCCGTCAAGCCCCGCGGCGGCGAGCTTCTTCCTGAGCCTGTTGACGTTGACGGTCAGCGTATTCTCATCGACAAAAGAATCCGTCTCCCACAGCCGCTCCATCAGCCTCTCACGGCTGACGACCTTGCCCTTATTCTCGATAAGGCAGTGCAGGATCCTGTATTCATTCTTTGTCAGCGGTATCTTCTCGCCCTGATAGGTCAGAGAATTATCGCCCGTGTCGAGGAAAGCGCCTCGGTGCTCAAGCACGGGAGCGCTCTCGGCAAAGTCATATGTACGCCGCAGCAGCGCCTGGATCTTGGCGATGAGCACGTTCATATCAAAGGGTTTTGCGATAAAATCGTCGGCGCCCATATTCATGGCCATGACGATATTCATATTATCCGCCGCGGAGGAAATAAAGATTATCGGCACACTGGAAAACCGACGTATCTCGGAGCACCAATGAAAGCCGTTAAAGAACGGCAGGGTGATATCGAGCAGGACTATGTGCGGGCGAAACTCCGCAAATTCGCTTGTGACGGCTCTGAAATTCTCGACCGTGCGGGTCTCATAGCCCCATGCGGCCGCCTGATGGACTATAGCCTCGGCAATGCCGGGGTCATCCTCCACAATAAAAATTTTATACATTATATATAATTCTCCGTTCGGTCATTTGCAGCCGAAAATACTGCATTTATAAGCGCAGCCCGTCGGCGTAGCGGCGCAGCCGCCCAAAGCGGTCTCACGCAGCTCGGGCGCAAGCCTCTTGCCGACTTTATACATAGCCTCCGCCATTTCGGAGAAGGGCACGACTGCCTTTATGCCGCTGAGCACGCTCTCGGCGCTCGTAAGGGCGTTCGCCGCACCCGCCGCATTTCTAGACTGACAGGGCGCCTCAACAAGCCCGGCTATCGGGTCGCAGACAAGACCGAGCATATTTGACAGCGCTATCGACGCAGCGTCAAGGCTCTGCTGCGGAGAGCCGCCGAACATTGCAACGGCAGCGGCGGCAGCCATAGCCGAGGCCGAGCCGACCTCCGCCTGGCAGCCCGCCTCCGCGCCTGCGACGGAAGCGTTACGCATCAGCAGGCAGCCTATCGCCCCTGCGGTAAAAAGTCCGTTGAGGACAGTCGCTTCATCAAGCCCGAATTCCTCCTCGAGCGCAAAAAGCACGGCAGGAAGCACTCCGGACGAGCCGGCTGTCGGCGCGGCGACGATAACGCCCATCGAGGCGTTAACCTCGGGCACGGCCTGCGAATATATCAGCGCCTTGGTGAGCACCGAGCCGCAGATTGACCTGCCCGCCGCCGCGTGAGCGCTCAGCTTCGCAGCCTCGCCGCCTATCATGCCGCCCCTCGACGGCAATATCTCGCTCATCGGCTTATGAGCCGAGTCACGCATAATGTCGAGAGCTTTTTTCATTTTTTCCTCAACCGTCTGCGGGTCAAGCTCGCCCTCCGTGGATTCACGGCGGCGCATTACATCCGCAATGGTAATATTTTCGCTGCCGCAAAGCGCAAGCAGCTCTTCGGCGGTCGTAAATTCCATACCGTTACCTCCTGATAAGCATTATATCGTCCACGAGCGAGGTCGCCCGTATCTTTTCGACCGCTTCGGCGGTTATCTCTTCGTCGGATTCGACTATAGTATAAGCCCTGCCGCCCTTTTTCTCACGGTAGACGCGCAGGAAAGCTATATTCACGTTATTATCGTTGAGCGCCGCTGTTATCGCAGCCACAACGCCTGGGTGATCCTCATAAACGGCTATCAAAGCGTGATATTCTCCTGTGAACTGCACCTTCACTCCGTTGATTCGGGTCAGCATGACCTTGCCGCCGCCGAGGGATTCGCCCCTGACGGTGAGCCGTCTGCCGCCCTCGCCCGTCATAACGATATCAACGGTGTTCGGGTGGATATCAGTTTCGTTTGTGTTCTCTTCAAACGAATACTCTATCCCCGCCTTATCGGCATATTCAAATGAGTCACGGATACGCACGTCATCCGTCGCAAAGCCCATTATGCCGCCGAGCAGCGCCCTGTCGGTGCCGTGGCCGTTATAGGTCGCTGCAAAAGAACCGTAGAGGATGAATTTAACGCTCTTTATCCGCTCGCCGAGCATTTTGCCCGCAAGCAGGGCGATAGAGGCTGCTCCCGCGGTATGAGAGCTTGAGGGGCCGACCATATTCGGGCCGATAACGTCAAAAACGCTGATAAAAGCCATTTCACAATTCTCCCAGTATTAATATGATTTCATTATAATTTATGTTCCCCCGAATGTCAACAAAATTAAAGCCGCATATAATGGACGTGAAGGAGGTGCTACCCATGCCGAGTATTTATTTAAGCCCGTCCACACAGGAATATAACACGACCGTTTTGGGCAACAGCGAGGAATACTATATGAACCTCATCGCCGACGCCATGGAGCCTTATCTCGCCGCAAGCGGCATACGCTTCGGCAGGAACGACCCTACAATGACGGCTCTCGACTCCGCAAGGCAGGCAAACGAGGGCGGCTATGACTTCTATCTCGCTTTGCATTCAAACGCGGCGCCCGACCCGTACGCCGGCACCGTCAGGGGTGCGGAAATATATTACTACCCAGGCAGCCGCGAGGGTCAGCGGGCGGCGACGATATTCGCAAACAACTACAAGGAGATCTATCCCCTGCCCGACAGGATAAAGATACTGCCCCTCGGCACTTTTATCGAGCTTAACAAGACAAATATGCCCGCCATCCTCTTTGAGCTTGCGTATCACGACAACCTGCTTGACGCTTCGTGGCTCTCGCGCAATATAAATGAGGTCGCACGCAATCTCGCCATCTCGGTCGCCGACTATTTCGGGGTCGAATTCGTCGATGTGCGCTACTTCGGCCAGGCGGTCATATCCACCGACGGCGGAGCGGTAAACGTGCGCGAAAAGCCGGACATCAACTCCCCCATCGTCGCAGCCCTGCCTGACGGCACGGTCGTCAAGGTCTTTGAACGGGTAAACGACTGGTTCCTTATTGAGGACGGCTCGACCGCCGGATTCGTCAACGCCGAGTTCATCCGTCAATTGTAGGATTGATAAAAATTACTCCGAAAACCACAATATCTTTGGGTATTATGCAGAATTAGCCCAAAATATAAAAAATGTCTTGATTTTTAACCGAATGTTAATTATAATTGAATTGTATTTTTCAAGCGTCATTTTTTGTATTTTTCGGTGAGGATGTGATTGCGATGGAGCTTCTGGAGCAGAGAATTGCCGAGCAGGGCAAGGTCATTGGCTCGGACATTATAAAAGTCGATATGTTCCTCAACCATCAGATAGACGTGGGATTGCTGTGCGAGATCGGCAAGGAATTCCGCAGGCTTTTTGCAGCCTCAAACATAAACAAAATAGTTACAATAGAAGCCTCAGGCATAGGAATAGCGTGTATAACTGCACAATATTTTTCTGTGCCTGTTGTTTTTGCCAAAAAAGGCGCTCACAGGAATGTGGGCAACAATCTCTACACCGCCGAGGTCCACTCCTTCACCAAGGGCGTGACCACCACCATCGGCATATCAAAGGATTACCTCAATGAGGGCGACCGTGTGCTCATCATCGACGACTTCATGGCAAACGGCCAGGCCGTCAACGGGCTGATAGACATTATCACTCAGGCGGGCGCTTCGGTCGAGGGCATAGGCATCGTGGTCGAGAAGGGCTTCCAGCCCAGCGGCGACGAGCTCCGCAAAAAGGGATATCATCTCGAATCTCTGGCAGTTATTAAGTCCATTGATGACGGTAAGATCATCTTTGGATAAAATAAAAAATTTTTGGAGGTAAACAAAAATGAAGAAGTTCGCAAAGATCCTCGCAATTCTTATGGCACTCGCCCTTGTTTTCAGCTTCGCAGCTTGCGGCGGCAAGGATGACGGCAATAAGGATAACTCCACCAGCGCTCCCGCAGCAGACGTAACCAAGTCGGCAAGCGAGCTCACGGTCGGTTTCATCTTCCTTCACGATGAGAACTCGACCTATGACCTCAACTTCATCAACGCAGCTGAAGCAGCTTGCAAGGCTACCGGCGCAAAGATCATCAAGAAGACCAACGTCCCCGAGAACAGCGCTTGCTACGAAGCAGCGGCAGACCTCGTTGACAGCGGCTGCGACATCGTCTTCGCCGACAGCTTCGGCCACGAGGACTTCATCATCCAGGCAGCTAAGGAATTCCCCAACGTCCAGTTCTGCCACGCAACCGGCACCAAGGCTCACACCGAGAATCTTGCTAACTACCACAACGCATTTGCTTCCATTTATCAGGGCCGTTACCTTGCAGGTATCGCAGCAGGCATGAAGCTCAACGAAATGATCGCTGCCGGTCAGTTCAAGGCTGAAAAAGCCAAGATCGGCTATGTCGGCGCCTTCACCTATGCAGAGGTTATCTCCGGCTATACTTCATTCTATCTCGGCGCAAAGTCAGTTTGCCCCACCGCTACCATGGAAGTTATCTTCACCGGCAGCTGGTATGACGAGGCTGCTGAAAAGGAAGCTGCCAACAAGCTCATCGCCAACGACTGCAAGCTCATCAGCCAGCACGCTGACTCCATGGGCGCTCCCACCGCTTGCGAGACCAAGGGTATCCCCAACGTTTCCTACAACGGCAGCACTCTTGCAGCTTGCCCCAAGACCTTCATCGTTTCCTCCAGAATCGACTGGACTCCCTACATGACCTACATGATCGAGTGCGTTGCTAACGGCAAGGCTATCGACGTCGACTGGTGCGGCGGCATCACCGAAGGCTCCGTCGTTCTCACCGACATCAACGAAGCAGTCGCGGCTAAGGGCACCGCAGAAGCCATCAAGGCAGCTGAAGAAGAGATGAAGGCCGGCACTCTCCATGTATTCGACACCGCTAAGGACAACTACATCACCGTTAAGGGCGAGAAGCTCAGCTCCTATATGGCAGATGTCGACACCGACGCTGACTACACCGCTGACACCGAGGCTGTTTCCGACGGTTACTTCCACGAGTCCGAGTACCGTTCGGCTCCGTACTTCAACGTACAGATCGACGGCATCACTCTCCTCAACAGCAAGTTCTAATTCCATATAACATTACGGGCGGAGCATGATCTGCTCCGCCCGAATAAATTTTATATTTACCGTTTTAATTTTGAAAAGCCGATTATCACGCCTAAAGCTAATCGGCTTTTGAGATTTAAAAGTAGGAGGAACCAAAGTGGGCACAAACGCTGCAATTGAACTCAAAAACATAACCAAGACCTTTGGGCACGTCGTTGCCAATAAAGACGTCTGCCTGACCGTTAACCGTGGCGAAATCCTCTCAATCCTCGGCGAAAACGGCAGCGGTAAGACCACGCTGATGAATATGATATCCGGCATTTATTTCCCCGACCACGGCCAAATATTCATCAACGGCGAGGAGGTAGTCATCCGCTCCCCCAAGGACGCCTTTGACTACAAGATAGGCATGATACATCAGCATTTCAAGCTCGTCGACGTATTCTCGGCGGCTGAGAATATCGTGCTCGGTCTCGACGAAAAAGAGGGCTATAATCTCAAGCGCTCCTGCGCCAAGATAAAGGCCATCAGCGAGCAGTACGGCTTTGAGATTGACCCCAACAAAAAAATATATGAAATGTCCGTCTCCGAGAAGCAGACCGTTGAGATAATCAAGGTGCTTTACAGAGGCGCGGATATACTTATTCTGGACGAGCCGACCGCCGTGCTCACCCCGCAGGAGACCCGCAAGCTCTTCACCATCCTGCGCCGTATGCGCGACGACGGCAAGGCGATAATCATCATCACTCACAAGCTCCACGAAGTGCTTGCCCTCTCCGACAGGGTATCCGTCCTGCGTAAGGGCGAATACATCGGCACGGTCAAGACCTCCGAAACCAACGAATCCCAGCTCACCGAAATGATGGTCGGCAAAAAGATAAGCCTCAACATCGAGCGCAGCGAGCCGCAGAACCCCGAAGCACGCCTTGAGGTCAAGGATCTAAGCTGCGTCAACCGTGAGGGCACAAAGCTGCTGAGCGACGTCACCTTCACCGCTTACTCCGGTGAAATCCTCGGCATCGCGGGCATTGCGGGCAGCGGTCAGCGTGAGCTGCTCGAATCCATAGCGGGTCTCCAGCCCGTCAAGGAGGGCAACATCCTCTACAACAACCCCAAGAACGGCAAGATAGACAACCTGCGTGACAAGACCCCGCTCCAGATAAGAGAGCTGGGAGTCCGTCTCTCATTCGTACCCGAGGACAGGCTCGGTATGGGTCTTGTGGGCAACATGGATATCGTTGACAACATGATGCTTCGCAGCTACCGCAAGGGCAAGACCTTCCTGCTTGAGCGCAAGCAGCCCAAGGATCTAGCTCAGAAGATAATCAACGACCTCGAGGTCGTCACCCCCGGCGCAAGCACCCCTGTCAGACGCCTTTCGGGCGGTAACGTCCAAAAAGTGCTCGTCGGCAGAGAGATTGCGGCCTCCCCGACCGTATTCATGGCGGCTTACCCCGTCAGAGGCCTTGACATCAACTCCTCCTACCTTATATATAATCTTCTCAATAAGCAGAAAGAAAGCGGCGTCGCCGTTATATTCGTCGGCGAAGATCTGGACGTGCTGCTTGAGCTGTGCGACAGGATCCTTGTCATCAACTCAGGCAAAGTGACAGGCATTGTCGACGCCCGCACCGCCACCAAAGAAGAAGTCGGACTTCTTATGACCAAAAATGACGGAGGTGAGAACCATGAGCAAGCCGAATAAGCAGCATCACGAGCCGCTCTTCCACATTGCAAAGCGTGCGGCCATCCCCTTCTGGCAGTCATGGATAATCAGAATTCTCTCTATTTTAGCCGCGCTGATAGTCTGCGCCGTCGTCACCGTGCTGCTCACGGGCGAGAATCCCTTCGCTGTCTACGCCACCATGTTTGAGGGCGCATTCGGCACAAAGAGAAGAATTTGGGCGCTCATGCAGAATCTCGCAATGCTCCTTTGCGTTTCGCTTGCCGTTACTCCGGCTTTCAAGATGAAATTCTGGAATATCGGCGCCGAGGGTCAGGCGCTCGTCGGCGGCCTTGCCACCGCGGCGTGCATGATACTCTTCGGCGACCAACTCCCCTCATATTTCCTCATCCCGCTGATGATAATCACCAGCATTGCGGCGGGCGCTGTTTGGGCGTTTATCCCCGCTTTCTTCAAGGCGAAGTGGAACACTAACGAGACTCTCTTCACCCTTATGATGAACTACATTGCAATGCAGATAGTTTCATTCTTCTGCTACAAGTGGTCAAACCCCAAGGGCTCGGGTCACATCGGCGTCATCAACGCTTCCACCAATGCGGGCTGGTTCCCCAAGATCGGCGGTCAGGCTTATCTGCTTAACATAATCATCGTCGCAGTGCTGACAGTCGTTATGTATATCTATCTCAAATACAGCAAGCACGGCTACGAGATATCCGTTGTCGGCGAGAGTGAAAATACCGCAAGATACATCGGCATCAACGTCAAAAAGGTCATAATGAGAACGATGCTTCTCTCCGGCGCAATATGCGGCCTGAGCGGTCTGCTCCTCGTTGCGGGCACCGACCACACCGTCACCAGAGACACCATAGCGGGCAGAGGCTTCACCGCAATAATGGTTTCATGGCTTGCAAAATTCAACCCTATCTATATGGTGCTGACCTCCTTCCTGCTCGTGTTCCTTGAGAAGGGCGCCGACGAGATCTCGACCAGATTCGGCCTCAACGGCTCATTCTCCGAGATCCTGACAGGTATCATCATATTCTTCATCATCGGCAGCGAATTCTTTATCAATTACACCATCAAGTTCCGTGAGTCCAAAAAGGAGGCGAGCAAATAATGATAGTTGCATTCATTCAGCGTGCAGTCATGCAGGGCATCCCCCTTTTGTTCGGCTCAACGGGCGAGATCATCACCGAGAAGGGCGGCAATCTTAACCTCGGTATCCCCGGCATCATGTATGTCGGCGGCATCTCGGGCGTTATCGGAGCCTTTGTCTACGAGAGCTCGGCGGCGGGGATTAATCCGTTCCTCTCCGTGCTCATTCCCCTGCTCGCGTCAATGTTCGGCTCTCTTGTGATGGGTCTTATCTATTGCGTGCTCACCGTCACACTTAGGGCAAATCAGAATGTCACCGGCCTTGCGCTGACCACCTTCGGCGTCGGCTTCGGCAACTTCTTCGGCGGCTCGCTCATCAAGATCACAGGCAGCGAGCTTCCCTCGATAGCCCTCACCGCAACGAGCAACAACTTCAAGACCGAGCTTCCCTTTGCGACCAAGCTTGGCTGGTTCGGCGAGGTGTTCCTCTCCTACAGCTTCCTTGCCTACGCCGCGATCATAATCGCCCTTGTCGCTGCCTATTTCTTCTCCCGCACCAAGGCGGGTCTCCAGCTCCGCGCAGTCGGCGAGAACCCCGCAACAGCTGACGCAGCAGGCATCAACGTGAGCAAATACAAGTATCTCTCCACCTGCATCGGCAGCGTGATAGCGGGTCTCGGCGGCCTCTATTACGTCATGGATTATGCCTGCGGCGTTTGGTCAAACGACGGCTTCGGCGACAGAGGCTGGCTCGCCATCGCCCTTGTCATATTCGCCGTGTGGCGCCCGAATATCGGCATACTCGGCTCGATACTTTTCGGCGGACTTTTCATCATCCACAACTATATCCCGAACCTCGCATTCGAGACCCAGGAGCTGCTGAAGATGACACCGTATGTTGTCACCATCGTCGTGCTCGTGGTGATAAGCATGAGGCAGAAGAGGGAGAATCAGCCCCCCGCAAGCCTCGGTCTCTCGTATTTCAGAGAGGACAGATAACCTTCTTCGGCGCAGTCAGGCATCGGCCCGGCTGCGCCTTTTCATTTGTAATATTCCCCCGCCGTTTGTCATAGTATCTAATGATATAGCGAACGGGAGGGCTGATATTGAAAGGTTTAGTTGAGCAGCGGGCCGTGGAATTGGCCGAATATATCGTCGCAAACCGCACCACCGTCAGAGCCGCCGCAAAGAAATTCGGCGTGAGCAAATCAACGGTACATATGGATATAACCGAGCGTCTTCGAAAGCTGAATCCGCCGCTGTACTCCGAGGTACGCACGGTGCTCGATATCAACAAGGCGGAGCGTCACATCAGGGGCGGCATGGCGACAAAAGAAAAATATTCTAAATAATTGCCGCAGATTCTGTTGAATTCATATAAAATGTGTGTTAAAATTAACAGGAATGGGGCAACCCTTATCTTATTGAAAGGAACGATAAAATGAAGCAACTCAAAATTGGCATCATCGGCGCAGGCCGCATCGGCTCGCTTCACGCAAAGTCGATCACCTACAACGTGCCGACCGCTACGGTCGTCGGTATCACCGATGTTTTCAGAGCGAACGCCGAAAAAGTCGCTGCCGAGCTTAATATCCCCGTCATTTATGACGACTATAAGCAGATGCTCGCCGACCCCAACGTCGAAGCAGTGCTCATCTGCTCCTCGACTGACACGCACGCCGATATCGCTATCGAGGCTGCCGAGGCAGGCAAACACATCTTCTGCGAGAAGCCCGTTGACCTGACCCCCGAGAAGGTCAACGCAGTTATCGCCGCCGTCAAGAAAGCGGGCGTCAAGCTGCAGGTCGGTTTCAACCGCCGCTTTGACCACAACTTTGCAAACGTCAGAGCTATGGTCGCCGACGGCAAGATCGGCGACGTCCACATCGTCAAAATCACCTCGAGGGATCCCGCTCCCCCGCCGGCAGAGTATTCGGCAGTCAGCGGCGGTATGTTCCTCGATATGACCATCCATGATTTCGATATGGCTCGTTTCCTTGCGGGCAGCGAAGTCACCGAGGTCTATGCGAACGCGACCTGCCTTGTTGACCCGGCTATCGGCGCGGCGGGCGACGTTGACACCGCGGTTATCAGCCTTAAATTCGCAAACGGCGCAGTCGGCGTTATTGACAACAGCAGACGTGCCGCTTACGGCTACGACCAGAGAGTCGAGGTATTCGGCAGCAAGGGCGCGGCTGTCGCCTCCAACGACACGCCGACCAACGTCGTCTTTATGGGCGACGAGGGCGTAGTTGCCGACAAACCCCTGTATTTCTTCCTTGAGAGATATATGCAGTCTTTCAGAGATGAGATGCTTCAATTCGTGGAAGCGGTGCTCGAGGATAAAGCCACCCCCACCACCGGTGAGGACGGCCTTAACTCCATCCTTGTTGCGCTTGCGGCGAAGAAATCAGTCGCAGAGGGCAGACCCGTTCAGCTCTCCGAGATGAAATAATTTTAAAAAACGGCAGGCTGTTGTGTAACTCAACAGCCTGCTTTTTGTATGCTTATTTGAATGATGTGATAAGTTGGTGCTTGCGGATTTTCCTCAAACGATCACATACTCAGCAACAATCGCTAGCATTTCACACAGATAATTTGCCGGCAGCTCATAAAACGGGACACGCGCCCCGATATGGTGCGCCTCAAAGCCTTTGCCTGCCGCATAGCGGCTCGCTCTGTAGATTTGGAAGCGTGACGTGACAAAGACTATCTTGTCACCGCCAGGCAACATATCGGTTATATCCTTGGAAAAAACAAAATGCGCACTTGTTGAGGTCGCACGTGATTCCTCGATTATCTTTTCGTCCGGCACTCCCTTTGAGACAAGATAACGCTTCATTGCGGTCGACTCCGGGATATCATCATGCACGCCCTGACCGCCTGAGACTATCACGGGCTTGTCCGGATGCTCATTGAAGTACTCGATCGCTTTATCAAGCCGCCGCGCGAGCTTTGGGCTGACCCGTTCGCCGTCGATGCCGCAGCCGAGGACTATGATAGCCTTTTCGCTGCCGTCGGCATTATCCCTCGCACCGCAGGCAAAGAGCGCGCAGCCGAAAATGAGCGGAGCAACGATCGCCGCTGTCGCTATGATACGCAGCACTTTGCCTACCTTGCCTAAAAGCACTCCACACAGGCAGACAAAGGCGGCATAGACAAAATTTAATATAACGCCGACGCTGAAATTGGCGCAAAACAGCGTGATAATCGCCTGAATAACCAGCACTGCCGCAAATACGAAGCAAAGCACCCTTGCCGCTTCCGGCGCAGTGACCCGCGCTTTATCATTGCTTGGTTTCATGGAACACCTCTTTCACGATCGTCCGATCAGCCTTGAAGTTTGTCATAATTTTCTCGGCTTAAATCATTGCGAAGCCGCTCGCGGGCTTCTTCATAGGATATTTCACCATTATCAAATGCTTCCTTGAGTTTAAGCGCCCCGGCGTATCGCCATTTCATAAAGTCAACCAAATCGCGATCTTCTGTCGGGCCTTCTATCTTGAGCCAGTAATACATATCCTCAACTATACTGTCAAATGCCTTGTGCTCGCTGCTCTCTACCTCTTCGCGGGACAGCGGATAATCATTCTCCATGATATCCCAGAGCTTTTTCTGCAAATCGGTATAAATCTGCTTATTATATGCTTTCTGAGCGTCAGACAGCGACCGTGACTTGTCGGTTCTGATATATCCGTAGTAGGCTTCGTCGAGGCTTCTCAGTTCACTCTCGACATCGCTCCTTGAAGAATACGAGCCCTTTATTTCATATGAAAACCGACCGTCAAAAACGGTTTGATCGTTCGATAACGTCGGCGCTTCGGTAACAGTATTATAATTATAACGCAAAGCGGAAATGTCAAGCAGTGTTGTTGTGCTCCGCTCATCATTCTTTGAGCCGTTAAATGAGCAAGAGCTTAAAAGAAAGCAAATCAACAGCAAACCTAAAACTACATATTTCATGGTTTTTCTCTCCGCTAATAATTAATTCCGCTCAGGTTGCTCACGCTGACGGTTTCCTCGGGCATTTTAGTTGTCGCTTCTTCGGTCAGCTTGGCTTCTTCCGACATTTCTCTGTTATTCTTCTCAACTGCATCGCGATACCAAGCGTCATACTTTTTGTGCTCGTAGTCTTCACCGAAAATCTCAACAAAAAGCTCCTCAATCTGCCTGTCAAAGTGATATTTCCTATTAAGCTCTTTGTGAAGCTGCTCTATTTTTTTATCTTGAAGCTCATTAAATTGCTCAAGCAGCTCCTGCCCCGTAGCGCCACCACCGTTAATTGAATCCCTGTCTACATTCTCCCACTTTTTCATAACGCAATCCTGTAGAATGAAACGATATGTTATTTGGCAGCGACTTTTAATCACCTCACTATAGTCAAGACCCTTGTTTTCAATTAGCTTCTTCATGTGTAACCGTTCTTGGTATAATTGGTTAATTTCCCTTTCGCATTTCTCCTTTTGCCACTGAGCCATATCATATTCGGTCCCCTCAACTTCTAATTCACAGACAAGTATTTCAAGCACTTCGTGAATTAACTTGTCTTTATCGGTAAGCCCTTCCGTAAAATAATATATTACCTGTCTGCGAGCTATTGTGTAATAATCGAAATCAGAGGTTACCTCCGGTATTGTTTGATATAGATGTTTTACATAGGAGCGAGTAGTGCGCGAGTCATCAAACACTTCACCCTTGTTGTGTTTTGTAACCGCAAAAGCCAAACCGATCAAAGCCAAAAGAAGCAAAGAAGAAACTATTACGATAATTTTTCTTTTTGTTTTCATATGGAACAGTAGAAAGCGGTCAGGAAAGACCGCCTTAATTCTCCTTTCATCACAATTGCTTTTGTTAGATTTGCATTATATCCCGTTTAATTGTGTTAGAGGACTTCGTTAACAGTATACACTCCGCTGACGGGATACTCTTTTGCCAACCCAAGCATATGAAGATCATGTAAAAAGCTTGAAGTTAAAGAAATCAATGTACCTGCATAGTTACTTTGCCAATCATAATAGTCCCTGACATGGATTTCTTTAATCAATTGATCATTTCCATTTACCCGTTTGATACGCCCCTTTGCCCACAGCTCGCATCGATTCACTGCTAATTTCCAATCCGTGTTGTCGCTGCCGATATTTCCATCCATGCAGAGCCTGCGGCCAAAAGCTACTTCATGCCCTGCCGAATAGAAATATCGGTAGACCGTATCAATTTCATTTTGCAGACTTAAAACCTGATTATGTATTTCTGTAGCTTCATTTATGTAATTCGGCGGTATAATAAACTCATCTCCCGTATTATCTAAAAAATGGACAAGCATTTGTGACGCTAATGGATATTCATTTGCTACCGCCAATGCGGCAGCACGCGCCGAAGTACGTATAGAATAGTATTGAGTTTGCATTTCTGGAGAAAGTTCGTCAAACCTTAAACTCCCATATGATGAATTTGAATTAGCAACAGCCTGTTCATATGTATTTGATAACGGCATGGACGTTATCGTATCGGTATATGAATTTTTACCGTCCAGCTTTCTTTCAAACACCCACTTCTGCTGATCAACATTAAGGTATTCCCAAATCTGTATATTAGCCGTTGCCGCTGTGCTCGGGCCGCAAACATCAAGCACCTTTTGATTGCCGCTCCATTTTGAAATAATCCTATACGAGCCATCATTGTTTGAAACCAGTTTAAACAGCAAATAATCACCGTCGCCGTCATTATAAACATCTACATTTGAGCCATTCTGAGTAGGATTGCTTGTAACGTCAAGGCACTTTGTTTCATTATACCACGGAGAATACAGCTTATAATATCCGTCACTTTGATACCTTACAACCCACACCTGATTATTATCGCCGTGGAAGCTATACTGTATAACATTTCCGTTGGCACTCGCATTCTTCTCTGTGTCCAAGTACAGATTACTATACTTTGACTTAATATAGTATGCTCCGTCGGCTATTGACGTATCTTCAGAATACTGAACAACTATCGTGGGCAAATAGTTGGCGCTGTTTGCGGAGCAAAAATGTCTGCTTGAAACACCGGTCGTGCTTGCCGACAGAGCAAAACCGTAGTTATGCGAAAAACCGCCCTCGCCAAGCGTTCCCTGCAACCAATTCTTAAATAACGAGGTAATACTGAAAAGATACCAGCCCGAGGAGCTTATGGTCTGTGAGCTTGCGGCGTTCCCCGCAAAACTCGGTTTATTATTATAGGTTATGGTCGTGTCATTCCAAGTAGAAACCGTATCATACAGATTGATCGTAGCCGTACTTGTTTTTCCCGAGCCTTCATACACCCTATAATAGGCGAGATTTATTTTTTGCGGGTTGATATACTTATAGCTCGACAAAGTATTCAGCTTAACATAACTGATCGCTTCTTTATATGACGAGCCGTGATAGCCAACCATATTATACTCATTTGTATAATAATTGCGCGTGGGATATCCGCTGAAAACAGGAGCATCGGACATATTGGTGGCCGCCATGCTTACGGTGGGGTCAATAGTAACGGGATAAACCGTAGTCTCGCTCTCAAGGAACTCCTTGTCAACTACGATTGTCAGCTTATACACATCCGCCTTGTTGCCGATTTGCTCAAGCTCAAGTGAATTGTAAAGTGTAAAATGCGTATCGTCGTTTTCGTTATCACCCGTGTAGGAATCTTTTGCATTGATCTGACCGATATACAATTTCATTTCACCGGTTTCGGGGTCAAGAAGAGGAATCGAATCGCCGCTCATTTTCTCGGGAACTAAGCCGTCGGTATCAATGATAAACGAAAACATATTCTTGCCGCTGTACTCTGCAAGAATGATATTCTCTTTAACTCCGTTTAAGGTTGAAAAGTACTCAAGCGAAACATTCTCGCCGAAAACATCGGTATACGCCACGCTATTTCCGACCCTTGCGACTGTGGAGGTTGCTTTAACCTCAGAATTCGACAGGTCAATATCAGGCATAGGTGTAAGAGTTACGGAATAATCATCATATTCAACCTTAACGCCGTCGCTGATATGCTCGGGAAAATAGCCTTTAATCTCATTATCTCCGCTCTCATAAGCATAGGTGTCAAACATTGAAATTCGCTTAGTCGAACTATTAATAGCTGTGTCCTTAAGTTTTACCGAATTGCCATCAACATATTTTATCGGTGTTTGGAAAATATGCAGGGTATTTGTGCCATCACTGTTTTTTACGGTAATACTGTAAATATCGTCGGTGTCTTGATTTATTATTTCTACGGGGGTAGTATCGGTAGTAAGTATAGAGTTTGCAATAACTTCCGGCAAATCTGCAAGTCGGTAATTCTCGTAGCTGATATCCTCTTTAGCCGAGTAATTTCTCTGCGAAAGCTCCTCGGCAGAAACGCTGACAACACTTCCGAAAGCCAAAACAAACACTAAAAATAATGATAATCTTCTTTTAAAATGTTTATTGGATTTACTCACTGCTGTTTCCTCCCATCTTATATAACTTTTGAAATTTTACTGATTACCTCAAGATCAAAAGAATCAACAAACCATCGGAATCTCCCCCTTACAACTATAGCATATATAATTCAGGCTATAAAGTCAACAAATATTCTTGAAATTTACATATATTTCATTCTTTATTAACATTTTTCAGCAAAAATATTCGGTACGATTTAAAGCGATAAAACCTCCGACGGTACTGCGCCGAAGGCTTTATTATCAGTCATACATGAGGATTTTCTACAATTCGCCGAGATAACCCCCGCTTATCACACGCTCAGTTTATTAAGATCGAAGATATGCATTTCGGTCTCATTAACCAAGCCCTCGGCGGTACCCGAGCCGACATTTTTGATAACGCTGATGACCGTGTTGTTCCCTGCAAAAGACGCGTCGGCGACATTTGTATCGCGCAGACCGTCGATAATGCTGAGCGTTCCGCCGTCTCTCTTATAGAACCAAAGCGCCGATGCGGTGCACGAAACGGCATAATCGCCGAACAATTTCGCCCCGTCGGGAAAGATATCCGCCACGGCGGTTTTGCCGTCGCTAAGGTCGATGATCCATGTTTTTTGCGAGGAATCGCCTCTTGACGGGTCCTTTGTCTCGGCATAGAGGGCGTAACCGGCGGCGCAATCCTTTAACGTGTAGCTGCCGTCGCCCAAGGCGAGCTCCGTCACCTTGCCGCTCGCAATATCATATACGCCGAGGGTAGTTTTACCGCCCTTATTGACGGTGAAAACGGCCTTGCCGTCACCCGCGCACACTTTGTCGCCGCCCTCGGATATCGTCTTTGTCTCCTTGGTCGTGCAGTCATAGGCTTTAATGAGCGAGCGTGTATTCTCGCCGCCGATGTCAAAGCATTCGTCCCAGAACACAACTCCGTCGGAAATGCACGGCTCACCGACCGCAGAATCATTGCCGAGCTTGGTTATCTGAGTTATCTCTTTTGTCTTATAATTCATGCAATAGATGTTGTGCGCGGAATTATAGATCTCGCAGTCGTTCCATATGAGCCACTCGCCGTCAAACCGAATGCTCTGAATATCGCCGAGCTCGTGCGTGCTCTCAAAGATGTTATCATATTTGCCGTTGCCGATGTCATATGAGATCAGATAACGGCGGTCGGTTTCCGTCCTGTCCTCGGTCGCAACTGCCATTACCAGCTTGCCGTCGAGCAGCAAGGGTGACGACACGGACTTGAACGGAACTTTGACAGTCTCATAATCAATTTTCAAATCCATCGAGACGGAATTTGCCTGCTCCGTCGTGGTCTCCGGCGCGGCATCCGTGCCGCAGGACGCGAGAAATAAAAATATAAGGGCTAAAATCAATGCAGATACTCTCTTCATGTTATCTCCTCCGTTTTTTGATATTGAATTTATCTTTTGTCCGCCGCCCGACGCCACATCGGAGACACCCCCTGTCAAAATAAACGTCTTTGCAATTTCAGTATATATAATTTAATTGGCTCAGTCAAGTAACATTTTTGTAACCTATTGATTATTTATCGTTTGTACTATTTTTTCATATAAAATATTGATGATGAAATCACTAAAGCCTCCGACGCTATTGCGCCGAAGGCTTTGATCTATTCAGATAGCCCGAGAGGTCGCCGAGGGTCAGGGCGGGTGTGCTGCGCTCGCCGAGGCGCAGATCGTCGATCGAGAAATACAGCCCGTTTTCGCTTGAAGCCGAGGAATATTCATAGCGGCGTGTGTTATAGTATTCGCACCGCTCCCCCACTTTACCGTCTGTAAAAAGCGCCGAAACGACCGCTTCACTGTCCTCCTGCGGAGAATAGACCGATGTCACCGTGCCCGCAAGCGAAATAAAAGCAGCCGTCCTGTCAACCGCAGTGCTTGCAAGGCTCACGGACTGCACGCTGCCGTCGGCGCAGGTCTGCATGGAGAGCACATATTCGGTCCCTCCCCCGTCGCTGACGAAGCAATAGCAGCGGTCGCCGCTGTAATATCTGCCGTCAAAGTCAACGCTCAGCGTTTTATCGGCTTCGGCAAGGCGCTCAAGGAATATCTCGGGCGACATCTCCGTTTGCAGCGCGCAGGACGAGAGAGCGATCGCCGCGGATATCAGTAAAACGACGGCGGTAACGGCACGGCGGCTCAATACTTCGCCCTCTTTTTGATATTCACCGCCGCAACTCCGCCCAGAGCGCCGCCGAGGGTCATTGCGCCGATAAAGGCTATCAGCCGCACGCCCGCGCCCGAGCTGAGCAGAGCGGCAGCAGCGGCGCAGGGCAGCGAGGCGCAAAGCCCCGCAAGCGCACCGTAGGCTAGCCCGTTCTTTTTAATAGGCTTCGCCGCCGCAAAGCCCGCAACAAGCCCCGAGAGCAGGGCGATTATCAAGCCTGCGGGGAAATACGTCCCCGAGCCTATGCCGCTTTTGAGCGAAGCGAGGGCAAATGCCGCCGTAAAAGCAAAGAAAAGCACCGCACCTATCGCCGCACCGACGGCAATCTTCTTAAGCGGAGAAGCCGACTGCTCCTCACGCCTCGCTTTTTTGGTTTTCGCAGGCATAAAAATACTCCCCTCACGTCATGTTAGTACATGATATGAGGGGGGCGAATAAATTATTCTCAGCTGTCGAAGGTGTCGTCCTTCTTCTTCTTTGATTTCTTTCTGCTTGCCTTGCTGTTCTCAACGGCTTCGTCCATCTTCTTTTTCTTCTCAGCTTCGGCAGCTTCCTTGGCGGCCTGTCTCTCAGCCTCCGCCTTCTCGGTGGCGGTATTGTTGGTCGAAACAGCCCAGCGGGTGATCTTCATCTTGTTTCTGTCCGCGCCGGTCTCGATGATGATGGAATCCTCTTTGACGGTGACGACTCTGCCCATGATGCCGCCGATGGTGGTTATCTCATCGCCGACCTGGATGCTGTCACGCATGTTCTGCTCTTCTTTTTGCTTTTTCTTCTGCGGTCTGATCATAACGAAATACATAACGGCAAAAAGGGCAGCCATCATTACTATCATCATAATGGGGTTACTCTGCTGGGTTGAGGATGCGCCGCCGGCCGATCCGCCGAGCTGAGCAAGAAGGGGGATAAAATTCATTTAATATGACCTCCAAAACATTAATGTAACAATTATACATTACTGCCGCTGAATATGCAAGCTTTTTTTTGTTAATAAACTGATAATTCGCACCATATCTGACCGAAAAGGCTTAATCTGCCGTTGCCTGCGCCTTTTCTTTTATAGCTTCAAGCTCGGCGGCGTCCGCGCGCTCGCTCAGGGCCTGCATGACCTCGGCATGCTTCTCGTCTGTATAATCCCAGAAGAAGAGATACGGCAGGCAGCAGAGCAGGTGCCCGACAAGGTCAAAGGCAACGCCCACTATCATGCACTTTGTGCGGATGGAGTCAACAAAAAGGACATCCCAATCCGATGTAAAGCCGTAGCGGTAGAAAAGCAGCGGGATTATAAGGCTGATGAGAGCCGAAATAGGGCTTGTAAACCAGCCTATGACCCCTGCATAGTTCTCAAGACGTTCGCCGGAGAGATACATCTGATAGTCGTTGATCCTGACATTCATATCCTCCTCGGCGAGCTTCAGGCCCGAGGCAAGCGCGTCGCCGATGCAGAGCGACACGAGCATTATTGCGCCGCAGAGCTTGTAATTATCCTCAAAGAAATAGCAGGCGGCGATATAGCCCGCGCTCTGAGCCGCAAAGACAAGGCGCTTAAAGATCATCAGGGATTTATACTGGAAGCGCTTTCTTATCCACGGGGCGAGGAACGCGCCGGGGTTGCCGACAAAGGAGACGAGCATCTCGGTGAGGCTGAATACAAGGCCAAGCTCACGCCATGTGTAAATAAGGATAATAGTCTTGACCGCAAGGCCGCCGTTGCCAAGGGCGTCGATCATGCCGGATATTGCGTTTATCCAGCGGTATTTATTCTTCATAACGCCGCGTATGCCGTCCCAAAACGGGATATATTTTTTCTTCTCGATGGGCGGCTGCGGGATACGCTCCTGAATCGAGCCGAGGCCGCCGAACATCAGCACCGTGCAGAGCATCATCATTATGGGGATGACATAGCGGAAGGTGTTGATATTGGTGAGGCCGCCCGTGTAAGCCGTCAGCACCGGGATAAGAAAAGCGATAACGGAATTGAAGAGGTGGCTGAGCTTCTCGGGATAACAGCGCACGAGCATCCTCTCGTGCGGATTGGGCGAAATGGTGTTTGATATGCTGCTTGCGCCGCCGAGATACGAATACATACCGTAGAGCTGGAAGAGCAGGAAAAGCTGCCATATGCGCTCGGTAAGCGGGTTTCTGTAGAGCGGCAGCCAGCAGATGAGCAGCACGATTATCATACAGGGAATGACATTAGGGTAGGCAAAGAGCTTATATCTTCCGAATTTGGGCAGGAAGCGCTTGCGGATGAAAATGTTCCTTGCTCCGCCGTAGCCGGTGACGAGCCAATGCGCCGCAAAAATTTTGAGCGCGCTTTTCATATTGATGCCGGGCAGCTTATTGACATAGTCGGTCAGCGCTGCGGGGAACGGGATTATCTTTGAAAAGTCAAAAATGAGGAACAATATCCCAAGCCCGGTAAAGAAAAGATACAGCGTATAGAAGGCCTTCTCCGTCTTTTTCGGCAGGAAGCCGAGGTTGTCATTGACGACCATGCTCATTATGCTCCAGAAATATCCCTGAATCATAAAGAAAGCGCTGATAACGGTGAAGGTTAGGATGGGTATCTCATAGTAATACATGATGAGATAGCAGCCCGTACCGAAGGCGAGGTATCCGAGCACTCTTGAGAGAGCATAATCGCCGCCGACGGCAAAAAGCACCGAGATATATTCTTTATACGGCACATAGCGCCCCTCGGCGGGGATATTCCAATGCTCACGAAAATCCGAAAAAATACTCTTTATGCCGATCTTCTTAGATTTGCCCGACATCAGCTCTTGCCCCCTTCCTCTTGCTCCTCGGCGAGCTTCTCAAAATACTCCTTATGCAGGCGTTCATTTTCCTCCTGCTTGCGTTTGAGCCGCTCTTTTTTCTTTTTGGTCATTAGGAAATCCTTCCTAAACATCTTGCGGACAACATCAATTAGCACAAAGGTGAAGCTCGGCACAAAAATGAAGATTATCATCAGCACGACGACAAAATAGTTGGTACCGTCACGCTCAAATTTCGCAATGAAAGCGGCGAGTCCTTTTTTCGGTGTCTCGGGAGATTCGTCCCCCTCCTCCTCTGCAGCCTGCGGAGTCTCCTCTGCGGCTCTCTCGGCGTTATAGGCTTCGCTGTCCTCGCGCACCGCCGAAAACACGGGCGGGACAAAGGAGAAGCTGTTCTCGCCCTTCGGCTGCCAACTGCCGCCGAGCGAAATATCGCTCTTGCTCGCTGCGCCGAGGTAGAATTCCTTTAATCCGCCGCACCTATAGAAGCAGTGGTGGCCGACGCTCTTAACGGAGGCGGGAATGAATATCGAATATTTCATATTGCCGCAGTAGCTGAATGCGTCGTCACCGATACTAACAAGGCCGTCGGGCAGCGTAACGAGCGATATGCCGCTGCACTTAAAAAACGACATATCCCCTATCTCTATGACGCTTGACGGGATATCAATGCGCTGCAAACGGTCGCACTTATAGAAGCAGTTATTCGCTATACGCTCAACGCCGTCGGGTATCGTATACACCTCGTCGCAGCTCCATGCCTTATCAACGGTCAGAGAATCCTCGGACCTGTCACGCAGGATATAATAAGTGCCTATATAAGGGGCGGTAACGCCCTTTTCGAGCAGGTCGTCAAACATCTCGGAGGTGATATCGTCGCTGACCTTGCTCTTGAAATTCAGGAACATGGCTTCTCTGTCCGCGCCGTTCACGCTCAGCGTCTCTTTAAGGTCAAGACCTATATTCCTGACCTCGCCGAACTGCTCGATATCGCTGTAGACTATCTGAGTGCAGCGGCATATCGGATAAAGCAGCATCTTCTTCATATCCTTGGTGAAGAGAATGCCGTCAATATCGGTGTAATAGGGGTTATCCTCATCGACATAGACCGCCCTGAGCTGCTTGCAATAAAAGAAAGCCCGCTCGTCTATATGCCTGACGGAGGCGCCGATATAGATGTATTTGACATACTCGTCGCTCACAAGCGTGTAATCACTGACGGCGACTATCGGCTTTGAGATATCGGGGTCGTTGCCGTTTTTGTCGGTCACATAGTCGATATGTATCTCCTCGGTGGTATGATTGCCGTTGAAGCCGTCAAACACCCAGCCGTCGAAGCCCTGCCCGCCGATATCCTCACGATAAGCGTACTCAAAGGTATCTCTCGACACAGAGTTAAAGGTCATCCACACCGAAGCGCCCACGAATACGGTAAGCACCACGATGAATACGGCTTTTTGCCACTTTTTCATCCGAACACTCCTTTTCCCCAATCTGTTAGAGCATAATAAACAAAAATATTATAATGTGTTAATAACTTTTTGTCAATAAGATAAGTTGATTTTTGGCGTTCGGAATTAAAAAGAGCAGCCGAAGCTGCTCTGAGTTATCAGGGTCAAAAAGTTAACAAAAATTTGCGTATCAGGGGTTTATTTAAGGCAATTCTTATCGAAGGACGGGTTGAAAGCATAGAAATTCTTGGAATTCAGCTTATCCGTCGCAAGGCGCATACCCTCGCCGAACCGCTGGAAATGGACTATCTCCCTTGCACGCAGGAATTTTATCGGGTCGCGGACATCGGGATCGTCGACAAGCCGCAGAATATTGTCATATGTCTTTCTTGCCTTTTGCTCCGCCGCAAGGTCCTCGGTGAGGTCACTTATCATGTCACCCGTGCTCTGGACATAAGCGGCGGTGAACGGCACTCCCGCAGCTGAGGCGGGATAAACACCGGCAGTGTGGTCAACGAAATATGCGTCGAATCCCGAGCGCTTTATCTCATCCTCGCTTAGATTCCTCGTGAGCTGATAGACTATCGCGCCGATCATCTCAAGATGCCCAAGTTCCTCGGTCCCTATATCCGTCAGCAGTCCTTTCAGCTCGTCAAACGGCATTGTAAAGCGCTGGCTGAGGTAGCGCAGCGAAGCGCCGAGCTCGCCGTCGGGGCCGCCATATTGCTTTTAGATATAACAACTCGCCGCTTTATGCTTTGCTTTTTCAGCATAGCACAAGGCGGCGATTATTTCAACCGTTAAATTCTATCCAGGATGAACACGGCGAGATACAGCAGCACAAGTCTGATGAAGCGGCAGACTGCACCGGGAATTCCTTCAAAATGAAAGCGAGGAAATCCGTTCGAAGCGAAATAGTCAAGCACCTTTATTACATGTGTTACTATCGTTTGCATCCGACTAAATCCCCCCTTTTTATGCACCTGTTCTCCCACTTTTTATACGCATCAAAGTAAATCTCGCCCTTTGCGCCATTGTATGTAAGCTCGTAATACATGCCATCGGGCACCGTGGTCGAAAGCAATGCCTTGTTGTTGCCAAGCGTCTTACATGACCAAACAACATACACATCTTTTTCTGTTAATTCCATTCGATTTGTAGTATCAACAACGCCATTGAAATAATCGACAACGGCTTTAACCGCACACCTCAAGAATTCCTGACTATCCAAGATTTACGCCTCCTTAAGTTTGCCGAGTGTAAGCAGGGTCAGCATTTTTATGTTTTGCGCTGCAGTACCGACGTACCTTTTGATGCCGTTTGCTTTTGCGATAGCGCAGCGGTGACGATAGCTTGCGTCTATCTTGAGGCTTACAAGTGCATCGACGATACTGCAAGAGCTGCCGCTATACTTAGGATAGAATTTATCCTTTGTTCCGGACAGATCTCCGAGCAGTTCTGTGCAACGGGGTCTAAGTACGCCGAGGAAACCCTTATAGTCATGTCTTACCAGCTTGCAGGCTTTCCCGTCCCAATTCTGATCATACGAGTAAAAGTAATGTTTGTCTCCTTCTCCTGCGCAAAGGGCAACATGGCCGTGGCCGCCGCCTTTGGTGCCGTTCCACACGGCTATGTCACCCTTTGCCGGCACAAAATCAGGAGTATTCTCTATCCTGACAAACTTAGCCTTAAGCGCAGGATAGCTGGTGAATTTTTCAAAGTAGTTCCGCGCGGATCCTACCGAGAAGAAAGGAACATCATACACCTCTCTCAAATAAGCCTTCGCCAGATCGACACACTGCACTCCGGCCGCACCGTCAATGTCGGTTGCCTTGCCGAGATACTTTGAAATAAAAATGTCAAACGCTATTCCCACAGTGTCTTACCTCCTCACCTTTAACGATATCAGCTATATTCTTGTTCTCGAGCATGGCTTTCATTGCGACCAGTGCAGCGTCAACGAGCTTCGAGAAAAGCGCGAACGGAACTATCGCCTGAAGCTTAGGAAATTTGTTGGTGAAAAGCTCATAGACGTATGCCAACTTCAGTTTGCCCGTCTTCTCACCATATTCCGCTTCCGCCTGAGTAACCGCCCAAAGCAGCCAATGCCTGATTCTGTCGAGGCCAAACACTTTGTAGGCCGCGAGTATGAGCGCCGCTATGGCCACGATTGCCAGCCCTATGTATATCTTATCCATCTTCTTGATAACCTCCTATGTTCTCTTTTTTCTTTATTCTTGCGGCTTTGAGTTTGACAATATTCTCAAAGCCGGCTTTTAGCAGATATCCGCCTATACAGATCCGAAATGTTTCGTTAAATTCTGTGATCAGCGTTGACAGCGCCGTGCTGTCCGGGATCGACTCAATTTTTGCAAGGGCATATGCGGTCTGCAGGCAATACAGCAAAGCGAGCAGAGCCACTATTTTTTTGGAAAATTCGACTATCCACGCCAAAAAGCCCTGAGAACGCTTATAAGCATATCTACGCTTTAACCGTATCCAGCATGCTCTTAAAAATTCGGAAATCATTTATGCGCCCTCTGATTAATGTATTTATCGAGTTTGTCCTTAGCTATCGGCACGGAGTGATTCGCTCCGAGCTGCAGCAGTCCATCTAAGCAAGCGGACAGTGCGAATACAAGCAGGGTGTTTTCTTCTTTGAGTTGCGCTATATCGCCTTTTAGGGTGCTTTGCTTGAGATACCACTTGTAAGCTCCAAACACCAGCCCGAATATGGCGCCGAGAGCTGTGATTACTTTGCCCGCTGTGATCACCGTATCAATCGTTATTGTCATTTTCGGTTTCCTCCAGCTCCTTAAGCTCTGCCTCAAGAGCTTCTATTTCTGCGTAAACAAGTGCTCGCGCCGCTTTTGTCTCTGCATATTCTTCGTCCGTAATAAGTCCGTCGGCATACTTGAGCGCTTTTATGCCGGTCTGGTTCAGTTTTTTCTTTGCTGCAGATATTTTAACGGACAAAAGATTTATTTGCCTGCGCTTTTGCAAGTCTATCATCTTGCTACCTCCTCATAGTATATCGTCACAGTGCCGTTTTGGACTATGGCATTGTCGAGATTTCCTGCCTCTCCGTCGTCTGTTACGATTCCGCAGATTTTCTGCAGTCCCTCATTGTTTATAGGTCTCGGGAAGGTGATAAGAGCTCGCTTCCTGGAACTCGGATCGGTATCAAGGACTGCCGCTATCTCCGAGCCGTGATAAACTCCGGCATGAGTGCCTGTCAACTCAAATTTCACATCGACGATTCGAGCGTTATTAGGCAGCATTTTCGCTGCGTTCTTGTTCGAGATCCATTCCACAGAGTCTGTGCGGGTATAAAACAAATCTGTCTGCGCGTTATATGTGACCGACTTATATGACCAGTTTTCCAGCAGACTATATACCGCCAGTGCGCTTGGATATTGTTGATGCGTGGAGTTCTGAGTGATTTCATTCACCTTGTTTGTCCTGGATTCCACTTGACCTATTGTCATTCCGGTGTTAAACGAAGCTGCATTTTGTTGGATTGTGCCCGACTTAAATGTACCGGACGTATAGTCGAGCAAGACTACTTTTTTGCAGACTGCGCCGTCCTCTTCGGCATCAGCAATCCAGAGCATTTCGGCGCTGTGAATCTTTGCTGTGTCAGCTGAATAATATTTAAAATATCCATCCAACAGATAAGCTCCATTAGGCAGTGAATAGATAACAGTTGGGTTCTGCTGCGTCGCCGCGATACGTCTTACGCACATTGCCCCAGCGATTGCCGTGCCGCTCTGAGCATTGGTGCTCTCCGCGTCAAACACCTGATCGACGGTCGTGTTCGGAATAATCAGCTCCGCTACGCCGCCGGCATCCTCAATTGTCAGCTTCACCCCGGCTTTTGTGGGCTCGGCCTTGACCGTAGGCGTTACTGCCGCTCCTCGGCAAATTGATAGATTAATGTTTTTAGTCAATTTCAATTCTCCTCATAATAAAACGTGACCGAGCCGTACCCATCAATAACAGGGAATATTAATGAATCATCTTGTTCTGGATCCGTCACGAACAGTAATACCTTCTGCCCGTATCTGGGGACCACTTCAACCTTCGCTTTGTTAATCAAGACATAAGCCTTCTCGCCGGCAGCATCAGTTCTTGCTACTGCGGCCACTTCTGTGCCGTAATAAATTCCCTTCACACTTTCTTCTCCGCATTCTTCGCTCAAGTCGAACACCACATCCTTAATCCTTACATTCTCGGGAAGGTAATCTTCTTCATACATGATAAAAAGCGTCATTCCGTCGTTGAAACTGTAATCATATAGGATTTGACCGGCGCTCAGTGTTACTGACTTGAGCGCTTTTTTCTTATTAAGCTTGATGCTCTTGGTATATTCATACACCGCCTTTGCACTTGGATAGGCGAAAACGTCCATAACATTTACATCTTCAACCTTGTCACGAATGCTTTCATAAGAGTTGTCGAGCCTTGTGCGGTAGGAACGTCTTTCATAAAGCGGCGATCCATGCCGGAGCACTAACTCCCCTTTGGCGGCGTCAAAAAGCACGGCATCGGAGCCCATGCCCACCTCGCTGTAAATCAATGCCATTTCGCCAAAATACTGAGTTGCCTCCACGCCGTAGTCGTCTCTCATCTGCGCGATCTTAAACCATCCGTCAAGCAGATAAGCTCCGCTCGGCATCTCATAAAAGCAGCCGGGATTTGTGCGCGGAGCGGTAATCCTTTTTGCCGCAATAGCGGCGGACAAAGCAGAGCCGCTCTGGGCGTTCTCGCTGGCCGGGTCATATGTGCTGTCAACTTTCATGATCGGGACTGTAGCCGACGCTTCACCGTTCATGTCTTTTACCGTTATCGTAACGGCGTCTTCATCCTGCGTCGCAGTCACCTTCGGCAGCAGCGCCGCTCCTTTGCACACAGTCAACTTGACCTTGCAATTCATCCGTCGCACTCCCCTACTATCAAACTGCTGTCTCTGCTGCGGCAAAGGCACCATTTGCGCCCCGCTGCGTCGACAAGATCCACACCGAAGCGGTATATTCCGGGGCATATGTCAGGCAGGCTCGAAAGAAAGTGCAGCTCATTGTTGGCGTCATATGCACCCTCGATTTTGACTTGCTTTCTGCCTTTAGCGGTACGGACATTCATATGCATGATGACTTTTTCGCCCGGCTCAAGATACAGCGGATCTCCGCTCTCATCAACTATATCTATTCGGATATCAAGATAATCTCCCTGCGCTATTCTGAGTATCATTAAATTCACTCCTCTTTCAAATTATAACAAAGAGGGGTGAGCTCTTGTCACCCCCCTGCGTTGCTTATGATATGGTTTTGGAGTCCGCCTCCTCCTTTTCTTCTTTCTCCTCGTCCCAATCTGCTACTCGCTTCGAATTTGCGTCCGGCTTATCATTTTTGCCGGGCCAATCTTTCAGATGCGCCAGGGCGGTAGCTCTGTCGATTTTCCCGTCGAGATACTCGTTTTTTATAACCTTACGCACACTGCTGTTGATTGTCGATGTATCCTTACCGTCACGTCGCAGATTTCCGTAGATCTTTTGATAATGAGCAACGTCGCCGCTAACCTTTGCTTTATAGATTTGCTTATACACGGAATCTTCCTTTTTAAACTCCTCCTTTATTGCTTCCTTTATTCCTGTGGCTGTGGTTGGTTGCTTCTCGATTTCACCCATCAGGCTTTTTTTGATTTTATCGCAGGTGTCAAGCAGCGCTCGAAAATCTCGGCCAATATTATATGCCGGCACTCCAGTGAACTGCCCCACCGCCTTTAAAACTTTGAGGATCTTGTCAGGCATTGAACGATCTTCATTCAGCACCGTTTTAGTGGCATCCACGAGGCTGGAAAATGCGGCCATGTCAAGACGAGACACGTCATAGCCATGAACTATACTTATCACATCTTTTATGTATGGCAATATTCCAAAGCCGTCGGTAATCACTCCGCTGACTGCGTTTCCAAGGTACTTTTCCCAAAAACTCTTGTCATCGTCGTCATCACGTATCGCGTAGACCACAGACTTAACGGCCGAGTTAACCACGAGGCTCGTTACGTAGCAGGCAAAGGCTCTGCCGCATTTTTTCTTCGCGTCTTCTGATTTTTTTGCGTTTGTCACTGCTTCATACATCATGTTGAGTGTCGTGACCGGCTCGGACATAAACTGCATGGTCATCATCGTAAAGCCCTCTTTTCGGCGCAAATAGTCGCACTTAGTAAAAACGCTGTCATATACCTGGGTTTTACCTATGACGTCCTGAAACAACTCCGCAGCTCTTGCATTCAGTTCATCTCCGCTGAGCCCTTTGTTCTGAGCTGCCGTCTGCTTCTTGCAGGCGTTCCAAATCGCGCCCCATGTTATTTCGTCAGCCTTACCTGCGGCCCATCCGGTCACCTGATCTACCTTCGGCATTGCCTTTTCGGCAGCGATTTCGACCTTTTCCTTAGTGCTTCTCTCGGCTTTTATACTCTTATCCGCTGAATACTCATTGATGTAGTCAATTGCATTTCTGCCCATGTTGACATCAAAATACCCTATCTCTTTGATAAGCGCACAGCCGTTCCACCTCTTCATTTCTGCTATATCAGCCTTGCTGGCGACCGTAGCAAAATACTTCGGCTCGATATAAAGCATGGCTCGAAAGACCGCCGTAGGCTGCTGCACTACAACAGAAAGGTTGCCCATGACCGCAGCCTTCTTAGCTCTCGACATCATTCTTGCCGAGATAGACAACAAATCGTTAGAGCGCTGACCACTGTCTACGGCGGTCAAAAACTTCTCAATTTGCTTAGCAGCGTTTTTGCCTTTTTTCATAATAAGGTCATTTTTGATTGACCATTCGCTGCCCGGGACTGTACCGGTTCCGTTGAGCTCATCTACAACCTTTTCGCGGTAATTGTATACTCGCTTTATATCTGCGAGCGGGAGCACATATGCACAGTAAAGAGAGCTGTCATATATATGATGGTTCACCGTATCCGTGAAGCCGGATATAACGACGGGATTGCTGGCATGCTTCGCTGTCCTTTTACTGCTGCTTTGGTTCTTAATGGTCTGAACGACTTTTGACTGCCCTATTTGAGTGTCAATAAAATTTTCATCCACCACAATAGGGTAGTAGTATTTTTCAAGGTAGCGTTTGATACCGTACAGCTTTAGCGACACCTCGTTACGGCGGGCACCGATATCATTTGTGATGTACGTTACCATGTCGTCAACATAGTTACGTTGATCATCAGTGAGTAATCTGCTTATCGTATCGAAACCGGTCTCACGATCCAAAAGCACCAGACTCTTTTCAACCTTTGACTTCTTCAGCTTTTTGTCGGGGCGTTCAACTTTTTCTTTCTGGACGAGATAAAATCCTCCGTTAAATATATGGTCTTTGCCCTGGTTTCTCTTCATGGTCGCATATAACGACATGGCCTGCTCGATTGTCATAGTTACTTTCCCGCGCAGGCTTTCAAAGCTAACTGTCTTTTTACTCCAGCGCTCATCGTAATGATTCCTCTGCTTTATCTCTCGCTCCTTTTCTCGCGCCTCGGACACTATGCTCGCCTGTATATTTTCGCCGCTGCGGAGATTTTTATAAAGCTGTGCAAAGGCACCGTTTTGTCCGCTTATTGACTCAAAAAGATACTGAGGCATCATAAGCCCGTGTTTATATTTGTCCTTTGACATTTTTGCCGAATCAATTTTGCTGTGGTTTTCGGGCAGCGCGTTAAAAGGTGAATCCTCTAATGCGTCAAGTTTGGTGTGCTCACTATGCGCTATCGCAGAAATTGTCGCCTTGATGTTATCTGCGAATATTTGATTTCCCTTCTTGACAAGGTGCTGAACCTGCTCGCCGATATTCTTTGCAATTTCAAGATCTATATCTGAGAGATCTCTATATCGTGCATTCGCACCTTCACCGCTCACGTTTCGCCGCCCGAATTCTTCCAATTGCGAAACGAGTTCTTCATTAACCGTATAAGCGGATTCCCCGATGAACTTAGAATACTCGTGCATGAATTCGAACAAGCTTTCTCGGTTAAATTCCTGCTGCCGTGATGCGGGCAACATCTTGAGGTATGCATTCACGAGCGGCTTCAGCTCCTCGGGCACATGAGCACTGTCGCTCTCATTAACGATTCGGCGATTCAGATACTTATATGTGCGCTCGATGTCGTTCATCATCACCCTGCGCCGCTCGCTTCTCTCCTTTGCTTCGCGGAATTCCGCAACACGATTCGCATATTCGCGGCGGTAATCTTCACGGTTTTTGACATTCTTTCGGTTAAATTCGCGACGCAGCTCCGAACGAAGCTCCTGCGTGCCCTGCATATTTTTATAAACAAGGCCACGGTATTTATCCTTGTCACTCTTGAGCGTACCGACATTGAAATACTCACTGAAAAGCTGCGAGCCGAGCAGCGCAGCCTCTTCGTCCATGCTCACTGTCGTCTGCTCATAAGGGTTAACGCTGCGTTTTTTCACGGCATCAAAGAACGCTGCCAGCTGCATCGGCATATCTTTGTCTGATATATCCGTCGGGAAATACTCGGGCGCAAGCTCGTGCAGCTGACCCCATGCTTCATCGAGCGCTATGGCACCGTCGTTCTTAGTGGTAAGCCTCGTTTTGCCAAAGAGAAGATTCCGATAAGAGCGATAATCGCCGTATGTGCCCTCTATCTCCGCCTTAAGCTCCGGGGATATATATATCGGTGTCCGCCTGAGCCAGTCTCTTGTATCGGCATACTGCTCCCACAGCTCACTGTCAACGCTTGTGCTTTGGTCAAGGATCCTGTGGGCTATTCCGACAAACTGCTCGAGCGTCCAATCTTCATTAAAATTGTTCGTCTTTTTGGCACTCGACATATAGTCATAGACAGCGTTAAGCTCCTTTGAGAGCTGTGTGCTCGAATACTTGCTGCTGGTCTGTTTGAGTATTTTGCGGCTCACTCGGTCAATGTCCTTGTTGTCAAGGTGGATATCCTCGCGCACTCCGCTGTAAAGATCGCCGAGAGAGGCATAGATCTGCCTGAATATCCTGTTCTCAGTGATAACCTCCCCGTAATATGACAAGGTCGGGTCATCGTCCTTCTTGCTGAACAGCACGCTGTCGTCTTCGTTGAGCTTTTCGAGGCGGCTCTGCTCATCTCCGGCGACATATTCCGAGATAGCCACTCCCGCTTTTTCAAGTGCAGTTCTCAGCTCGTCGCTTATATTGTCAGGCACCACGGCTCGCACAACTTCTTCAAAGCCGACCGCCCGCTGCGGCTTGGCTTCGAAATAGCGTGCCGGCATCTCGGAGATCTCCTTGACGAGATCAACAATACTGTCGACCGTTTCCGCAGTTGTCTTCGGTGCATATTCCTTAAGATATGCCAGCATTTCCTCCTTGGATTCACAGCTACGCACAGCATCCACAATGTTTTCATAGGCATTGTCGATAGCTATAAATTGATTTTCCATTCGTGGATCAGCAATAGCTTGCGCTATGTTTTGAAGTCTTTCGCCGAAGCCTTGTTTAATTCTTGCATTTTCCTCGTCGGATATTCGTACAAGCCTGTTTGAGTCTGCCTTTATGTCTCCGATACTTCCGTATTCTTTGGTCGACACGCCCCAGATTCCGATTCCCGAGAAGAGTGACACTCCACCCTTCTGAGTTTCTTCTTTCATAGCTTGCACCACATTTTCAAGGTTTTCTTCCCAATGCAGCGCCTCAAAGCTCCGTCGGTTTCCCATTCTGTCGATTGGATCTTTGTTATTGCGTATTCCCTTCTTCTCTTCTATGCCTCCGAAAAGACTTCGCAGCCACGAGTTATATGCAGATTTATCAACGGCTTTTTCGCGCGCCTTTTCAGTGGCATTGACATCGAGCTCCTCGGTAATTTTAATCGGCCCATCTTTCAAATATGTAGCGGCTTTGCGGACTTTAAGCAACATATCAAACGACTTAGTATCATGTGGGAAAAGGCTTTCCAGAGTTTCCCTATGCTTTTCAAAATATTCCTTTCGGTGTAACATGGGGCTTTCGCCGGCCGTCGGTATAATTTCATTTACGGTCTCGGCGCCGAGAGCCTCAATGATCCTATCGTATTCAGCCTGTTGCTCTTTTGGAATCTCTGTCTTCTTTTCTGTATATACGGGTTTAAACTCTTTGCCCGTGGTATCCAGCAAAAACAGCTCCATCATTCGCTTGTCATCTGCAAGCTCCTCCATCAACCCGGCTTCTCCCCCGCTGTTTTGCAGTTTCCTTTCGGCTTCATTTGCATAAACGTATAGCGGTTCTGTGCTTTCGTTGCCGTATTTGCGATAGAGTTCATAGTATTTATCGCGTATGTGATCTACTACCTTTTCATTCGGCTTATACTCGATAAATGGATATGTCGGCGTCCATGCGTCGCCGCTGTAGACCTTATTTGCCGATGTTGCTTGCGGGTCAATGGTACTCTTGTCAAAGATCAGCGAAATGTCACCATACTGCGAATGCCCCTCCTTTGCTTTCAGCACCGCTATTGACGGCATGGGCAAGCCTCCGAGGCTCAGGGATTTGAGCAGTTTTTCCTCCGACAGATTATGCACGGCGATAAGCTCCCCTTTTTCCTCAACGCTGTCTTTGAGGGAAAAATTGTTGTTGACATTACTATTCGACTGTGCTATACTATCTTTTGCAAGGTCGATGATTTTTGTCACCTCGGAAGATTGGATTCCGACTGTTGACATCATATCATTGGCCTTGCTTTTGTCTGTTATAATGAGACTTCCACTCTCCGCTGCATATAGTAGTTTTCTACCCAAGTCAGCAAGAGGGTAAACACTCTTTACCATGTTGACGGGCTCGCCATCGACGCTTTCTTTTTTCGAGATGCCTGCAACGTAATAAGTCAGCTTTCCCTTCTCGTCGATAGCGGTTTTATCAGTTACAATAGTTACCTCATCATTACCGCGCTGTATAAACACAGAAGCATCGCTTATCAATGACGGTAGCTGCTTCATCACTTTTGCCGGAACAGCATGAGCAGATCTGCTACTGTTTTCTTTTTTTAATCGTCTCGATTTACGATAATCCGACTGACGCATTACAAAGTATCTGGTGTCATCTATGCCGGACTTACTGGTGCAGTCTAACTTTCCCAAGCACAGATCATTATTTCTTTCAAGTCTCCCGTTACCCAGCCTATCAATCTGCTCCGCATATTCCATATTACGAGTGTACTTAATACTGTAATCCTCGCCGCTCCCCACCGCCGTTTCGGCGGTTTTTTTATTTTCAGCCTGCTGCCTTGCTTCAAAATTCTCGCCGGCCTTTTTTGCGCCCTCGATGAGCATTTCTCTGATCTTGCTGAGCTTCTCAACGTCGCCGCTGAGTGCGGATATCTCTTCGTGCTTACCGTTGGAAGCCAGCACCTTCAGTGTATTCCTCATATTGCTGACGATTTCTCCGAGCCTGCTTATGATTTTACCTGCAAGGCTGTTGTATTTGTTCGTGAATTTACGGATGAATTTTTCGTCCATAAAGACGTCAAACATACTGTCGCCGACAAGCTCGCTCACCCGCTTGTCCTGTGCGTAGCTCTTGCCGTATCTCTCAAGAGCCTTGTCTACATCTACGCCCTTTTCTTTAAGTGCGGACACGACATAGTCAGACAGCTGCTGCGCCTGGTCGCTCGCGTAATTCTCGACATGGTGATACAGCTCATGGCCTGCCGTCCTCAGCAGCAGATTGCCGTCGGCGTTTCTTGCAATGACTATGCGGTTTTTATCCCGCATATAAAGACCGTTTGCCGCCTCGCCCTTGGAGTTGGTATAGCTGTCAACAATGATTATCTCCGTGTTAAATGCCTTGCAAATACCTTCGAGCACTTTTTTCTCAGCCTTAAACTGATAATTCCCGTTTTTGTCAACGAGACTCAGATCCGTGACACCCTGACGAAATTCGCGGTTGACTGCACCCGCTCTCACTATCTGCTCCTGTGCCTCCGGCGTGAAGAAATTGCCCCACACATTGTCAAGCTTGCGTGCCTGCTCCACGTCGGCACCGGCTCTGCCCATATTACGGAACCAGTCAAAAGCCTGCTTATAAGATTTGACGTCCACATCGTCACCGTAGTTGTTGACGAAGAGCCGGGCTTCGTCTGTGCTGTATTCCTTGGCGGCGTCATACAGCTTTGCCGCGCGTTTGTCCGTCACATTGGCGTCGGATAAAGACACCGATTCGCCCGAGGTAGTCTTGACCGTTATCTCGCCGGTGTCACGGTTGACCTTTTCGATTTTATCGACCGTCTTTTTTTCGCCTTTGATCTCGATTTCTGGGTTAGTCATTTCGACCTTGGTGCGCTCGTCAAGACGCTTCTGCGCAAAGTCGTCTGCAGCTGCCTTCATTTGCTTAGCTGTCTCGCGGGTATCAAGCTGATCCTTTACACTCAAAAAATCTTTATCGAGTGCCCGAAGATCTCTCTTACTCTGCGCGTTTTTCCTCGCTGCGGCATATAACTCTTTCAGTCCGTCTATATTTTCGGCATCCTTAAATCTGCCGTCGATCTGAGCGGCAGCCTGCATATAAATGTCAGCGTTTTCAAGCGCACTCTTACCTACGGCATAATCACCAAACTTGCCTCCGTGCTTGGCAGCACGTTTTTCTGCCTTGACCGCAGCTTTATAAGCTGCGCTGTCACTCGGAGCCGCTTTGCCCTCGGCTATGGTGCTCCTGGCATTCCCACTGTCTTTAATAGCGCGTCCTACATGCCGGGTCTCATTCGCCATTCTCGCCTGACTGTAAGCCGTACCGCCTGCGCCGAAGGCTGCGCCCATGAGTGCGCCGCCGGCACCCGCTTCAACGGCCTGCAAGCCGAGCCGCTTAAATACCTCCTTCTTGGCGTCCTCTTCGTTTATGTTGTTTGCGGTAAGCTTCCTCATCATTATTTCGACATTTGAGAGATTCCCGTTTGCCACATAGTCATAGACTATGTTTGCGACCTCCGTGTTAAACTCCTCTGAGGCATTTGCAAAGGTGGTTTTTGCTATATTTTTAGCCATCTCGCGTGCTGTTTTGGCACTTGTTTCTTTAAAGGTTTTCAGCTTTCCGAGCGAAACTTTTTCAAAAAGCGTTTCGAACGTGCCTGCGGCCACGGCACCCGCCATTGCCTTGTCGCTGCTTAAGCCCCTGTCGGTAAGATCTATGGCGGCGTCCGTCGCCGCACCTGCGCCGAGGGCAATTGCGCTTCCCCATCCACCACCTAACGTGCTGGATAGCAGCGAATCTGCACCGCTCATACCGGTGTCATAAATAAAATCAAAGGCATCGAAGTCGCCGACCATCCAGTTTGTGTTCTGTTTGACCTCGTCTCTTATGTTTCCCGAGTAATTCCTGAAAGAGTTGTACTTGTTGTTATTGTCAAGCCCTATATCGCCCATGCCGAGTGCCTTGGCCTTCTGTGCGTCAAGATAACTGTCTGCCATACCGATAACACCGAGCGGTCCACCGAGAACAGAAGCCGGCACACTTACTGCGGAAGCCACTTTTCCATGCTCATCGGCAAATTGCCTTGCACTTTTAGCATTGCGTTCCTCTGCCTCCGCAGATTTCATACGTTTATGTATCAGCGACATAGCTTCAATTTCATCGTCGCTCATACCATACTTCTGCTTCAGCGTGTCACGGGCAGTCTGGGCATTAATCTGTGCAGATGAGAGATGCACAGCGTTTGCTCCCCCATTCTGATTCGTAAGAGCTGCAACGAGATTTGACCACATCTGCTGTTCCTTAACTTCTTCGCCGCCGGCAATATAATCCAGCTGCTTCAAAGCGTCGGGTGACATTTCATAATACTTGTTTTCGTTTTCGATCAAGCGGCCGATGCTCCGTATTTCCGCTTCCTCCTGCTTGATTGCCTTGACGCTCTGCCTTCTCCGTTTCTTTTCTTCCTCGGCTTCGTTCTTTGTTATCTTAACCCCCTGTATGTTGTCATTGTTCGAAGCGCCGGAGGATGAGACCTTAATTCCATGTATGCTGTCTGAATTACCGTTTGAATTCTTCTTTGCAGGCGCAGGCGTCCCGTCACCATGCTCTCTGACCTCCTTCTGCCACTCCATTCGTTCACGGCTGCTCACCTTTTGGGCGGCATTATAGCGTCTGCGGGCTTCTGAGCTGACTATACTGCGGCGCTGTTCTGTTTCAGCTTTTTTGGACGCATGTGTCTGCTTCTCTGTTCCACGGTTAGCATTAGCCTCTGCTATTGCAAGTGCAAGACGTTCGCCCTTTTCATTATTATTCTCTACCTGCCTATTGGCATTGACCTCCGCTATTGCACGCGCGAGGCGATCCCCTTTTTTATTATTATTCATGTTAATGCTCCATTATTTTAGATTGTATCTTTTTGATAATTCGATTAACTGCTCATCGCTTAGATCGTTCTCATGAGAGAGAATCAGTTCTTTAGGATCTTCGCCGTTTTTTGCCATTTTGTCAAGTCGATTTAATAAATCAACATATTCACGCCCTGATAACTGCCCGCTTTGGCTACTATTAGTTGAGCCGGTCTTGTTGCCTGCATTCTGTAGCGCCGCATACTTATACTTGAGATCACTGTCATACTGTCTCTGATCCTGAGCAAGGGCAGCGTATTTGTATGCATCACTTGCATTAAACTGCCGCTGATCCTGGGCAAGTGCGGCATATTTATATCCGAGATCGCTGTCGTACTGCTTCTGATCCTGCGCGAGGGCATCATATTTATATTTCATCCCGCTGTCATACTGTCGCTGATCCTGGGCTAAAGCAGCATATCTGTAGGCGTCGTCGGCGTCAAACTGTTTCTGCGACTGCTTGAGCTTTGCGGCTCCGAGAGCTGCATCGACACCTATACCCGCAAGACTCACCCCCGCGCTCATGCCGGCGGTGGTGAGGTCGACGGCAGCGCCTACGCCCATGTTGACATAGTTATAAAGCATTTGCTGATTAAACTGCCGTCTGTTCTCGTCAAGCTGCTGCTGGAACTGCAGATTGGCGGTCGCCTGCTGTTTCTGAGCGGCATAATAGCTGCGATCCTGCTGCCAGGTCTGCAGCTCGGTGAGATACTTGTTAAATTCATCCTCACTCATTGCCTGCACTTTGTTAAAGATATAGCTGCGATCTTGATTGTACTGCTGCAGCTCACTTTCAAATTTTGAAAAATCAAGGCTCTCCTGGTTCTGCAGCGCCGCCAGATTCGAGCGCAGTTCACTGCCGTTCGCCTGCCAGCGGTTAAGGGCGCTGTCGGCAAGCTGAGGGATGATATCCGTCATTTCAGAGATATTCTGCTGATACATCTGCTGCCCTGCAGCCTGCGAATAACTGCTGCCGTAGCCGCCGGTCAGATTTGCCGCCTCGCCCATGGCGCTCTTCATGCCGAGCATGGCGTTGCGCTGATACTGATCCTTGAGGCTGTTCCACATCGGGTCGGTGTTAAAATCGTATTTGAATTCGCCCCTCTGCTCAAGCTGAGAGAGGACGGCATCTATGCGGTCACCGTATTTGCTGGTGTATTCAGGCTTGGTTTTTTCCTGCTGCTCAAGCTCCTCATACATCTTAAGCAGTCTGTCGCTCTCCTGATATTTGCCGGGCTTTTCGGCATCAAGGGCTTTGAGACGGGCATCGTTCTCGGCAATGTCGTCGTTATACTGCTTTTTATTATAGTAGCTGTTTATAGCGGCGCCTATATTGGTGTTTCCGAGCAAGGGCGCAGCCTTTTTAATTGCTCCGGCAGCGGAATCCACCGCCGAGGCGATCCCGCCGCTTGCATTAGCTATGCTGTCCTTTATCTTAGGTATATATGAGCCGACGGGTTCGTCATTGCTCTTCCTTTTCTTTTCGGTAAATCCCTTGAAATTATTCACGATATCACTCCTTATTTCTTTTCAGGCAGGTCTCCTCTTTCTTCGAGGATTCTTTCTATTATTTCGATCAGCGACGCTATTAGTATTTTGGCAGCAGGATAAATAACTGCCGCGAACAACACGCCGAGGGACGCGGCAATTATGAGCAGTATGTTACTTGATTTTTTGTTAAACTCTTCTTTCTTGGCGTTAAAGATAGTCGGTGAGCGCCACCGACAGAGCATTGATTATCGCTTTGAAAATCGGATCGTTGAGCCACTCACGCGAATACGGGTGTGCATGATCCGCATAGCACAATCCGGCAGTACCCATATCGCCGGGCGTGATTATTATTTTAGGCACCGTAAGAGTCTCACCGTTTAACGGATAATCTTCTGTTTCTGTAGTGCTTTCCGTAAAAGCAAGATTCCCCTTCATTGGGTGCCCTTCTTCAAGCTCCATTTTCAAATAGTCGGCAACAAGCTTAGGAGTTGCATACAAATAGCCTGCCGCGTCCGATACCACCGCATGTTTAAGAGCAACATTACCTTCACCGTCAAGCACTTTTCCGTCACTTTGCAAGCAACCATGTGTATGATTGCCGAGCGCTGCTTTACCCTCCTCGCCGCCGAAACCGTTAACCGAAGTCTCGCCGAGCTTCAGCGCCTTGCCGATAAACGTCTCACCCTCGATATTGTCGTCGCACTTGATTTTCCAAGCACTACCGAGCACATTCTCCTCCGTCGCATAACCGCCGAATTTTGCTCCGTTCCCGCCATGGCGCAGGTGGAAAGCGGTTGACATAGTACGCAGCGAGCGCGTAACCGTATAGGCTCCTGCAGCGTCCTGCAGCTCAACGCTTATAAGATACGTCTGATACAGCCGCAAGCCGCCTCCGAGTTCCTCTGCAGTTTTGCTGATATCAATATCGACGTTCTCGGCGCCGCTTTCGGACAGTGTCTGCGAGGTCAGCTCTATGACTGCATCTGTGCTCCCCGGGCGTGACAGCCTTACTATAACCGTACCCTTTAGCTTGTTTCCGAAATCCTTGACCGCTCCCGGCAGAAGCCTTGCTTTGAACCTCAGACCATATAATGCGTTTTTGTCGGCATTGCGCCCTATCTCTGCTCCCGTGGCATCCGTCCTATAGCAGAGTACCGCACTTTCGCCTTGCGCTGCCGCGAGCCTCGGCGGCTCGTATTCGGCGACCGTCACCCTCTGCGTTTCCGTCACAGTGTATCCGAGGCTTGTAGTCACCGTAGCTATGAGATCTATCGTGCCTGACACGGCGAGGATATCGCTCTCCTTACTGTATTCCGTCTGCCCTGCCACTCCCGCTACCGTGCCGCCTATGAGGCCGCCCGAAAACTTGACATTTTTGATGCTCTGGCCGTGTTTAAGCTCCGTTATGTTGACCTTCGGCGTCAGTTTGGAGTAACCCTTGACCGGCACCGTGCCGAACTCAGCCGAATTTGCCGCAGCCGTAAAAGTAAATTTCGGCATGAGATCGGCATAAAGATTGATATATGTGATGTATTCGACTGCTTTTGCGGAGCCTTTCCATCCGACCGCCTTGATATAACAGAGACGTCCCTTATCATACGGCCATGCAAAGCGGGCATAGCTGTCGTTCGGAGCGAATTTAACTCCGCTCTTTATGTTGTCCGCCGACAGCTCGCTCCTGATCTGTATTTCGTCGGCGTTACCGTTGTTGTCCGTTACGCCGTGTGCGCCGAAGAGCAGCTCATATTTGAGTGAGCGGAAAAGCGAGCCTCTGTCAACGCTGCCCGACACCGTGATCTCGCTGCCGATGCCGTAATTGACTCTGTCTGTTGCTATGTATCCCATGTCGTTATCAGTCTCCTTCCCAGTTAAATGCTATGCCGTCCGTGACTTCGATGCGATATCCGCCGAAATAGATATAGTCGACTATCTTCGCCTGCCTGATATACAGCTCCTTACCGCTGATATAAGCTATCTCGTAGCCGTTCTCGACAAAGCTGATTCTGTCCTTGACCAGCCGTAGCTTCAAGCCGCTGTCACCCTCGACCTCACCGATCTCAACACCGTATATGGACTTGCCGCTTTTGTCCGTGTCGAGCTCACCAGTCTTGATATATCCCTGAGATGTGACCACATAGCCGCTTATATCCTCAACCTTCTGAAACAGGGTTATCTCACCAAGCACATTCTCGACGCGCTCTTTCATATATTCAGCTGAGTATGTGCCGAACTGATTGCTTATCGCCTGTATCGAGCCCGTCAGGCTCTCTCGGGTCTCGGCCAGATCGGTGTTAAGCTCCTCGGCCGTGAGGATTATCTTCTGCTTGAGCGCATCTATGCGCTTTTTCAAATCAGTCTGCGCCTTTTCCTTTGCCGCCGCCCCTACTTGCAGCTCGCTCCTGGTCTCAACGGTGAAATTGTCAACCTCAAGGTTAGAGAGTATAAAACGCAGCTGATCGTCAAGGTCATAGAGATATTTCTCTATTTTCTTCAGCCGTGTGGATTCATCGGCACCGGCAAAATTCGGCACATTGCAGTTAATTACCATTTCGATAGCTCCCCTTTTCGTAATACTTGGATATGGAGTATATCTTCGCTGCACCTTCGCCGGATATCCTTATCTTCATGTGGTCGACCTTTGGCGTGGTTATCGGTATCGTATAAGCTCCTTTCGGCTGATTTTCAATTGCGGCGACCTGCACCCACTGTCCGTCACTGTTGTACTGCAATGATATATAGACCTTTGTTTCGGCTTCGATTTTCAGCCTTATCTGTATCTCGCTGTACCATTTGCCGTCAGGCTCGGCGATACCGATATCTCCGCTCTCGCCGTACCATTCAAACGCTTCTTCCTTTTTCTTGATTGGGATAGCACCGTCATACTGCTCGCAGTCCATTACGCACAGCTTATTCTCGGCGTCGATATAATACAGATTACCCTTGTCTTCGGCAAAAAATTGTACTTCAAGGTTGTCCTCCCGGAACCACATATTCAGCGCCTCGTCGTATACGAACAAATGAGACCTGCCTTGCACGTCCTTCATGCTGATATAGTATCTATCTCCGCAGGCGCCGCCTACGCCGTCTTTATATCTCACCTTGCCGAATGGCGCATATATGCCGCTCGGAGTGCCGCCGGCATACTGGCACACGCCGCTCTTGCTGAGATAATAGAGCGTCTCGTTGGCTATGCAGGCACTCTTGCTGCTGTTTCTCAGGATTCCTCTGCAGGTGACGTTGGTGATCTGATAATTGCTCGGCTTACTGCCGTAGATTTTGTGTATTACATTTTCCTTAAAAAACAGCACGTAGCCGTTATGCACGGCAGCGCCGGTAAATCGGCCGTCAGAGCCTACCGACAGGGTATAACTGTCCTGCGTTGTCCCAATAAATTGATGCCAGTTTTTAGGGTCTCCCTGGGCACAGGCATATATCTCATTGATCTCTCCGTCCCATATGCAGCCCCACAGCCTATTCTCGCTCTCAACGACATAATCAAGCTCCGGCACGGTACGCTCGAATGTTATACCCGCTGAGCCGTCGGGGATAGTCAAGCTCCCCGATTTTTTTATAAGCTCCGTGATTATGATATAATCCTGACCTATGCCCCATATCGGGTAATACCCGTCTATATGGCTCACCGAGGCAGCATACTCTTCCTCTGTTCGTTCCGAGGCCGTCGCAAGCCCTCCGATCTGCACCACGTCATAAAGGCTGAGTCCGTTGTTAATGCCTGCCGCCTTGACTTTTATGTAGGTCGTTGCAACGCTCGACCACTCCTGCGTATAGCTGCTGTATACCTTGAGCACATCTTCGTCGCCGCTGCTGTCTATCCAAAAGTCCCCGTTCTCCGGGCCTTCAGGCTCCGATGCCGATTCCGTCGGGGTAATGGTATCGCCCGCAAGGTTGCAGAGCGTAAAATCCACGTGCTGTGTTTCAAACTTCCTCTCAAGCCACTCGAAATCTCCCGTGGCGGTGTTATAGCTCGCCTTGTCGGGAAAGATAATGATCTTTGCACCCATCGAAACAAGCTGGCGCTCCTTATCGAGCTGCTTGAGGTCATGTACGAATACACCGCCGTAATACAGCTTGCTGTCGTCAACCCACGCAAGCTGTTCTTTCGCAAGCAAGCCCTGCGGCTTTATAAGCTGCGCGTCGAGCTGTGCCCTCCTGCTGCGAGGGCTCATAAGCGGTACAAAGTCGCCGGTAAGGTTTCCCATGTCAAAGAACTCGTAATCGCCGTTGACAAGATTATGATTGTACCCATAGAAGCGGGTCTGAATGTCTCTTGACTTGCTCATCTGCTCCCTCCGTCCAGCGGACTATAAGCAACATCACGCCGCTTGCCATCGCCGAACACATCAATTGTCTCCATGACCGGCTTATGCTCTCTGATATATGAGCCCGCAAACGCCTGATACAGATTATTAAACAGCGTAAGACTGCTGCCGTATCTCTCATAGTCCTGATTGTATTTGTCGATTTGAGCGTGCAGATAAAGCACATACATCTCATCATACGGCGGCGGAGCAAGCAGCTCGGTGTCGGGGTCTGTCGCTGCGCTGTATCCGGCAAAAACAAAATCCTTGCCAGACTCGCTCTTTCTTATAATGTTCTCGGCTATAAGCCGGTCAAGGTTACTGAGCCATTCGATTTTTATATCTTCATCGTAATTGTTGTTGGGCTTCGTCTTGTCACACTGCGCTGTAGCCTCTCTTATCTTCATTTCGCGCCTCCTTAATAAAAAAAGCCCGGAGCGGCAATTACCGCCCCGGGCAAATGCCCTCGTCAGAATTTCGTCGGGTCGTATCTGTGAGATTCGACATGCCTGGAAGCGGCATGCTTCTGCATCTGTGCCAGAAGCACCGCTTCGGCTACATCAGGCGGCACATCAACTGTCTTGCCTGTCTGCACGAGGCAATTGCGCTGATCCGTGCTTACATACCTTTCGGTATCGTCCCTGCTGTTTTTCTCGATAAAGACCGATTCCTTCTGCTCTTCCTTTTTTGTCTTAGCTGCCATGTTCTGCCTCCTTAATTGGCGTCCGCTGCATTGGAGAAGCTCGAGCCGCTCTCATTGCGGATCATATATTCGTCGTGCAGGATCTCCGCGCCCTTGAAGCTCTTCCACCCGATGGTGCAGCGCTGATTGAGAGGATCGTTGCCTGCGCCGAGAGGCTTGGCTATGATCTCCGTGCCCTTGCCGCCGAGATCGACTACACCGTATGTACCGCCGCCGCCCATATAAAGGGTGCTGAATACTGCGCAGTTATCCTTGCCGCCCTCGCCGGGGTATATCTTGGTTGCTGCACTGATCTCGGTTTCAATCTGACCCGTGAGCACAATGGTGCTTGCGGTGTTGCTGGCGATCTGGTATCTCTTACCGGTGCCCGCAGGGGTTATCCAGCGACCGACAAGCTCGGGATCGCTTGCCTTGAGAGTGTCACTGACGGTGATAGTCGTCACGCCGCCGGTGCTCGTAGACGCGCTTGCGTTGAGAGACTCAACATGGCTGCCGTCGCCGAGCGGGAACTTATCGCCCTTGAAGATCTTCGCCTCCGAAGATTCGCAGAATCTTACGCCGCCGAGCTGGCCGATCTCGCCCTTGAGCATATTCTCAGGCTTGGCGTAGCTCATAACGCCCCTCCAGAGATCGCCCGCCGCCATCATTATGTCGTAGGCGACATACGGGTGTATGATAGCGACATAGTTGCCGTCTGCCGTCTTCGGCGCGTTGTTCGCCTTGAGCTTGGCGGCGTTGCGGAATACATCCTTGACCGTGTGCAAGTGCTCCTCGGTAAGCTCCACTCTCTTGGTAGCCCTGGTGCCGTCCTTAGCTGCGAAAGCTACGGAATAGCCCGAGTTGATGATCTCGCGCACAACAGTATCAAGCGTCAGCGCCGCCTGCTCTGCACAAGCTGCGGTCGCTTCGGAGATAACGGGGTCAATAGCTACGAGGCTGATCTTGTCGGTGTATTCCTGGTAAGAGCCGTACTGCTCAACCTCGGCATAAATGGGATAAATGGTCATGTTCTCGCTCTTCGGGGTGACGCCCTCCACTATGGGGGTAAGAGCCTTGCCCATGGTCTTTCTGACCCTGAATTCTGCTCTGTCGCCGCGCCTCGCGGGAATAGGTGCCGGCATACCGAACTGCTCATGCACCAGGCGCGGGCCTGCCTTCCTCAGGAGTTTCTCATTGTAGTAGGTTTTCATTTCAACGGAAAGGCCGTTGAAATCTGCAAGCTGCGACGGGGTCATGTTCTGACCCTCGGTCACACTGCTGTATGCAGTTACCGAGCCGGTCGCAGGGTCAACGATGCCCTCGGTGCCCTGGGCGAAAAGCTGCAGCGTAAACAGCGCAGCTATCATGTTTTTGATCTTCTTTCTCATACTTTCTCCTTCCTTTATTGTCGCAGGGTAATTACCTCTCCCGCTGCGGCTCGACGCTCAAGCTCATCCATCTGAGCGTCTGTAAGTCCTCTGATGTTAATAGGAGACGGTGCGGCGGTCTGGCCGCCCTTGGCAGCGCTCTCCCTCGGACGCTGTCCGTTGGCAACAATATCATTCTGTATCTGCCGAGCTGCCTCCTGCTTGGCTCTCTGTGCGGCCGTGCCTACGGCTCTGTCAAAGTTGAGGACTTTATATGCCGTCTCGACGGGGACGCCCGCATTGATCATCGTGCGAAAGCCCTCATCACCCGCATATGCGGCCTGAAAGTCAAAGGATTGGTCGTATTTCCGCTGTACTTCTTCCGCCTGCCTATGCAGGTCGGCAACGATAGTACGCATACGCTCCTGCTGCTGCTGCTCCTCAAGCTCCTTACGCGCCCTCTGGCCGTCCAGCAAAGCCTTGTACTGCTCAACGCTCACGCCCTGCTCATATGCCGCATCGGCATAATATGATTCATCGTCCTCGACCGCCTTGACCAGCGCAGCTGTGTCGTGCGGGTCAACGCCGTATTTAGCGCCGAGCGCCTCACTGATGGGAGCAAGGCTCTTAAGCTGCTCCTCCATCTGTTTGGTCTCCCTAAAGCGCTTGTTGATGATCTTCTGCACTGCGTTGTCATGCTGAGCCTTAAACTTACCCTTGATAAGCTTGTTATACTCCTCATCAAGTGACGGTTCCTGCGGCGATGCCTCAGGCTCCGCTGTCTGCTGAGCGGCGACCTCAGCCTGCTGATTCTGTTCGCCCGCTGCCGGTGCTTGTCCCTCGCCTGCTGCGGCCGATCCCTCCGCAAAAAGCTGCAAGCTCCATTTGTTTCCTTGCATTAATCCATCGTTCCTTTCCGAAGTGTCAGTGATATAATTCACGCTTTTATGATATCAAACTTTTTTCGATTTCGTCACCCCCCGCAGCAGGGGCGTTGACACAAATATATTCGGGGTATTTTGACGCCATTATTTTGAACGCCTCGACAAGCGCCTCGCAGAAGAAGCGGATATTCTCGCTGTTTGGAAGCGTGATTTTGCTGTATCCGCTGCACATCTTTTCAATTTTACCGTCACTAAGCATGGCGGCGTTGGCGCACATGAGCGTCAGCGCCGATACTCCGGCGCACACTATATCCTCTCCCTGCGGCGCATAACCGCTGTGGCCGCTTACCTCAACGATAAGCTCCTCGGCGCTCCGCCTGATCGTGACAGTTATCATCACTTTACCTCCGTCGACTTCGAGCTGCTTTTCTTGGCCTTATCTACGGTGCTGTAACCGCTGTTCTCATGCATTGCTCCGAGTTGGTTTACTGCTCCGCCGCTTACCTCCTGCCCGGAGCCCATATACAGCTGATTACCAGCCTCGCCGAGCAGCCCGAGCTGAGCTATACGCTGCAGATATCCGTTGCCCGTGAGTCTGTCAAGCTCGGAAGCAAGCTCATATAAGAGCGGCTGCATTTGCTGCACCATATCATAGAGCGTCTTGTTCTGCTTGAGCTTCTCTATGAGACGATCCTTGCCTTCCATTTCAAGCATCTCAAGGCAGGCTATGCTTTGATCGGCATTCTGCGGCAGGAAAAAGCCCATCGAATAAAAGTTGATCATATCCTGATTTTGCGCCGCGCGGGAAAACGGGTTTTGTTTATGCGCCTTTATCTTGATATCAAATATCGGCAGGCGGTCGCCCATCGGTGAGCCGGTGAGCGAATCCTTTTGAGGCTGCGGGGCTATTTGAGCGTTCGAGAAACGCACGAATTCGGGCTTGCCGTCCTTGCCCACTATCCTGAAGCAGCGCTCGGCATTGTAAAACTGTCGGATAAGCTCTATAACAAGAGCTGTTATCTCCTCGACAGCGTCATAGCTGCCGCTTATCATGTCTCTGCTTGTCTTATTGCCCGCCTCCTGCAGCGCCGCTATTGCCGCGCCCGAGGTCACGCCGCTGCTCGTTGCGCCGTTAGAAAAGTCTCTGTTTGAGCCCGTCTCCTTTAGTTCGTCGATCTTACGGTCAATCGTCGTTATGACCGTACCGCTGAGCGGTGTACTTGTTATCTCACGCGCCGACGCCTCGCTTAACTGACCGCCCGTTACATGGACTATAGGGTTAGTCCAATCGGCAAATTCCTGCGTGTTGAATTTGGCATCATTGCTAACTGCCCAGCGCCTTGTAGCGCTCTGCTTGGCATTAATGAGAATAGCGTTGTTAAGTACGTCTATCTGCTCCTGAGCGTCCTTGAGCTGGTCTATCCATCCGGCACCGCACGGCGAATCCTCCATCGGGAACAGCACGTCAAAGACGAACGGATACTTACCGTGATCATAAAGTCCCGTCACGGCTTTGGACTGCTCAACGATATTTCCGTTTCCGTCCGACTGTATCTGCGTCTCGTTCTCGGTGGCATAAAGTACGGTGTCACCGACGAACTTACAATAGTGCAGCACGGGTTTGCCGTTTTGTAGCCGCTTATAATACCATTCATACACCGTCGTCTTTTTGCTGTTGTCGGTGGTGTCCTCAGTGCGCTGCTCCTCCATGTCGATTATCGCCGGAGCGGGATCAATGTCAGAAAACTGCTGTTTGAGCTGATCTATATCGACTTTTGACGTTACGAAGAGATTGGCGCTGTCCTGTATGTTTTCGATACCCGGCTCCCAAAATACATTAAGAATGTTGACCTTTCTGATCGAGATATCGCCGAGACCGTTGAGCTTGGTACCGTCCCATACAACACCGTAGACGGCTGTGCCGAAGTTGATTTTGTTCCAACAATTCTTGCTATAGGTGCGCTTGAAATGATTATTTTCGAAGACGCACGGAATGATGCTCGTGAGCATCGTGGCCGCATACTCATCGTCGGCCTCACGTGCGAACACCGACGGCTCGGGATAATTATCCATATAATCAGCGTGCTTGTTGTTGAGAGCGTTAAACATCCAGCGGGAACGATATGTTCGCTCCACGCCTTTTTGTGTGGGTGTTGGCGCTATGCGGTTGTTGTACCAGTCGTTATTTTCAGTAATTCGCAGGTCGTGAAATTTCTTGCCGTCTTTATATTGGCGAAACAGGCACATAGCCTCCTGAAGCTGCTCCTTGCCGATTTTCGGCGGCATTGAGGCGGTCTGCTCGTTTAAATCGGTTATCTCGCTTTCCTGCTCCGTCTGCTGCGCCTGCGCCATCACCGCATCAACGGCCTGCATTCTGCCGTCAGCCTGCTCAGCGTTGACTGGATTTTGTGCTGCATCCATAACTTCGGCGACCTTGGCAAATCGCTCCTCCTGCTTTTCTTTGTTGTTCTTCAAAATTAAAACCTCCCATATCGTTTGTTCATGCTCTCGGCTATAAGATTCAATGGGTCATTATATGGCAGCTCCACTGCCTTCTGCGCTCGCTGCGGCTTCAGCGGGCGTGACATACAAAAGTATCTAAAGCTGTCGGCAAAATGATCCTCCAGCTTGGTATCAAGATCCTCTATCTTTATCTCGCTATACATCTGCATGGGCAGCGTGCGTATAGCGTGCTTGCAGGTGTTAAAAAAATAGACCATCGGCTTCTGTTCCTCGTCAAAAGCCAGCCGATAGTGGCACTGCATCCACCCGTTGAGCCTGCTGTTATCCGCCTTTTCAAAATGAATCCTGTATTTTTCGGCGACCTCTGCTATGCTCTCGCCCGTCTCGGCGTCCCATATGGCAGGGTCAGCTACGCCCTGTATGTTCTTACCGGCGAGCCAGCGGTGCGACCGCTCTATGTTGCTTATCTCTTTAAAGACGTCATACGGCTGCATTTTAAGTCCCTCGTTCGGCGTTCCCGTGCAGCCGTAATACTGTAGGATGAGATAAGCCCGGCCGTCATAGTCTACAGCCCACCAGTCGCAGGAAAAGGGCTTGGAGAAGCCCCAGTCAAAGCTGCGATAGATGTTCCATCCGTGCGGCACCTCAAAGGGCTCGATCACATGAGTGCCGCGGCGGTCTTTATAATGCTCCGGCACATCGCGAAACTCCTCAAAGAATTGACCCTCAAACACATCCCACTCACCGTACAGCCATGCTTTTTTCTTCTTCGGCGGCAGCGCCTCAAGCGTCTTAATGTAATCAGGATTTTTTTGCAGCAACGCATAATTATCCGTGACCCGACTCTGAATGAACACATAATCATTAGGATCCTCGTCAGGCTTGTATATGCGGTCTATAAAAATGCGCTTTATATATGCGTGCCCCTGCCCGCCGGGGTTGCAGGTGTAATAGATCCGTTTGGGATAATCGTTGACCTCACGGTTGGTCGCTGCGATCATCGTCATTTGATCCTCACTCAGCAGCGTTGCTTCGTCGAAAAAGATAATATCCCACTGCGTGCCCTGAAAGCGATCCACATCTTTGTCATTCGCGCAGTATCTGCAGGTTATCGTCGAGCCGTTGCCAAATGTAAAGCGTTTCTCCTTGTCGTTATACTTGGCCGCGCCGCCGAGCAGCTTTCGCAGCGGTATGATATGATTCTCGATAAGCTCCGGGTATGTCTTTCTTATAATAAGGCAGCGTATGCCGGGATACGTCAGGCACAGCAGCGACGCCTTGACCTGCACGCTCCAGCTCTTGCCCCCTGCTCGTGCGCCGCCGAAGCCGATGTGCCGAGCCGTAGCGTTAAGAAAAAGCTCTTGTTTAGGATTAGGCTTACCAAATTTAAGCTCCATTTATCTGCCCCACTTCGGGTCAATACCCGCATCAAATCTGACGACTATCTCCTTTTCAAGATTGTCGCCGGGCGAAGCCGCCACGATGACGTCCTTAATATCGCGCAACGTTGCAGAGATGCGCTTGAGATCGCTTGTTTTAATGATTGATTGCTCTGTGTGATACTTCTCGGATGATTCCACCACTACGGCCTTCTGACCGTCAATTGTTTCGTTCAGCGTCACGACTCTTTTGACCGATCTCAGATGCTGGTCAAGCTCATCAATAGCCTGTCCGAGCTTGTCGAGCAATTCCGAGGCCATGTCTCCGCAGCGGCTCAGATTATTCACGTTCTTCTCGGCCTCACGTGTCGCTGCTTTCTCCAGCGTTTTTGTTTCAACCCTTTTTCGGTGTTTTTTCCGCTTTTCCTGCCACTTCTCGGCGGCCGCCCTTTTGGTAAGCGCGCTCATCGAGCAGCCGTATTTATCACAAAGCTGCTTGTAAGTGATTTTTTTAGTAACATATTCTGAGCGGATTCTCGTCCACTCAAAGTCTTTATTCTGCTCCTTCTTTTCAGCGTTCATTTTTTGTACCCCCGATTTTCAATATAATTCTATCGGGTTTTCGGCTTTTTCGTCACCCCCGAAAAAAACACATAAAAATTATTAATTTTTTTGAAAAAGGGCTTGACAAACTACGCAATGCGTAGTATAATAGTAATCGTAGTGAGGAGCTAAAAGCTCCAAGTAAAATGAGTTGAATGGAGCGTTTGAAATGACAATCCCCGAGTTAATCAAGTTAATGGCCGAAACAAAAGAGCAAGCGCATAAAGCTATCGAGTTTGGCATCAGGACAGATCCGAGAGATCTTGAGGTTGGCACGGAGCTGGAATGCTCAAGAGATCTCTTTGAGTACCCCGACGAGTACGATGCACCCGAATTTCTCGCAGGCACCTGCGCGACCGGGTTTCCCTGCCTCAACTATGACCCCGAGGATAAAGCTGACATCGCAGACGTCGAGAAAACTCTCAAAATCAACTCTGAGTACGGCTACCCTGGCGCGCATCAATACCTCGTTGCTGGACGGCTGGAAGGTTACGGCGACGACACCGCCGAGGTAATGCTTTCGAGATGCTTTGTTGTTGCAAAACTTAAATAAATTAGAGGAGGACTTAAAAATGGCAAAGGCATCAGTAAAACTCACTTGTAAAGAGTGCGGTTGCACCTTTACGTCGACTAAGCAGTGCTATAACAGAGCGGACGCCGATGAGTATGAGGAGTGGGCGGCGCAAAATATCACCACATGCCCTGCGTGCTATAAGGCAGCGCGTCAGGCAGCCGAGGAGGAGAGAGTGATGGCAGAGGCCGAAAAGCTGTCTCTTCCCGAGCTTACCGGCTCGGACAAGCAGATAAAGTGGGCTAAGTCGATACGCTCCGATATGCTGCGTAAATACAGCTTGTCGGACGGTTTTGCGGAGGGCAAAACTGTTGACGATCTCAAGGCCGTCATAGACGACGCTGTCGCCGGCAAAATCGAGGCGACAGAGAGCGATATCACATGGATGAGGACAGCACTTGCGCTGCTCACAGAGACCAGTGCAAAGTGGTTTATAGAGCACAGATATGAGTAAGGTGATAGACAGAGACGCAATCATTAGCAGCTACCGAGAGACGAGATCAATAAGGCGGACAGCCCAGCAGTGCAACGCACATATTGATACCGTAAGGCGCTGCCTTATAACCGCAGGGTTATACACCAATGAGCGAGTTGAGAGAGTTGCGGCCTTGCGAGAGCAGGGCTTAACTACTTCGCAAATTGCGGCAGAGCTCGGATGCTCTGAGCTCACAGTTGTCAATAACTCACCATATCCTCCGGAGATTAAAAATGCGCCTAACCGCTACTGCCTTAATTGCGGTAAGCCGTTTTACTCGCTCAGAGGTCAGGCGCTGTATTGCTCCGACTGCTCGAGTGACGCCAGGGCTAAGACGACAGTCAGAGAGCGTGTATGTGCTGACTGTGGCGCCAGGTTTATGGGCTGGCCACGATCAAAGAGGTGTCCTGACTGTCAAGCGGAGGCAAAACTCAAATATGATAGAGAGCACAAGCAAAAGGGATCGGCACGCAAGCTCGGCAGCATAGACATCTGCGCCTGCTGCGGCAAGGAGTACACCGTTGAGGCCGGCTCACAAAAATACTGTAAGGCGTGCGCCGCCGAAGCTACACGTAAAAACATCCTCGCACACAAAAAAGAGTATAATGCAAAAAATCAAAAAAGGCTCAAAGGTATTGCCAAGGCAAAACAGGAGATCATCAAAGAGCCCCCTGATAAAGCAGATAAGGAGTGAGACAAATCATGGCAGATATAAGTATAATAGAGGTCATCGACCAATACCCCGGCACGCAAAAAGAGTTTGCGGAGGAATTTAACATCCCCCTCCGCACTGTCAATGACTGGCACCGAGGGGCTCGAAAGTGCCCCAGCTATGTTGTTGAGCTACTTGCACAACGAGTCCAGCAAAAAGACAAACCTTGACAAGCGCCTCGGACTATGCTATTATATAGCCGAGCGGTAACGCTCATGTCGTTGCTTTGCAAAGTGGATTTAAATAAGCAAAACAACAAGGCCCGTACCTTTTTAGGTTCGGGCTTTGCTGTTTTTTATGCCAAATTTGCCGTTTACTCTAAGTAAGCAGCTTTTCAAGTTAAGCTCTGCTCTTGTCGCTTAGCTTTTTTCCTCCCCTTCTCGCTTACCTTGATCATGGTATACTTTTGGTACGGGTAGCCGAAGGCATCAACATCAACTATGATTTTATCAGCGGGGATATAATAGCCGCTCACGGGCGAAGGGACTCTGCGCCAACTGTCGGCGGGCACTATCTCTTTCTTTATTTCGGGCTTTTTGAGATTTCGTGAAGAATTCCAACGCTTGGCGCTGACGACTGAGCCTCGGAAGGTCTTGCCGGTCTCCTTAACGAGATATTCAGCCAGCTTTGACAGCTCGTCTGAGTAAATAGCACGAAAGTGTACCCCGCCATGCTTCCAAAGCGAGGATAAAATTCGAGAGTCTATATACGGCAGCACGATATGATGATGAATTCTCTTGTTCTCATACTCGGTGACTTCCACATATTTAAGCTCCGAGCCGTGTTCTCTGTATGCAGCACGCAGCTTTCGGAGCAACTTCCGCATATTTTCCTTTGCCTGCTCCGGCTCAGGCTTGCTGCTTTCGGCATATGTAAGAGTTACATGATAATCACCGGCGCCGAAGTTCGCATTGAGCAGCCATGTCAGCTTTTCAACGGCGTTTCTCTCGTTGATCTCCTTCTGTTTTTCAGAGCTGACCTCCTGTCGTTCGGCTCTAATCCCGTTATTCTTCTTGCCGTACCTGGCAGAATAGTATTTTTTTATTTCTATCATATTGCCTGCGTGAACTGTGCGCTTTATGTACGGCATATTTTTTCTCCTTTGTGCGTCCTTAAGTTAATAGCTTTACCGAGCCGGAGCAGCGCCCGAACGGACGCTTCTTTGCCGGCTTGCTATTTACTTCTCAAACTGCTGCATATTAATGTTATAAAATAAAGGAACATATGGAAATAAATTAAAAGAAGATCTTGTATTTCTCTTGAATTGCCCTACGTTTCTCTTCGGGCAAGCTCCTGAGCCTCGCCTGCGTCTGCTCCGCTTCTTGCTTAACCTGCTCGGTCGATTTATAAAACGGGCAAGCCCTGCCCATGCACACGCCGGTCGTGATTACGGCGCACTTCCAGACGCCGCCGCGCTCGATCCTTGCAAAGCACTTATCGTTATCAGCCATTTCTCCACTCCTCCTTATCGTTCTTTCGCCTAATACGGCAATCACTTTCGACCTTTCTGCAATGCTTTTCTTTGTATTCAAGCATCAATTTCTTTGTCAGGAAGGAGCAGGAATATCGATTCAGACAAAAGATCTCTAAGCCCTTAGTAAATCTGTAGTAAGGGCATTTGATCTTCCAATCGTCATACTGACCGTTCCTGCTCATTCTCTTCTCCGTTATAAATTTTTGATTTCCGCGAGGATCTTCTCTGCCGTTTCAAGACAAAGGCCGCACATGTCTTCAAGTGATTCTCCTCCGGCTATGATCGCCGTGCCGTAGATGTTATCTTCGGCTGACGGCAACACCGCAAAATACGTCGCTCGATCGTTAACCTCAAGCGTTTTCTTCTTAACTGCACCCGTAGACAGCACAATTGCGCTCACATTAAAGCTGTCGCAGGCGGCGGCCTTGACCACCATACCGATCTTGCTGTTGACCAATTCAAACGCCTTTTCCTTGTTGCTGAATCCCTTTAAGTACGGTTCCTTGTGAGTGGGGATAACAATAAAATATCTCTTTGACACGACTTACACCTCTCTGCTGTCGGCTACCGCCTTTTTTGACACCGTCTTTTTGCGCTCAATCGCAATACCGCCCTTGGAGTTGATTGACATTTTTGCTGTCCCCACTCGGGGTATAACCATCGTCAAGCTCTTGAGAAGCCCATCCGCAATAAGATCCACAGCTTCAAACATCATTTCGAGCACCCCGTCGTCAGGCTCATTGCCCATTGCATCGTCGGAAAAGATCTCCCTGACCTTGCTTTTGGCTTCAGCCTTCTGCTGTTCCTTCTTCCTGTGTGCTCTCGCTCCGGCGCAGTCGCACTCACATGTCGCTTTTGCGTCTGCTTCTTCCTGGTCAGTAGCAAGCCCTCCGCTTATCGCCTGGCCACAGTAGGCGCAGAAACCCTGCTTAAGTTCTACATTACTCATTAACTTCAACCCTTTCTTTTCTTTTTGGCCGCCTTGCCGCGCTCCCACGCCCTCATGCAGGTGTAGGAGCAGACGGGCTTGCGCGCGCTGGGCGGCCCGATGACATATACGTGCTGCGGCGCAGGCCTAAAGATCTCACCACATATCGGGCAGCGTGTTGGCTTGCCCTTTTGATCGTCCGTAATATACTCGACCATTATGCCACCCCTCAATTCTCGCCGGAGAGCGTTTGTGCGACTGCCTGCAGCGCCCTGCGGAATTTTGCGGCCGTCTCTTCGTCGGCACCGTTGATGATCTTTTTCATTTCCGCGATATTTTTTTGCGCCTCCTCGAAATAAAAGCCAAAGCGCAGAACGTCGGGATTCGCCGCGAGCTTTGCCTGCTTCTCAAGCTCGTCGACCTTTGCCTCCGTAGCTACATGGATCTCTTTGAGCACGTTAAACTCGGCAAGTTGTTTCTTGCTTTCTTTGAGCTGTTTCTCAAGATCTTGAGTTTTTTCCTCAAGCTCCTTTTTTTCAGATTCATGCTCTTTTTTGAGAGCGGCGAGCTCTCGCTTTTTCGCCTTTTCCTGCGCCGCCGCCTCGTTCCTGACGGCGCCCGCCGTCAGTTCCTTGAGCTCTTCCGCCGTCAGCTCCCGGGAGACCGTTGCCGCCGGCTTGTTTTTCTCGACCTCAAGATCGCTTTTGAGCTGCTCGATCTGTCGGGCGTGCTGTTCGGCATCCTCCCTCTCCTTTTGCTGGTCAAAACGCAGCTGCTCATTCTCGGAGCGCAGCCCCTCGATGATCGTTTTAAGCTCCTGCACGGAGCTGTCACCCGCCGTGCCGCTCTCGATAAGCTCCTGACGCTCTGTGACCGTGAGCTTTGACAGCAGCTGCAGCTTAGTGATGCCGAGGTTTGCATTCAACTGCAATTCCTTATAGCCGAGCGCTTCGAGCGCCTGGATATAATTATAAGCCTGCCTCTTGCGGATCCCGACGGCCTGCTCGACGTAATCGTCAAAGCTCTCATAATCTAACTCGGTGTATAGCCGCTTATCTCTCATCTTTTTGAGGCTCGCTGCAAATTCGCAGAGATACCCGGCGGCAAGGTCGCCGTTTTTTTTGATCTCGAAATGCAGCTCCACCGCCTCTCTCTTCTGCGCCGTCATCTCTAATTCAAAAGCCGTTAACTGTTCCATTTTTCCTCCTTATGATGCCTTCTTGATCTTTCGGCCGAAAAACGGGAAGAGGATCTCTCTTTCCCAGCGGTCGACGAAGTCCATGACTTTATCCGGGATTTTTAATCTTTTGTAGTGGCCGTCCCTGGTCACGGCCTCATTGCCGTAGCCATGCAGCTGGTTTCTCGTGGGCATTTTTTTGCAAAAATCATAATCCATCGTATACCAGCTGCGCTCCGGTCTGCGCCTGTGTCGGATAAAAAACACGACCGTGCGCTCCTCTATATGCCCGTCGGCATATCTGCCGACGCAGTGATTCAGCGTCTCGCCTTCGGCGATAAGATCGCCGTTGTCATTTGGCAAAACTATGCAGTAGTCGCCGAAGCTCCACTCAAGCGCCTGATACTTGCTTTTGATCCCTGCAAATTTCTCACGCTTGTAATTCTTTCCGCCGTTTACATGGTTGATCTTTTCGGCGTCGTGGGCCGCGCGGAGATCCCTTGGGTATTTCCGCCCGTGCTCGGCATGCTCGACGTCGATCCAGTCCCAATAATCCAAAAGCATATCAAGCGCCGCCACGGGGTGACACTGCTTGCTTATATATTTTTCGACTTCGCGCATCTCTTTGAGCCCCATCGTCTCCGCTATCTCAATCATCTTTCTGGCTGCTCTCGAGGTCAGCTTTTCGAGATATCTTTCAACATCTTCAAACTCGATTCCAGCTCTCTTGGCCTTTTGGATTATTTCAAGCTTATTTTCGTGGTGTTTTTCGACAATTCTTCTGAGTTCTACTTTGGTTACTCCCAGCATTTCATGCGGCTTTTTCTCGGTCCAGTTGACGCTCGGCCATGTCACTCTATTGACCGGCTGTGCGCCGTATTGATATCGGTATTTAACCGCCTTGCTGATTTCTTCGACGACAAACCTCCGGGCGCTTGATTTCATCAGGTTCTCGAGGTTTTTATGCTTTTTCCACTCGATTAAATAGAGCGCCGGGTTCCCGCCGCCCGCTCTTATGTATTCAATCAAGCCGGTTTTTTCGCCAGTCGTTCCCTTTTCGACAGCCGCGGCGTTGGCGAGGGCATATCCGCCGACCGCTATGCCATTCCACCCGTCGTGAGTGTTATATCTGACCTGCAGATAGTCGCGCACGCCTTTGACTTTTTCCCAGCCGGGCAGCGGGATCTCTGTTCGCCCTGCAAAGCCGGTCTTGATCTCGTGTATATAGCGTTGCAGCTTCCCGCCCTCGAGTATGACTATCGCCTCGACGGGGCGCACACTGTCTCTCGTGTTACCATGCTTGTCGCATGCGCGGCTGGCAAGCCATGAGACAAGCGCCGTGTATCTACCGTCGATAAGCTCCACGCTTTGGACGCAACACTGATACTCATGCAAGCCGGTGCCGTAGATGCCGGAGCTGTATTTGCTCGCGTGCATTAATATGGATTTCCCACCGCAGTGGGGGCAGGTTATCTCATCGCCCGACTCTATCTTGACAAGCTTGGACGTTGGTGCAGTCAAATCCTCATCAATGCCGCCGCCCTCGTCCTGCCTGACCCACATATACGGCCAGTTTTTGCCGGATCCCCACTTAAAATAGAGCCTGTCCGTGCAGTGGGGGCAGATGCACTCCGCTGCCCACGTTCTTTTTCTTATTTTCTCCGCAAAAATCTCCTCGTCATACGGCGTGTTGATTTCAAAGTCAAGTCCGATTTCAGTCGGTGCAGAGACTCGCCGAAACGGCATTTCATAGGGTAATTCTTTTTGCTTAAATATAAAATCGCGCACTTTGTCGGGCGCTTTTTCAGGCAGCCTTGTAAAATCAAAGGAAGTCGGCAAGGTCAATCACTCCCTCTTTTTCGCTTGAGACTTCTTCAAGCCCAAAAAACTCAAATATTATCCTCTCTGCCTCTTTCGGCGGGGTACACCCGCCGTTTGCTTTTGCAAAAGCAGCGATTTTTTTCTCGACGTCGGCGATTTTCGCGCCGCCGTTGAGATCCTGCTTGACGACCTCCGCATAGTGCGGGTGATCGGCGCAGATGTCAAGGATCTGCTCGCCGACCCAATACACATGATTTTTCTTGCTACCGTCTCGCTGCTTATTAATAAGCTCTCTAAGTTCTGCCATCATTCCACCTCCCCCGGGACTTTCGGCAGCGGCATCCAATATGTAATGATCGGATCCTCCCATTTCTCATAGCCGTCAACTATCCAGCCGAACGACGGGGCATATTCGGCGATAACGACCGAGTCCATAAAAGTGATGTTGCTAAATCTGCCTGACGCTACCGCAAGAACACACTCTTCGTTCTCCGGCAGCCTCTCTTTTGCGTTGATCCATTCTTGCATTTTTTGATCTCCTTTCCACCGCCCCGAGCTGCATGTCTGATAATCATTCGGGCTTTTATTTAATTGTGACAGCTCGGCACGGTGATATATTAAGCACGTTTTTTGTATTCCAGCTTGCCGTGCAAACTTTGCTGTTCAAAAGCCGAGAGGTCATAGCTCGGCGCTTCCTTGCTTTGCCCTGAGGTGTGCTCGTTAGGCTCGTCCTCAAATCGCCTGCCGTTAAGCCATGTGGCGGGATAAGGGATTCTCTCGTTGTCGCGCCATTGAGCGCATTTCTTCCATTCCTCGAGGCTGCGCATGATCTTTTCAAACAATTCGGCGCCAGGATTGAGCTTCTTGAATGCTTTAACGGCATCCTGCTTGCCGACGTGGCGGGGATATGCTTTATAAAACTCGTCAAACTTCTCCGCGCAAGCCGCTTTCTGCTGTGTCATGGACTTAACCTGCGACAGCGGCAGAACTCCGTGCAGCCTGTGTTCGGCAGTGCGCTGATATACTGCAGAGTCCATCCCGACAAGATGAGAGATCACGCCCATTGCCTTCAGCAAGAGCTGCTCGGTGTCAGCACCAGGAACTATGGATTCTATCAGCTCATTGATCTCCTCCCTTGCCGCCGTGGCCGAATCTTGCAGTCTCTGATACTCAGCGACCGCCTTACCGTGAGTGAGATCCACCTGCTCATAGTAGCGGCGCACATACAGCTTCGCCGCAGTGGCTTTTTGCGGCTGTATCTTACGCTCCTGCAGCTCGGTATAGATCCCCTTAAGTGCATAATAAGTAATGACATCCTCACCGCATAAGAGCTGCGGAGCAGGTCTCTTTTTAACGGCTGCTTTATAAAGATCGTCAAAGCTCGTCATAGGTTTGTCCTCCTAAGTCTTTGAAATTCCGATAGAATGCAGATAAGCTCTGCGCTCTATCGCAAACTCAAAGCGATTGTGCGGCGAGGTTTCCCCCGCCGCCGTGCGCTTTTACTCTACAAATTCGCAGTTGCTGTCGCTGGCAGTGAGTTCGGCGAGCTTTTTGCGAAGCTGCTTATTCTGCTCTTCGAGAGAAACGCAGAGATCTGACAGCCTTGCGTTGCCGTAGTTCTTATGTACGATCGTCTCACCGAGCGCCTGGATCACCGCCGCGAACACCTCGTTCTCCATCGTCACGTTACTTTCCATTGCTGTATTCTCCTTTCTTTTATTTGAAGCCTTTTGGCATTCATACGTTGTTGCGCCAGTCTCTGATGATATGCGGTTGAATAGGCTTGTCCGCACCGTATATATCATCGTCGCTGTCAAGCCAATCTCGGAAGGCGGGAATACGCTTATATGCCCACCTCAACAGCCGCCGCGCCGTCCTTCGTTCCCATACCATGATCTTCTGCTCGTTAATGAGCAGCACTACTGCTATGACTATAAGCAGCGCGTATTTCGCCGACCACATCAGTATTTCTCTCAAATCACTTCATCCTTTCAAATTCGTCGGGGTGCTGCGTGTAATAGGCGCTCATTGCAGTGCTGAGCCTACTGCGCATATGCTCCTTGACAGTCTCAACTTCCTCATGCGACAAGTCGTCCCATGGTCTCACACTGCCGTCTCCCATCTCAACGGACAGGATTATCGTTATCTCCTTGCGCTTTGTCATTGCGAGCCCCCCTCCTCTCACTGATATTCCGTCTCGCTTGTCTGTTATTCGTAAAGGCTGTCGGTTGTCACGTTAAAGACCCTCGCTATGTTTCTCAGGGTAATCACAGAGGGAAACCTCGTGCCGGCTTCTATCTTACTGATTGCGTTCTGTCCGACGCCGACCGCCCTTGCAAGCTCGTCCTGCGACATTCCCGCCGCCTCACGCAATTTCTTAATGTTTTCACCGATGCTCATTTTTTTACCTCATTTCTTGCTTTTTTATTTACACTGTGGTATCATGGTCTTGAGTTATGACCTCGGTACTATAATATCTCAACTACTTGAGAAAGTCAAGACTAATATCTCAATTTTCTCAAGTTTGTGCAAATTAAACAATTCAACAAATCTCAACTTGTTGATATTTTAGGTGACTATTATGTTTTGGGATAATTTCATAAGACTTTGTCAAAAAAGCAACACTTCTCCAAACGGAGTGGCAAAAAAGCTCGCAATTTCGAGCGGTTCTATAACTTCTTGGAAACAAGGCAGAGTGCCGCACTATAACACCCTATTAAAGATTGCAGATTATTTCGGCGTTTCCGTCGACTATCTTCTTGCCGATGAAAGCAAAAAAAGCCCCGACAGCCCGCTTATCAGCGAGTTATCGGAGCGTGATCGTGATGCAGCTCGTCTCTACCGTGCTTTAATTTCTGCCGGATATGTCCGTGAGGGCGAAACCCTCACCACCGAGCAGGTCGGAACCCTCAAGGCGGTTATCACCCTCCTTGATTCTTCCTTCGGCAACAGCGAAAAATAATTCCTTTGTTTCTTTCGGGTGCTTCATACCGTTAATGTAATCAATAATCTCGTATATCTCTTTTGGAACTTCCATCTTCAACCCCTACCTCTATGTACTTACGCCTCTTTCTTTCCGAACATTTGTTCAGCAGATTAATAATATCATTGAAAAACTGATTTGTCAATAGTTTTTTATTGCATTTCATTTTTTTATATTCTCTCGAATGCAGCTGTTACAAATTAATTTTAATTTATTCTTATGAGAAAGCGATCTGATATTGTGTATACAAATGCAATCTTTTTTTCTCTTTTAAGTCTCTTTCTGTTTTCGTTGTTTGAGTTAAATTATGTAACAATACCCCGAATTACCTATTTAAAAGAAAGTGAATGGACTCCACCCTCTTATGATTATCTTGAGCTCGTTTATAGAAAGCACGGCGAACATTGCTCTGCCGAATACAAACAATTGTATGACGATCTGAGACATCAGGTGGCTGAAGCTGAGAACGTAAAATTCCACACCAAAAGCCCCGGTATTCCGATGAACTCTGATTTTGAAATCTTTTTGCCCTTCCTTTTTACTTATGTCTTTATTTTTTTATGGTGGTTAAGTGATAGGCGATCTTTCCCTTGGTGGGGCATGGCATTGGTCGTTGTCGCAAACCTTGTCGTCGGTTTTGGTTCTCGCTATATCGTTAATTTATTCTCGCAAGTCTTTCAGGACAACAGCAGACTTTACAAATATTACTCTTACTCGGAGTACGACCGGTTTTTTGTAGATGAACTCAAGGTCAAGCCGTTTAGTTTTAATGATTTTGAGAGCTTTGAGGATTACATTGTTGCCGAGTATGACCGCAGCTATAATTTGCTGTATGTAAGAGTACAGCAATATCAAAGGCTCAAGGAATATTATGATAATCGTCTCTACACAAAGAATACATATATTTTTTGCTTGCTGGCGATTGCACCGTTAAGCTTAAGATAGCACAACTTAAACAAATTTAAAAGGAGTGTATTAAAATGAAAAAACTCAGCCTTATCCTCGCAATTATCATGCTCATCACCTCTCTCGTTTCCGTCAATGGATACGCCGCAGATGAGAGCAGCACTTTCCGGAGCGACAGACGTACAGAAGATTTTCTCCGCACTTTTGTCGACTCAAACAACACTACGATAACCATCAGCTCCGAAAATTCCAAATGGATGAAGAAGTCACTTATTAAATCTCCAATAATCATCGAATACAAGGACAGACAGGTCTCTGTACATTATAACTACCGTTTTGGCGGCCTTAAAGCGCACTCAATTCATATAGGCAAAGAAATGACCATGTATTCGCCGTCATTCCCTTATTTTTATGTTAAACAAAATGACATCGGTGCAATAAATTCCGGTCTTCTGAGGTTTTTGATCTTCCAAAATGCCGTACTTGTGAGTAGCTATTTAGGCAGTTACAACGAAACACTTGACGGTCAGGAGTACCACGTCGAAGAATATCGAATAACGGACAAAGATGAAGAAATTGCTAAATACTATTTTATCGGCGACGAAATGGTTAAAATGGCATTCGGCTTTCCCGACTCTCCATCAACATTTGAAACCTACGATGTGGAAGTAACTTATAATAATGTCGATGATGCCTGCTTTGTAGTGCCGTCAACCGCCGTTATTAATATTTCATGGCTTTCATTCCTGTTTATAAAATATAGAAGGTGACCCAATGAAAACAGCAGCGGCATATATCCGCGTTTCTACCGACGACCAGGTCGAATACTCCCCCGATTCCCAGATAAAGCTGATCCGTGATTACGCCAAACGTAACGATTATATTCTCCCCGATGAGTTCATCTTTCGCGACGACGGAATTTCCGGCAAGTCGGCAAAGCACCGTCCCGAATTCACTAAGATGATCGCCCTCGCCAAATCGCCGGAACATCCCTTTGATGCTATCCTCGTGTGGAAATTTTCGCGTTTTGCCCGCAACCAGGAAGAGAGCATAGTGTTTAAGAATATCCTCCGCAAGATCGGGGTCGAGGTGCGCTCTGTCTCGGAGCCGATAAGCGAGGATCCCTTCGGCTCGCTTGTCGAACGTATCATCGAATGGACTGATGAATACTACATCATAAACCTTTCGGGTGAAGTTAAGCGAGGGATGCTCGAGAAAATATCAAGGGGGCAGCCTGTCGTGCCGCCCCCTGTTGGGTATAAGATGGAGAATGGGCAATATATTCCCGACGAGAACGCACACTTTATCAAAGAGATTTTTGAAGCCTATGCCGCAGGCGAAGGCGCCCGGCATATCGCCCAGCGCCTCGCCGCACAAGGCTGCCTCACCAAGCGCGGGAACCCCATTGATAACCGTTTCGTCGATTATGTTTTGCACAATCCTGTTTATATCGGGAAACTGCGTTGGTCTGTCAACAGCCATGCAGCTTCGTCAAGACATTACGACAGCGCCGACATAATCGTATTCGACGGCACGCATGAGCCGCTGATAAGCTCCGAACTTTGGGAATCCGTCCAGAAACGCCTGCATGAGGTCAAAACATTGTACCCGAAGTACCAGAGACGTGAACAACCGGTTTCATTCATGCTCAAGGGGCTTGTGCGTTGTTCTTCCTGCGGCTCTACTCTCTGCTACTGCCGCACCTCTGAACCGTCATTGCAGTGCCACAGCTATGCCCGAGGCTCCTGCCGCCAGTCGCACTCCATCAATATTGCTACCGCAAACGAGGCGGTTATAAAAGGCTTGCAGCTTGCTGTAGATAAGCTCGACTTTGCAATTGCTCCGGCCAAGCCTCACTATAGCGCCGATGCGCCAGGCACTAATAAACTCCTCGCTGCCGAATATAAAAAAATGGAGCGCATCAAGGCCGCTTATGCAAACGGCACAGACACACTCGAGGAATATGCAGCGAACAAGAAAAAGATAAGCGCTGAGATTGCAAGGCTTGAAGCTGAGCTTCAGCAGGAATCAAATGTTAAGCCGATTAATAAAAAAGCCTTTGCGAAGCGTGTCTCCGAAATAATCAAATACATCTCAGATCCGCACAACTCAGAAGCTGCCAAGAATCAGGCGCTCCGCACCGTCATTTCTTATATCATCTTTGACCGCGCAGCAACCACCTTCAATATAGTTTTCCATTTTTAAGGCGAGACATCCGCTCCCGCAGCTCCGTTGTCTATGCCTTAAAAAATTATAACTAAAAGCACTAAGCTCCGCCATACTGACTTATAATGAGCTTTGCATAGAGCGGATTCGGGTTCTTGATCTTAACGGGGTATTGAAGTTTTTTCTCATAACTAAACATCAGCAGCCACACTCCTCATATTCCCACGGCCACGGCCCTTTGAGCCATTCGACGCCATGACCCTCCGAAGTTGTCAGCGGGTAGAATTCATCTTCAAACGCTTTTCTCATCGTGCGGTACCTTGCCTCTATGCGGTTATGCTGCTCGACCATACGGATATCCCACGGGTGGGTATCGAGATAAAGGTGCATCTCCCAGAGGGTGAACTGCACGGCGCTGAGCCGCATGAGCGCTGTCTCACGTTTATTCATTTGCAGCACTTCCCTGCGAACGGTTTGCTGAGCACGGGGAACAGAGTGCCGCACTCGAGCGCCTTCATCTCGTCAAACATGGTGGTATCGGTCTGCATAGGCACATAAAGCATCGCTACGGTATAATCCGACGGCAGCGGCGAAACGGTGCAGGAGCACGGCTCCGAAGGGGTCTGGCGGCGCTGAGGATAGCGGTAGCCTGCGTAATCGGCCATATATATCATTCCTTTCGTTCTTGAGGACTGTGTATCCTCTGATACATAATATGCCGCAGGCTGTTTTTTGACATAGATGCAAAAGAGCGCCCGCGGCTGCGAGCGCTCCCGAATCAGTATTTATATTCTGTATATCAGCGTGGGGTCGACATTGCCGCTCGCGGTATTGCGGATAAGCTCATCCGCCTTTGCGGGGTCGGCAACACTGAGCACCATTATCGCCTTGCCCTGCTCTCTCGAAACGCAGGCATACATATATTTGACCTCTATGCCGTTGTCGGTGAGGATCCTCAGCGACTCGGAAAAGCCGCCGGGTCTGTCGTCTATGGCGACGACGAGCGCGTCGGTGACCTTACAGATGACGCCCGATTCACCGAGAGCATTTTTTGCCTTGTCGGGGTCGCTGACTATCATCCTGAGGACGCCGTATTCATCGGTATCCGCAAGCGAAAGCGCCGAGATATCAATGCCGTTCTTTGCGAGCACTTCGGCGGCCTCCGAGAGCCTGCCGGGCTTGTTTTCAAGGAAAACCGAAATCTGTTTAACTAACATTTTATGCCCTCCTGTCAAATCTTTCGCTTATCTATAACTCTCTTGGCCTTGCCCTCACTGCGGGCGATGGACTTCGGGTTGACAAGGTGAACCCTGACGCCGAGGCCGAGCACGGAGCGGAGCTTCTCGGTGATGCGCTTCTCGACGACGTTGATGCTCTTGATATCGTCGGAGAACATGCTCTCGCTCATCTCAACATCGAGGTCGAATGTATCGGTATTGTTGACCCTGTCGACGGTGATAATGTAATTCGGGGTTATCTCGCCGCTGTTGAATTCAAGCAGCACGCCCTCTATCTGAGACGGGAAGACGTTGACGCCCCTGATTATCAGCATATCGTCGCTCCTGCCGCTTGGCTTATTCATGCGGACATGGGTGCGCCCGCATTCGCATTTCTCATAATTGAGCGAGCAGATATCCCTCGTCCTGTAACGGATAACGGGGAAGCCCTCCTTGGTGATCGAGGTGAACACAAGCTCGCCAGTGCTGCCGTCGGGGAGCTGCTCGCCGGTATCGGGGTCGATGATCTCAACAATGAAATTATCCTCCCAGACGTGCATTCCATTTTGGCACTCGCATTCGCAGGCAACGCCTGGGCCCATTATCTCAGAGAGGCCGTAGATATCGTAAGCCTTTATATGCAGGGTATTCTCTATCTCGCGGCGCATATTCTCGCTCCACGGCTCTGCACCGAAGATGCCGACCTTCAGTGAAAGCTGATCGATAACGCCGAGACGTGCTGCCTCCTCCGCAAGATACATCGCATAGGACGGAGTGCAGCAGATAGCGGTGGCTTTAAAGTCGATGAGAGTCTGTATCTGGAGCGCCGTGTTGCCCGAGGACATTGGAATAACGGTGGCGCCTATCCTCTCGGCGCCGGCATGGAGGCCGAAGCCGCCGGTGAAAAGACCGTAACCGAACGACACCTGAATGATATCGTCCTTACCGAGACCAATGCCGTTGAGCATTCTTGCAACACACTCCGCCCACATGCCAAGGTCATTATCGGTGTAGCCGACGACTATCCTCTTGCCCGTAGTGCCGCTCGAAGCGTGAACTCGCCTGATATTTGACATCGGCTCGGCAAAGAGGCCGTATGGGTAGTAATCGCGCAGATCTTTTTTATATGAAAACGGGAGCTTTGGAAGATCCTCGATGCCATGGATATCCTCGGGTTTGAGGCCCTTCTCATCCATACGGTTACGGAAGCATTCCACTCTCTCATACATTCTTTTGACCTGCCACACAAGGCGCTCACTCTGAAGCTTTTTGATATTCTCGCGGGGCATCGTCTCGATTTCCGGTGTTCTGACAGACATATGCTTATTTCTCCTTGGATTTTTTCTTTCTGTTGCCGAGGCTGAGGAATACACCGAGGGCGACCGACAGGGCGGCTGCCATCATCACCTGATACTCGCTCGGGAGCATGAAAGTGACGGTGTGCGCAGGTATCCAAAACAGCGGCACGGTCTTGAGCAGCGTGAAGCCGACGAAAGCCGACCAGTCGATCGAGCCTATAACGCTTTTCAGCGACGAATCCGCCTTTTTGCTGCGGAGCTCGAGCCATTTATCGCTGCACTTGTGGACTGCCATAAAAGTCGGGCCGAATGATGTATTCATCATCACGCTGGTGTAAAGCGCTCTGAGGAAGCTGCTGTCCCCGCCCGGGAGCAGCCCCGACGCCATCATCTGAGCGGCGGCGACGGAGAAAACCTTCATCATAAAGGTTATCCAAACGCCGATAAATCCCCAAATGACGAAGCGGGCAGCTATCTTGACGGGTACTGTCGGCGCGGAATTCGCAATATAAGCCGCTATCAGCTCGCCCGCCGTGGCAAGCAAAGCGAATTTTGCAAAGCCCATTAAATACGGATGAGCGCCCGAGAGGGATTTGAACACCGCTCTCGACTGCGGGATAACGAGCACGACGGCAAAGAGCAATATCGCCGCCGTTATGTAGCCGATTATCGCCGCTTTTTTGGCTGTGCTTTCTTTTTTACTCATATTTTTTCCCTCATCAGCAGCCGCAATTGTATCCGAGCTCAAACGCCTTGAGGTTGAGGTCAAGGAACTTTGCGGGGACGGTGTCCTTTATGGTCTGTATCCAAACTTCCTTTGAAATATCGCTGCTGCGGGCGAGCACGCCGATGAGCACGACATTGACCGCCTTTGCGGAGCCTGCTTTGAGGCTGAGCGAGAGAGCGTCAATGGCTATCACCTTTGCCTTTGCGGCAATATCGGCGACCAGCCCGTCGGGGTATTCGGCCGCGCCTGTGATAACAGGCATCGGGGCTATCTCGCGGTCATTGAGTATGACAGTGCCGCCCTCCTTGAGGTAGGGCAGCGCCCTTGCGGCTTCGAGCTTCTCAAAGGCGAGGATCATATCGGCCTCTCCCCTGTCGATTATGGGAGAAAAGACCTTGTCGCCGTATTTGACATAGGTCACGACGCTGCCGCCCCTTTGGCTCATACCGTGGACTTCGGAAACTTTAACGTCGTAGCCCTCGCTGATGACGGCGTTGCCGAGAATTCGGCTGGCAAGCAGAGTACCCTGCCCGCCGACGCCGACTATCATTATATTCTTTGTATTCTGCATATCATTCATCCTCCTTGCTTATCGCACCGAACGGACAAACGCCGACGCAAAGGCCGCAGCCGTTGCACTGATTCTCGTCTATCTTAACGCAGCCGTTGTCAACCGAAATCGCGGGGCAGCCGAGCTTCATGCACTTCTTGCATTTGCGGCATTTCTCGGCGTCCACGGCGCAGTGACCGGTGTATTTGACGGTCTTGAGCAGAGCGCAGGGTCTCTGAGCGATTATGACCGACGGCTCGTCCGCAGCAAGCTCCTCCTTGACGGCGGCTTCAAAGCCCTTGAGGTCAAACGGATCCTCAACTCTGACTCTACGCACACCGACGGAATGGCAGAGAGCCTCAAGATCGACCTGAACGGTCGGCTCCTTGCGGATTGTGAAGCCCGTGGTGGGGTTATCCTGGTGGCCTGTCATGCCGGTGATGGAGTTATCGAGGATGATAACGGTATTGTTGCCTTTATTGTAAACGATGTCGATAAGACCTGTTATGCCCGAATGGATAAAGGTCGAATCGCCGATAACGGAGACGAGCTGCTTTGAGAAATCGCGGCCTCTCGCCTTGACCATGCCGTGGGCGGCGCTGACGGAGGCACCCATGCAGATAGTGGTATCAACGCTCTTGAGCGGTGCGACTGCGCCGAGGGTATAGCAGCCGATATCGCCCGATACGGTGAGCCCGAGCTTTGAGAGCACATAGAACGTGCCTCTGTGGGGGCAGCCCGCGCACATGACGGGAGGTCTCTTTGGCAGCGGCAGAGGCTCTGCGGCGGCGGTCTCCTCGCCGAGAACGACTTTAGCTATCATATTCTGGCTGTATTCGCCGAGCAGGGTGAAGTGATCCTTGCCCCTGACCTCAATGCCGAGGGATCTGACGAATTCCTCGATAAAGCCGTCAAGCTCCTCGACAACATAGAGCGTATCGACCGAGGCGGCGAAATCCTTTATCAGCTTCTCGGGCAGCGGATAAACCATGCCGAGCTTCAGATAATTGACCTTATCGCCGAGAGCGTCCTTGGAGTAAACATAAGAGACGCCCGAGGTGATAACGCCTATCCTGCTGCCGTTATCCTCAACGATATTCAGTTCACATGTCTCGGCGAACTCGGCGAGCTTCCTGCTCCTCTCCTCGACCACGACGTGGCGGCCGATGGCGTTTGCGGGCATCATAACATTCTTCGCGATATTCTTAACATAGGGTTTAAGCTCGATATTCTCAGGCTCATGCAGCTCAACAAGGCTCTGCGAATGCGAAACTCTCGTTGAAAGCCTGATGAATACGGGCGTGTCATATTCCTCACTGAGCGAGAAGGCGAGCTTCGTGAAGTCGCGGCATTCGCCCGAATCCGAAGGCTCGAGCATCGGTATCTTCGCCGCCTTTGCATAGTGGCGGGAGTCCTGCTCATTCTGAGACGAATGCATTCCGGGGTCGTCGGCGACACAGAATACAAGACCTGCATTAGCGCCGATATAGCTGACGGTAAAGACGGGGTCGGCCATGACGTTGAGGCCGACGTGCTTCATGCAGCTCATCGCCCTGCCGCCCGCTATGGAAGCGCCTATCGCAGTCTCGGCGGCGACCTTCTCATTGGGCGCCCACTCAACATAGACGTCCTCATATTGAACCATGCTCTCGGTTATCTCGGTGCTCGGGGTGCCGGGGTAAGACGAAACGACTCTAACGCCCGCCTCATAGGCTCCCCTCGCTACGGCAGCGTTGCCGAGCATCAGCTTTTTCATATATATCATCCTTCCTTGATCTCGTTCTCTTTGGCTACAAGGCCGTCGGCGCAATATCTCTTACGCAGCAGCGGCTTCTCTATCTTGCCCGTCGGGTTTCTCGGCACATCGGCAAAGATTATCTTCCTCGGGCGCTTGTATCTCGGCAGGTCGAGGCAGAAGTCGTTGACCTCCTCCTCTGTGAGGCTCGCGCCATCCTTGACCTGAATTATCGCCGCGGAAATCTCGCCGAGCCTGCGGTCGGGCAGGCCTATGACCGCCACGTCGCTTATCGCATCGTTGCGGCGCAGGAAATTCTCTATCTGAACGGGGTAAATATTCTCGCCGCCCGAGATGATGACGTCCTTCTTCCTGTCAACAAGATAAATGAAGCCGTCGTCGTCCTCGATAGCCATGTCGCCCGTGAAGAGCCAGCCGTCCTCAAGGACCTCTTTTGTGGCCTCCTCATCATTATAATAGCAAAGCATCACGCCGTCGCCCTTAACGGCAAGCTCGCCGACCTCGTTTTTGCCAACGGGCTGCCTGTGCTCATCGACTATCATGGTCTGCCAGCCATAGCCCGCCTTGCCGATAGCGCCGACCTTGTCGATATTCTCAACTCCGAGGTGGACGCAGCCGGGGCCTATGGATTCGCTCAGGCCGTAGTTGGTGTCATACAAATGGTGCGGGAATATGCTCTTCCAGCGCTTGATAAGGCTCGGCGGCACGGGCTGAGCGCCGATATGCATCAGTCTCCATTGGTCGAGCTTATAATCTTTAAGGTCTATCTCGCCCGAGTCGATAGCGTCAAGGATATCCTGCGCCCACGGCACGAGCAGCCAGACTATCGTGCACTGCTCCTCGGAAACGGTGTTGATTATCCATTTGGGAGCCGTGCCTTTAAGGAGCACGGCCTTGCCGCCGACAAGGAAGCTGCCGAACCAATGCATCTTGGCGCCCGTGTGATAGAGCGGCGGTATGCAGAGAAAAACGTCATCCTTGGTCTGCCCGTGGTGCGCCTGCTCGGTCTTGGCGGCGTGCATGAGCGCACGGTGCGAATGAAGTATCGCCTTCGGGAAGCCTGTAGTACCCGACGAGAAATAAATTGCGGCGTAATCGTCGTCGGTCAGCTCGACCTTCGGCGCCTTTGAGCTGCAATACGTTACGAGCTTGTCATAGCTCTCGGCGTAGGCGGGGCAATCCTCGCCCGCATATATCCACATCTTGATACGCTTGACCTTGTGGCATATCTCCTCAACTCTGCCGACGAATTCGGGGCCGAAAACGATATATTCGGAGTCGGATTTATTAAGGCAATAGGCTATTTCATCGGCGGTGTAGCGGAAATTCAGCGGCACAGCGACCGCGCCCGCGCGCAGGATGCCGAAATAGATGGGCAGCCACTCAAGGCAATTCATCAGCAGTATTGCTACCTTATCGCCTTTCTTTATCCCTCTCGAGAGGAGAAGGTTTGCAAAGCGGTTTGATTTCTTTTGAAACTCGCCCCAGGTGATTTCTTTCCTGTAAGTCTCCGCTGCGGTGGACTGGGTGAGGGCGAATTCACGCCAGGTCATGTTTCTGTTATCCTCGAGCTTCGGGTTTATCTCCACGAGGCTCACGTCGTTTGGATAAAAGTCCGCATTTTTTGTCAGAATGTCGGTGATAGGCATTTCTTCTGCTTCCTTTCTTTGTCGGAGAGACAATAAAAAAGCGCCCTCCGAGCTTAATGCTTTCAGAGGGCGGATATACCGCGGTACCACCTCAATTTACCTCTGCCTCACGGCAGAAGCCTTGACAAGTGACAATCTCACTTTAAGACTGTAACGGGTCTTACCCGGCGACTCTTAATGACCCGAGGGCGTTCGGAGCGCAACTGGCGGGGAGTAATTCACTCATGCAACGACTGCCGCCTTGCACCGACCGACGGCTCTCTGAGAATCCTTTTGCACGGCTACTTGAGCCCGCTCATAGCGTTTTTGACTTATTATTGCTTATATTAACATAAATCGAGCGGCTTTTCAAGGGCTTTTGCGAAAAAAGTTCAGCACTTTTCGGCGCTGAAGCGACGGTTGAATTTTGCCAAACGGTTTGTTATAATACATTATGTAGTTCAAAACCGAACGGAGGCAGACAATGAAGACCGTTAACGCCGATATTTACCTTATCCGCCACGCCCAATCCCGCGAGAATTCGGGCGAGGAATATATGCCGGAATTCACTATAGACGACGCCCCTCTGAGCGAGTTGGGCAAGAAACAGGCGCAGGCTCTGGCCGAGAGATTTAAACCGGGCGACATAGACATGATATTTTCGAGCACCCTCATACGCACGGCGCAGACCATGCAGCCGACAGCGAAGAAGCTCGGCAAGCCGATAATAATGCTGCCCGAGCTTATGGAGGCGGAGACTCTCGTGCGGGGCACGCCCCGTGAAAAAGTCAAGCTGCTTGTGCCCGAGGCCGTCACGCCCGACGAGGATGTATTCCTGCACGACCCCGAATCCCCCGAGCAAATGACGGCAAGAGCCGAATCGGCGATAAAAAAGATACTTGATATGGGCGGCGACGGCTGCCGCGTGATAGCCGCAAGCCACCACGATTTCTTCGGATACCTCATCAGAGCCGCGCTTGGGCTTGGGCTGCCCGCAACGATACGCTGGAGCGCGCTGAACTGCTCCGTAACGCATATCAGGCTTCGTGAGAACAGACTGCCCGAGGTAATGTATTCAAACGATATTTCACATCTTAAGGATATGGAATGAATTTCTCACGGCAAATTGCCGTGTTGCACAGATATCGGCTCGGTTTTTTATAAATACGGTCAATTGAAAAAGCCGCCGGATTATGGTATAATTATTATATACCTTTCCGGCGTTTCGCCGGTCAATTCGGAGGCAAGAGATTGAGTAAGACATTAAAAAATGCAAATCCCGAATGGGTAACTTCAAAGCAGGAGAGGATGAATTATTACCTCTATTTCTGCGGTCAGAACGTCATCTATGCCCTTGTAAGCACATATCTTGTAACATTCCTGCTCTTCCAGGGCGTTGACCCCGCCAAATCCGCAGCGGTCATGCTGGCGGTCAAGATCTGGGACGCCGTGAACGACGCGATATTCGGCTGCATATTTGACAAGGTTCATTTCAAAAACGGTCAAAAATTCATACCCTGGCTGCGTATCTCCCTGCTCGCAATACCCATCACCACCGTTTTGCTCTTCTTTATCCCGAAGAATAACGGCTCCAACGAAATGCTCCAGCTCGCATGGTTCGCGATAGCCTATGTCCTTTGGGATACGGCATACACCCTTTGCGACGTGCCCATTTTCGGCTATGTCACCGCAATGAGCAACAGGCTCGACGAGAGGACCTCGCTGATGTCCTACAAGAGCATTTGGGCGGGCGTCGGCACTGCGCTTGCGACCGTCGTCGGCACTATCTTCGTCAACCAGCAGTTCGGCCTCTCCTATAAAGTGGTCGCAATAGTCTGCTCCGTTATCGCCCTCGCAACGATGGCTCCCATCTGCTTCAAGGGCAAGGAGCGCTACAGCGGCGAGAACGACGAGAATTTCACCGTCAGGAGCATGTTCAAGTACCTGTTCTCAAACAAGTATCTGCTTATCTACTATATCGGCTACTTCTTCTTCAGCGCCCTGAATGTTTCGGCAAGCCTCAATCTCTTCGTATCCTATTATCTCTTCCACAATGAGAATTTCAGCCTCTTTGTCGGCGCCCTTTCGGTCGTGCCCATGCTGATATTCTCCGTGCTCGTGCCGAAATTCATCAAGCGCTTCGACAAGATGAAGATATACCTCGCCTGCACCGCCGCGTCGGCTCTGCTCGGCCTTATCACCTGGCTTGTCGGCTACAATAACATAATCATCTTTGCGATCCTCACCGTGCTCAAAAATATCCCCGGCGGCATCTCGGGCGTTATGCTCTTTATGTTCACCCCCGACTGCGCCGAATACGGCAAATTCAAGACCGGCATCGACGCAAAGGGCATCACCTTTGCGATCCAGACCTTCATGGTGAAGCTCACCGCCGCCGTCTCCTCCGCCCTGCCGCTGACGCTCCTGAGCTTCTTCAAGTGGAGCACCGTCAAAGCGGAGAGCTTCCAGGAGCTTCAGGCGAACCCCGTTATTCAGTCCGAATACACCCTCAACGGCCTTTGGTTCATCTACACGATGCTGCCCGTTATCGGCCTTGTCATCGCCGGCGCGATCTGGTGCTTCTATAGGCTGAAGGATAAAGACGTGCAGCTCATGACCGACTGCAATATCGGCAAAATCTCGAGAGAAGAAGCCCTCGCAGGCCTCAGCATCAAAAACGAATTCACCGAAAATTAAGCATAATTCAAGCCTCCCGTATCGCTCGGGAGGCTTATTTTTGTGTAAAGAACGGGAGCCGAGCCAATGCCCGACCCCCTGCCGCAAAGCTGTAGCTTTACTTATTTTATACCGTTTTCATAAGCCTCGATCATCTTCTTAGGCATTTGACCCGTAGGAACAAGTGAATTTGCCCTGTTTTTAAGGCGATTCAGGTATTTTTCGCTGTTCTCACCCGTAAAAATCCTGACATCCAGTCTCATTTTATTCTTCTCGATCGGCGTGATAAGAATTTTGTCAACAAAGGTGTCGATAAACTCTTTTGTCACCACGCCGTCGGCTATATTACGCTCGGCGGCTCTCATCGCGGCTCGTATCTCATCCATATGGCGCTTGAATTCATCGCTTGAATCCCTGCGGCTTCTAAGCTCCGAAAGCTCCTGCTCGGCGGCCTCGATTTCTTTGTTGCATTGAGCAGCCATATCTCTGAAATCCGTATCCGAAATATTGCCCTCGGTAACAAGCTCGAGCAGCTTCTGTTTTTTCTTTTGTGACGATGCGATTTTCGCTTCCTGTGATTCGATCCGCCTTTGCAGACCGCCGTCATCTCTCAGCGAATTATACATCCGCTCATATTCGCCGATCATTTTCTCTGAATCGCTGTAATTATCGCGAAACACTTCAAAAAGGACCGACGCGATCTCGCTCTCATAAATCACAAACGACTCGCATGAATCGCTGCCGTTATTTTTCTTGCTCGAGCAAACCCAGCTACTGTCCTTCCGACCCTGCCTGTCAGCTGACGCACGGCGATAATACGGAGCTCCGCAGCAGGTGCAAAACAGCTTGCCTGTCAGCAGATTAGCGTGATTGCAGATGTTCTTGCGATTTTTCACATCATCGCTGCGACGTTTTAAGATGAAGTTTGCCTGATCCCAAAGCTCCTCAGAAACGATAGCGGGCACTATCTCCCCCGTTTCATCCTTAAACATGACCCACGCCTCCGGGGGCAGGAACTTTTGCTTCTTTGTAAACATATCGACCACTTTGACCTTGTTCCCGACATAGTATCCCTTGTATTTCGGGTTTGAGATCAAGTTTGACATTGTGGTGTGCGATATCTTTTTGCCGTTGTTATTGCGGTAACCCTTCTCCCAAAAGACATTCTCGATCTGCTTCATTGAGTATTTGCCCGTGGCGTATAATTCAAACAATTCGCGCACCATAACGGCTTGCTCCTCGTCAATAACAAGCCTTTTATCCTTCTTACGATACCCGAAAATCCGGCTGTTGCCTATAACAACGCCGTTTTTAATAGCTTGCTGTTGACCGAACTTTACACGGCTTGACAGCTTTCTCAATTCATCCTGCGCGATCGACGACATTATGGAGAGTCTCAGCTCGGAATCCTCATCAAATGTGTTGATGTTGTCATTCTGAAAGAACACGCCCACTCCGCACGATAAAAGCTGCCTCGTGTATTGGATCGAGTCAAGAGTATTTCTGGCGAAACGAGAAATCTCCTTTGTGATCACAAGGTCAAAATTGTCGTCTGCCGCATCGTCTATCATTCGGTTGAAATTCTCACGGTGCTTTGTGGAGATGCCGGAGATGCCTTCGTCAACATATCCGACGACAAAAGACCATTTTGCGTTTCTTTTGATAAACTCCTCATAATAGCTCACTTGGTTATCCAGAGAATTAAGCTGTTCATCCGTCTCCGAAGAAACTCGGGCATAATATGTTACCCTCAGCGGGATATCATAAATCGACTTTGTCCGCAGCATTTGGCGAACCTCATGTATATCCAACCCACTTCCTCCTTTCACGGTAGATTGACGATCCTAATCGTTAAAAACAAGTCACCTATATTATACGTCAACTCGGAATTTAATCAAGTCAAAGCGCATGATTACCATTTTTTACATCTGCGTTTTGCCGTTACGGAAATGAGCTGCCGCAATAAAAGCGGCAGCTCTTTCAAGCATAAACTCCAAACACCTCTCCGCCGAATGAGCAGAATGCAAAACGACGGATGTAATGTTTAATGCGGAATTTTTGATCGATCGCCTTCTCCTTTTCGATTTCTATGTGGCTTTCTTTGAGGTGTACTCCTTTATTTTAAGGCGCATTTTATTCCTCTCATCCTCGGTTATGAATCCCTTCTCATACAGCGTGTCATTATAATACGAAAGCCACAGCTGCTCAAAAGTATTCTGTTTTGTTTTTTGAATCATTTGTCGCCTCCGTTATTTTTCTACGCTTAAAGCAGGTAATTCTTCTGTCATATCGAGAGCGGCGGACGCCACTAAATTTTACCTTCTGATTTTATTATTGTTGAGTATGCCGCAAATATTCAATGATGCAGAAGTGGCCGATTCGCGGTTTTTACCGCAGATTACTTATTGACTTTCCGTTCAATGTGCTGAAAAACGGTATGGCTGATAACGGTTTCACGATAGCATCCTGTTGCCGCCTTGCGTTCGGGCTTGGCACGGCCGACACCCATCATTGCAGCAAGATCGTCACCGTAAATACACCATTCACGGCCGTTTTTGAATGCGTTGATCGTGCCGTCCTTACAGTGCCTTATGACCGTCGCATAACAGAGACCGGTTAATTCGGCAGCTTTCTTTGCGCTCAGAATGAACGGCGGGGGCATAAGCTCATCCGCATCATTTATTCTAATCGAATTATACATACCACGGCTCCTCCTTTCTTTCAGAATTCGGCTTACTTACAGGAACAAAGCGCTTGACTTTGTTAATTGTCCTGTAGGTAAGCTCCTTTTGAGTCAGATAGCAGCCGCCGCTGAGACCGACGGTTGCATCCCAATCAGGATTGCAACGGCCTGTAAGCGGCTGACCGATCGACTCAAAAAAGTCGGCGATCTGCTGTGTCGAAGAGTTATTCAGGAAAAAGAAGTGATTGAGCACTACATTTCCTTTGTCGTTCTCTATCGAAAGCAGCAGTTTAGCTACGGGGCACGATTTGGAGTTTTCAGAGCCTTGATATCTATCCATGTTAACTCCCAAAACTCTGAATGAATAATACCCTTCATTGAGAAGGATGAATTTATCCTTTCTCTCGGATACCGAGCTGAAATCGAGCTCATCATCGACTGTGATTGATAAAAAATCTTTCATTTTATTGTCACCTCGTATAATAAAGTAGTAGTTTTTTATGTCCCTCTCCAAGGACGATAGAGTCACGGATCGACGTCGATACAAAACCGCTTTTCGCCCCGTCACTGAAAGTATGTAAGATTTGGTTTTAATTTTTGCAGCAATCGGTTAAATGCATAGTCAAGGCATCAATAAAGGCATATTGCAGGCAAAACGGTCAATACACTTTGTTATGCATATCAATGCCATATCCTCGCAACAATTGACCATGGTTAGGCAAGCTGTGAAACAAAACTTCCGAAGCAAACTTAGGCAACTGCTGCAACTCAGCCTCCAAAACCGCCGAAGAGGCAATGCGAAGGCAGGCACACGCAGGCTTAGACAAGCAGCGACAGACTTTAGCATCACAACTGCAATATCCTTGAAGGCAGCCAAAGGCAGTCACAGGCAAATAACTATCCTTACTTAGGCAAACGGCAAATTAAAGCATTAAATGCAAACAATAATGCAATAAAGAATGCAAACTAATGCATATATAATATCTATACTTAATTTTGTTTAGTTGTTACGGATAGTCTCTGCACGTTGCCTTGCGGCAAACCCCGAGTATTAATCGGGATTCACCGCATAAGCAATAAAGAAGGAAAATAAAGAAAGGGGCATTTAACTACGCACAGCGAAACCTCAGTCGGTTTTGTTCCGTTTCACAGATCGCAATTGTGTAGATCGTATCATCATCGCAATAGCAGATAGTCACGCCTTCGCTGTCTATGCCTGTGTAATTGATTATGAATACATGATCGTAGATCGTTTGCCCGCCGGTAAAGCCCGTCAGCAATAATTCTCTGTAATTGGCCTTCACACGGCACAGCCCCTTAGGATCCAGCTTTTTCATAACTACGCCTTGCTCCGAGAGCATGGCAAGCGTAAAACCGTCACCGGTGTCGATTATCGCCGCCACCCATTTCCGTATGTCGTCATCGCCGACCCTCATAAACCGTATCCCGTTGCCGGCGGGATCCATTTCAATAAAATAATCGTAATCCTCTCCTATGAGCAGCATTTCTTTATACAGCATAAGATCAACTCCGTTTCTTTGATTTTTTGTTTTTGCTGTTGTTTTTCTTTTGATTCTGTTTGTTTTTCTTGCCCTTGACCTTCGGCGGCTTAGTGGGCCAATACCTTTCGCATTTGGTCCTTTTCGGCGGATACAGGCCGAAATACATACAGTGAAGTATGCTGCCGTTGCGGTTCTCGCTGTGACGGCAACGAGCGCAGTCGCAGGGGATCTTATTGGGCTTTTTGATTCTGAAAACAGTGCTTGTGGGTGTACCAACCTTACCGGTTGACATAATCATCATTCCTTTCATTAATAATTTTTAATTTTTCATTTAGGATTAATTCAATACCGTAAAAGCCGTAAGTCGATATTATCTTCCGCCGTCGGACGGTTTCCGAACGGCTAAAATCACAGGCCTTTGCGGGTGCGGCGGACGGTGATAAGCCTCCTTTCTTTTTCGACTCGCAAAAAGTGTGTAAGATTTGCTCCGCGTTTTCTGCCTTAGAAGGACAAGCGGGTGAATATTGCCGTTTTGTCCCGGTAAAGAAAGTATGTAAGATTACCGAGCGCATAAAAGTTTCTGAACAGCAAAAGTCGAATCAAAGGCTTATCGGGCACCAATCATAAATTACAGAAGGGACGAGCTAACCCGTCCATAGTCAGTCGCTCAGCCGTCGCAGCTCCGCAGGGTCGTTTAACCGAACCCCACAGAGCCCGACATTGCCGTTACGGTGGCTTCAATCGATCACCGCCTTTTTACACAATTTTCTTGCCTTCTGTTACCCCCTCCTGTCATTTAAGATGTTCCGGCGTGTAAGAGAGGCCGCCGATCCTCTGCCGCGCTTCATACCGCCTTACAGCAAAAAACCACGGCAAGAGAATTATCTCCTGTCGTGGTTTTTATCATTGAAAGTATGTAAGATTAACTGCGGCGGTAATTTAGAAACAAATGAAGAATCAATACAGACAAAAGCGCTCTGTTCCGAGCTATGAGAATCACTTTGTTTTCATTATTAATTCTTGATAAACGCAGTCTGTTATGGTATACTGAAATTATAGAATTACGTTCACCTAATCCGCCTAAAAGTGAATGCTCTCACTTGAGCGAATGGGACGAAAAACAACTGTTTTGGAGGTGCGCTATGGCACTGGATAATAAATTAGGGCTGACAAATTCCGCTGATCTTGCCCGAGAAGAAGAACGCATCAGCAAGAAAAAGGCTGTTGAACTGTTTGAAAACGGCGTACTTGACTCTCTCCCGGCGGGCAAATTCTCAACCCTGCAGGCGATACACAAGTATCTTTTTGAGGATATTTATGACTTTGCCGGCAAGCTGCGCACAGTGAATTTGGCGAAAAACAATTTCCGCTTTGCACCCCTGATGTATTTGGAAGCGGCGCTGGCCAACATTGAGAAGATGCCGCAGTCCACCTTTGACGAGATCATAGAAAAGTATGTAGAAATGAATATTGCCCATCCATTCCGCGAGGGTAACGGCCGCAGCACCCGTATATGGCTCGACCATATTCTAAAAGTTGAAATCGGCATGGTCGTAGATTGGAGCAAGGTGGATAAAGAGGACTATCTCCTTGCAATGGAGCGCAGCCCTATCAAAGATGTGGAAATTAAGGTGCTGCTGAAATCGGCGCTGACAGACGAGATAAACAGCCGCGAGATCTACATGAAGGGCATTGACCACAGCTACTATTATGAAGGGTATACAACATTCAAATCGGAAGATTTGAGATGAACTTTTTAGCAACCTTATTTCGGGCGCAAATTCTGAGATAACTATTCGCTATGGGCAATTGAAATATTCATATTCTGCGAGTTATTCAGATGAATGTTCCGTTTGCATTCTGCCAATGTCCGATTGATTATTCAGGGAATGTTTGCTTCTGAATACGTTCTCGATTTGGGTCGGTCAGAAGATCGTTTTGGCAGTTTATACAGTTGAATTAAAAGTTGAAGGGCGGTTACAATTGGCAATTAAAAATCCGCCGAAGTGTCTTTTTGTGCTCTGTATGAAAAACGCAGAACAGGTGTTTGACCTGCTGAGTTGTCATATATGACGACATGTTGTCATTACAGGTTATGACGACCGTTTTCGGGAGATAAAAAATCGTCTCATTTTTCGGCTTTATTTCTTACAGCTCGGCAACAGCAAAAAATAACCACGGACGGGAGCAAACCCGCGCCGTGGTTATTATCATTAGAAGTTTTTAATTGCCTTACATCGTCCGCAAAGGAAGGATAATTACAACCGTTCACGCACCATCATCAAGGCATAGCCAAGTAGATTTTGTCCAATCCACTTGTCCCTTTCAAGTCTATCAGGATCATTCATTGACAACCCTATGCCCCATATTCTGTCCTTGACCGCACATTCAGCCAAGATACAATCTTCCGTTGCCTTTAGCTGCGATTTCAAGTCCTCATTCTGAGAGAATTTCGCGATCAATCCCTCAAAAACAATTATTTGACGAACGCCGTTCCAATAGCTCTCGTTATAATTTGCGACAAGCCTGCCAAGAGCTTTTATCTCGGCAACATCATCAGTCGCAAGTATTTTAACTGCCGTGTCCTTGTCCCCGAAGCACACGGCTTTTTTATACATCATATATTGCTCCATTGAGGAAAAGTCTACATCGTTCACGGTAAATTCACTGGGATACCAATTACTTAAATATCCGTTTTCCTCATTTGGATTATGAAAACAAACTATTTTCATTGTACTTCACCGACTTTTTTAACTGCCAAATCGTAAAACCCGCCGTATGAAACACTTACGGGAGCCTTAATGTGTCGATCACATTTTTACTTTATCGACATCGAAGTCAACAATTTCACGCATCTTTTGTCTTGCGTTTGCTTATTTTTTATATTATAGCTTTCTTGTCTCGATTTTACAAGTAAATTGAAGGGTAATTTACAACCGCTCGGCAATTGCATCGGGGAGGCTGTCGTCAAAGCAGGCCGCATATTCAGGGTCAAAGTCTAATCGACAGCTTATCCGGCGATCATTTAAAAACAAAAGGCACTTTTTGAGCCTGGGGGGTAGCTTCAAAAAGTGCCTTTGTTGATTAGTGATTACGGGTTATTTGTACTGTGTAGTTGCGGTTCTGGTGATGGTATCGGCAGGGCCGCCGGAGCCATACACGACAAACTCGGTCGTCACTCTGTATGTGCCTTTGTCGGACAGCTGGAAATAGTGGAATCCTGTATACAGACATTCGTATATCACATCGATCCACTTGTCATTTGTCTGACCAATATCCACTCTGCTCCAAAACAGACCGAGAACCTTTTTCTCAACATAGGTGGTTACAATAGCTTTGCTAAAGACAGTTTTTCCTGCAGTAAAACTATTAGTTATTGTTAACTCGCCTGATGAAGAAACTGAAGCTCTGTTTGATGCTGTAACCGTATTATTAAAATAGGGTTCAACCATCTGCGCCGCAGCAAACGCCGAGAAAGTCGACATTGCCATCACAAAAGCAACGGCAATACAAACAACTTTTTTTATAACATTTTTCCGCATTTTTTCACCTCTTCTCCCCCATTCAGCATCTACAACGCTTTAATCGTAAAATTTAGGACAAAAAGATTTCTAATACTTTCAAGAATTTTTATTAGCGACAGCTTTTGCCAATTTTAATCTACCATGTTTATCATTTTTATCAAATCTTCACTTTTCGCGCTTCCTAAATATGTCAATTTCATATTATATGTGTCTTCAAGCCAAAAGGCACAGTAAGTTCCAGAATCTCCATCGTATACTTTGACTTCTTTGTCGGCAAAACGAAATGTTTTAGTGTTTCCATTTTCATAATCCAACACAAACGAGCTATCATTAATCGTTGCCTGCGACAGTTCAATAACAGCGCCGGTCTCGCTATTCTCATAGCGCACGAAGCTCATATCGTCGTTCAGCATCCGTTCCGTTTCCACAAACCCATCGGGCACTTCCGCGAACGCATAAACGTGGTCTATTTCTGCCGCGCCGTCACCCGTGAAAAGTATCTCTTTGAAGTCCTCATAGGTCTTGACAATGAAATTCACTATCGGATTCTCTGTGGCATTGACGCTCACCAGCCCCGCAAGCAGGAGCGCCAAGGTCGCCGCCAGCGCAATGAGCCCTTTGATATTCAGGCGCGATTTACGGTCGTTCTTCGGCTTCTGACCGTTGTTCGCTCCTATGCTGTCGATAAGCTCCTGCATCTTCCTGTTGAATTCATCGCTGAACTCGACCTCGATCTCGGATTCATCGGGAATATTTGCAAACTCCTCCGCTATCACCGTGCTGAACACCATATTGAATTCACTTCTCGTCATAGACATTCTGCCATTTCTCCTCTCTTTAACATCTCCGCAAGCATTTTTTTGCCCCTGTATATCTGCTTACAAACCGTGCTCTCGGTACGATCGACCGTACTCGCAATTTGCTCGACCGACAGATCGAGCACGATTTTATAATAAAGCACCTCACGATATTTATCGTCGAGCGAGCGAATCGCGTCGAGCAGCTCGTCATACTCGACCTTGGCGCAAACGCTCTCGACGAACACCGAATCATTGAGCTCCAAATTGAAATCAATAAACTTATTTTCGCATTCTTTCTGTATCTTTTGCCGTCGGAGCGTGCTGATCGCCTTGTTTTTGGTCGCCTTGAGCATATAGTTTTTCAGATCCGTCGGGTCCTCGATCTTGGTTAGGATATCCATATGCGACGATGCGATCGTAAAAAAGACATCCTGGACGACGTCTTCGGCGTCATCCATATTGTGTACTACGGAATCTGCGATGAAAACCATCTGCTTCCTGTGTTGGTAATAAACTTCCTCAAATCGTTTTCTTTCAACTTCCGTGCCGATCGTGTTTAGATACAGCGATAACATTAATATCATTTTCTTTCATTGTAATATTTTAGCTCTTACACCATATGTTATCACAAACATTGCTAAATTTCAACATGTTAGTGCATATCTTTTGAAATAATTTGAAAATTTTTTCATCCGGAGAATTCTGAATGCGTCGTATAGGCCGATAAAGCAGCAAAAGCAGCATATTTGCTGCGGAAGTCAGATATACAGCATAACCGAGCTGAGAAGCATCTCCCTTCTCGGTCTTATTGCTCATATACACTTTTTGTCACTCTGCGGTCGATGACGGGGCGGCTGACGGTGAAATTTATTCTTGCATTTTGGAATTTTTTCTGATATAGTAAACATGAGGAGGTTGTTTTTATGAGAAACACAATCAAAAAAGTTATTTCTGTAGTTCTGATTTCCATTATTATTCTTACGGCTTTTTCAGCGGCTCTTTCCGCATTGGCAGCCGAAGAACCGCTTCATAACGAGCAAAGCAGCGTCGATTTCTCCGAGATGAACATGATAACCTATCTTTCAAGCGTCGGGTCGGATTTTTACACCAATCGTGACTATTCGGACGGCGGAAACACTTCTCTTGCAACCGCCTATCTAAGCTCATGGGCAGGCCCCGTAAGCGAAAACGCTCACCCGTACAACGGCTCATTATACAGCAAAGCTGAGTACAAAAAGCTGAGCAACATTGCCTATTTGGACGGCGTTATCAAAATTGACAACGATATCAACGCCGTTAAATCTGCCGTAATGGAATACGGCGCGATCTATTGCGGGTTCACTTACACCGACAAGACGACCGATGATTCTAATTATTGCACTCCCCTGCTCTACAAAACAGAGGACGGCGAAGAATGGAAGAGCCACGCCGTAACGATGGTCGGGTGGGACGATAATTACCCGAAAGAGAATTTCCCCGTTCAGCCGAAAAAGAACGGAGCAATACTGTGCAAAAACAGTTGGGGCACGGATCGCGGGTATGACGGATATATCTATATCTCATATGAAGACAGGATATTCAGCCCGTTATCCATCAAGGAATTTGCCGCTTTTACCGTTGCGGATAAGGACTGCGGATACAACAAAATTTATCAATATGACGAATACGGTGCAAACGGAGCGTTTTACGGATTATATGACAAAATAGATTACGCATTCAACGTGTTTCCCGAGCAGGGCAAGGCACTGAACAGCGATGAAACCCTTAAAGCCGTTTCGTTCCATACGACCTTCAGCAACACCCGCTATTCCGTATATCTTGTAGAGGATTATAGGAATCCCGAGGACGCAAGGCTCGGCAGCCGTAACTCGAAAGCTGTTAAAATAGCTTCAGGAAAGGTTAGCAATCCCGGCTATTCGGTCATTGACCTTGACAGGGAGTATTCGCTTAAAAAGGGCACAAGATTCGCCATAGTGCTAAGGCTCGACGGCGCTCTCGGCATAGCGGAGCAGTACACTGCGGAAGTGTCATATGTGCCCGGAGTTCGCGGGAATCGCGGCGAAAGCTATTATTCCTCGAAAAATCTTATCATCGACCTTTATGACAGCCTTGAGAACTCAAACTGGTCGATCAAGGCTTTCACGTCATACCACCCAGACAGAATTATGGCTCCGGGCAAGGGGCTTAAAAGCTACTTCGGTATTGACAATGAGAATCGAGAGTATTCCTCAACCAAAACTTACTCAATAGAAGAAATACAAAAACTCGGCGGCAAGATCAATCAGGATTATATTGATTATCTTAAAAACCCCGACGGCGGCGAGCTCATTCCTTCCCCGCTGAAATACAGCTTTGACACGGCATCTCAAAAGGCGGTATCTTTGCCCGCAAAATACGATCTGCGTGATTACGGCTATGTTTCGACAGTCAAAGATCAGGGATTTCTCGGCAGCTGTTGGGCGCACGCCGCGCTCGCTTCACTTGAAAGCAACACTCTGAAAAAATACGGCACAGGCGACGGGATATTCAGCTCTTATAAAACCGTCGAAGCGAGAACTCCGTGCTCAGCGAGCATCTCTTCACCCGGCGGAAAAGAAACCTTCAAATTCACTTCACCGGGCAGTGCCGAATACACCTTCACTCTCAGTGAAGGCGCACAGGGAACGATTTATTCGCCCTTCGGCACAGTGCTCGCAAGCGGCGGACAGAGCATAACCTGTTACATAGCAAAGGGTGACTCCGTATTCCTGACCGCGGGCTTTTCGAGCAGCTCCGCAACAGGCGTAATCACCGTCACGGCGGATACCGAAACTCTGTATGACGAGCGAACCTCAACAAGGATAGAGGCGGGCAGCAGCGTAAAAAGCCGTACCTCCGGCGATTCGTACAGCATCTTTTCCGTTGAAAGCGAAAGCTACTTCAGCGGATATTACAGGATCGTCTGCGGCGGGGATATCGACATAACGGTTAACGGCAGTGAGATCGAGCCGAACAGGTATTATTATTTCTCCGTTTACACCGATTACAGGTCCTACGAAGGCGACGAGCCTTCCACATACTCTATGCAGATCGTGATAAATTCCCCCGACGGCAAAGAGGTCGATTTTGAGATAGAGACCATGGATTATGCCGAATATATGTGTAAAGACAGCATTGACATCGCCCTTAACGAAACGGTGTATGTTGAGGTCACAGAAGATTACGAAACGGTTTATGCATTCAGATTTGTGCCGGAGAAGAGCGGATTTTATTGCGCTGAGAGCGACAACGGGATTCATGTCAACGTGTTTGACGCAGATAAAGAAAGAGTTGCCGCAAATAAAAGCAACGGATATTCATATTATCTGAAGAAGGACTGCGAATACTATTTCGGCCTTACCTGCTATGAATCCGGCAATTTTTACATAGCCGAATATGACGGCAGCTCACACAGCGTTGAACTTAAAGAGAATGAGCCGATTGATGACAAACTTTATTCGGCCGCCGCTTGCCACGAATACAGCTTCACGGCGGAAGAAGAGGGCAATTATCGTTTTATTATTCGTGATATTGACAAGAATGACTATACGATAGAATTAAACGACAAAAACGCAAATGCAACGTTCATCAACGGCGACGCTTATATCTACACATCATTTGATAAAGGCGAGAGAAAGACTGTTTCGGTCAGATTAGCCGAGGATGAGAGCGGAACGTATTGGTTCGGGCATAAATACACCGTCTCGGTCGAGCGCTCCAAGGGAACATCCTTAATGGACGACACTCCGGAGATATCATCCGGTGACTCTGTCACGGTATCCGATATGGCGCCTGTCTATAAATTTGTCGCTCCTAAGGACGGCGAGCTTGCTTTTGAAGTGACGCATACGCCTGCCGATGATGATGACGTCGGATCGGTATGGATGTATCTTTATAACGAATCCGCCGGCACACCTTATTATGAACGTTCGTTTTTCAGAAAGCTTGACAGATTGACCTACGTCGTAGACGGAAAAATCGAATTTGAAAAAGGCAAAACCTACTTCATTTATTTTGAATGCGGCGGTGCCTCTTCTTTCGTTTTCAATGTCAAAGAACATGCCGACTATGACATAACAGAAACCGAAACACTGACGCTTGATAACACAGTGAATGTTGCGTCCTTAAATTGCCCCATAAGCGTTCCCGTTTCTATTGCTCCGCGCGGTGAAAATATAGGAAATATAGACACGGTGTATTTTTACATTGAAAGCGTCTATACCGACAGCACGCTCCGATTCGAAAGCGATTCACTTCCATATTTCGGATTTGATTTTATTGGGCAAAGCGATACTGATAAAGGCACCTTTATCAGCAAATGGAAATTGGATATTTCCGAAGGCACATTCGGCTCAAATGACAAAGAAGAAGGCACCTTGTTCATTGAGGATAACGGCGAATACAACATATGGCTCGGGCTCGACTATGCGACCCACCGAAGCTATTTTTACCTTCCCGACTTCGTGCCGTACAAATCAATATATCGAATCGATTCTCACGGCAGTAATGTGGTCAAATGGACCTCATCAGACCCGAATGTCGCAAGTGTTGATGCAAACGGAACGGTCGTCGCCCGCCGAATAGGCTCAACGGTTATTACCGCCGTTTTTGAGGACGGAACAGTCGACTCGGAGACCCTCTATGTCAAATATGCGTGGTGGCAAACGCTTATCAGGATATTCCTTCTGGGATTCATATGGTATTAATACAACCGCACATAAAGCTCTTAAAATCAAAACAAGCGGGAGAGTTAGGCCTCTCCCGCTTATAGTTTTAAATCGTTTATGTGTTAAACGTTAGACAGTCTAACAGCTTTGGGCGCTTGCTCAGCCGATGAAATTCGTTGCGACGCGCGGTTCCTTTTCAGGCAGACCGTATTTCTCACTACCGAGAGCAATGCTCTTCATCAGGAACGCCATATTTCTTGCGAGAGTTCGCATAGTCTGCTTGCCCTCCTCGTCAAGCTCCGCCTCGCCCTTGACTCTGCCGTGGATGCTGTTCCAATATTGGCTCGAGGCTATCGGCATATTGCTAATAGTGAAGTATTTATTCAGCTCGTCAAATGTCGCCGAGCAGCCGCCTCTTCTGGCGCAGACGATGCTTGCGCCGACCTTCATCGTCTTATCAAAAGGAGTGCTGTAGAAGAGCCTGTCGAGGCAGGCAATGAGCGTAGCATTCGCCGACGCATAATAAACGGGGCTTGCGACGATAAGACCGTCCGCGCTCTCGAATTCGCCCGCGAGCTCGTTGACGGTATCGTCTATCGCACATTTGCCGAGCTCTGAGCATCTGCCGCAGGCTATGCAGCCGCGAATATCCCTGCCGCCTATCTGCACGGTCTTGACCTCAATGCCCTCCGCTTTGAGAACATTCTCGACTTCACGCACGGCGACGGAAGTGTTACCGTTCGCTCTCGGGCTGCCGTTGATGATAAGAACTTTCATATAATCTCCCTTTCCGTTGACAAAAAGCGGCCGCCTTGGGGCACCCTCCGTAAGGAAGGTGCCCCAAGGGGGCTCTTGTATCTCAATTAAATTTGTTTCTTTGAAACGGTGTAACTCCTGCGGTTACGCCGTTTTCTCTTTGTTACGCTGGGCGAGGTGCTGCTGGAAGACTTCTTCCATCTCCTCCGGGGTCAGCTCGTGGAGAATGCCGACGCCGCTGTAATAGATGTCCAAAAGTTGCACTCGCTTGCCGTCAAGGTATCTGGGTGCATACACCACGATTTTATCCACGAACTCGTGGATCAGCTCCGGCGTCAACGCTTTCAGCTCCGTAATCTGTTTGACCTTCTGTATGAAACGCTGCAAGCTCTCGGTCTTATCTGTCTCAGTTTCCAAGAAAGACTGCATTTCCGGCACAGCGGCCTTCAGCGTTTTTTGCTCCTCCTCATAGGACAGGGACAGGGTGGCGTATCGCTCGTCAGATAGCTTTCCGCTGGCGTTGTCCTCGTAGATTTTCTGAATCAGGGCATCAATCCCCGCAATACGCTTTTTCGCTTTGCTCAGCTCCCGACGCTTTGCTGCCAGCTGCTTCTTCTTGTCCTCTGTGTAGCAATCCATCTGTTTGCGGGCAAATTCTGTCTCAAATGCCTGCACATTCAGCAGGATACGCTGCATGCTTTCCAGCACGATCTGCTCCACCACTTTCTCACGGATATAGTGGGCAGAGCAGACCTCGGAGTTCTTGCGGTAGGAGGAGCAGAAGAAATACGCTTGCTCTCGCTTGTAGTTGCCTGTGACGCTGTAATACAGCTTTTCTCCGCAATCAGCGCAGTACAGCAGGCCCGAAAACGGACTGACGATACCGCTTTTCGTGGGCCTGCGGCGGTGCTTGCGGAGCTCCTGCACCAAGGCAAAGGTTTCACGGTCAACGATGGCAGGATGAGTATTCTTGAAAATCTGCCATTCCTCCGGCGGTCGCTCGATTTTCTTCTTGTTCTTGAAGGACTTGGTGGTGCTGCGGAAGTTCACCGTATCGCCGCAGTATTCCTGTTTACTGAGGATGTCAGCAACTGTGGCAGAACACCAGTTGTACGGTATGGCGGGTGGCTTGCTGCAATTCCTGCCGATGTTGCCCCAATGCTCCGTAGGCGTCGGCACCTTGGCGGCCTTCAGCCGTTTGGCAATCTGCGTCGGTCCAAGGCCGTCCACACACCAAGCAAAGATTTGGTGCACAGTCTTGGATGCTTCCTCATCCACGATCCAGCCATTTTTGTTTTCCGGGTCTTTCAGATACCCATAGGGCGGATTGGTGGTCAGCGGTGCGCCGGACATTCCTTTGCTCTTGAACACATTTCGCACCTTTTGGCTGGTGTTCTTGGCGTGCCACTCGTTGAATAAGTCCTGCATCGGGACAAGGTCGCTGATTCCCTTGGCGGTGTCAATGTTGTCCATAATGGCAATATAGCGAACACCGAGGCTGTCGAAGCCTTCTTCCAACAGCTGACCGACAATCAAGCGATTACGCCCCAAGCGGGAATGATCCTTTACAATCAAGGTGCCGATGCGTCCTTTTTCCGCCAGCTCCATAATTTCCGTGAAAGCCGGTCTTGCAAAATTTGTGCCCGACCAGCCGTCGTCAATAAACACACGGGTATTTTTGAAGCTGTTTTCCTGTGCATACTTCTCTAAAATAGCCTGCTGATTTTTGATTGATCCTGACAGGCCGTCCTGCTCGTCGTCACGGGACAGGCGGCAGTACAGGGCTGTGATTTTATCCGGTTGTTTTGTCATAGCTCTCCTTTCCACAGCCGGATATGATTGAATTTGTAGGTGTGCTTATTCTACCATACCCGGCTGCAAACTTCAACGCTTTAATGCGGTGATTTCAAGTCTGTTTTCTGCTTTTTGTATCGTTCAAAACGATACGCTGTACTTTGTCGGTGATATTTTCTCTTGCGTCCTCTTTGAAAAAGGCTCTTACGGCATATACCGTACCGTCAATTTCTCTGATGAAATTCAGCGGCTGTACATAGGCGCTCCGCCGAAACCACGCAATGCGTTCCTGTTTCGGCATCGCTGCAAGATGGTCTGTAATACGATCAATCTGTGCATAGATTTCATTATTTCTGTCCTTCATCGTGCGTCACGCTCCCTTCTTTGTGGTTTCTTTTGCTGCTGTGCTTCCTTGGCACGGATTTCGTTGGCGAAATACAAATCCGTCCTTTCCTGTATGTTGACGGAACGGGTTTCAATGCCCTTGTTCAGCTTTAACTGCCTTCTCAGTGCTGTGACTTGCTCCGTCACACCCGCCTTTTCCTGACGCAAAATTTCCTTTTCGGCGGGGGTAGCACGGCGGATCTTGTTTTGCAGCTTGGTGCGACGGGTAATAAGGGCGTCCATATCCTGCCGGATTTTCTCCCGGTCTGCGTACAAATCGTCAAAGGTTTCAATGCCGTATTTACTCATATACCGCACCTGCTGGGACAGCTCGTCCAGCTTTCGCAAGTCCTCTTTCAGATACGGGCTGGTGGGCTTGTAGGCAGTATGCTTCGGTAAGTACCCCAGCAGATAGCAGTAGTGCAGATACTGCTTGTAGATGTGGCTGGTCTTGTGGAACGGCTGAAACCAGTCCGAAAGCTCCTGCGGCATTTGGGGCGGGTAGCTGATATACGCCCTACGATTGCCGAAGGTGGCATACCTGCCCATAGAGCGGCGTATGCTCTCCGGCGTCCACCGTTCATCCAGTGTATCCAGCCTTGTGAAATGCTCATACTGGGGCAAGCGTATCTTCCAGTGCCTGCCCGTAAAGTCGGTCACATACCCTTTGCGCCGCAGATAGTCCTCCATATAGTAGGGGGTTCTGCTAAACTCCATTGCCTCTCGCACATCGGCACGGTAGACATTGTAGCGGGTAGGCTTGCCGTTTTTCTCATCCAGCCATACCGGACGGGAGGGTGCTTTGCGGGGCTTTTCAATGACGGACAATCCATACTCCCGGCACAGCCAGTCGGAGATTTCCATCATTCGCTTTCGCTCGGCCTTGGAATAGTTGTACTTGCCGCCGTCCCGAAAAGAAACGGAATTAAAGCAGAAATGGCAGTGCAGATGTTCTTTATCCAGATGAGTGGTGACGATGATCTCAAAACGGTCGCCCCACATTTCCTTTGCCAGCTTGACTCCAATCTCGTGGGCAAGCTGCGGCGTGACCTCCTCCGGCTTGAAGCTCTGATACCCGTGCCAAGCGATATAGCCATCCGTCTTACCGTAACGCTTCTTGGTGAGGATCATCTGCCGCAGCGCCGTTTCCTTCAGGCAGTTGATGGCGGTGACATACTCGCCCTTCTGCGTGGCCTCCGGGCGCTGGACATAGGTGAACACATTATAGAGGTCTTGCAGCTCCGGTGCTTTCGCCGCCGTCTTTTCGGGGTTCTCCACATAATCGATGAGGTCCTTCAAGCGGCCTTTAATGTGCCAAAGAGATGTCGTTGCCATTAAATCGCCTCCTGTAAGTCCAGTACCAGCCGTTCAATTTCGGCGCAGAGTTTCAGGGCAGACGGCTCGTACTTGGCACATTCTTTCAGGTCGGAATGAGTCTTGTATAGTTCGTCCATCAGCCTCCAAAACACATCCGGGGGTTTTGGTTTCGGGTGAATGCCCCGGCAGAGCTGGCGGACATACTCGCTTTGGGACAGACCACATAGAGCGCTGTTTCGCTCTAATTTCTCTTTTTCTTCTTCGTTCAGGCGTACCTTGATACGCACTTTTTCTTCCTTCATTTTGTCATCTCCTTCAGTCAATTTTGCTTTCTTAGCAGGGCTTCAGGGCGGCACGCCCTGAGAGGTCCGCACGCCGCAAGGCTGCGGATCCGGATTGTGGGGGCCACAATCCGATGCTCGTTATTCCTGTGGACATCAGCTTTCTCTTTGCCGTTTTCTCCGAATGTCGTTTTTCTGTGCCTGCCCCGGAATCTCACCGCAGCGTTGTTCTGCTTGCCCCCATCGGGGAGGTCGTGGCAGAATCATATCCCATTCGGACGGCCATTCAGTTTTCAATTTGCCCCTCAATTGGTAGGCAGCGAGAAGGCTCATTTATTAACCCCCTCCATAATCAACTGGGAACTTTTTTGCCGTTTGCACGAAAGAATTTTTGTAAACTTTTTGTGAACGGCGGCTATAACGATAAAAAGAGCCGGTACACAGCACATCAAATCAGCGGGAGATGATCTCTCGCTATATCTTTGATGAAACTATGTACCGGCTCTGAAATTCAGAAACCTTCAATGTCTGCTTTCTTCCGTTCCGCAGGCAGACACTGCACTGGAACGGCGCAGCCGCAATCTCTTTCGGCGGCTGCCTTGCGTTTCATTCAGATATTCAGTTGTGGCTCTCTAATGAGAACATATAGATTATATTATATAGAACACTTGTTCGTCAAGCGATTTTGACATACTGTTGCAGGAAAAGTGGGAAAAGTGGCTGCCGTTTCCGACAGCCGCCCTTGGGTTAAATATTTGATTTTACTTTACGCTACGCTTTTTCTTTCTGCTGACAACCGTTGTACCGATGGCTGCACCGCCGCTGATAAACAGCAGAGCAATCCACAACAAAAGATTGGAGTTATCTCCCGTCTGCGGAGACTTGTCGGCGCCGGGTTTGACGGTGCCGCCGGGCAGCTTTGCCGTTACGGTATCGGCCTGCTTGATTTCCTGTGTTGCCGCAGCGTCCTTGTAATACTTCTTGCAACCGGAGCAATACCAGTATTCGATATTGCCCTCAGAAGTCTTTGTTGCCGCCTTTGCATCTATATGCTTGAGGTTGGCGTGGTTGTTCGGGTCAAGCTCTCCGTAGCTTTCGCCGCAGATTTCGCAAACCGCTTTATTCGTGCAGGTTGCCGTTCCACCGGAATGTGCGTTCTGAATGGCTACAGTCTTTTCGGCAGAGAACTCGAAGCCGTCAGCGGTCTTTGCACTTACGATCAGCTTGAAGCTGGTTTCTTCTGCCGGATAGGCGGCGGATTTTATAACGCCGCAGTACATACCGCCTTCAAAAGTAGGGGTAAGAGGACCGTCGCCCAGACCGATAAACTCGTATCCGTAGGCTGCGTCGGTAGCACCCTCCGGCAAAGTAAAGCTGAATTTGTAATCCTGCGTCCGGCAAACCTTATCTGCACCACTGATGTTAATGGTCGGAATATCCTTTTTTGCAGTTTCGTGATTGCAGAATTTACACTTCTGCCAATACTGCCCGTTTTCACTCTGCCACTCGTAGGTGTGTCCGTCGTTCACGGTTACGATAACCCTTGTTTCATTGCCTGCCTTGTCGGTCACAACAATCGTCTGCTCACCGCTTGCGGGAGAGAGAATAAATTGACCGTTTTCATCAAGGATGACTTCCGTACCGTTCACCTTCACTGTGCCGATATATTTTTCGTCAACGGTAATAGTCTGTGCCGCGCAATAGGTTTTGCCGGCTTCAATGCCGGTGATAACGGGGCTTGTTCCGTCAAGCACAATACCGTTTGTGTTAATGTAGGCAACGTTTCCGCTGGTATCGGTCAGTTTTGCATAAATAACATACTCGTTATCGGGATTGATACTGAACGGTGCGGAATATGCCGTAAAGGTCATTCCCGCAAGTTCCGATTCGGCAAGCGCCTTTTCGCTCAGCAAGTATTCAATTGTCACCGTCTCGCCGCTGTTGTCAGTGGCCGTAACAGTTACCGTCTGCGTATCCTTAAAGAACAAACCGAAGGTGATGGTGTTGAGGAAAGACTTCCAGTCGTTTTCGGCAATCTTGATTTCGCCTGTAGGTGCTGCAATATCACGCCACTGTGCCGTGATCGTCAGATTCTCCGCAGGCATGGTTGTCGGGAATGCTTTATCCCAGCCGTTGAACTGATAGCCCTCTCTTGTCAGGGTCGGAGCGGTAATCGGTGTGCCGTAATCCTGCGTTATGGTAATATCCGCTTCGCCGTTTTCGGGCTTGACTGTGACGGTATATTGATTGATTTCCCACTTCGCCCAA